>JACCDZ010100675.1_pt1 | contig 26245 bp, 24 predicted proteins | sample 7449551 | NCBI WGS metagenome assembly JACCDZ01 (sample SAMN15323452, study PRJNA562643) | freshwater metagenome | isolation source: river surface water | place: USA:Blue River Watershed | collected 2017-08-18 | reverse complement strand
TATAATCAGATGATGATTTTGGTGCCATTCCAATTCCAATGTAATTAAAATTACTCAACGGTGTTTTGGAAACCCATTCGGGAGCATTTTCTGGGATTGCTGTGTTGGTTTTAGAACTTCCACAAGAGAAAAAAACATAAAAACTAGTAAGTAAAACGATGTATCTAATCATTATTCTTCAGGATTAAAAAGCAAAATTTCATTAACAATTCGTTTTCTAAAATCGGTTAAAATGTTGTCAGCTAGAGATTGACTGTTAATTTGATCGCTGGTTTGGAAAAGCGCTTGTAATTTATTGTAATTTGAATCATCTCTCATAATTCGATCTGCAATGGTTCTAATAGGATAAATCAATTTGTAATTCGAATTATTATTTCTTGCGTATCGGATTTGTTTTTCTTCACTTTTTTGAATGGTTTTTTGCATTAGAATTTTACCAGTTGTGATCTCAACTAATCGATAAGTAATGTTAGATTGTAGTGTACTTCTTTTCTCATACTCTTTATAAACTACTCTTTTTTCAACTATTGAATCTGCTCCACTTCTCGATTTAATTTTATTAACTTCAATTCCATTAACATCGTAGACTCTTACAGGATTTTCTTGTAGTTGATATTGGTTAATATGAATGGTTAAAACTGCTTTTGCGTTTGTGTTAAAATAAGAATTCTGAATGTAACGTTTTGCTTGTAAATTATTCGTGCTGATTTCAGAAATATTATAATAAGGCGAAGAAATATCATTACTTCCTTTTATTATTTTTACAAAAGGATTTTTACTTGCTAAAATATCTTCAATTACTGCATTTTGAATGTTGTTTTCAAAACCATTAGAATTTCTGATTTTAAATGATTCAACAATAATTGGGTATTCAGCACAAACTAAAGCTTCTGATTTTAATTCATCTGAATTTTTATAAGCATCAAATCTTTTAATAATTTCATCTAATTCTAAATAAGCCGTTCTACATTTTCCTTTTTTTAAGTCTTTAATTGCTTTACGATAAATAGGTTCGCTAGCCGCTTCTTTGTAAAGATTTTTTACGTCTAAATAATTGTTGTTTATATTTTTAACTTGTTCAAAAGCCAACTCAGCCTCTTTAAAGTTTTCTTGCATTAAATAGTAACTACCTTCTTTATAACGTTCATTTAAAGCTTGTTGTAATTTATTTTTTACGTCCTTGTAGTTAGGTTCTCTATTGTATATTTCATTCCATTTTTCATGAGCTGAAATATATTTTTTTTCACCAAATAATTGTACTCCTTTTAAATAAACAGGTTCATTAACCGCAATGCTAAGTTGCTTTTGCGAGTCTTTATAGTCAGGGTTAAATCGGGAAATATCTTTAAAAACATCTTCAGCTTCTCTAAATTTTTGTTCTGAAAGATACTTGATTCCTAAATCATATTGTCCAACTAAATATTGGTCTAAGTTTTTGTTGTAAATCGCTTTGGTCTGTTGGTCAATATCTAAATTCTTAGTAAAAGCATTTACTTGATTTACAAAACCATTCAGATTGTAATATTCATTTACAACACCTTCTTTATCTCCTTTTTCATTTTTGTTAGCAATGGTAAAAGCGGTTTCTGAAATGTGTAGTTGAGCGCTTCTTCTTAGCGCGTTTTCAATTTCAGGAAGGTTTTGTTTTCTATATAAAACTCCCAAGTATAACTCTGAAGCTTGTTTGAAGTTGCCTAATTTTTCCATTTCAGCACCTTTTTTTAAGGTAGAGTTTTTTACACTACAAGAAAAGGTAATAAGTAGAAGTAATGCAATAAAATATTTTGGGGTAAAGTTCAATTTCATAAATTGGCACGTATTTTGTAAAATGTGTTAAAGTTCAATGGACAATTTTAAAACAAAAATAACAAACAAACGTTTTTTTGAGTTGTTTTTTTTGTTAATATTGACAAATCTTTCAAAATTGATACCAAAAATAGAATTAATTAAATTATTTTTAGAATATGAAAAAAATTACAAACATGAGAAATACAATTTTAGTAGGTTTATTAGTGCTTAGTGTTGCTTCTTGTAGAAGTAAAAAAGAAGAAAAACCAGTTGATGCTCCTAAAGGAGAAGTAAAAGTAGAAGTACTTTGTAGTGGACCAAAATACTTCACTGATAAAGATTTCTTTAGAGCTAATAGTGTTGGTGAAAGTCCAGACCAAGCAAACTCTAAAAGAATGGCATTAAGTAATGCCCGTTTAGAACTAGCAGGTCAAATTGAAGTTACTTTAAAAGCAGTTATCGATAATTATTTTAACGATGTGAATTCAGCTGGAAAACAAGAATACATTGCAAAATATGAAGGGTTAAGCCGTGAGGTAATCAATCAATCAATCTCTGGTACTAAAACAATTTGTGAAGAATTAACTAAAACGGCAACTGGTAAATACAAAACCTATATTGCAATTGAATTAAATAATTCAGCATTATTAAATACTTTAAACAATAGAATTTCTGCTGATGATCGTTTGAAAGTGGATTACAACTACGAAAAATTTAAAGAAACTTTCTACAAAGAAATGGAAGAAATGGGAAATAAATAATCCTCTTCGAACTATAAAAAAGGCGATTTCAATTTTGAAGTCGCCTTTTTTATTTTATAAATGTTGATTATCGATTCAACCAATAAATGCTTCCTGTTAAAATTGTAGCGAAAGCAACCCAAGCTAAATACGGAATTAATAAATATCCTGCTCTTTTGTCTATTTGTTTGAAAATGTAATACGTTTCATAAATAATTAACCAAAGCAAAATAATTTCGATTAACGCCAACAAAATATTATTCAATCCAAAGAATAAATACGACCATAAAGCATTCAAAAGAAGTTGAACGGTAAAAAACAACAATCCTTTTTTTACCAATTCTTTGTTCGATTCTAACTTATTCCAAACCATTCCTGCAGCAATTCCCATCATAATGAAAAGCATCGTCCAAACCGGTGCAAAAACCCAGTTAGGCGGATTAAAACTCGGTTTTTTTATTAAAGGATACCAAGTACTAATGCTCGATTGTGTTACCTTACTAGATAAATAGCCGACAGCCAAACAAATGGCAACACAATATGTTATTTTAAGATATTTGTTCATATTTTCAATTTTATAGGCAAATTAACGAAATATCAAGGGAACAAATCAATCAAAATCGGTATTTTTGTCAAAATTTTAAGCTATGCTTACCGAAAAAGATTTTATCGCAACTTCATATAATTCCATTGAATCGGCTACTTTCGAATGGAGTGCGCCAAGTAATATTGCCTTAGTAAAATATTGGGGCAAGAAAGAAAACCAAATTCCAGCAAACCCTTCCATAAGTTTTACGTTAAACAACTGTAAGACAATTACGAAGTTGGAAGTGGTGAAAAAATCGGAAAACAATAATTTTTCATTTGATTTGCTTTTTGAAGGAAAACCAAAAGAAGATTTCAAACCAAAAATTCAAAAATTCTTCGAAAGAATTGAAAAATATTGTCCGTTTTTAAAAGAATATCATTTTAAAATTGATACCCAAAACACCTTTCCTCATAGTTCAGGAATTGCTTCTTCTGCTTCTGGAATGGCAGCTTTAGCCATGAACATCATGAGTTTGGAACAAGCAATTAATCCAGCGATTTCGGATGACTATTTCTATTCCAAAGCTTCATTTTTAGCCCGATTAGGGAGTGGAAGTGCGTGTAGAAGTATCAAAGGCGAAGTCGTAGTTTGGGGAACTCACGCTGAAATTAATGGAAGTTCGGATTTATTTGGTGTGGAATTTTCTGAAATTCATCAAAACTTCAAAAACTATCAAGACACGATTTTATTAGTCGATAAAGGAGAAAAACAAGTGTCGAGTACGGTTGGGCACGATTTAATGCACAATCATCCGTATGCCGAAAGACGTTTTGCACAAGCATACGAAAATTTATCTCAAATAAAAGCGATTTTGTCGTCAGGAAATGTGGAAGAATTCATCAAAATTGTAGAAAGTGAAGCCTTGACTTTACACGCTATGATGATGACTTCAATGCCGTATTTTATCTTAATGAAACCCAATACATTGGAAATCATCAATAAAATTTGGAAGTTCAGAAATGAAACGCAAATTCCAGTCTGTTTTACATTAGATGCTGGCGCCAATGTTCATGTTTTGTGTCCTGAAAATGTAAAGGAAAATGTATTGCAATTTATTCAAGATGAATTAGTTGGCTATTGTCAAAATGGTCAGTATATTTGTGATGAAATCGGGAATGGTGCAAATCAATTAAAATAATTCGTATATTTACCATAGATTTCAATAAAAATGGACATTCGATTGGAAAAATTAGAGCTTATGAAATTGCTGATGGAAACAGAAAACCCTTCGGTATTACAAGCTATTAGGGAAATTTTCCAAAAAGAAGAGAAAGATTGGTGGGATGATTTAACGGAAGAGCAACAAAATATTCTAAACGAATCAATGGAGCAATATGAAAAGGGAGAATTTTCTTCTTTTGACGATTTTATCAAGCCACATTTGAAATAATGAGAGAAATTGTAATAACGCCAAGAGCTCAAAATGAATTGAATCAGCTTTTTGAATATTTGGTGTTAAAATGGAATTTGAAGGTTAAAGATGATTTTGTGAATAAGCTTCATTTAGTTTTGAAAATTGTAGCAAAAAGTCCAGAATCATTTCCTGTTTCAAGTAAAAATGTTAAATTTAGAAAGTGTGTGGTTACAAAACAGAATACACTTTTTTATCATTATAATGAAAAGCATATTGTAGTGGTTGCTGTTTTTGATACAAGACAAAACCCAAAGAAATTAAAAATCTGATTACTATAAACTGTAAACTGAATACTAAAAAATGAAAGGACCACTTTTTTACTCAAAAATATTACTTTTCGGAGAATATGGAATTATCCAAGATTCGAAAGGACTTTCAATTCCTTATAATTTTTATAATGGTGCTTTAAAGAACGATGGGAATTCATCTGAAAGTGCTATTAAATCAAACGAAAGTTTAAAGAAATTTGTTGTTTATTTAGAGCAATTGCAAACAGAGCAACTCGAGTTGGTAACTTTCGATTTAGCTTCATTGCAAAATGATGTAAATAACGGAATGTATTTCGATTCTAGTATTCCGCAAGGATACGGAGTAGGAAGCAGTGGCGCTTTAGTAGCAGCGATTTACGATAAATATGCTAATAATAAAATCACGGTTTTAGAGAATTTAACGCGTGAAAAATTATTGCAATTAAAAACGATTTTCTCGCAAATGGAATCTTTTTTCCACGGAAAAAGTTCAGGTTTAGATCCGTTGAATAGTTATTTAAGTATTCCAATTTTAATCAACTCTAAAGATAACATTGAAGCAACTGGAATTCCAACGCAAAGTACACAAGGAAAAGGTGCGGTTTTCTTAATTGATTCAGGAATTGTGGGCGAAACAGCTCCAATGGTTTCGATTTTTATGGAAAACTTAAAAGATAACGGTTTCCGTACGATGTTAAAATCACAATTTATAAAATATACCGATGCTTGTGTGGAAAATTTCTTGCACGGCGACGTAAAATCGTTATTAGAAAACACCAAGCAATTATCAAAAGTAGTGTTGAACAACTTCAAACCGATGATTCCAGAGCAATTTCACCAAGTGTGGCAAAAAGGAATCGACACCAACGATTACTATTTGAAATTATGTGGTTCTGGCGGTGGCGGTTATATTTTAGGATTTACTCAAGATTTAGACAAAGCAAAAGAATCGCTTAAAGACTATAAATTAGAAGTGGTTTATAATTTTTAATGGAATATTACATTGTTTTTTTAAAGTGCTTTTCTTTGGCTTATTTGTTATTTTACAACAGTTGGAGTAAAGCTTTTTTTAAAAAAGAAATTTTTAACAATGAATTTCTAAATCCTCTTGAAAGTTCCTATTTTTCTTTTGTGGATAATGGATTTAAGTATTCTAAAATAATAATTAAATATTGGAGTTTGCTTTCGTTGATTCTTTTGTTTGTTTTGCTAAATTATCAATACTTATTACAGCTATTTTTATATCATACAATTGATAAAAACCAAAGTGATAATTCTTTTTATTTTTCAAGCTATTTAGAGTTTTTTTTACCGTTCATTTTACCTTTATTGGGTTTGTTGTTTTTTATTAAAAGAATTTCAAATAGTTTTATTTGGGTTACAATTCTTTCATTAGTATTTTTAACTCCTTTAAACGAGTTATTGCTTATCGAAATTTACAAATTAAGATACAATTACTTGATATACGATACCATTCCGAAGGAATTACAAATTAATTATTGGAATTATTTTACAGATCCATTCGGCCATTTGATTCCTTATTTAATTTGTATGATGATTTTGGTTACAGTTGTTAAATTCATAAAAGAAAAAATAAGCAAAAATGCTAACTCGTAAATCCAAATTAGTTCTTACGAAAATCTTTAGCTTCTTATCTGTGATTAGAGGATACAATATTTGGGTCGTGGCATTAGCGCAATATCTTTCTGCGATATTTATTTTGGCTCCCGAAAAACGCGCGTTGGATATTATTCTCGATTGGCGTTTGTTTTTAATCGTGGTTGCTTCTACTTTAACCATTGCTTCGGGTTATATTATTAATAATTTTTACGATGCGAAAAAGGATTTAATCAATCGCCCAAAAAAAGCTATGATTGACCGTATGGTGAGTCAGGAAACCAAGTTGAAAGTGTACTTCGGAATTAATTTCATTGTTGCTTTGTTGATGTTTTTCATTTCTTGGCGCGCGGTTTTGTTTTTTTCAACTTATATTTTTCTAATTTGGTTTTATTCTCACAAGTTAAAAAAAATGTTCTTAATAGGGAATATCACAGCTGCAGTTTTGGCGGTTTTGCCTTTCTTTGGGATTTTGATGTACTACAAAAACTTTTATCACGTCATTTTTGCTCATGCGATATTCTTGTTGTTGTTGATTTTAATTCGAGAATTAATTAAAGATTTAGAAAATCTCGAAGGTGATTTAATTGCCGATTACAAAACCATTCCTGTTGTTTTTGGTGAAAAAATGGCTAAATCTATTATTTCGTTTTTAACGATTTCTACTCTAATTCCAGTTTATTTTTTAATTGAAGTTTATGATGTAGGTTACATGGATATTTACTTCTATTTAAGTTTGATTGGATTGTTGTTTTTCGTTATACTTTTATGGAAAGCAACATTTAAAACACAATACTTAAAGTTGCATTTTTTATTAAAATTTATCATCGTATCTGGTGTTTTTTGTATTGTTTTAATCGAACCATCGGTTTTAATTCATGGCAAAAAATGGATTTCCATATATTAGTTATATCTTTGCACAAATTGTTTATAATATGTCACGTCATCAAGATAATGATAAAAGTCGTCCAGGTTCAGGAAGACAAGGAGGTTACAAAAAGGATAGTAATTCAAGAGGAAATGCGCCAATTCGTAAAGCGCCTTCAAAGTTTAAAACCAAACCAGAAGCAGCTAAAGAAGCGCCTAAAGCTCCAAAATCTCCAAAAAAACCATCTAATCCAGATGAAATTCGTTTGAACCGCTACATTTCTAATTCGGGAATGTGTAGCCGAAGAGATGCGGATATTTACATTCAAAGTGGAAATGTAAAAGTAAACGGTGAAGTAATTACCGAAATGGGTTACAAAGTAAAATTAAACGATACTGTTCAGTTTGATGGTGTGAACATTACGCCAGAAAAGAAAGAATATATCTTATTAAATAAGCCAAAAAACTTTTCTACAGCAGGAGATGATTCGCAAGGTTCTACTAATGTTTTAGATTTAGTTCGAAATGCAACTAAAGCCAAATTGCAACCTGTAGGAAGAATGGATAAAACCACAACCGGTTTGTTGTTGTTTACCAATGATACTGAAATTATCCAAAAATTCACTGCTCCTAACCAGCGTTCGTCTAAAGTATATCAAGTGACTTTAGATAAAAATTTAAAATTTGAAGATTTAGAGCGTATTCAAAAAGGTTTAACGATTGATGACCACAGAGTTTATGTGGAAGAAATCACTTATATCGAAGATCAGCCAAAAAGTGAAATCGGTTTGAAAATGAAAACGTCAAACGTAAAAATTGTTCGTAGAATTTTCGAACACTTAAAATATGATGTTTTAAAAGTAGACCGCGTAACATTTGCAGGTTTAACTAAGAAAAACTTACCAAGAGGCGATTGGAGATTCTTAACCGAACAAGAAATCATTAATCTTAAAAATGCTTAAGAACATTTTCCAAAATACATAGGCACATAGGATTTTTTCTTTGTGCCTTTTTTATTTAGTAATCTTTGCGTCCCGATAGCTATCGGGATTGCGAAAAACTTTGCGCTCTTTGCGTTTAAAATTTAAACTTTATGCCAAATCAACTACAACAAATCGCCATTAAATGGTTTGATGCTTTTAATACAAACAATTTAGAAAAGTTATTAGAATTATACGACGATGAAGCCCAACATTTCAGTCCGAAATTAAAAATTCGTCAACCTGAAACCAATGGTTTAATCATTGGAAAAGAAGCCATGCGCATTTGGTGGCAAGACGCTTTTGATAGATTACCAACGTTACATTACAAAGTAACTTCATTAACCGCTAACACCGACCGAGTTTTCATGGAATACACACGTCAAGTAGCTGGTGAAGCCGATATGTTAGTAGCCGAAGTTTTAGAAATTAAAGATGGGAAGATAGTTTTTTCTAGAGTTTATCATGGGTGATGATATTCTTTTTTGTCATTTCGACACAAGGAGAAATCACATAATGTTAAACTTTTACAGATGACCATTTGTCAATTAAAGACGTAAAATGACTTGTTAATGGTGTAGATTCTCCATCTATTGTTAGACTTTCAACTTCTAAGTCTATTAGTAAATCAATTATATCGTTTAATTGATTTTTTGATAAATCTATATTGTAATGATTGGTTTCTATGTCTTCCTCTCTATTGTGCTTTTCAGGTTTAGGAATTTTGTTTTTGTTTAAGATGTCGAGTAGCTTATCTACTAAAGAATCATTTCCAGTTTCTACCAATTCGTTAATTGTAGATTTAATCGTAAGATAATCAATGATATTTTTCATTTTTGTTTACCTACATTTAAATTACCCCTCAAAAACATAATCCGCATACACCTGCTCAATTTCAGTAAATACATCTAATAATTGATTGATACCATCTGTGGTAACCAATTTTTGTTTGTATTCTTTAAAACCGTGAATACCTTTGAAATAATTGGTATAATGACGACGCATTTCGTTGATACCTAAACGTTCGCCTTTCCATTCGATACTCCAAATTAAGTGATTTTTTGCAGCTTCAATTCGGTCGTTCATACTAGGTGGAGCTAATTTTTCTCCAGTAGCGAAATAATGCTTAATTTCATTAAAAATCCAAGGATAACCAATCGCAGCGCGACCAATCATCATACCATCTAAACCATATTTGTTTTTATATTCCAATGCTTTTTCAGGAGAATCGATATCGCCATTTCCAAAAATCGGCATCGTAATTCTAGGATTTTCCTTCACACGTTGAATGTGCGACCAATCCGAATGCCCTTTGTACATTTGTGCACGAGTTCTGGCATGGATTGTTAAAGCTTGCACGCCTATATCTTGCAAACGTTCGGCAACTTCATCTATATTAATCGAATTTTCATCCCAACCCAAACGCGTTTTTACAGTAACAGGTAAACTGGTTCCTTTGATAACGGCTTTTGTTAAGCGAATCATCAAATCTACATCTTTTAAAACCCCTGCTCCAGCACCTTTACAAACGACTTTTTTAACAGGACAACCAAAATTGATGTCAACCAAATCAGGTTGAACCGTATCTACAATTTTAGCACTCATTTCCATAGCTTCTTCATCTCCACCAAAAATCTGAATCCCAACTGGACGTTCGTAATCGAAAATATCCAATTTTTGCTTACTTTTCATCGCATCACGAATCAATCCTTCTGAAGAAATAAATTCAGAATACATCAAATCAGCACCATGTAGTTTACATAAACGACGAAATGGTGGATCGCTTACATCTTCCATTGGGGCTAATAATAAAGGGAAGTCGGGTAGTATGATGTTACCAATTTTAGGCATGGTGCTTCAATTTTTTTGCAAAAATACAATAAGATTTTTTAATTATTGTTTTTTTAAATTTTACCACATAGAAACATAGTTGCTTTGGATTGAAAAATAGAAGCTTCGCTTTGAGATAGTTTGCCTAGATTTTATTATTGTATAACTTATGTTCAAATGTAATTACTATGAATTCCTCAGGATATTTATTGAAAATCTATGTTTCTATGTGGTTAACGCTTTTTTTGGTATTTGGTATTGCTTTTTGTTGATATACAATCAAAACTTTAGCTTATATTTGCGGATTAATTGTTCGAAAGAATTGCTATTGAAATTTGAACTTGACATTGAACTTGAAGAATGAAACACACTAGAAATTTCTGCATTATTGCACACATTGACCACGGAAAAAGTACGTTAGCCGACAGATTGTTGAGTGCTACACAAACGGTTTCGGCTCGCGAAGAAAAAGCTCAGTTACTAGATAACATGGACTTAGAGCGCGAACGTGGGATTACCATAAAAAGTCACGCCATTCAAATGGAGTATAAATATAAAGGCGAAGATTATATCTTAAACTTAATTGATACTCCAGGTCACGTGGATTTCTCGTATGAGGTTTCTCGTTCGATTGCCGCTTGTGAAGGTGCTTTGTTGATTGTAGATGCAGCGCAAAGTATTCAGGCACAAACGATTTCGAATTTATATTTGGCGTTAGAAAATGACTTGGAAATTATTCCAGTTTTAAATAAAGTAGATTTACCAAGTGCTAATCCAGAGGAAGTTAGTGACGATATTATCGATTTATTAGGATGTAAATTAGAAGATATTATTCACGCTTCTGGAAAAACAGGTTTTGGTGTTGAAAATATTTTAGCAGCTATTATTGAGAAAATTCCAGCACCAAAAGGCGATCCAAATGAACCACTTCAAGCGTTAATTTTCGATTCACATTACAATCCTTTTAGAGGAATTGAAGTTATTTTCCGTGTACTTAACGGAGAAATCAAAAAAGGTCAGAAGATTAAATTCATGGCTACTGGGAATGAATATTATGCGGATGAAGTTGGGACATTGAAATTAAATCAAGTTCCAAAAAATGTCATTTCGACTGGAGATGTTGGTTACTTAGTTTCAGGAATTAAAGAAGCAAAAGAGGTAAAAGTTGGTGATACAATTACCGACGCCAAAGAGCCTACTACAAATGCCATTCAAGGATTTGAAGATGTAAAACCAATGGTTTTCGCCGGAATTTATCCAGTAGATACAGAAGATTACGAAGACTTACGTGCTTCAATGGAGAAACTTCAGTTGAATGATGCTTCATTAGTATTTGCAGCGGAAAGTTCGGCAGCTTTAGGATTTGGTTTTCGTTGTGGATTCTTAGGAATGTTGCACATGGAAATTATCCAAGAACGCTTAGAGCGTGAGTTCGATATGACGGTTATTACAACGGTTCCTAACGTTTCGTATCATGCGTACACTAAAAAAGAACCTGATACAATCTTAATTGTAAATAATCCATCCGATTTACCAGAACCTTCAAAATTAGATAGAGTAGAAGAACCATATATCAAAGCAACCATCATTACAAAAGCTGATTTCGTAGGAAACGTAATGAGTCTGTGTATCGAAAAGCGTGGTTTAATTACAAATCAAACTTATTTAACAACCGAGCGTGTGGAATTAAATTTCGATATGCCATTAGCGGAAATCGTGTTTGATTTTTACGATAGATTAAAAACAGTTTCTAAAGGATATGCTTCTTTTGATTATCATCCAATTGGAATGCGCGAATCAAAATTAGTACGTTTAGATGTATTATTAAACGCACAACCTGTGGATGCGCTTTCGGCTTTAATTCACGAAAGTAATGCGTACAACATTGGTAAAAAAATGTGTGAGAAGCTAAAAGAATTAATCCCAAGACAACAGTTTGATATTCCAATTCAGGCTGCAATTGGAGCTAAAGTTATCGCACGTGAAACTATTAAAGCTTTGAGAAAAGACGTAACAGCGAAATGTTATGGTGGAGATATCTCGCGTAAACGTAAACTTTTAGAAAAACAGAAAAAAGGAAAAAAACGTATGCGTCAAGTTGGAAACGTAGAAATTCCGCAAGAAGCATTTATGGCTGTTTTAAAACTAAACGATTAGATAAAAATTAAATAATTAACAAAAAGTTTGAATATATTTTAATATTCAAACTTTTTTGTGTTTAATAATATTTAGTTTTCCTTTTTTTAGTTATATTTATGTCAATGATTTAAACCCCATGAATCTTGAAAAACTTACTTTTTATATTTGCCTTTTTATATTCAACTTGTTTGTTTTCACAAGGGATAACAGTTGATAATGCTACAAATTCACCCGCACAATTAGTTGATTTGTTGTTAGGAAATTCTTGTGTTGAAGTTTCAAATATTTCGGTTTCTTCCACTCAAGCGGTTGCCTATTTTAATCAAAATGGTTCTAGTTTTCCTATTTCGGAAGGAGTAATTATTAGAAATGGTGTGGCGACTTTTACACAAGGTCAATATTCTGGTGCTAATTTGAGTAGTTCTGTTACTGTTTCTGGAGATGCTTTTTTGCAAAATTTAAGTAATAATAATGGCGGAACAAGTCCAATTGTAAATGCCGAATTTTTAGAGTTTGATTTTATTCCGCTTTCGAATAGTTTTAGTTTTAATTTTTTGTTTGCTTCTAATGAGTATGGATTTTATCAATGTGAATTCAGTGATGTTTTTGCTTTTGTTTTAACCGATTTATCTACGGGAGTTTCAACAAATTTAGCAGTCATTCCGGGTACAAGTACACCAGTTTCGGTTACTACTATTAGAAATAGTATTTATAACGATCCTTCCAGTCCAAACAATAGTTGCGTTTCTGTAAATCCAACTTTTTTTGGAACATATAATGTTGGAAATCCAACTTCAGCATTAAATATGCGAGGACAAACATTGGTTATGAATGCTTCTTCGGCTGTTGTTCCTAATACCCCTTATAGAATTCGATTGGTAATTGGAGATTATGCCAATACTGGTTTTGACTCTGCGGTTTTTATAGCCGCAGGAAGTTTTACTACGACTTTAGATTTAGGTTCGGATCAAATTATTTGTTCTGGAGATGAAGTTTTGTTGAATACAAATTTAGATAATACCTTCACATATACTTGGTACGAAAATGGAAATTCCATTCCAGGTGAAACAAATTCTACTTATACAGTAACTCATGCCGGAACTTACACTGTTGAAGCTGTTAGAGGAACTTGTACGATTACGGATACCATCGTTTTTTTCGATTTAGCAGTTACAAATCCATCTAATTTATTAACTTGTAATACTGGAGTAGCAACTTATAATTTTGATCTAACTACAAACAATGAAGCTGCTTTAGGAATAGATACTGCTATTTATGATGTTTTTTATTATGAAACGCCAGCTGATATAGTGGCGAATAATCCAATTCCAGCAGGAAATTTAGTATCTTATCCGAGTGCTGGTGGACAAACGATTTACATTAAAATATTTAATACCATAACAGGTAATTTTTGTGATGCTGAGTATACTTTTGATTTAATTGTAACAAATGCTGTCGTTGCAACACAACCTAATCCAGTTTCAGTTTGTGAAGGTCAAGGAAGTACGACTTATTCTTTTAGTGCTACAACAACAAATGAAGTTCTAAATGGGCAATCGCCAGCTAATTATACAGTTACTTATTATAATTCGATTGGAGAGGCTTCTTTAGGAACAAATCCTATAACTTCCGTTTCAATTCCAAATGGTACCACTACGGTTGTTGTCGGAATCCGTATTCAAGATAATTCGAATCCAAATTGTTTTGATGTTACTTCTTTTGTTATTACAGTTAATCCACTTCCTGTAGTTGATGATATTCCAGATCCAATTGAATGTAGTCAATTTACCTTGCCAACAATTGTGAATGGAACCTATTATCTTTTGCCAGGTGGTCCAACAACGCCAGGTCAAGTGCAATTTAATATTGGAGATATTTTAGTGGATGGTGGAACGTACTATATTTTTGCTGGTCCAGATGCAAATGGCTGTACAAATGAAGAAAGTTTTAATCTGACTTTAATTGATGAGTATACGCCGCGATTGGATCATTGTGGTAGATTTGTTGTTCCTTTTCCGCCACAAGGTATCGGTAATTTTTATACACAGCCAGGTGGTCCAACAGGTACCGGTGTTATTGTTCCAGCAGGAACAGAATATTTGAATGCAACAACAGCAACTATTACAGAAACTTTATATTATTATGCAGAGGTAAATGGGGTGTTTTGTAGGGATGAGCAATTTATTTTCTTTATACATCCAGTGCCGTTGGTAGATGATCCTGCAGATGTTATAACATGTGATTCTTATGTTTTGCCACCATTAACTAATGGAAATTATAACACAGATCCAAATGGAGGAGGGACAGCTTTAAATGCAGGAGATGTTATTAGTGTTGCCGGTCCCAACTTCCCAGGAACCTACTATGTCGTTAATTCTTTAGCGCACACAACAAGTCAAGGTTTGCCAGGAACTTGTATTGAGTCGAATGATATTGTGATTAATTTAGTAGATACTACATTATTTTCTACGGTTTATGCGTGTTCTCAACAAGGATATGTTCTGCCTCCAGTTACATTTGGAGGTTATTTTACAGGTCCTAATGAGTCAGGTGTCTCGGTAGACCCTAATATTCCAATAACATCAAACCAAGTGGTTTATTATTTTACAAACACATCTGTTTTGCCTAATTGTACTAGTAATTTAAATTACAATATTGTTATTCATCCCACGCCATTAGTTGACGATATTCCTGATGGACCTCAATGTGGAGAATTTGTTCTACCTGTTTTGTCAAATGGAACTTATTACACATTGTCAGGTGGTCCCACAGCATTTGGACAGCAACAGTTATTTGCTGGTGATATTATAGATTTATCCGGCACTCATTTAAATCCTGGAACTTATTATGTTTATAATGAACACATATTTAATAATCCAGATGGTTCAACCACATTATGTTCTAATGAAGATTTTTTTACTATAAGAATTAATCCATTTCCTGTTACAGATAATGTTATTGGTAGAACCGAATGTAACCCTTACACTATTCCAGCACCAACTAATGGAACTATTTATACAGCACCTGGCGGGCCAAGTGGTGGTGGAGCTGTTGTTTCTTCTACTCAAGTTTTTAATACTACCCAAACCTTTTATCTCTATAATATTGATACTAGTACAGGTTGTGAAATCAATCGACCTTTTACCATTACATATAATGGAATTAATCTACCAGATTATCCAAACGTAAACGTATGTGAGTTTGATAATTACCAATTACCAGCATTAACACATGTAGCACCAACACCATTTAATTATACCATTGGTTATTTTTATGATCCAAATGGAGTAAATCCTGTACTACCAGGAACAATTTTTAATACGCCAAACACAACTACAACAATTTATGTGTATGCAGTAAATGGAGACCGAACTATTTGTACGCAAGAAGATAGTTTTGATATTGTGGTTTCTGAAACACCTAACTTAGCTACTTTAGGATTGGTTTTTGATAATGAAAAATGTGGTACTTATGTTTTACCAACATTGCCAACAACAACCTATAATATTGGTTATTATTCGCAATCAGGTGGTAATGCTGCTGATATAATTGCAAATTTGAATATCACAACTCCTGGAACGTATACGTATTATGTGTACGCTTCAGCAATTGGAAACCCAAATTGCAACGACGAAATTTCTTTCACATTCACAGTTCATCCTCTTTTGAACATAACAATTCAAGGTGGAATTATCTGTGTAGATTCTCAAACAGGTGATGTGTTACGAACCTTTACTATGGATTCTGGTTTAAATCCTGCATTTTTTACCTTGAATTGGTATTTGAATGGAACTTTAATGGGAACTGGTCCAACTTACACCGCGTCACAAGCAGGAGTTTATACGGTTGAATTTATTAAACTAACACCTGGTAGGAGCTAATTGTAATTACAACACAACCACGGTAACTATTGTACAATCGAGTCCAGCTGTAGCTAATTTTACGGTAAGTACTCCGTTTGAAAACAACACGTTTATTACCGTAAATTTAACTGGTGGATTATTTGGAGATTACCTATATCAATTGGTTTATCCAGATGGAAATGTAACTGAATATCAATCTAGTAATGTGTTTACTAATTTGCCAACAGGCGAATATTATGTGAATATTTATGATATTTTGGGCGGATGTTCGCAAACAACTATTGGTCCAATTTATATTATTAATTATCCTAATTATTTTACACCAAATGCAGATGGAGTCAACGATAATTGGAATATTTGGAATTTAAGCCATCAACCTGATGCAGTGATTACTATTTTTGATCGTTATGGTAAATTCTTGAAACAAATGTCGCCTGCTAGTTCAGGTTGGGATGGAATTTATAATGGTGAAAAACTGCCTTCTACGGATTATTGGTTTACGGTGGAATATTTACCTCAGAATGGAACGACTAAACAAATTTTTAAAGCTCACTTTTCTTTAAAGCGATAATTTATTAACATTAACAATTGACTCATTTTCTTTTTGTGAAAGTTGAAGTAACTTTACAAGATGTATGCTTTAGTCGATTGTAATAACTTTTACGTTTCTTGCGAACGTGTTTTTCAGCCTCAGTTAAATGGTAAACCTGTTGTGGTTTTGTCTAATAATGACGGTTGTATCATTTCGCGTAGTAACGAAGCTAAAACATTGGGAATTCCAATGGGTGCACCCGAATTTCAGGTTCGCGATTTGATAAAGCAACATGATATTCACGTTTTTTCTTCCAATTATGCGTTGTATGGCGATTTGAGTCATAGAGTGATGAAAATCTTAGAAAATTATACGCCCAATGTTGAGGTGTATAGTATCGACGAAGCTTTTTTGAATTTTTCAGGAATGACAATTCCTGATTTTAACGCGTATGGTGCCGAAATCCAACACAGAATTTTGAAATGGTTGAGTATTCCTATTGGAATCGGTTTTGCGCCTACAAAAGCACTTTCAAAAGTAGCTAATAAAATCGCTAAGAAGTTTCCAGAACGCACAAATGGAATTTATGTTATCGATACCGAGGAAAAACGAATCAAAGCCTTAAAGTGGACTAAAATTGAAAATGTTTGGGGCATTGGTTTTCGTTTAACCAAAAAAATGCAAGCAAAAAACATTAATACGGCTTATGATTTTACACTTCCGCATAACGAAGCTTTTATTCGCAAAGAAATGGGAGTAGTAGGCATGCGTTTGAAGTATGAATTAGAAGGGAAATCTGTATTAGAAATGGAAGAACCTAAGGCAAAGAAAAATATCGCTGTAACGAGAAGTTTCGAGAAAGATATTACTGATTTTAATGAACTCAAAGAGCGAGTAGTAACTTTTGCCAGTGTTTGTTCCGAGAAATTGCGTAAACAAAATTCCTGTTGCAATGCGGTTACTTTGTATTTGCGAAAAGATCCATTTAACGCTAATGGTGAAAAGTATAGTTTTTATCGCATGCAAACTTTATCTTTTCCTTCCAATACTTCTTTTTCAATTAGTCAAACCGCTATTATGATGTTGAAAGATTTATATCAAGAAGGAACCGCTTACAAAAAAGCAGGTGTTATAGTTTCAGAGATTGTGCCTTCTTTGCAACGCCAATTTAAACTTTTTGATGAGGAGAATCCCAAATACCAAAAACTCATGGAGGTTATGGATGCTGTTCAAGCGAAAACAGGTGAACGTAAACTTAGATTAGCGTCACAAGATTTAAAACGGACTTGGAAAATGAAACAGAATCATTTATCCAATCGATATACTACGAATTTTAACGAATTACTAGAAGTAAAATGCAAGTAAATTCCAAAATAACTTTTTTCGTCCCTGATTTTGAAAATCCGATTGAAACCTCATTTATTTCGAGTGAAATTAAAGCAGGATTTCCATCGCCAGCAGCTGATTTTGAAGAATCAAAAGTAAGTTTAGATCATTTATTGATTAAGAACAAAGAAGCAACCTTTTATGCCAAGGCAAGTGGAAACTCCATGATAGGAGCAGGAATTGATGATGGCGATATTTTAGTAATTGATAGAAGTCTTGAGCCAAGAAATAATGCTGTAGCAGTTTGTTTTATAGACGGTGAGTTTACAGTAAAACGAATCAAGAAAACTGATGAAGCTATTTTTTTAATGCCCGAAAATCCAAATTATGCTCCCATTCAAATAGAACCACATAACGAATTTATAATTTGGGGTATTGTGACCTATGTTATAAAACAAATTAAATAAAAAAAAGGCTATCACGATTTTCGGATAGCCTTTTTTTATTATATTAAATTCTTCTTAGAAGTTAGCTCTATTATCTTTAATCTCTGCTTTATCTTTTAAAGCAATATAAGCTTTAGAGATAGCATATGATTGATTTTGACTTCTGTCTTGTGTAATGTAAGTAGCATAACTTGGAACCTCTGGAGCTTTAGTTACGGTTTTAGCTCTTACTATAAACATACCTGAATTACCTTCGATAATTTCGGAAGTTTTTCCTGCAGCTAAACCAAATGCTTTTCCAACAACTTTAGGTTCATTACCCATATTTGGAAGTACAGGTGTTTTCAAAGAAATGCCAGTAGCAGTTTGTATTGAAGCACCAGAAGCTTTTGCAACTGCCTCTAATGAATTTCCATTCATTTTTTTCTTGATAATTTCAGCTTTTTTCTGATTTTTAATAAGCGGTTCAACAGATTGTCTAGCAACATCAATTGGTAATAAACCTGTTTCGTTTCTGTCTTTTAATTTTGCAATAACAAAACCTTGAGGAACATCAAAACGTCTAACATCTCCTATTTCAGTATCTTTGTTGAATGACCATCTTACAATTTCTCTTTGAGAACCAACTCCTTGAACATATTCGTCAAATCCTTTTAAGTTAGTCGCTGGAACTACTTCTAACCCAGCTTTTTTAGCTACAGCGGCGAAATCTTTATTTTCGTTTGCATCAGCCTCAAGTTGACTTGCTTTTGTGTAAATTGCATCTATTGTTGCTTCAGAAGGTTGTATTTTTTGAGCAACCGTTCCCATAAGCACAGCTCCATACTTGTCTAAAACTTTAATAACATGAAATCCATACTCCGTTTCAACAACTCCAATCATGCCAACAGGATTGTTAAATACAAAATCATTAAATTTTGGTACCATTTGACCAGGCATAATGTTGTCATATTCACCTCCATTGTTTTTAGATCCTGGGTCGTCAGAATTTGTCATAGCTAACATAGCGAAGTTTCCAGGATTTGCTTTTGCTTGGGCTAATAAGTCATTTGCTAAAGCTTGAGCTTCTTCTTTAGTTCTAGTTGCAGTAGATTGAGGTGCTCCTTTGTAAGCTAATAAAATGTGACTAGCTTTAGCGCTTGCATTTCCTTTTTTAGCGATCATTCTAGAAATACATTGGTGTCCATTGAAAACATATGGACCAAAAACACCACCAACAGGCAAGTTAAATAATTGCTCTTGGTAGTCAAGTGGTAAATCTTTTTTAGCTAAATAAGTTGAATCAAATTTAATATCTGAATTTGCATTAACGAATTCGCCAACATTGGCAACAGAATCGAATTTTACTTTAACATCACCTATTGAAGATAACATTGCTTGTTCGTCTTCTTTTGATGGTTTGTTTTCTACTAAAACGAAATCAATGCTTGTTGTATTATCTGATTTGTATTTTTTTGGAGATTTCTTCATGAAATCAATAATCTCAGCATCAGTTACTTTAACTTGATCATCGTTTACTGTTGAAAATGCTACTGAAATATATTCAAAGTCAGCTTTGTCATTTTCAGTTTTGTATTGAAATTTACCTTCTGCTTTTGTGGTATATACTCCAGACTTAATCATGGTGTTATACATTTGCTCAACAGCAAATCTCTCAATGTTTTTTTCAAATTCTTTCCATTCTAACCATTGTGATTGATCAGGAGCATTTTTAATTCCTTTTAAAAATTCTTTGAATTTATTTTCATCAAACTGTCCAGCTGCATTTAAGAATTGTGGATTTTGAGCTAAATTTGGATTTTGCTTGATAACATTAATTAATTGTTCGTTTCCAATTTTTAATCCTAATTTCTCAAATTCACTTGAAAGGATGATTTTTCTAACTTCTTGTTCCCAAGCGCTATTCATTGCTTGTGTTGAAGTAGTTCCTTGTCCTTGCTTTTCAATCATTGAAACATTTTGCATAAATTCTTGAGCTTCAATATCTGTTCCGTTCACAGAACCAACATTGTTTGTACTAGAATTGAAAGTTCCGCTTTGAATTACATCCGCTAAAACAAATGAGAATAATGCTAAAGCAATGATAATAATTAAGAAGAATGAACGTTGTCTAATTTTAGATAAAACTGCCATTTTTATTTGTGTTTAATTTTTTTCAGAGGGCGAAAATACAATTATCTATTTAATAATAAAATAGTAAACTCATATTTTACTTGAAAATTCGAAAGATTTTTTATCTTTTTTCTTCTTTTACAGATAAACGAACCAATTCAATTTTTTTATTACTTGCTGAATGAATGATTATTTCAAAATTTTCGATGTTTATTTTTTCATCATTGATTGGAATTTCTTTTGTGTAATTCACAATAAAACCTCCCAAAGTTGAATAGGAATCAGATTCAGGAATTTCTAAGTTGTATTTCTCATTTAAATATTCTACATCAAGTCTTGCCGAGAACAAATAGCTGTTGTCATCTAATGATTCGTCAATTAATTCTTCATCTAAATCATGTTCGTCTTCAATTTCACCAAATAGTTGCTCTATGATATCTTCAATAGTAATAATTCCAGAAGTACCACCATATTCATCTAACACTACAGCTATGCTTTTTCTTTTTTTTGTTAATAAATCTAAAGCATCTTTTATGTAAATAGTTTCTGGAATATATTCAACTGGGATTAAGATACTTTTGATGGTTTTTGGTTTTTTGAACAATTCAAATGAGTGGACATAACCTAAAATATCATCTATTGAATTTTGGTAAATAAGTAATTTAGAATAACCTGTTTTTATGAAAGTTTCTCTTAGCTCTATGACTGAATCTAATATGTCAATACCACTAATTTCTGTTCTTGGTGTCATAATATCTCTTGCCTTTAAATCAGAAAATTCTAATGCATTTTGAAATATTTGAATTTCAGAATCAATTTCATTTTCTTGAGATACATTGTTCATTTGTTCAGAGATGTAGTTTCCAAGTTCAACTTTGCTAAAGTAATTTTGTACTTGATCTCCTGGAGTTTTAAAAAATTTCTTTAAAATAGTATCTGATATCCAAATGATAAATTTTGTTGGCCAAAAAAATAGTTGATAGAAAAAATAAGAAGGAACGGCAAAGAATTTTATAAACGAGTTGGCATAAATTTGAAAAAAAACTTTGGGAAGGAATTCTGCGGTTAATAAAATTATCGCAGTTGATATTAAAGTTTGTAGAAGTAATCCAACGAATGCAGTTAGTTCAAAATAATTATTTAGCCAATCAATGATTAAATCACCTGAGTAAATTCCATATATCACCAATACTACATTGTTTCCAACGAGCATTGAGGTAATAAACTGAGATGGTTTCTCGGTAAGTTTGTTTAAAATAGATGCATTAAAGTTTTGTTGTCTCTTTTCGATAGATAAATATACTTTGTTTGAAGAAACATAAGCAATTTCCATTCCTGAAAAGAACGCTGAAAGCAATAAACAAATTACAATAATAGCAATTTCCATTTAGCTATTTTCTGTTTTGATATTTGTTTTGAAAATGTCTTCTAAAAAAGAACATTCCTATAGCCACTATAGCAATAATAATACTTAATAGAATATCATTAAAAGGTCTTCCTTCTGTGTATTTTTTAAAAGCATCATAAAAAAAGAACCCTGCGAAAATTAAATAAATATATTGTATAAATTTTAAATAAGTCATAATATTTTATTTTTATCAAATGTAATGAAAAGTAAAATGTAAAACAATTATTGATCAATAGTGTTTACTTCACCACTACTTTGTTGCATATTAAAAATTTTGAAATCTTTACTAAAATCAACTCCAGGGCCTTCTAAATAACCGCCAGCTTCATCAGTATATTTAAAGTGTTTTTCGGTAAAAAACCATTCATTTTTTTGGTCAAAGTACAGTTGTGACGTTTCTAATCTTTTACCAGTATCTGAACTAATTTTTACATTTCCCTGTAGGTCTATTATGCTGGTTTTTTTGTATGATATGGCATAATCTGCTACAATGGTTGTGATATTTCCTTTGTTATCAAAAAGTGTAACATTAATACCTTTTGGAAATTCTGTGAAAGGATTGATTATATTGCCATAATCTAACATTTTAGGACTTTTTAGTATTGATTTAATTTGTCCAGAATCTGTATATTTTAAGTTAATAGTATCAGCTTCACCTGAAGGGATAAAAGATGTTTTACTAAGTTTTTGAACTTTATTGATGTCGCTTTCGCATGAAAAAAACATAGTCACGACAAAAATCGTGACCATGTTTAAAAGATTATTCTTAAAATGTATTTTCATTTTATAAACTTGGAACTAATATACTTTCTCCAATCCAACAATTGAAAGCAATTCGTTGTCCTCCTTTTCCAGATTGGAATATTTCTGTTTTTGAAGGTGCTGCAGCTCTATATTTAGCAGCGTCGCCACTTGCTTTACTTCTTAAAGTTGAATCAACAGAAGCGGCTTTGTCGCAATATTGTGCAGCTAACCAGTAAACCGCTCTTTTTTCAAATTGATCATTACCACAATCGTTAATGCTACTTCCGTATAAAGAAGCAATTAATAGATAAGATTTTCCGAATGATGGTTTTACTTCTAAAGCTTTTCTTGCATAGTTACGTGCTTGAGCTTTGTTAGATCTACTATATAAGGTTGCGATTTTATAATATAAATTTGCTTTTTTAGTGTTATCGGTATGTAAACTTGCAGCTTGATTAAAATATTCCATCGCTTTAGCTGTATTTTTTCTTTGATATTCTACAACACCTAATTTTTCAGCAGCTTCGGCACTTGGGTTTAATTTATACAACGCCTCTGACATTTTTGAAAACAGTGGGTCAGAATCACATCCTTTAGCATCTAAACGATTTGTTGCTCTTTTTAACCATTCTTCATTTGTTTTGTTTTGTTCAAATCCTTTTTGATAGAATGGTATTAATTTAGCACAAGTTGATAACTCAAGAATAATATTATCCATGTCATTTCTTACTCCTTCAAAAATTTCTAAATTATTCTCTAATCTATTTTTTCTTGCAGTTTCTTTATCTGTTAAAGTTTGACCAGATTCTTCTTTGCTTAAAAGTGCGTCTTTTTCATCAGTTAATTCCTTTTCTTCTTCTTCAAGTTTTTTTGTTAAATCGTCGTATTTGTCAAAAACTTGTTGCAATTCAATACCACTATTAGCTTTATGTTTGTTTACTAAAATTTCGAAGTAAACATACATGGCTTTAGCATATTTAAAGTTGGCGTAATCTGTTTTAAAAGCAACATCTAACAAATTATATACTTCATCTGTTGTTCCAATTTTATTGTCAAACAAAGCCAATCCTTTTTTCATTTTATTTCCAGCTCCATTTCCAGGAAAATATTGATCGTGCTCATCGTATAATTTTAATAAATCACGAACATATTTTTCTTTTTCTTGTGGGGTAGTAGCTTTTTCAATTTTTAGTTTTATTGCCAATTCTCCATAAGTATAAATGCTTTTGTGAAAAGTGGGGCAATCTTTTCTTAAAGTTGTTAGGTAATCATAGCTATTTACATCTTTAGCTTTAACAGAAGTTGTCATTAAGCTAATAGCTTCAGTACAAGCTTCAGTGTTTTGAGCTTGGGAAAAAAAACTAGCTGTTGCTATAAATAGTAAAGTTAAACTCTTTTTCATTTTGGTTGTTATAAATATTAATTAATTTCTCTCTTTCTAAACCACAAATCACTCAATGATAATCCGATATTTAAATTAAAATAATTTTCTTGAATTAAATTTTGAGTTGTTGTTCCTTTTTTACCTAATTCAAATCCAATGTTTATTTTAGATAAACCAACTGGTAGTCCTAGTCCAAAAGTCATGCCATAATCGTTTATGCTTTCATTTTTTAACACTAATCCAGTATTTTCATATCGTAAACCGGCTCTATAGGTGATTCTGCTGAAATAGCTAGAAAAAGAATTATATTTTGGAATAAAGAATCCACCTAGCGCAATTTTTGTTGCGTTTTTAAAATCTCCATTTAATTCGTCTTTGAATCTGTTTTCTAGTTTGCTAGTTTGTTGAAGTGTGATTTCGGTAGCAATAAGCCATTTGTTTTTTACTCCAATACCAGAACCAATACTTAATTTTGTAGGAATTGCAATATAGTTATTTTGTACATCAACATCTTGTTCTTCATCTATCAATTCATTACCTGAAGAACCATATACAATAGTAGCAATGTTTCTAGTGTTTTCAGAGTATAACTTGCTTTCTGGACTAAAAGTTAATGAAGAGTATAGTGTTAATTTGTTGTTGATTTTTCCTTCATAGGTAACTCCAAAACTGGAAGAAAATCCTTTTACAATTGATGTATTTCTTTCTCTAGAACCAAGCTGAATAACAGGGTCTTCAACAAATTCTACTGTCTCGGTTTTGATTTTTCCAAAGTTGTAATTAATGTCAAAACCAACGCTAAACTTAGAGTTTATTTTATAAGATGTACCAAATAATACTCTATTTATATTACCGTTACCAAGAAATTTTTTCTCTCTTAAAGTTTGGTCTATACTATTGATTTCGCTACTTTTAAGTTTGAATCCAACGGTTGAAAAAGGCATTAATCCTATAGTTATCCCAAATTTTTGTTTTGGAATTGCAATTAATAAATAATCTAAACTTGTTCTTTGTGATTTGTCAGATTCATTATTTGTGTAAAAATTGGTAAAAGAATTCGTGCCACCAACTGCAAAAGTTGTATATCTTAATTTAGAATAATAAGCAGGATTTATTAAATTAAGTTGGGTGCTATCTGCAACAATACTTATTCCTCCCATTGCTTTGGCTTCTTCAGTTCCCTTAAATTTTACTTCACCTAATCCGAAATAAGAGTATGGCGAAGCTGTATTGTCTTGTGCCCAAGAAGTTAGTGATAAAAGTATACTAGCTAATACAATAAGTTTTTTAATCATTTTGATGTGTGTATAGTGATAATAGATTCAAACTCTCTAGTAAGAAATTTGAATTGGCAAATATGGTGTTTTTTAATCTTTTAGCCAAAAATTCTGCGTCTCCTCCTGTTAAAATTATTGTTAAATCTTGATTTTTAAGAGAATATTGGGAAATAAAACCCTCAATTTCAAAGATTACACCATTAATTATACCGCTATGAATGGCGCTTTTTGTACTATCTCCAATAATTTTAAAGTCTTCACTTATGGATAAAAGTGGTAATTTTGAGGTATAATCGTTTAAACTTTTATAACGGATACTAATCCCTGGAGAAATAGCACCGCCTAAATATTCATTATTTGAATTCACATAATCATAGGTAATACAAGTTCCAGCATCAATAATTAATCGATTTTGACTTGGAAATTGCAAAGTGGCTCCTGCTGCTAAAACCATTCGGTCTATTCCTAATGTTTCAGGAGTGCTGTATAAATTCTTGAATGGAAATCTCGAATGATGTGAAATTATTTCCGTTGGAAACTGACTTTTGATGTAATCCAACACCTCTTCATCAAGTTTTCCTACCGAAGAAAGCGTGATTTTTTGAAGATGAGAATATTTTTTAAAAATATTTTTAAAATTTTTTAAAGCTTCTGTTGTCTCGAAAATAAAAAAATCGAGTTGCTTATTGTGTTCAAATACAGCGACTTTAATTCTTGTGTTTCCAACATCGATGGTTAAAAGCATGGTTATGTTTTTGGAGGTGCAAATATACAAATTCATTTTTTTTAATATTTGTTTTGGAAAATATAAAAATGGTTCTATATTTGCACCCGCAATCAACAAGCAGTACTGCTTAAAATTGTAAAGGTACCTTAGCTCAGTTGGTAGAGCAATGGACTGAAAATCCATGTGTCCCTGGTTCGATTCCTGGAGGTACCAC
>JACCDZ011127461.1_pt1 | contig 26247 bp, 26 predicted proteins | sample 7449551 | NCBI WGS metagenome assembly JACCDZ01 (sample SAMN15323452, study PRJNA562643) | freshwater metagenome | isolation source: river surface water | place: USA:Blue River Watershed | collected 2017-08-18 | reverse complement strand
TGGTGCGCCAGAAAGGACTTGAACCTTCACGCCGCGAGGCACTGGAACCTAAATCCAGCGTGTCTACCAATTTCACCACTGGCGCATAGGGCGGCGACTATAGCAAAAGCTTTTGTCTTGTCCCATGGGCTGAAACGTTTGCTAAGCCCCTCCCACAGAGAAAGGAACGGTAGCGCCTGCTGCGGAGCACGCCCCGAGCCGCGCCTGGGGCTTAGCGTGTTGGCGGGGTGCTGGCGCCGCCAAGGTCATAAAAAGCAGCGCGCAGGAAATCCTTTTCGTAATAGGCCGAGGCCAGTTGGTGCAGATCGGCATTCAGCTTTTCGCGCAGCTGAGGCAGGGTGAGCGGGCTGCGATCGAGGCGGGTGATGCCGAATTCGCCCAGTTCCTGCGGGTGGCCCTGCAGTTGTTTGGCGGTGGATTTGAGCAGGGCATACAGCCACGTCCAGGGTGAGCCGTTGTCGCGAAAGGGAATGCGGTAGTGTTCAAGGCGGGCACGCAGCAGAGCGGCATCGTCAATGCGGAAGCTGCTTGGCAGCACCTGCTCAAGCAGGGCGTCGAGACGCTGCCAGATCAGGCGCTTTTCGGTATCGGAAAAGCGGTTCCAGTTGATGACCTCATGCAGATAGCGGCGGCAGCCACGGCAGACGACGTCACCATAGGTGGTGGAGCAGATGCCGATACAGGGCGTGGGAAGCTTTTCAAACAACATGGCTGACCCCGGCAGCAGGCTTTGATGAGTGAGGCAGGGATGGTGCAGGGCGCCTACCTTAGCAGATTTGCCGCGCCGGCAGCGTGTGCGGGCTGAGCGTAATGTGTGGCCGGTGTTTGACCGCTGCGCCGGATTCTGCGAAAAAGGCGCGGCTTTTGTCGGGCCGGCCCAGCAGGGCTGCCTGTTATCTGGCGCCCGCCATCATTGACGGAAAATTTCCATGCAAGAGTTCTATCCCCTCATCAAGCACATTCATATGGGCGCCGTGCTGGCCAGTGGCGGCTTCTTCCTGTTGCGCGGCCTGTGGATGATGCAGGAGTCCAGCCTGCTGGCGACGAAATTTGCCAAGGTGGTCCCGCATCTTGTCGACACCGTGCTGCTGCTTTCGGCGATTGCCCTGGTGGTGATCTTGGGCGGCTTGCCGGCCTGGGTGCAGGTCAAGATCGTGGCGCTCTTTGTCTATATCTTCCTCGGCATGCTGGCCTTCCGTATTGCCAAGGGCTATGGCGCCAAAGTCCTGTCCTTTTTTCTGGCACTGACGGTCTTTGCTTTCATTTTCAGCGTGGCGGTGACCAAGCATCCTTACGGATTCCTGCGCTTCCTGTTTTGACAGGAGGGTCCGCAGCGTTTTCCGGGCATTTTGCATTTCATTTTGTAGCGGCGTCGTAATACAGGCTTTCTCGTGCCAGCCGCTTTTGTTACAAATCGCGCACTGGCAGGGAGGCTCGTTTTTGGGCTTAACAGCCCTGTTGATCATCAAGGAGATTCACCATGCGTAGCGTCCTCATTACGGCCATTGCCGGCACCGTTACTCTGGCTGCCCTCTCGGGCTGTACCACCAATGCCTACACGGGCGAGCAGCAGGCCAGCAAGACCGCCTGGGGCGCCGGTATCGGTGCGGCTGTGGGTGCCGCTGCCGGTGCGGCAACCGGCGACAATGCCAAAGACCGCCGCGAGCGCGCGCTCAAGGGAGCGGCGATTGGCGGCGTGACCGGCGGTGGTGTCGGCGCCTATATGGACTATCAGGAAAAGAAGCTGCGTGAGCGTCTGCAGGGCGTGGGCGTGGGTGTGCAGAAGGACAAGGAAACCGGTGCCATCACCCTCGTCATGCCGGGCAACATCACCTTCCCCACGGGCCAGAGCGCAGTGAGGGCTGACTTTTACAATGTGCTGGATGCGGTGGCCGACGTCCTCAAGGAATACAACAAGACCTCCCTGACCATCTCCGGCCATACCGACAATGTCGGTCGTGATGATGCCAACAACAAGCTTTCCCAGGACCGTGCCAATTCCGTGGCCCAGTACCTGATCAGCCGCGGTGTGGCCGGCGCCCGCATCAATGCCGTGGGCTATGGCAAGACCATGCCGATTGCCGACAATTCCACGGAAAACGGCCGTGCGCAGAACCGTCGTGTGGAAATCCGCATCAACCCGCCGGCTTCTGTCTGAGCCTTGCGGTGAATGAAAAAGCGGGCCTTGTGCCCGCTTTTTTTATGCCTGTGATTCTGGGCAGGGTGGGTAAGGGCGAGCAGCCTTCACCCACCCTGCCGCTTGGTCGGCTCCAGACTCTCTAGCGCGGCATGTATTTTCTGCACGGCGATGTCGATTTCGGCGCGACTGATGATCAGGGGCGGTGTCAGCCTGACCACGCTTTCGCGCGTGTCTTTGCTCAAGGCGCCTTGTTTCAGCAGGGCATGGCAGAAGTCGGCAGCGCTGCCCCAGGCCGGGTCCAGCTCCATGCCGATGAAGAGTCCTGCGCCGCGTATCTCATGTATGGCCCCATGCGCTATGGCTTGCAGTTCCTGCAGGAAATAAGCGCCCAGATCACGGCTGCGCTCGGCCAGGTTTTCGTCCACCAGCACGTTCAGGGCCTCTAGCCCCACGCGCGCCGCCAAGGGGTTGCCGCCGAAGGTGGAGCCGTGGTCACCGGGACCGAAAACGTCCATCACCTCGGCCGAAGCCAGAAACAGTGAGACTGGCAGCAGGCCGCCGCCCAAGGCCTTGCCGAGCATGAGGCCGTCCGGTTTCACCTTTTCGTGGTCGCAGGCGAGCAGGGTGCCGGTGCGGCCGAGCCCGGTCTGGATTTCGTCCACCAGCAGGAGCACTCCTCGTGCGCGACAGAGTGCTGCCACGCCGGCCAGCCAGCCCCGGGGCGGGATATTGATGCCGCCTTCACCCTGCATGGGCTCCAGCAGGACGGCGGCCGTATAGGGGCCGATGGCTTTTTCCAGCGCGCGCAGGTCGCCGAAGGGCACACGGCCAAAGCCGGGTGTGGCGGGGCCGAAGCCGGCACGGTACTGCTCCTTGCTGGAGAAGCCGACGAGGGTGGTGGTGCGGCCGTGGAAGTTGTTTTCCATGACCAGGATTTCAGCCTGGCCCTCGGGGATGCCGCGCACCACGCTGCCCCATTTGCGGGCCGCCTTGATGGCGGTTTCCACGGCCTCGGCACCGGTATTCATGGGCAGCGCGCGCTCCATGCCGGTGAGCTCGCAGGCGCGCTGGAGAAAGGGGCCCAGCCATTCCGAGTGGAAGGCACGGGAAGTGATGGCGAGTTTGCCGATCTGTTCGCGGGCAGCGGCCACGAGGCGGGGGTGGCTGTGGCCATGGCTGACGGCGGAGTAGGCGCTCATGAGATCGAGATAGCGGCGGCCGCGCTTGTCCCAGAGCCAGACGCCTTCACCCCGCACCAGATCCACGGGCAGGCTGGCGTAGTTATGGGCGCCATAACGCTCTTCCAGGCTGGCGCCTGGCGCAGCAGAGCGGGCTGCAGGAGAAATCATGATGCCTCCAGTTCTTCATGTGTGCTTTTGCAGGCTTGGCGGCGTCTGTGTTTGCCTTCCGCGGCCCTCTTGCTGGCTGCTCTGGTGCTGCTATTCCTGGCGCTGGCCGGCTTGCGGGGCAGACAGCATGGCGCCGCCATGCTGATCAAAGCAGTACAGGCAGCTCACGGTGGAAGCATCCACAGGCTTAGCGGTTTTTCAGCAGGGACGACAAGAGCTTAGGCAGTAGCCGTCGGGTCTGCCCTTGCGGATCGCGCGCCGGGTTCAGTTCCACCACCTCAAGGCCGCGCAGACCTTGCTTGCCGGGCTGCTGGCGCAGCCAGCGCATGAGGCGTGCGGGCTGCAGACCACGGTTTTCCGGCACGCTCACTCCCGGCGCCAGCATGGGTTCCAGCACATCCAGGTCCAGGCTCACGCCAAAGCCTCCGGGCGCGGCGGCCACCCGGCGCCAGGCCTCGCTCAGCACGAGCGCCAGACCGCGTCGCCGCACTTCTTCCATGGTGTAAAAGCGCACGCCGAGGCGCTCAAGGCGCTCCGGTTCACCGCTTTCATAGCTGCGCACGCCAATAACGCAGCAGTAGCGCGCGGCAATGACGGGGCTGAATCCGGCCAGACCGATGAGCGAGGCATCGCCTTCGCCCAGCAGCACGGCCAGCGGCATGCCGTGCAGGCGCTGGGTTTCCGAGGTTTCCGCCGTATGCGCGTCCATATGCGCGTCTATCCAGAGCAGACCCAGCGGCTGGTGCTGAGCTCCCGCAATGCCTGACCAGCTGCCGATGGCGCAGGAGTGATCGCCGCCAATGATGATGGGGGTGATGCCGCCGCGGCGCAGACGGCGTGTCTGGCGCATGAGGCGCTCGCTGTTGCGGGCGATGCTGCTGGTGGCGAGATGAGGCAGGGCGCTGGCCTCGCGCACGATGCCCTGCCAGAACACCGGCTGATGCAGGCCCTGTTTCCAGCGCCGGAATTCGCGCTCACGAAAGACCTGCGGCCCGCGCCGGCAGCCGGCATGGGCGCCTCCCGCGGAAAATGCCGCACCCACGACAGCAAGACGCATGGAACCTCCCTGATGCCCGGCCTGCTTTTTCAGGCCAGGCCCTGTCTTCACAAGGTGCATTGCAGCATGTAGGCCGGTCATCAAAAAGCCGGCATGTGCCGGCTTTTTGTGGGGCCTTGGTGTACGTCAGCGCTTTTTGTCCGGCGAGGACTGCCTTTGCGCGCAAGAAAGGCTTTCGCCACGATTGCTGCACTGGCAAAAATGGCATCGCGGCTCGGGCCCCTCCTGCGCAAAGCCGGGCGGCTCCAGCACCGGCAAGGTCATGGAATGTCAGTCATCTTTCTTGCGCAGCTGATCCGGCTTGCGCTGCATGCGATAGATGGGCGCCAGCTCGTCCTGTGAACTGATATTCACACCCAGATCCTGCAGCACACCGTTTTCAATGCCGAAGATGAAGCCGTGTACCGAGAGTTGCTGGCCACGCTTCCAGGCATCCTGCACGAAGGTGGTGTGGCAGACATTGGACACTTGCTCGACCACATTGAGTTCGCAAAGCAGATTGAGCCTCTGCTGCTCGTCCAGACCCTTGAACTCATCTTCGTAGAAGCGGTAGATGTCCTTGATATGGCGCAGCCAGTTGTCGATCAGGCCGAAACCGCGATTATTCAGCGCTGCCTGCACGCCGCCACAGCCGTAGTGGCCGGTGACGAGGATGTGTTTCACCTTGAGCACCTCAATGGCGTACTGCAGCACCGAGAGGCAGTTCATGTCGCTGTGGATGACCAGGTTGGCTACATTGCGATGCACAAAGACCTCGCCCGGCAGCAGGCCCATGATTTCGTTGGCCGGGACACGTGAGTCGGCACAGCCTATCCAGAGGAACTCAGGGGTCTGTTGCCTGGCCAGACGGGTGAAGAATTCGGGGTCGTTGGCGGTCATGCGCTCAACCCAGGACTGGTTGTTGCGGAACAGGTCTTCCAGCATGGGGCTTCCTCTGCAAATAGGGGGCTGATGCCGGCCGGCAAGCGTGCATCAGGCAACTGAGGCGGCGAGTATCGCACAAGCCCTCCCTCATGCTGCCGCTGGTGCCGGACAAGGCGCTTGCCGGCCCATCGGGTCGGGGTGGGCCGTGCGGGGGTGGTCGCCTGCGCCCCGGTTTTCAGAGTATGCTTGGCCGCCATGCCGGTATGACCGGATGCCAAGACGAATAAAAGAACAAGAAAAAACGGAGTAACGAGAACATGCGGCACCTTTCAGCCCTGTTCCTTGCGGTGGCAGCAATCGCTCTTTCAGCCTGCTCCAATCCGCAATACCTGATACATCCTGCCAGTAATCCCGCGGCGACCCAGAGTCGCCAGACCGTGGACAGTGCTGTCGCCACGACCACCTTCCAGCCGGTGCGCTGGGGCAGCTTCCTGTTCCCGGCCAAGGGCGCCATGTTCAAGCCGGTCCAGCCCACCGATTCACGTAATGCCATCGTTTACGTGTATCGCCCGCAGTCCGACTGGAATGATCAGGAAATCCAGTCGCCCGGCTTTTTCGTGAACGGCGAATTCATGTCCGGCCTGAAAAGTGGCAGCTATTTCTGGTTTGAAGTGCCGGCCAGCAATTACAACTTCACCGCCAAGCGGCCGTTGGCGATTTTCTACTTCAACACCATTTTCTCCACCGATGTGAGCTTTGTTGGCGGCGAGCGTTATTTCTTCCGTTACGACGAAGAAAACCCGGGCCCGAAAAAGAAGGCCAAGGGCACGACCCTGCTGGTATTGGGGCCGCTGCACCAGGTGCCGGAAAGCCAGGGCTTGATGGAAATCACGCGTACCCGTTCCATGGGCGTGGGGCGTGTGCTGCTGGCTGACGAGCAGCCGCAGTGGGCGCCCTTTGACATGTACACCGATGCCCAGCCGGTGCCCAAGGAAAGTCTGGATGCCACCAGCGACAAGATGGTGATGCTGCGCAGCGAGGAAGAGATCCAGGCCGAGCAGGACCCGGAAGGCATATTCGAGGAGGCCAAGGCACAGGAGTCGCGCTGGTGGAATCCCGCCACCTGGTGGTGAGTGCTGTGCTGCAAAACAAACGGAGCCTCAGGGCTCCGTTTGTTTTTGTGTGCCATGCCAGGGCTGGCTGCCGGCTTGTCCACGGCCAGTGCATCCGCTACTGTCCAGCGCACTTCATACACACGGTATTGTCATGAGCGCATCTTCGATTGTGGCCGGCAGTCCTGCCCGCATGCGCTGGCAGCGGCTACTTTCCGCCCAGCGTTTCAAGGTGAAGGGCGGCCTCATCATTCCCGGCGATGCCGTGGCCAAAAGTGATATCGATGCCGGCCTGCGCACGGCTTTTCATATCGACCATGACCGCCTTGTGTTCTCCACCGCTTTTCGTCGTCTGGCGCGCAAGACCCAGGTGCATCCGCTGGCGGTGAACGATCACATCCACAATCGCCTCACGCATTCGCTGGAAGTGGCCAGCGTGGGCCGCAGTCTTGGCAATCGGGTTGGTCTCATGCTGCAGGAGCAGGGTGTGCTGCCCGCGGGTTATCACGCCAGCGATATCGGCGCCATCGTGCAGGTGGCCTGTCTCGCCCACGACATCGGCAATCCCCCCTTCGGCCATACCGGTGAAGATGCGCTGCGTACCTGGTTCCGTGATCCGGCGCATGCGGAATACCTGATGCCGCTTGCCGACGGCGAACGACAGGATGTGCAGACCTATGAAGGGAATGCCCACGGCCTGCGCATGGTGGCCACACTGGAAATGTATTACGGCGAGGGCGGCATGCGCCTCACCGCGGCCAGCATGGGCGCGCTGGTGAAATATCCGTGGACAGCAAAAGCCGAGCCGGTGCTCTCCGGCAAAAAGCCCAAGGGCAAATTCAATATCTACACGGCCGAGCGCGACTATTACGCGGCCGTGGCTGATGAGCTGGGCTTGCTCAAGCTGGGCGAGGACCGCTGGGCGCGGCATCCGCTCTCCTATCTCATGGAGGCGGCGGACGATATCTGCTACGCCATTCTCGATCTGGAAGACGCGGTGGAAATCGGCATTCTCGCGGTGGAGGAGTTCGAAGCCGTGGTGCATCCGGTGCTGGAGCCGGAAAAACTCCGCTCACCGCAGGGGCCGGAGCGGCGCAATGCCGATGTCATACGCCGTTATTGCGCGGCCTTGCGGGGCATGGTCATCGGCAAGTGCGTGGAAGAGTTTGCCGGCACCTTCATGCGCCACCACAACGGCATTCTCGAAGGTGGCCTTCCGGGGGGCAGCAAGGATTTGCTGGATCTGGTCAATGCGGAAATTTCCGGTCTTCTGAAAGGCGCCAAGGATCTGGCCAGTGAGCGCGTCTATCGCCACCGTAGCAAAGTGGTGAAAGAGGTGGCGGCTTATCCTTGCCTCCAGTTGCTGCTGGATGCCCTGATCCCTGATGCCTTCGTGTTCTGCACACAAGGTCCCAAGGCCCTGAACACACGCCAGAAAACCCAGTTGGCCATGCTTGAGCGGCCGCTGCTGGAAGGTGAGAGTGCCTATTCGGCCTATATGAAAGTCCTGGATTACATTGGCGGCATGACGGACAACTATGCGGCGACATTGGCCAGCGAAATTTCCGGGGTGAGCATCAGCTGAGGTTGTTCTAAGGCTCGGCATGGCAGGATGGCTTTCTGTCATGTAGCCAGTGTTGAGCGAGCTGGCTTCTTCGCCTTGTTTTTCCTTGCGCTGATTGCCCTTGGGCTCTCGTGAAATTGAAAGTGACATGGTTACTCATCGGGCATCTGGGTCTCCTGTGATTTAAAGGATGAGGCCGGCTGAGTGGTCCACTGGTATCCCCAGAAAAGCAGGACGCCTCCAAGCAGACATGCGGCCAGCCAGGTGCGGTTGTTTGCGACGAGGTCCTTGCTAGCCTCGGGATTCTTCCCGGTGATCATGGGCAGTGCGGCATTACGTCTGTTCAGCAGGCTTTTCATGAGCAGCGCGCCGAGGTGCACTGCAACCATGGTCAGCATCAGGTTGGCGAATAGCTCATGGGTTTCCTCCAGCCACTCTCCTCCCCATTCTTCGTAGGTGGCATATCCGCTGAGAGTCAACGGAATGACCGCCAGCAGTAATGCCACGATGGAGGAAGCGGTGAGAAGGTTGATGCCTTGTCGCCAGTATGCGGGGCTTTGTTTCGTCGCTTGCCCAATTTTCTGCAGCCAAGACACCAGTGGGCGCAGGCGATTTGCCATCCCGCTCAAGTGGACCTGTTTAGGTCCCAGCAGCCCCCATGCCAAGCGGAATGCCAGCAGCCCGGCCAGGGTGTAACCGAGAGAAATGTGAATCAACCGCAGTCGCTCGCTTTCTGCCGTGATGTACGCGCCGGCAAAGCTGAGTGCGAATAACCAGTGAAAAAGGCGCGTTGGGGCGTCGATGATCAGCCCGCCTCGATGAGGCCTTATGGCATGAGGCGTCCGCATTGCAGCGTTGCTATCAGCCCTGTGTTCAGAAGTCGTCATCAGCTTTCTCCTTTTTCTCAGAGGCTTAATTTCGCGGGATGCGAACACTGCTTTCTTCAAAGTTTCCCTGAGCAGCATCGGTATGGCAGGCCGCACAGTTGGATGTGCTTTTGATGGCGGGACGCTTCCATACCTGGGCCGCAATCCCGTCATGCTCGTGAATGAACCAGGATGAGCGTGTGATGCGATCTTCTGGCGGCGGTGGGCGCCGATTGCTGCTGTTCCCTGTCAGCCAGGCGCTGATCTTGCGCTGGGTCACGGCGTCTACCGAAGCGTCCGTGCCATAGTGTTCACCCAGCCCTTGCATGATGCGGCTCCACGAGGCGGCAGGCAGTGCTCTTGCCGGGAAAGCAAGGTGGCAGGCGCCGCACTCCTGTACATAGAGGGGAAGCGGCGGTGTCGCGCTACTCAGGCTGTCGGCATTTCCAGACCCCATCGGGAGCAAAAAGGAAATGGCTAAGAACATGCGTGTCTTGGTTGTGAACATCAGGATGTCTCCTTTCAGGGCTTCAGACTTATCAGGAAGGCAATCACATCCGCTTTTTCCATGGCGCTGCATTCGCGGCCCAGCACATCCTTGCAATTGCGGCGAAACCATTTGTCGACTTTTGTTTTGTCAGTGAAGGTTTTGCCATTGAAGGCCGGAGCCAGCGGTGCAAGCAGCTTGCCGGTGTTGACGTGTTTTCCCTGAGTAATGGGTGTGGCGCCATGACAGGAGGCACAGGACCAGTCATTGCCGTGAGTGTTTCGGAAAAACGTCTTGCCGCGCTCACTGCTGGCGGGGCCTCCAGCCTGTGTTGACCAGTAGAGGAGTTGCTGCTGGGGAGAAGTGTCAGCGGCCATGGCGCTTGTGCTCAGTGCGACGAGAGCAATAGCAAACGAGAGCAGGTGTTGCCCTCTGGAAGTGCGTGCTTTTTCGTGGTTTCGCTTCATGTCCGGTATTTCCAGATTGCTTGCATCAGACGGCATGATGACGCCGCTCTGCTGTATTCAACCTGAATCGGCCATTAATCCGTCGTTAAGGCGGGGTGTGATAAAGATGGCTGATATACGAGGGGGGCGTCGGGTGCGGAAAACTGCGTGGTGGATTCTGGTTGTCGGCATGCTGGTTTCGTGTGTCGGCATCGCTGATGAAAGCGATCATGAGCAGGCTCGCCGTGCTCTGCAGGCGGGACAGGTCCTGCCCTTGGCAAAAGTGCTGCAGCTTGTCTCACGTGATTATCCCGGGGAGGTATTGGAGGTGGAGCTAGAAAACGAGGCCGGCATGTGGATTTATGAGTTGCGGGTTCTGCAGCCCGGGGGCGTTATCCGCAAGCTGCACCTGGACGCCAGCACTGGCCTGCCGGTCAAGAAGCCTTACGGGCCTATGAACGGGCGGCATGGGGGTGATTGATGAAGGTATTGCTGGTGGAGGACGATGCCCGCTTGTCGGCCCAGTTGCAGGAAGCTCTTGCCCAGACCGGTTACGTTGTAGAGGTCACGAACAATGGCGAGGAGGCCCTCTATCTTGGGCAGAACCACGCTTTTGATGTGGTGGTTCTTGATCTGGGCCTGCCGCGACTTGATGGCCTCAGTGTATTGCGGCGCTGGCGTGCGGAGGCTCATGACATGCCTGTCCTGATCCTGACGGCTCGTGACGCCTGGAGTGAAAAGGTCAGTGGTATCGATGCCGGAGCGGATGATTATCTGGCCAAGCCCTTTCATATGGAGGAGTTGCTAGCGCGTGTGCGAGCGCTGATCCGGCGCGCCGGAGGTCGGGCTTCGTCAACACTGGTAAGTGGTGAGATCGAGCTGGATACGCGTAGTGGTCGCGTCAGTGTTGCCGGCATCCCGGTTGTGCTGACGGCTCACGAACTCAGGGTGCTCGACTATTTCATGCATCACCCCGACAGGATCATTACCCGCACGGAGCTGACGGAGCACATCTATGTGCAGGATTTCGATCGGGACTCCAATACCATCGAAGTATTCGTTGCCCGCCTCAGAAAAAAATTGCCCCCGGGCTGCATAGAAACGGTCAGGGGATTGGGTTATCGCATGGCTCCGGGGCAGGCCCATGTGGTTTAGGCATTTGCAAAAGTCCCTGCAGCTGCGTCTGTTGGCACTCACCGGTTTAGGGGTGGTCATGGCGCTGGCTTTGGCCGCGAATGTGTTATCCGGCCTGTTTCGTGATCATGTTCGGGCGCAGTTGCTTGCCAGCATGAATGCACAACTGGCACAGCTGACGGCGGCGGTGGATGCCTCGCCTTCCGGTGCACCGGTTCTGTTGCCAAGGCTTGTTGATCCCGGTTGGGATCGCCCCTACTCCGGCGCTTACTGGCAGCTTGACGAGGCTGGCAATCCAGGCAAGTTGCGCTCCCGTTCGCTGTGGGACTTCACCCTCGCCTTGCCGGCGGATGTGTTGGCCGATGGTGAGTGGCATCAGCACTTCATCTCTGGCCCCGCAGGCCAGTCACTGCTGGTTGTGGAGCGGACCGTTCGCCTCGGAAGTCTGAATGCGCAGCCATGGCGACTCATGGTGGCGCGAGACATGGCGTCATCTGAGCTTGCTGAAGCGGTTTTCAGTGGTGCCCTTCGGCGCTATCTGGGCATTCTGGGATGCTTGCTGATGCTGGTCGCCGTGGTTCAGGTGCTGGTAGGGCTTAGGCCCTTGCGGGTACTGCGGGATTCGGTACTGAGAGTCAGACAGGGCGAGCAGGCACGAATCAGCGGGGATTTTCCCTCGGAACTGCTGCCGCTGGTTGAGGGCTTCAATCGGGTGCTTGATCGTAATGATGAAGTCATTTCCCGGGCGAGGACTCAAGCAGGAAATCTGGCTCATGCCATCAAGACACCCTTGTCTGTCATGGCGAATGCGGCCAGCAGTAATGACCCTGAGCTTGCGCACGTGGTTAGCGAGCAGATTGCAATGGCGCGGCGGCAAGTCGACTGGCATATGTCCCGTTCCAGAGCGGCTGCCGGCGCCGCGTGTCCCGGTGTTTCGGTCAGTGTTAACGACGTGCTGTCCTCTTTGCTGCGTGTCATGGAGAAGGTGCATGCAGAGAAAAACCTGATGGTCTCATGTGACGTGCACGGTGAAAGTCTCAGGTTTGCCGGTGAAGAGCAGGATCTGCAGGAGATTGTTGGTAATGTGCTGGATAACGCCTGCAAATGGGCGAGGCAGCGCGTGCAGGTAGACGCGCGGCAGGAGGCTGGGGAGCTGAGGATCGATGTTGAAGATGATGGTCCGGGTCTTGGTGCGGAGCAGGCGTCTGCCGTTTTCGAACGCGGTTGGCGGCTTGATGAGCAAGTGGCTGGCTATGGCCTCGGCTTGGCAATAGTGAGTGAGTTGGTCGGTTTGTATAACGGTCGAATTGAAATCTCTGCTTCAGCAGGGCCAGGAACACGAGTCACTTTGTGGCTGCCAAGCATGAAGGCCACCTGAAAGTTGCTGAGCCGCGAGGAGGAGTCAGGCTCCAGTCTTCCTTCCTTCCTTCCTTCCTTCTGTCTGTCCTGGCTATTCCTGCCCGTTATTTTGTCTGTTGTCTGAGTGCGCCTGCGCCTTGCTTGCCCCTGTGAGGATCGACGATTTGCTTTTGCCAGGACAAGGCTTTGCCATCGTGGCAAAAGCTGCTCCCGCAATCTTCCTCACAAATTCGCTGCTTCGCTTTCTTCCCGCTTGGCCTGCAAGAGGGCCTGCCAGTGGCGCACGCTCATGGGCAGGGGCGGGCTGGGCTCGCCGTGGGACAGGGGCACGAGAACTGTTTTCGGCTCTATGCGTTTGCCTTTTTCCGTGAACGCCATGCGCGCCGCTGCCGTCGCATAAAGCGCACCGTCGGCATGGAATTCATGGGTAATGAAGTAGTAGCGGGCATCCCAGCCGACGACGCGGGTGGTGATGGTGAATTTCTGGAAAGGCAGCAGGGATTTCAGATAGCTGATCTCGATATTGGCCACAAGAAAATTGCCGCGCCGGCGGAACACCGAAAAGATGCCGGTGCGTATGCTGTGCTCCAGCCGGGCCTTGTCCAGAAAGCTCAGGTAGCGGGCATTGTTGAGGTGCCAGTTGAGATCGATGTCATTCAGGCCGACGCGATGGCGGGTGACCACGGGCGCCAGCACGTCCTTGCTGGGGTAGAGATCCCATTTGAAAAGCAGGGTGAGGATGAAGCGGAAGAAGGCGGCCATCAGGGACTCTGGTACAGGTTGACGATACGGATGGGGGCTTTTAACGGCCCGTGACTCCTTCGTCAAGGGCCGTTAAAAAGCGGGTCAAGCCGCGTGCCCGGCGGCCTGACAAGGCCGGAGGGTGGTGATATGCTCGCGCCCCGACTCGCTAGTCGCCCCCTAATTTCCTGAATCTTGAAGGATGTCAGCATGGATCTTTCCAACAAAGTCGCCATCGTCACCGGCGGTGCCTCCGGCCTGGGTCTGGCCACGGTAGAGGCCTATCTCGCCAAGGGTGCCAAGGTTGCCATTTTCGATCTGAACGAAGAGCAGGGTCAGAAGACCGCTGAAAAGCTGGGCGCGAATGCCCTGTTCGTGAAAGTGAACGTGGCCGATGAAGCCTCGGTCCAGGCTGGCATCGATGCCACGGTCGCCAAGTTCGGTGCCGTGCATGTGGCCGTGAACTGTGCCGGTATCGGTTCCGCCCAGCGCACCGTCGGCAAGAACGGCCCGCACTCCCTGGAAGTGTTCAACAAGGTCATCGCCGTGAATCTGGTCGGCACTTTCAATGTGACGCGTCTGGCCGCTGTGGCCATGCAGAAGAACGAAGGCCTGACCGACAACGAGCGTGGCGTGGTCATCAACACCGCTTCCGTGGCGGCTTTCGACGGCCAGATCGGTCAGGTGGCCTACTCGGCCTCCAAGGGTGCCGTGGTCGGCATGACCCTGCCCATCGCGCGTGACCTTGCCGCCATCGGTGTGCGTTGCTGCACCATCGCCCCGGGCATCTTCAACACCCCGTTGATGAATTCCGCTCCCGATGCCGTGAAGCTGCCGCTGATCGAAATGACGCAGTTCCCCAAGCGTCTCGGTCTGCCGGAAGAGTACGCCAAGCTGGCCGTGCACATCGTGGAAAACACCTTCCTGAATGGCGAGACCATCCGTATTGACGGTGGCATCCGCATGGCACCGAAGTGATCGTCTGATCGCTTGCGTGTTGTCTCTGCATGTTGCGCGCAAAAAGAAAAAGCCCGGCGATGCCGGGCTTTTTTATGTCTGTGTAAAGCGTGAAAAAATCAGCGCAGGAAGCGGTCGTCCGTTTTCACCTGCCAGATATCCAGATCATGACGCAAAATCCCGGGCGCACTTTCCTGCACAGAGGTGATGGCATCACGCAGGACGGTGCAGGTCAGATGATCGGTGGGACGCACATCGTCCTGGGCGTTGACGGTGATGGCAACATGGCCGATCGCATCAGCAGCGGCGGTGCTCGCGCCTGCACGACTCGCGATTTACTGCTGTGCTCTTAATTCTTTCCGGGGCGCAGCTGCAGAATTCCGGTGGGGCAGTCTTGCTTCGCTTGTCCGCACAGCCGGGATTTACATTCGTACTACCTGTGATTCCACATGTTGGTCACTGGTAAATCTGGAGCCAAAGCATCGGCATGCCGGCATAAGCCGGTATCCCTGCTGAGCTGGCAATTTGACCCTCGTATGGGCCCCGGCCTGCGCCGGGGTGACGAAACGCTTTAAAAGAAAACTGTCGCCCCGGCAGGCTTTAGGCCGGGGCCCAGTGACTTTGTTTCTCACTGCCGAAGCAAAGAGTACGGATACTTTGTTCGTGAAACCCCATCAAGCCTGCGGGCCGGAACAAGACCGGCCAAGGGGAGGGTGTGCATGGGAGAGGGCGAAAAAGCTAAAGCGCAGCTTTACTCGCCCGAAGCGCCAGCGCGTGCAAGCGAATGGCCGGAAGAGGGGCCGCCGCATCGCGGTCCCTTTGTGCGCGTCCGGCGAGCACGCGCCTGTCAGATAAATAACGGGCCATGCATAGAAACAACATGCAGCGGAAAGCCTTCGGGCTTACGCCCTGCGCAAGCTGATTCGTGGTGCCCGAGTATTTTGACCAGAAGTTTTTTGAGGGCCTCATGAGCTGTGGTTCAGGCGCGTTTATTCCCCCTTCACCACTTCATGAGTCTTCCTGAAATCCAACTCAATATCCCGCATCCTGAACGGATATTCCCCCTTCTTGCGGTCATCAAAGAAGTAATACAGCGTGCGCTTGATGGTGGGAAAGGCGATTTCGTCCCAGGGAATCTCTTCCTCGGTGAAGAGCCGGCACTCCAGGCTTTCCTCGCCCACGCCGAACACGCCGTCTTTCAGCTCGGCGCGGAACATGAGATAGACCTGATTGATGTGGCGGATATTGAACAGCGCATAGAGATCGCCGATGGCCACGGCCGCGGCGGCCTCCTCGAAGGTCTCGCGGGCGGCGCCTTCGGGCGTGGTCTCGCCGTTTTCCATGAAACCGGCGGGCAGGGTCCAGTAGCCGCGCCGTGGTTCGATGGCCCGGCGGCAGAGCAGTACCTTGTCTTCCCAGACCGGCAGGCAGCCGCAAATCACCTTGGGGTTCTGGTAGTGCACGGTCTGGCAGTTCTCGCAAACATGGCGCAGGCGGCTGTCGCCCTCGGGAATCTTGTGAACCAGACTGTGGCCGCACTGGCTGCAGAAATTCATGGCAGGTCTCGCAAAGGCCGTAATGAGCGAGGCCGCAGTATAGGGCCCTGCCGCTTATGCCTGAAAGTGATGCGACTGTGACGAAGACCAGTGCTGCCCCAGTCAGCCAAACGGCTTGGGCTGTGTGCCCTGAGTAGGTACACTCGGTACCCATGCCAGACAATAACAATATCCTGATCCTGCCCCAGCTCAGGGACCGGCTACTGCACTACCGCCCCACGCCTGATCATGTGGATGCCGCCGTGCTGATTCCCGTGACCGACACTGCTCGGCCTGAAATCATCCTCACGCGCCGCGCCAGCCATATGAGCTCGCATGCCGGCGAAGTGGCCTTTCCGGGCGGCAAGCGCGATTCCACCGATGCCTCCATTGTGGCCACCGCCTTGCGCGAATCGCGCGAGGAAATCGGTTTGCCCGAAGACCGGGTGGAAATCATCGGCGAGATGGATACTTTCACCTCGCGTGTGGGCCTGCGCGTACAGCCTTTCGTGGGCATGGTGCCCGGCGATATTCCCTTGGTCGGCAATCCGGACGAAATCGAAAGCATTTTCCGCGTGCCGGTCGACTACTTCCTCAACGAAAAGCCCTCCTACACGCATAAATTCCGTTTCCGTGATCAGGAATTCACGGTGCCCAGCTTCAATTACGAGGATTATGTGATCTGGGGCCTGACCGCATTCATGATTGTCGATCTCATGAAGCGGGCCTATGACCACGAGATAGATTTCCAGTGGCCGTCTTCGATTATCGCGCCACCACCATCATCCCAATCGTCGCGCTGAGCGGCTATGCAAGAGGTCATCATGCGTTATTCCCTGGGCGATCGCCGGATTGAAACCCGTGGCGACTTTTTCATCGCTGACTCGGCCGATGTCATCGGCTCGGTGGTGCTGGAGAACAATGCCAGCATCTGGTTCAACGCCGTGGTGCGTGGTGACTGCGATGTCATCAGCATCGGCGAGAACTCCAATGTGCAGGATGGCAGCGTGCTGCATGCCGATGTCGGGGTGCCGCTGACCATAGGCCGCAATGTCACGGTGGGACACAAGGTCATGCTGCATGGCTGCACCATCGGCGACAACTCCCTCATCGGCATCAACGCCGTCATCCTCAATGGCGCAAAAATCGGCAAGTACTGCATCATCGGCGCTAACGCCCTGATTCCCGAAGGCAAGGAAATTCCGGATTTTTCGCTGGTGATGGGCTCGCCCGGCAAGGTGGTGCGTGAGATCGGTGATGCACAAAAAGCCATGCTTGAAATGAGCGCGCTGCATTACGTGGAAAACTTCAAGCGCTTCAAACGTGATCTGAAGCGCGAAGATTAAGCGCGTCAATCCCTGAAAGTACCGAGGTCAGGATGCCTGCGCTGCGTGTTTTTTCCCTGCTGCTTTTGTTGCTGGCCTGCCCGCCTGCCTTGGCGGCTGCGAAAATTGCCCCCTGGATGATGGCGGACTGGGAGAATCCGGCGCCGCGTCTGGCGGATGCCGGCATCAAGCCCAAGGATGTGGCCGACTCCATAGGCCCGCGCCTCATGCTGTTCTCTCATGCCCCGCGCGATGTTGATTTGCCTGGTGCAAAAGGTCTTCGTCATTTCAGTGCTGCCCGCTTTGTCTCTGCCGTGGCCCGTGTGGATTTGCCGGCAGCCACGCTGCGTCGTCGCCTGCAGGATTTTGCGTCTTATAAAAGCCTTTTTCCCATGCTGACGCAGTCGGAAGTGATGGCGCTGGATGTGCGCAAGGTGCTAGCCCGCTACCGCGTGGAAGTTCCCTTGCCGGCACTGGCCACCATCACCGTGGATTTCCGTATCCGCCACAATATCGAGGCCGATGGCAGCGTGAGTGCCTTACTGCTGGATGGTCGAGCAGAGTCCCTGATTGCCATGCTGGGGGGCATGACGGATGAGCTGGCTGATCAGCCTGTGCTGTCGCGCTGGGAGGTTTTGCCCATCGATACGCGCCGCAGTCTCATGGTGTTTACCTATTGGGACCGCATAGAACTGAAAAGCTTTTTTGCGCGCAAGCTGATGGAGGCCTATCCCGAGCTGAAAGTGGTCGGCCCCTATATGGTGGCAGCCGGTGCCGCCGAGGCCGTGCACCGTAATTTTGTAACACCACAGCAGGTGAATCAGGATATCGCTCCACCTGGTATGGCTTCCCTAGCAGGTGCGCGATTTTTCATGAACGAACTTTCGCGCCATGGCGCCGTGGTTTTTCTGGAGCCGGAGATGGTGCTCTCGCCTACATTGAAAACCACTCCCTTGCGTTATTCTTCGGTTGCCACACGTCTGCGTGCTTCACCGGCAGCAGCGCGCAAGCATGCCACGCAGTACGCACGCCTGCCTGAAGTCATCAAGGAAATAAAGTCTGTAGATGTGCAGGACCGGGGCCAGCAGGCTGATCTGGGACTGGAAGTGAGTGCGGGTCTGATGATGTTGCGTTTTTCCCTGGACCTGGATGTGCGCACTAGCTGGGCCAGTGCGGACAGACTCGAGTTCCGTCGGACAGCTGGCAATCTGGCGCAATTGCGCGGCTCCAGTGAATGGCATGGCGTGGGCAGCGATACCTTGATGCTCACCTCGGCGGCGCATGAGCTGGGTGAGGATGCGCCTTTGTTGCTGCGGCTTGCACATCGCATCGTGGATAGCGTGCCTTATGGCGATACCCTGGGTGGCATGGCGGCGCAGATGATCATCATGGAACGCATGCGGCCGTGGCTAGAGGCTGAGGCCCATGCCGATGAAGCGCCCTGATGCCTGATTTCGAGTCCCATGCTGAAAACCTTTCACCCTGTATCGGTCTTTGTCGTCTGGATGACGACAATTTTTGCCGAGGATGTCGACGCCATATCGAAGAGATTCGTGACTGGGGCTTGATAGGGCGTGAAGCGCAACGGAAAATCCTTGCTCTTCTGCCGGCGCGTCGCGCCCTTTCTTCTTCTGCGGATGATTTCAATGACTGACAAGTCCCTTGTGTTGGGCACGCCATTTTCGCCCAGCGCCGTTCGCGTTCTTTTTTGCGGTGCCGGAGAGTTGGGCCGTGAAGTGGTGCTGGAGCTCAAGCGTCTGGGTTGTGAAGTGATTGCCGTGGATCGCTATGCCAATGCTCCGGGCATGCAGGTGGCCGACCGCTTTCATGTCATTGACATGCTGGACGGGCTGGCACTGCGCCGTGTCATCGAGCAGGAGCAGCCGCATCTTGTAGTGCCGGAAATCGAGGCGATTGCCACTGCTGAACTGGTCAAGCTGGAGGCTGAAGGTTTTCGTGTCGTCCCCACGGCACGTGCGGCGCAGCTCACCATGCATCGTGAGGGCATACGTCGACTGGCGGCAGAAGAGCTGGACCTGCCGACCTCCTCCTATTTTTTTGCCGATGAGTTTCCGGCCTTTGTCCATGCCGCCAAAAGTGTGGGCTTTCCCTGTGTGGTGAAGCCGGTGATGTCATCTTCCGGCAAGGGCCAGAGCGTGCTGAAAAGCGAGGCTGATCTGGAAAAGGCCTGGGCCTATGCGCAGGAAGGCGGACGTGCCGGTGCCGGTCGTGTCATCGTGGAGGGCTTCATTGATTTCGATTATGAAATCACGCTCCTCACCGTGCGCCATGCGGGCGGCACCAGTTTCTGTGCACCTATCGGTCATTTGCAGATTGATGGCGATTATCGCGAGTCCTGGCAGCCGCAGCCCATGTCGGAACGGGCGCTGGCGGAATCGCAGAAGATTGCCGAGAAAATCACGACCGCTCTGGGAGGCTGGGGGATTTTTGGCGTTGAGCTCTTCGTCAAGGGCGATCAGGTCTGGTTCAGTGAGGTGTCTCCGCGTCCGCACGATACCGGTCTGGTGACCTTGATTGCGCAGGGTTTGTCCGAGTTTGCTCTCCATGCCCGCGCCATTCTCGGCTTGCCTGTCCCCGTCATCCGGCAGAACGGCCCCTCGGCTTCCTGCGCGCTCTTGGTGAAAGGGAACTCTACGAAAATGAGCTTTGGCAATCTGGATGCGGCGCTGGCCCAGCCGGATACCGATCTCAAGCTTTTCGGCAAACCTGAAGTGCAAGGTTCCCGTCGCCTGGGTGTGGCCCTGGCACTGGGGCAGAATGTGGATGAGGCCCGTGCCAAGGCACGGGAGGTGGTGGAGAAAATCAAGGTTACGCTTTGAGTCCCTCCGCTAATGAATGAGTAGCAAAAACGCGCCGGCCATTGCCGGCGTTTTTATGGGCAGGCATGGGCCTATGCGTGCAGATGAGCGGGTGTTGCCGACCCGCACCGGCAAAGGAAAAACGCAGGCTCACATGATTTTGTCGTGAGGACTGCAGGCACCGGCAATTCACCCGCGGTGCTGAAGCAGCTCGGGCCCTGCGCATGAAATCCCCAATTGCCTGGCGGACGGGAAAAGCGTCCTGCGTGCAACCGGACGGGCGGCAGGAGCGGAAGGATGTGGAGAGCTAGGCTGATGTCAGCGCCGTGCCGGCGCGACAGCAGACAAATGGAGGCCTTGGCCATGACGACACTGCGTACCCGTGATGTGCTGCAACAGGCTCATGCTTTTCATGAGCGTCTTTCCCTGCATTATGCCGAGCTCGGTGCGGCCTGCGCCGATGAACGCTTGCGCCTGCTTTGCGATTATCTCGGTGCTCACGAGCAGGATCTGGCAACGGCCTTGTCACGCTATATGCAGGACGCTTCTTTGCACCTGCTGGATGCCTGGTTGCAGAACGTACCGGATGAGCGTGCTTTGCACGCCTGCGCAGTGCTCACGGTGAGTGCGCAGCCGCAGGCTGATGAAGTGATTGCCGCCGCACAGCATTATGATGACTGCCTGATGCAGATGTATGGCGCCATGCAGGAGGCTGCCGGGCACGATGATGTGCGCAGCCTGTTTGCCAACCTGATGGCGATGGAGGAGCAGGAAAAGCACCGCAGCTCACTCAATATGCAGACGCTTTACGATTGGTAGTTCCTGGTCTGCGCGCTGTTCTTGCTGTCCAAAGGTAACAGGCGTGCCACTTTCACCGTGTTGTCCTTGATCTGCATGACCTCGACGCAGTAGTTGCCAATACGCAAGGAAAGCAGTGATTCCGGAATGGTTTCCAGCGTTTCCATGATGAGCCCGCTGAGTGTCTTGGGGCCATCAGTAGGCAATTGCCACTGCAGCATGCGGTTGATGTCGCGGATGCTGCAGCCGCCGTCTACCAGCCAGGAGCCATCCGCCTGTTTGAGAATTTCCTTGTTGCTGTCTGTCAGGCTGGTTGTGAATTCGCCGACGATTTCCTCGAGTATGGCCTCCAGTGTGACGATGCCCTGTACATCCCCGTACTCGTCCACGACCAGTCCGAAGCGCCGTTTCAGTTTCTGGAACTGCACGAGCTGCGTGGGCAGGGTGGTGCCCTCCGGTACGAAATAAGGCTCGCGCACATACTGCAGAATTTCTGATTTTGTGAGTTCGGGTTTGCCCAGGAAGCGCGTGCTGTTGCGCACATGCAAGATGCCTATGCAGTCGTTGAGCTCACCGCGGAATACCGGTAGTCGTGTGTGCTGGGTGCGGCGCAGCTGCTTTTCGATGTCCGCAATGTCTTCGTCAATGTTGATGCCTTGCACCTCGCCGCGCGGCACCATGATGTCGTTCACCGTGATGCCGTCCAGCTCCAGCACACCCAGCAGCATGCTGCGGTGTTGCTTGGGAATGAAGACGTCCTGAACCAGGGTGCGCAGCTCATCGCGGTTGAGCCCATGATCGGCCACAGCCAGCGGATTGAAGCGGAAAAAGAGATTGGTGGTGAAGTTGATCAGCGATACCAGTGGATGCATGAGGCGCATGAGGCCGCTGAGCACGAAGGCGGCAATATGGGCTACGCGTTCAGGATGGCGCGCGGCAAAGGTCTTGGGGCCCACCTCGCCAAAAATCAGCAGTACAAAGGTGAGGGCGCCGGCGGCCATGGCAACGCCCGGATCACCTGCGAGATGCAGCCCTATCAGGGTGGCCACCGAGGAGGCGGCAATGTTCACGATATTGTTGCCGATGAGGATGGTGCCGATGAGGCGATCAGGCTGGCCCAGCAGCGTGAGGATGCGTTTCGCACTTTTGCTGCCGGTCTTGGCCTGGTGGCGCAGCTTGTAGCGGTTGGCTGTCATGATGCCGGTCTCGGAGCCCGAGAAGAAGGCCGAGAGCAGGATGAACAGGATGAGCAGGCTGAAAAGCAGTCCCAGCGAGTTGTTTTGCACGGGGTATCCGGTTAGTGGCGTAGCGGTTTTGTAGTGCTAGCCGGGAGTCAGCGTCAAGCCTCACGGCTTGTGTCGAAATGCGCGCGGGCCAGGGGCCGGAGTGAAACTAACGGAGCTGCCGATGCGCCAGCGCCGGGACCCGGGATCTTTACACGGGCTTTTGCAGGATCAGCTCCAGCACGATCTTGCTGCCATAAAAGCCCAGCAGCAGCAGGGCAAAGCCCCAGAGCGTGAAGCGTATGGCGGTGGCCCCGCGCCAGCCGAGAAAATGCCGGCCAGCCAGCAGCACGGCAAAAATGCCCCAGGAGCTCAGCGTGAAGGCGGTTTTGTGGGCAAGGTGCTGGGCAAAGAAGTTCTGCAGGGTGAGAAAGCCGGTGACTATGGCCAGAGTGAGCAGGCCGAGGCCCACGGCAATCAGGTCAAACAGCAGACGCTCCATGGTCACCAGCGGCGGCAATGTATTCAGGATGCCGCGCTTGTGCTGGCGCAGGTGACGGTCCTGTATGGCCAGCAGGATGGCTTGCGCTGCAGCGATGGTCAGTACGCTATAGGCCAGTATCGAAAGCAGGATGTGGGATTCGGTGCCGCGGCTGAGGTCAGTCAGCGGCTCGTAGGGGGCACGTGCAAAGAGCGAGAGCAGTATGCCCAGTGCGCCCAGCGGGTAGGCGCCCAAGGTGAGTGTCACTACCGGTTGGTAGAGGCTCATGCCGATAGTCAGGGTGGCAATCAGCCAGCCGACCAGTGATATCACGTGGAAGAGGCCGAGGTTCAGGCCTTCGGCTTGGTAGATGGCGGCATGCACGGAAATCAGGTGCAGGGGCAGCGCAACCATTCCCAAGGCCAGTATCAGGCGGGTGTCCGGGGCCTCGCGGCGCACCAGTTGGCGGCCCAGGATGAGGCTGGCCACAAGGTAAAGCAGGGCGGCAGTCAGGCCGGCCAGAAGGGTCATGATGGCTGGAATTCCTTGTGTCTTGGGCCGGTAAACCTTGTCCCGGGTGGAAACGAGAGTAGCGACGGCTGCCGAAGGAGGAATAAGAAGAAGCGGCAGTGTCGCACAAGGTTTTCGGGTTTTGAAGGCAAGCCCCTATAATCGCGGCCTCTGTATTCCACCGCTGCGGATGATTCCATGTTTGATAACCTGACCGACCGCCTCAGTAACAGCCTGCGTAATATCACGGGCTCGGGGCGTCTCACCGAGGACAATATCAAGGACACGCTGCGCGAAGTGCGCATGGCCTTGCTGGAGGCCGACGTTGCCCTGCCGGTGGTGAAGGACTTCATCGAGCGCATCCGCGAGCAGGCCTTGGGCCAGGATGTGATGAAGCAGCTCCAGCCGGGCCAGGCCTTCGTGAAGATTGTGCACGATGAGCTTGTGCGCACCATGGGCGATGCCAATGAATCGTTGAACCTGCATGCCGCTCCACCAGCCGTCATTCTCATGGCCGGTCTGCAGGGTGCGGGTAAAACCACCACCGTCGGCAAGCTCGCACGTTTTCTGAAAGAGCGTGAAAAGAAAAAAGTGTTGGTGGCATCTGCCGACGTTTACCGTCCGGCCGCCATCAAGCAGCTGGAGACCGTAGCGGGGGATGTCGGCGCGATTTTCTTCCCGTCTTCTACCGATCAGAAGCCGATAGATATTGCGCGTGCCGCGATTGCCGAAGGCAAGCTGAAGTTTGCCGATGTGGTGATTATCGACACCGCCGGCCGTCTGCATGTCGATGAAGACATGATGGGCGAGATCAAGGCGCTGCACGCCGCCATCAATCCGGTGGAAACCCTGTTCGTGGTGGATGCCATGACAGGTCAGGACGCCGCCAACACCGCGAAGGCCTTCAACGAGGCCCTGCCGCTCACCGGTGTGATTCTCACCAAGACTGATGGCGATGCGCGTGGCGGTGCCGCGCTCTCCGTGCGCATGCTCACCGGCAAGCCCATCAAGTTTCTGGGCGTGGGTGAAAAGAGCGAGGCGCTGGAGCCTTTCCATCCCGATCGCGTCGCCTCGCGCATTCTCGGCATGGGCGATGTGCTCTCGCTGGTGGAAGAAGTCGAACGCAAGATCGACAAGGAAAAAGCCGAGAAGCTGGCCAACAAACTGAAAAAAGGCAAAGGCTTTGATCTGCAGGACATGCTGGACCAGTTCCAGCAGATGAAAAATCTCGGTGGCATGGGCGGCCTGCTCGACAAGCTGCCCGGCATGAATTCCGCCACTATCCAGCAGGCCATGGCTGGTGGCGCGCCCGAGCGCGAAATCAAGAAAATGGAAGCCATCATTCTTTCCATGACCCCGGCTGAACGGCGCAAGCCTGATCTCATCAACGGCTCGCGCAAGCGCCGCATCGCCAACGGTTCCGGTACCCAGATCCAGGACGTGAACCGCGTGCTCAAGCAGCATGGCCAGATGGAAAAGATGATGAAAAAACTCTCCTCGCCCTCCGGCATGATGAAAATGATGCGTGGCATGCAGGGCATGATGGGGGGCGGCGCGGCTGGTGGTCTTCCGCCCGGCATGAGCGGCGGCAAAGGCGGTGGCTTGCCGCCGGGCATGGGCGGATTGCCCGGCCCTGGTGATTTGCCGCCGGGCTTCAAGCTGCCACCGGGTTTCAAGAAGAAGTGATGTTCCGGGGCGGCCTCAGGGCCGCCTTTTTGCTGGGTCTATTGGGAGAGAACAATAATGATGAAGAGCTGGTTTGCTGCATTGGCCTTGGTGTTTGTTGCGAGTTTTGCATTTGCGGATACGGCGCCTCTTAATTCCGCGCCGAAAGCGGCCGCCATTACCGATGTCACCACCCGCGTGTATTTCGATATGGCGATTGATGGCAAGCCGGCCGGTCGTATCGTGTTCGGGCTGTATGGCAATGCCGTGCCCAAGACGGTAGAGAACTTCCGCGCATTGGCCACCGGCGAGAAAGGCAAGGCGGCTTCTGGTATCCCGCTGAGCTACAAGGGCTCGGTCTTTCATCGCGTGATTCCCGGTTTCATGTTGCAGGGCGGTGACTTCACCAATGGCAATGGCACCGGTGGTGAAAGCATTTATGGCCGCAGCTTTGCCGACGAGAACTTCCTCATCCGCCATACCCGTCCGGGAATTCTGAGCATGGCCAATGCCGGCCCCAATACCAACGGCTCGCAGTTTTTCATCACGACTGTGCCCACGCCTTTCCTGGATGGCCGGCATGTCGTGTTTGGCCGTGTGCTGGAAGGCATGGATGTGGTGATGGCGATTGAAGCGCTGGGTTCCGAATCCGGTCGCACCAGCAAGAAAATCACGATAGCCGATAGCGGTGAGCTCAAGCCGGCGAAATAAAGTGCAGTACGAAGCCATGAAAAAGCCCGCTTCTTGCGGGCTTTTTCATGGGCTGCAAGCAAGGCTTGCGCATGCGCTTGCCTATTGACGAATGGATCTGCGTTTATGGGCTGGGATGTGCGAGGCGAGTGAAAAACCACGGGTTTTGCACTTTCAATGGTCTTTATTTTCGCAAACTGAACAGCGTGGCGCCGAAAATCAGCAAGGTGCCGGCGATGGCCCAGGCATCCGGCGTCTCTCCCCACAGGGCCCAGGCGTACACGCCGGCAATGACGATGGCGAGATAGGTCATCGGGCCTATGCGGTTGGCGGGCGCCAGGGCATAGGCCCGGGTGAGGCAAAGCTGGCTGAGCGTGGCGAGCAGGCCTACGGCCGCGAGCAGGCCGAATTCATGCGCTGTGATGGCGCGACCGGCCCAGAACAGGGGAATGGTGGAAACCACCGTAGAGATCAGCGCGAAATAGAAGACGACGCGGGTGGCCGGCTCGGTGGCGCCCAGCGCACGCACGGTCACAAAGGCGGTAGCGGCCAGAATGCTGGAGCCCAGACCAATCAGGGCGAAGTGGTTGAGTTCGCCGCCATCCGGGCGACTCACCATGAGCACGCCGGCAAAGCCGATCAGTGCCGCCCCCCAGGCCCGGCTCGTCATGGGTTCTTTCAGGAAGACCCAGGCTACGAGCGGAATGAAGACTGGCGAGGAGTAGGTGAAGATCATGGCGCTGGAGAGCGGCAGATGGGCGATGGCATAGAAGAAGCCATACATGGCGGTGAGCCCGGTCAAGGCCCGCCACAGATGCCGTGGAAAGACCATGGTCCGGAAACTGGCCTCTTTATGTAGCAGCATGAAAGGCAGCAGCAGGGCGAGGCCGCCGATATTGCGGGCAAACACGATGATCTCGTTGCTTAAGGTGTGCGAGGCCAGGCGGATGAAGACACCCATGGAGGCAAACAGGAAGGCGGAAAGCGCCAGCAGGGCAGCGCCTCGTATCAAGGGTGAGGCGTGCCGCAGGGGCGAGTCCCGGAAAAGCTGGCTTGAAAAGGCGGGCATAGGGCCGGCACCGGGACAGGGCAATGGGGCGCGGATGATAGCGGAGGGCCGGGCCA
>JACCDZ010792512.1_pt1 | contig 26253 bp, 30 predicted proteins | sample 7449551 | NCBI WGS metagenome assembly JACCDZ01 (sample SAMN15323452, study PRJNA562643) | freshwater metagenome | isolation source: river surface water | place: USA:Blue River Watershed | collected 2017-08-18 | reverse complement strand
TAGAGCATGTGATCCATGGTCTCGTCCTCGCGCTAGTCAGCCATCATCAACGCATGTTGATGATGGTTTGCGTGACCTGGTCGGCGGTGGAGATCATCTGCGCGTTGGCCTGGAAGTTGCGCTGCGCCGTGATCATTTCCACCAACTGCTCGGTCAAATCCACGTTCGATGACTCGAGCGCACCGGCCTGCAGAAGACCAAAGTTCGAACTGCCACCCTGACCCAGACGCGGGCCACCGGAAGTGAAGGTTTCAGCCCAGGAAGTATCACCAAGCTGTTGCAGGCCGTTCGGATTGGAGAAAATGGCAAGTGCAACCTGACCCAGTAGCTTGAGCTGGCCGTTGGTGAAACGCGCCGAGACAACGCCTGTCTTGTCGACCTCCACGCCAGTCATGCGACCGGTGGTGTACCCATCTTGGAACAAGCTGTTCACACCAAAGCCCTTACCGTACTGGGTCGAACCATTGAAATTGAAGTCGAGATCTAGCGGAGCCGAGCCAGTACCAAGCTCCGCACCCGTGACGCTCACCGTTGGCAGCGCACCACCAGCAGGTGATGCCAGCTTGCCGGTGGCAGCATCAAAGGTCAGCGTTTGCGGCGTACCACGCTCGCTGCCATCCACAAAAAGGCGCTGAGTCCAGGAGTTAGCAGCAGGCTCCTTGATAAAATAGAGCGTGCTGGTATGTGGCGTGCCCAGCGAATCATAGAGTGTCATTGAGGTGGCATGGTTATAGGTGGCCGGATTGGCGCTACTGAACGCACCCGTTGGCACCGGCGCGTTGGCCGGCAGGTTTACCCCGACCTCAACCTTGTTAGTAGCCTGGGGCGGGCTTTCTGTGGTCAGCAAGCGAACATCACTGAGTGCGCCGGTAGCGAATTCGCCAGTTTCCGACACGGGAAATACCTGCAGACGCTGCAAATCATTGTTTACCACGTAACCTTCGCGGTCCACACTGAAAGCACCAGCACGTGAGTAAACTGTTCCTTCGCGACCTTTCATAACGAAGAAGCCTTCGCCACTAATGGCCATGTCCAGATTGTTGTTGGTGAAGTCGATGTTGCCTTGACCAAATTTCTGCTGAATTGACGAAACCTGCACACCAGCACCAGATGCCGTGGCTGAAAGATCGTTGCTGGCGGTGGCAAAGACATCGGAAAACAAGGCTCGCGAAGATTTGAAACCAGCCGTGTTTACGTTGGCAATGTTGTTTGCGGTGACATCTAAGTGTGTAGAAGCGGCATTGAGACCGCTTAAGGCAATACGAAAGCTCATGGTATTTCTCCGACTCTTTTAAGGGTTGCGGGCTCAGCCCACTTCTTTCACATCCGACAGTTTCAACGTGCCCAGACCCTGCACCTGCAACTGCGGGCCCTGACCACCGGTTGGCAAGCTCACGCCGGTCACCGGTGCGCGCATCTGCATTTCTATGGCCAGGCGCTGACCATCGGTCATGGCGGTGGCTTGCAACTTGTAGTCGCCGGCGGCCAAGGTGGCACCGCTGTCATCCTTGCCATCCCAGGCGAACTGCAGCGGGCCAGCGGCCTGCGCACCGGATTGCATGCGGCGCACGACTTCACCTGCGCTGTTGCGAATTTCGATATCCACTTGCTGAGCCGGCTTGGCCAGATCAATTTGACCGATCATGCCCGGACTGCCTTCTGTCATACTGAACTTGTCGGAATTCACCAAGACTTCACGGCCAAGCAGATTGGAGGCGCTGAGCACCTGCGAGCTGCGTAGAGAGTCCACCACATCGACCAGTGAGTTCTTCATTTCGCTGATGCCGGTGACGCTGCTGAGCTGTGCCATCTGTGCGATGAACTGAGTGTTGTCGGTAGGCTTGAACGGGTCCTGTGACTTCAACTGCTGCAACATCAGCTTCATGAAGTCTTCTTGATTCAAGGCGCCCAAATCTTTCTTGCGCGTGCTGCTGGCAGCGGGTGCCGTGGCACTGCCAGCGCTGCTTGTCTGCGAATTGCCGAGATACGATGCGATATCCATAGCCTGAACTCCGGCTTACTGACCAAGCTGCAACGTGCGCAGCATGAGGGTCTTGGTGGTATTGAAAATTTCAGCGTTGCTTTGGTAGCTGCGCGATGCCGAAATCATGTTGGCCATCTCTTCCACTTCATTAACGTTGGAGGCGTAGACATAGCCTTCAGCGTTAGCCATGGGGTTACCCGGCTCATAACGCTTGGGGACCGGGTCCTGGCTTTCGACGACTTCTGGCACACTGACGCCACCCACAGCTTCGGGCGACCCCGTACCGTCGAGAATGGTCGAGAACACAGTCTGGCGAGCGCGATAGGCCCCCTGCTCCGTGCCGCTGACCGTGCTGGCATTGGCCAGGTTGCTGGCCGTGGTATTCAAGCGCAGCATCTGCGCATTCATGGCAGAGCCGGCGATATCAAAGATATTGGCCATGATCAGCGACCTCCGGAAATAACACTTTTCAGGCTGGCGAATTTACTGCCGAGAAACTGTAGTGAGGCTTGATAACGCACAGCGTTATCGGCATAAGCGGCTTCTTCGACATGCGACTCAACGGTGTTACCGTCGAGACTGGGCTGTTGCGGCAATCGGTATTGCAGCTGCGCGCTCAAAGGCGACAAGGTGGAGTTCGAATCGCCCGAAATGTGGCCGGGCTCAGTGGCCTGTAATCTCACGGTATTCGAAGCCCCGGTTTGCACCGTTGCCATCGCAGCTCGGAAATCAATATCGCGCGCCTTGTAGTTAGGCGTGTCGGCATTGGCGATGTTGGTCGCCAGAATGCTGTTGCGCTGCGTACGCAGCATGAGCGCTTGCTCATGGATGCCTAGGGCTTTGTCGAAATTGATGGCCATTGCCTGATCCGCCTAAAGTTTCTTGCCGTGCTTCCGATAACCGTATCGAGAGCAATCTCACAAGCAGAACTAGCAAGGCATGTGCCATATTTATATTTCCAAACTATTCAACAAGTTACATTATTTCCTCAGGCATTCCCCACGCTGATCGACAAGGGTTTGTCACTACTGCCAGAATTCCGTCACCGGCATGGCACAGGCTTTGCGTAGTCATGCCTGCATGCCTTTATTACGACGGACTTCTGACACCATGAAATTGAACATGAAGCGAGCAACGCGATGGCACTGTGTGCGCCTCCTGATGCTCAGTTTGATGGTGGCCAGCAGTGCTGAAGCCGCCAGCAGCGCGCAGAAAGAAGATATGAACGCCCTAGCCCAACGTGCTGAACGCTGGCTGCTTGAGGCCGTCAAGTCGGCAGGCGCTAGCGCGGACGAAAGTGTCAATGTTCAGGCCGGTATGCTCGATGCTCGAATTCAACTGTCAAAATGTCAGCAGCCCGTGGCCATAGACTTTGCGCCCGGCCAAGGCCTGCGCGCAAAAACAAACTTGAGCCTGAGCTGTCCAGACAAACCCGGTTGGCGACTGTACTTGCCCATGTCGATCATGCGTCGAACAGCTGTTTGGGTTGCCCGCAACAGCATCGCCAGTGGCAGTGCCCTGCAAACAGCACAATGGCAACGCGAAATGCGCGATGTCGCCAGCCTGCCGGCCAGCGCCATCACCAGCAATGATCTCTCGGGCTATCAGGCCAGCATGACCATTGCAGCCGGCGCAGTGTTGACGGAAGCACTCGTTGCGGGAAAAACGGTGATCAAACGCGGCCAATCGCTCACGCTGCAGGTCAGCCACGGCAGCATTACCATTTCAACCCTTGTTGAAGCCGTGGATAACGGTGCGGTCGGGAGTCGCATTCGTGTCAGAAACCTGAGCAGCGGCCGTGTCATCGAAGCCGAGGTGATCAGTGGCGAGCAGGTACAGGCCATTCTGGCACCAACGCCATGATTACGTGTTTTGCAAAGAGAATGGGGAAATGGCCTAAAGTTATCAGGCAGAGCGCCGATAAGGCACTGAAGACAACCATTCGAGGATAGCGGCCATGATTAACAATACGTCGCCCGGCAGATCAACAAGCAGCGTGCAGTCATCCAGTGTAGTACGCCGGATTGCGCCAGATTCGACAGAGCCGCGGGCAGCCGGGGCATCCTCGTCTGCGCCATCTCGTGCCAGCACTGCAACCAGCAAGAGCTTGCTTGAGCGTGCGAGCGATAGCGCCAAATCCACGCCAGATGTCGATCTGGCCCGTGTCAACGAGGTCAAAACGGCGATAGCACGTGGCGAATTCAGCATCGACCCGAAAGCAGTTGCCCGCGCCTTCATCAATATGGAAAGTGCCTGATCAGGAGTTAGCACATGTCAGCCCAACAGACCCAACTGCTTAGTCAGCTACAGACCTTGCATACCTTGGTCGGCGAGTTTCATGCCTGCTTGGAGCAAGAAAGCCGGGCACTGGCGCAGTGGCCACCGTTGGGTCTGTGGCCTGTTCAAGAAGAGAAAGTCAGGCTGGTCAGAGACTTAGAAGCTGCTCATGACACGCTCAACGCTATCTTGAAAGCACAGGGTCATGACATTCATGGCATGGATGCGCTGCCCGCTGTCATTGCCCAGCGCTGGCAAGCCATTCGCAGTGATATCGCAACATGCCAACGCATGAATGCCACAAACGAACGCTGCCTTGCCAAACAACAACAAGCGCTCCGACAGTCACTGGAGTTACTGGTGCTGAAATTGGATCAAGATCTGACCTATGGCCGTCAGGGCGGGTTCCAAGGTGGACGCCGCTTGGGCACTATCGGTCGCGCTTGAGCGTCAAGCGCGAGCGCTTAACCTGTAGCTGCTTTTCCGTGTACCAGCACAACCAGCCTGGCCTCTGACACTGACAAGCCGCACTCCTCCATCAGTGTTTCAGCACTTGCACCTTGCGCGGCGCGCTCAATGGCCTGATCGAAGGTAGACAGTCGTTGCACTTCTTCGCTGACAGCATCATCCACCACACTTTCAGCAGGTAACTGCTCTACAAGAGACTCCAGGCGCAGCAAGCGCTCGCCTTGCAGCAGAAACGCCGACGATTGCGCCTTCATTTGCGCAATCAACATCTCGATCTTCTGCTCTTGCTGTGCCGTCAAAAGCGTCAATTTTTCCACGACCTGCTGCTGCTTTGCGGACTCTTCACTGATATCTGCAATCAGCCCGAGCAGTACATCGTTGCGGTTATCCGGCCTGCTTTCAGGGACGCCCGCTTTGACTGGCTCTACTTCTGCAACAGCTACCGGCGGGGGCTCAATCGGCTGAGGTGGCACACCATAGAGCTCCTTCAGGCACTCCGGATGCATTTGTACAATTTCTTCGCCCAACACATTGCGCTGAATCTCTGGCTCAGGCGGGCGCACAGCCACTACTGGCGCTGGCTTGCGCCATGCTGAATATATCGGCAACAGTGCCAACGCTAGGGATAGCAACCCCAAGACCACCGTTAACACCGTGGTGACCTCTGCTCCCAGCGTCTGATCCAGACTCTGACTCAGTTGCGCCAACGCCTCATAAGCACGTTCCGAATAGTCCTGCAGATTGCTAACGATGACATCAAGCCCCGTCGGCTCGGTGTGGTTTGTCACGTTCATGTATCGATCCTTCAATAGTTTTCGTCACAGGCACCTCCGGTTTGGCCGCCTTGCCAGGCTTGGCAGCTGCTGCTGGTGGCATGGCCGGGATAATCAACTGCACGCGGCGATTCCGGTTGCGCCCGGCTTCATCTTTATTGTCAGCGACCGGACGATACTCGCCCAGCCCGATCACTGCCATGCGCTGAGGCGTTACCCCGGCACTCATGAGCAGATGCACGACCGTGGCTGCACGCGCGGCAGATAGCTCCCAGTTTGACAGAAAAGCGGCACTGCTAATTGGCACATTATCGGTGTGCCCTTCTACACGAATCGGGTTGGGAAATGTCTTCAGCACATCGGCCAGTCGCACCAGAATCTCTTGAGCCGATGGCGACAACGTCGCCTGAGCGCTGGGAAACAGCAGATCTGTCTGTATTTCCACCTCAATGGCAAAAGGCGTCTGACGTACTACAATGACTTTGGCCTCAATCAGGTCAGACAATGCCGCATTGAGCTGATCAGCCATCTGCTGACTGGCTAGAGCATCGCCCATGCTATCCGTCATTGCTCCACCATCAAACTCGCGCTCAGCCTCGACCAGATTAACATCCATCTCTTTACCTTTGGAGAGCACCGGAATTGTGCCGATCTGGATTGGCACTGCCGTGCGCGGCACACCTTTGAACGCCTCCGACAACGACGCCGAAGCCGCCCGGAACTTGCCTTCATTGACCGACGAAATGGCATACATGACCACAAACAAGGCCAATAGCAGCGTTACCAGATCGCCATAGGGAATTGCCCAGGCCTCATGGTTCATGTGCTCTTCATGCTTGTGTTTGCGCGACATGATTATTCCTTGCCTTTGGCTTTTGCATCCGGCTTGGCGGCATGCTCAACAAAATAGCCCTGCAAACGTGTTTCAATGTTGCGCGGGTTATCGCCCTGAGCAATCAGCACCAGCCCCTCAATCATCATGGTGCGCATTTTGGCCTGCTCTTTGACGTGGTACTTGAGCTTGTTGCCGAAAGGCAGGAAAAACAGGTTCGCCGAAGCAATACCGTAAATAGTCGCGGTAAACGCAGCGGCAATACCGTGACCGAGCTTGCTCGGGTCACTCAGGTTAGCCATGACCGCCATCAAACCCAATACAGCACCCACAATGCCGAGCGTCGGCGCATAAATGCCCATGGCCTCGTAGACTTTGGCACCGGCGGTGTCGAACTCTTCCGATGCCTCCACTTCAATTTCCAAGATATGACGGATGTTTTCCGGCTCGCCGCCATCCACCAGCAATTGCAACCCCTTACGCACAAACGGGTCCTGCACCTCATCAATCCGAGCCTCTAGGCCCATGAGGCCGTCCTTGCGCGCTACACGACTCCAATCCACAACGCTGGCAATTTGGGCATCAGGGTCAATAACGGGCGGCTTGAACAACCATTTGCCCATCTTCAGCGCGCGCAGGAGTACCGGCTTTGGCGTTTGCGCCATGACCGATGCTGCCGTGCCAACAATAACGATGACGAACGCTGCCCCCCCAAGCAGGCCTTTAACGCCTGCGCCTTTCAGGATGCTGCCGAGAATCAGCGCAGTGAAGGCGAGAAAGATGCCAATAATGGTCATCAGGTCCATGGTTCATGCACTCCCGTCGCAGCTCAAGTGGCCTCGGCCGCCCAATCATTCAATGTTGTGCGCAAGCGGCTCACCGCCTGTGCGTGCAGCTGGCATACCCGTGATTCGCTCACGCCCATGACCAAGCCGATTTCCTTCATGTTCAGGTTCTGCTCGTAATACAGAGCCATGACCAGCTTTTCGCGCTCAGGCAAGCGATCAATTTCTTCGGCAAGCGAGCTTTCAAAACCGGCATTCATCAACTCGCGCAAAGGGCCGGCAAAGTCGTCACTGGCCATCAATGCAGTTTCTGGGTGCGCTTCGATTAACTGATCGAGACTGGCCAGGTACAGGCCTTCGCCATCGTTAAGCCAGTCGTGATAGGTCTGCAGATCCACTGCCAGCTCGCGTGCCACTTCGGCCGCTGTAGCGGCACGACCCATACGCTGCTCAACCTTCTGCCGCGCCGTGCTGATGTCACGCGCCGACTTCGCCACCGAACGCGGTGCCCAGCCGCCGCGACGGAGCTGATCCATCATGGCACCACGAATACGGATGGCCGCATAAGTCTCGAAGCTGGCCCCTTTCTCTGCCGAGAAATGACTGGCGGCTTCCAGCAAACCGATCATGCCGGCCTGAATCAGGTCATCGAGATCCTGACTCGGAGGCAAACGACCCTTGAGATGCAGTGCCGTACGCTTAACCAGTGCTGCGTGTTGCAGCACCAGTTCATCACGGCTACCGCGCTGATAACGCTGATATGTGGCTTGGGCGCTTAACATGCGATGCTCACCTCGGGCGCAGGTAACATGCGTTCAAAGAAGAATTCGATATGGCCGCGCAAGCTGTTCGACGAACGCCACTGCGTGGCTGCCATCGCCAAACGACTGAAGGCCTGAACAGACTCGGTGGCCGGAAACAGCTCACTGACCGGCTTCTGGCGGGCAACGGCCTTGCGCAGAAACTCGTCACGTGGAATGGCACCGACCAAGGTCAGATGCACATCCAAAAAGCGTTCGGTCACTGCGCAAAGACGCTCGAAGATCTTGCGCGCCTGAGCGTCGCTGCTAACCATGTTGCAGACGATTTTGAATTTCTGCACACCGGCATCACGCGCCAGTACCTTGATTAGCCCGTAGGCATCCGCCAGCGAGGTCGGCTCTTCGGTAATCACCACCAGCACATGCTGGCTGGCACGGCTAAAGCTCACCACGCTGTCAGAAATACCGGCGGCGGTATCCACCACCAGCACGTCGTAATCGTCTTCCAGTGTGCTGAAGGCCTGCACCAGCCGAGCGTGTTGTGCGGGGCTGAGATCAGCCATGTTGCGCATGCCCGATGCTGCAGGGATCAGTGTTACGCCAAAGGCACCAGTGATCAGGGTATCGCGCAATTCACATTCGCCGGCGAGCACATGCGCGAGGTTGCGCGTGGGCCGCAAGCCCATAAGGATATCGACGTTGGCGAGCCCGAGGTCGGCATCCATGAGCAGGACGCGCTTGCCCTGCCGAGCCAGCTGGCATGATAAATTGACCGAGACATTGGTTTTGCCAACGCCACCTTTGCCACTCGTAACTGCAATCACTTGTACCGGATTCATGGTGTCAGTTCCTTGGGGCTCAGGCGGGCATGCTGCGGCTAGCCCAGTGCCAACGCGACACGGTTTCGCCGGAAGTGGCCTTGCGCGCTCCAACAGCCGGCAGCGGCGCAGGAAACTCAAGGCCTTGGATGGTGTGGGAAATCAAAGCCTGCTTGTCAGCAGGCATCCAGGCACGGGTCACATCACGACTGATGCTGGCACCGAACCAAGTCATTTTTGTTTGCAGCAGCCATGAGGCCAACTCGCCTGGCAGGCAGAGGCTATCGCCCCAAGTCAGCATCAGGCCGGCTACATCAAGCGCGGCAAACGCAGCCAGAGTCTGGCGCTGAATCGCTGGCTGGCGATCGGCAGCCAGCACCAGCACACGCAGCTCTACACCCGCAAAGCTCAATGCTGCCGATAAGGCCTCGAGGCCGGCCTGGTCATGATGATCAACACCGGCAGTATCAATCAGCACTAGCGTGTCGCCAGGAATATCGGCGAGCTGCTCGCGCAGTGCCACAGCATCCACAGCAAAACTGACCGAGGTATTCAACGCACGGCCCAAGGCCTGCAGCTGCTCACGGGCACCAAAACGCTGATTATCCATGCTGATCAGATGCACATGCCCACGACGACCCTGTGCCAGCGCACGAATCGCCAAGGTGGCCAGTAATTGGCTCTTGCCGGCGCCCGGCGTGCCGACCAGCGCTACCGCGCCGTGCTCAGGCAATGTCGCGGCATCGAGGTCGGCCAAACTGGTTTCCAGCGCCAGACGCCAATCGTTTTCCTGCGCATGGTCAGGGAGTAAGGCACCTAGGCGCTGCTGTAGCTGCTCGGAAAACCCTTGCTGCGATAAGTGGCTCAGTGCCGACCCAGCGACCTGGAGAGCAGCACTTTCTTGCGGGGCGAGGCGCTGCATGTGGCTTTCCAGCATCGCACGCATGGAGCCCAGCTCCTGACGCAAGGTATTCATGTCGGCATCCATGGCAGCAACTTTGACAGCGTCAAAATTCTGACGCGCCGGAGTTGCTGCCTGAGCGGCGACGACGGGCAGTTGCTGTAGCGAGGGAGCATCCACGGCCACCACAAATTCGATGCCTTCGGGCACCTGGTAGCAGGTCAGGATGCTGGCATCCGGGCCGATCTCGGCACGGATCTGACGCATGGCCTGCTGGCTGTCCACGGCGCGAAATTTCTTGATCTTCATGGTCCTGCTCTCCTCGACGACATCGCGTCAAACCGCATCAGTTCTGGCTTGCACGCCCTTGCGGGCCGATGCTGGACACGAGTCGTACCTGCTTGTTGTCAGGCACTTCGTTGTACGACAGCACATTCAACGAGGGGATGCTTCGGCGGATAAAGCGCGCCAGCCACGACCGTATGGTCGGTGACACCAGCAGCACAGCAACCTCGCCGGCCGCTTCTTGGCGCTGGGCAAATTCAGCCAACCCCTGCTGTAAGCGCTCCGCCAGACCAGGCTCCAGGCCAACAGCACCAGCAGCCCCTCTGATGCTATTCAGCAAGATCTGTTCCAACTCTGGATCTAATACGATTACCGGGAATTCCTCTTTTAAGCCATTGATTTCCTGAACAATCATTCGGCCAAGTGCAACACGAACGCCCTCCAGCAACTCGTCAGGATTCTTACTACGCGGCGCCTGCTCCGCCAAAGATTCGGCGATCAGGCGCAAACTGCGGATAGAAACGCCTTCGCGCAGCAGGTTCTGCAGCACGCGAACCACGATGCTCAGCGGCAATTGCTTGGGCACCAGGCTGTCCACCAGTTTGGGATCGGTTTCTGCAAGACGGTCGAGCAGCTGCTGAACCTCCTCATGACCAAGCAGCTCATGAGCATGCTGTCGGATGACCTGACTTAGGTGCGTGGCAATCACCGTGCCGGCATCGACCACGGTATAACCCAGCGTTTGCGCCTGATCGCGCAGGGACGGCTCAATCCACAGCGCCTCCATACCGAAGGCGGGATCGCGAGTGGGCATGCCGCGCAGCGTGCCGTGCACTTGGCCCGGATTAATGGCGAGGTCGAGCCCGGGCTGGATTTCGCCCTGCGCCACGACATCGCCCAGTACCAGCAGGCGATAACCGGTAGGGGTCATGTCGAGGTTGTCGCGAATATGCACGGGCTGCACGAGGAAACCGAGATCACGTGACAGCTTTTTGCGCACGCCAGTAATGCGGGCAATCAGCTCGCCACCCTGATTCTTGTCCACCAGCGGAATCAGGCGATAACCCACTTCTAGGCCGATGACATCGTTTTGCGTGACATCTTCCCACTGGATGTCGGTGGCCTTATTGGCCGCAGCAGCGGCAGCATCCGGCGTGCCAGCCTCGCCGGCAGCAATCACATCAGGCAGCAGCGCGCGCTGCTGCACCAGCCAGCCGCCGCCAAAACAGGCAGCAGCCAGCAGCAGAAACACCACATGCGGCATGTTCGGAATCAGGCCGATGAGCAGCAGCACCACGCCGGCCAGATGCAGCACGCGCGGGTTGTCGAACATCTGCCCCATGACCTGGTCGCTCATGGTGCCCGAGCGCGAAATGCGGGTCACAATGATGGCCACGGCAATCGACAGCAGCAGCGCCGGAATCTGCGCCACCAAACCATCGCCAATACTGAGCAGCACATAGAACTCGGCGGCCTGCCCGGCACTCAGGTCATGCTGCATCATGCCGATGATCATGCCGCCGATCAGGTTGATGAACAGGATCAGGATGCCGGCAATGGCATCGCCCTTGACGAACTTGCTGGCACCATCCATTGCGCCGTAGAAATCGGCCTCGATACGCACTTCTTCGCGACGCTTACGGGCTTCGTCCTGGGTCAACACGCCGGCATTGAGGTCGGCATCAATCGCCATCTGTTTGCCGGGCATGGCATCCAAGGTAAAACGCGCCGTCACCTCCGACACACGGCCGGCACCCTTGGTCACCACCATGAAGTTGATGATGACGAGGATGGCAAAAACCACGATGCCCACGGCGAAGTTGCCGCCAATAATGAAGTGGCCAAAGGACTCAATGACCTTACCGGCTGCGCCCGGACCATTGTGACCTTCCAGCAAGACCACACGCGTTGAGGCCACGTTCAATGCCAGGCGCAGTAGAGTTGCCAGCAGCAACACACTGGGGAAGGCGCTGAAATCCATCGGTCGCTTTACATAGATCACAGCAAATACGATCACCAGCGACAAGGTGATGTTGAAGGTGAAAAATAGATCGAGCAGGAACGCCGGTACAGGCAGCACCAGCATGCCCAGCAAGGCCATGATCAGCAGCAGAATACCGAGACCGTTGCTGGCAAAGTCCGTCAGCGTGTTGCGTACCGAATTGCTGCTGGAGGTACTCATGTCGGTTCATCCTGTGCATTGCCCTGCGTCATGGCATGGCCTTTGAGAAATTGTTCGTCTACCACTGGCTCCGGCGCCTCTGGTATATCGCCGCCCAGGTCCTGCCACTGCTTGAGCTGATAGACATAGGTGAGAATTTGCGCCACGGCGAGGTACAGGCCCGATGGAATCTCCTGATCGAGATCGCAGCTGGCATACACGGCACGCGCCAGCATGGGCGATGCCACTAGCGGCACCTGACTGGCGCTGCCCAGTTCGCGGATACGCGCGGCCACTTCGTCAATACCCTTCGCGACCAGAATCGGCGCCTTGCCTTGGCGAACGTCGTAACGCAGCGCCACGGCGTAATGTGTGGGGTTGGTGATGATGACATCGGCGGTCGGCACCTGCGTCATCATGCGTTGGCGGGCAGCGGCTTGCTGCATGGCGCGAATCTTCTGCTTAACCTCGGGCCGGCCTTCGCTCTCTTTGTGCTCGTCGATCACTTCCTGCCGGGTCATACGCAGCTGCTTACGATGACTCCAGAGCTGCCAGGGCACATCCATAAGCGCAATCAACAGCAGCGGCATGCTCACTGCCAGTAAGAACCAGAGCATCAAGCGGGCACTGCTGGCAATCGCGGCATCGGCGGTTTGCAGCGAGAGGCCGAGGATGTCGTCGGTGAGCTGCTTCAGCAGAATCCAAGCAACCCCCCCAATGAATACAACCTTGATGATTGACTTGAGCAGCTCAACGCCACTCTGCATGGAAAACAGACGGCCGATACCGGTGATCGGATTGAGTTTGTCGAGCTTCAACGACAGCTTGAAGGTGACACCACCCAGCACGACCGACGATAAGAGCGCAGCCACGAAGCTCACAGCCATCAGTGGCCACGTCAGCCACAAACCATCCACCAGAACGCCCATGAACGCGGCGGGCAAATCTTCGGCGCTACTACGATTGAGAAAGGCCGGCGATAGTGAATGCTTGAGCAGTGCCATAAAGCCGTTGCCCAACGTATCACCAAGCACCAGCAAAGCGGATGCGCAGGACAACATGACCATCATCGTGGAAAGTTCCCGCGAACGCGGTACCTGACCTTTGTCTTTGGCGTCTTGCAGACGCTTGGCCGTTGGCTCTTCGTTACGTTCCTGGCCTTCTTCACCGGATGACATGTGCGCTCTCCAGAATCAGGCCCATGTTCTCGAAGGCAATGGATAACAAGCGCTGCACCTGGGGTAACAGCGCCGGCAATGTCCGCTCCACAACCAGCAGTCCGAGCATAAGCGTGACCGGAAAGCCAACAGAAAACAGGTTCAGGCTGGGGGCTGCGCGACTCATCACACCCATGGCGATCTGCACTACCAGCAACGCCACAACCGCCGGCAAAGCAATGCCCAGCGCGTTACGCAGCATACCGCCAATAGCCGTAAGCAATACGCCGAAAGTATCCGGCTGTACCACAGCAGAGCCCACTGGCCAGGCCACAAAACTGTCGGCCAGCAACTTAATGAAAGCGAGATGCCCGTTCATGGCCAGAAACAGCAACATGGTGAGGAGCATGAAAAACTGGCCCATCACCGCCACCGAGATACCCTGCTGCTGATCAATCACGCTGGCAAAGCCCAAACCCATGCCGGTCGCCACGAACTGACCAGCAAACATCACGGCCTCGAACACCAGTTGCACCATGAAGCCCATACAAATGCCGAGAATGAGCTCATTTGCCGTTAAGAGCAGGCCTTGCAGGCTGAGCGGATTAAAAGTGCTCATGGCCGGCTGCCAGGGCATGAGTAGCATCGCCACCATGAGTGCCACACCCAAGCGGAGCTGGCGCGGAATAGCACGATGGCTGAATAGCGGCGCCGCCATCATGGCGGCACTGATGCGCACAAACGGGAGCCAGCCAGCGCTGATCCAGGTGGCAATCTGGGTATCACTGATAAGCATGGCGCTAATCATTTCAGTCGAACTCTCTGCCAATCAGCATGCTCGCCCACCAATCAGCGTGGCGACTCATGACGAGATCCCAGGGATCATCTGAAACAGGTTGCGTGTGTAGTCGATCAGCAGGCGCAACATCCAGTGCCCGGTCAGCCCCAGAGCAATGACCAGCACAATGAGTTTGGGGATGAAGCTCAGGGTCATGTCTTGGATCTGCGTGGCAGCCTGGAACATGCCCACCAGCAAGCCGACGGCCAACGCCGAAATCAGCAATGGCGCAGCCAGCAGTGCGGTCACAATCATGGCCTGACGGCCAATTTCAATCACCATATCGGGCGTCATGACAAACCTCAGGTCTGAAAGCTGGCAGCGAGAGAACCCATGATCAGTGCCCAGCCATCCACCAACACAAAAAGCATGATCTTGAACGGCAGCGACACAATCATCGGCGATAGCATCATCATACCCATGGCCATGAGCACACTGGCCACGACCAGATCAATCACCACAAAGGGGATGAAAAGCAGAAAGCCGATTTGGAAAGCGGTCTTCAGCTCACTGGTGAGAAAGGCTGCAGCGAGCACCGGAAACGGTACATCGGCCGGGGTCTGGAAACTCTCGACCTTGGCGATGCCGGCAAACAGTGCAATGTCATCTTCACGGGTCTGCGCCAGCATGAAGGCGCGCATGGGCTCGGCGGCTTTCGCCAGCGCCGGCTCAAACGCCAGCGTGTCGGCCATGTAAGGCACAACCGCATCCTGATGCACCTTCTCCAGCACTGGATACATGATGAACAAGGACAGGAACAAGGCGGCGCTGAGCAGCACCTGATTTGATGGTGTCTGACCAGTACCAAGCGCGGTGCGCAGCAAAGCCAGCACGATGATGATGCGCGGGAACGCCGTCATGCCGAGCAGAATTGCTGGCAGCAGCGTCAGCATGGTCATGATGGCCAAGAGCTGGATGGAGACGCTGTACTCCTGACCGCCCTTGGCACCTGCCCCTACCGACATCAGCGGCAGACCCTTGCTCTCGGCCCAAGCGCTCACCGGCAGTGCCAACAACACAGCCAGCAGGGCAACTCCAGGTAAGCAGCGCTTTACGCCGCTGCGGTATAGCGCCAGGCTCACGACCGGCGCTCCGCCAGCAACCGCTTCAAGTGCTCAACAAACGGTGCCGTATCAGCCGCCACCGCCGTTGCAGACAACCCTTGCGGCAGCGGGCCCTGCCAGGTGTGCAGGGTGCGAATGCCATTGCCGGTGCAGGCGATCAAGATGTTCTCCTGGTCAATGCGCAACAACATCACCCGCTCTTTCAGTCCCAGCTGCTGCTGAGCGATTGGCTGCAGAATGCCCGGCGCCGCCGTCTGCAGACGCTGCAAGCGACGCACCAGCCAAGCCGTGCCAAAGAGCAGCGCCAGCACCACAAACAAGCCGAAAATCACCGAGAACACACTACCCAGCGACAACGGTGTGACTTGTGCGCTTGCCGGCGCTGCGTGAGCATGGCCGGCAAGCAAGAAAACAAAGCCCAGCAAACGTTTATTCAAAGAAACTCTCCTTAGCGCAGACGACGCAGGCGCTCTTCCGGACTGACTACTTCGGTCAGCATGATGCCGAACTTCTCTTTCACCACCACAATTTCGCCGCGTGCCACCAATGTGCCGTTGACCAAGACATCGAGCGGTTCGCCAGCCATGCGATCGAGTTCGATGATCGCGCCCTGACTCAGCTTGAGCAAGTCGTTGATGCTCATGCGTGCACGACCCACTTCGATGGACACGGTGACGCTGACATCCATGATCATGTCGAGATTGACATTGGCCATCGGGCGCTCAGCAGCTGCTGAGCCGCCCTGCAACTCTTTAAGACCTGCAGCATCGGAAGTCAGGCCGGCTTGGGTATCTTCAAACATGGTGATGTCCTCGTGAATGTCCGTCATGTTCAGGCACGACGCAAAATGGGATTGAGTTGATGGTTGACCTTGACCGCGAGCTGGCCCTGATGCGTGCCGAAGGTGCCGGTCATCAAGGCCAGCTCCTCAATCAGCAGGGTGACACCCTGTGGTGAATCAATCGGCAGCACATCGCCAACGGCGAGGCGCGAAACTTTTGATAACGGCATGGCGCATTCGCTAAGCCTAGCGACCACATTCAGGCTGGTAGCCTCAATGCCCTGCAGCAGACGCTCACGCCATAGCTCATCATGCTCCTGCCGGCTGGCTCGGCCCTGACTTTGTCCGCCCAGATGCTCGCGTACCGGATCAATGGCGGCCCACGGCACCAGCATCCAAACACCGCAATCGTGGCCGGGCATGGTCACGGCAAAGCGGGCGGCCAGCAGGTTATCGCTTTGCTTGAGATGATCCACAAAGCGCAGGTCGCTATGGCGCTCGATTAACTCGGGCACAATTTCGACCACGCTATGCCAGGCCTGCCCCAGATCCGGCAACAAGGCACGACCCAGTTGCTGCATGAAGCGCGCCTCGGACGGCGAGAAATCGCTTTGAAAACGCTTGGTCCCGGCACCACCGCGACCGCCAAAAAACTGATCGACCAGTGCAAACACCAGATCCGCTTCAAACACGAGATAGATCGGCGCGCCCAATGGCGAAGCCAGAATCACGCTGATGTCGCAGGGTGGTGTGAGCATGCGCTGCAGTTCGCCAAACTTCATCACAGCAATACGCTCGGCGCGTACACCCTGAATATCGGGCGACAGCTGACGCAAACGCTGCTTCAGCGCCTCGGAAAATTGGGTTTGCACCAGCGACAGCGCCGGGATCAAACGCTGTACGGCATAGTCTTGGGTGGCAAAATCGTAGCGATCGCGACCATCGGCAGCTTGAGGTGCGGGGGCATCACTGCCACGCATTTCCTGCATCAGGGCATCAATTTCAGCCGGTTCAAGAATATCGTTCATGGCAGTCTCCGGCTCACTGCACAACAAACTTGGTGAAGTACACGGCAGCAATGCCTTCCTTGCCGGTTTCCTCTTTCAAGACAGTATTGATGACATCCAGCGCCTGCGCCTGCAGGGCTTTCTGACCCTCAACAGTCTGCACATTCTCGCGCTGCAACGAACCGAAGAGCATAGTCAGCTCGCTTTTAACACGCGGCATGACCTTGTCTAGACGAGCAATCGCCGTCGCGTCACGCGTCATTACATCCACTTCCACTTGCAGGAAGCGAAAACGCGGACCGTCCTGGATATTCACAACAAAGGCGGGGTCTATGGTCTTGTAGATGGCCTCGCCACCGCCAGCAGGCGCCGACTCAGCGCCATGCTCGGAGCCATGTTCGGCACTGGCAGCGCCACCGTGATCTCCGGCAGGAGCGGCAGCTTGAGCACCGGCAGGCGGCATCAGATAGGTCTTGGCGAGAAACAAGGTGCCAACCACTGTGCCGGCCAGTACCAGCAGGCCGAGCAAAGCAAATATCAGCGTTTTCTTGTTCATGAGTAGAGCTTCCTAGTGATAACAACGATCTGTATCACTAGTAAAGCAACTCATGTGCCAACTTTTTTATGCAATATATTCAGATACTTAATTAATAACACAAAGAACAAGCACGACAGAACTCCGACGTTCGTCAAGAAACCGTCAGGCTTTTTGACGCGCACTCATCAAGGCTTTCTCGGCCAGTTCCCGGGGCGTTCCCACCGCCATTGACGCGCCCAGCTCAAATGCCGCCTTCGGCATGCCATAGACCACACAGCTTTCCGGGCTCTGCGTCCAAGTCATGGCACCCTGCTCGCGCATACGCAACATTCCAACTGCGCCATCCTTGCCCATTCCGGTCAGCAGGACCGCCAGTGCTTCCGGCCCCACCTCATCGGCTGCCGAATGAAACAGCACATCTACCGATGGCCGATGCCGGTTGACCTCGGGGCCATCTGACAAGCGAGTTTCATAACGACCGTCTCCACGCCTATGCACCGTCAGATGAGAATGGCCGGGAGCTATATAAACCCAACCATCATGCAGCAACTCCTGATGGCCCGCTTCTTTCACACGAACCACACAGCAGTCATCCAGGCGCTTGGCAAAGCGCGTGGTAAAGCCTTCCGGCATATGTTGTGTGATCAATACCGGCGGACAATTCGCTGGCAATACCTCCACAAACTGCTTGATCGCCTCAGTACCACCGGTTGAAGCCCCCACAAAAATGATCTTGCGTCGATCGAACTGCAGGCTGCCAAACGGCGAGGCGTCTGTGCTCACGACCTGTAGTGGCGGTAGTCGCTTGAACTGGCCGGCACTGGAGCCTGCCAGGCGTATCTTGGCCGTCACTTCCTTGGCCATGGCTGAGAGCCCGCCTTTGTCCGTTAGGCTTTGTTTGCAGATCACATCCACCGCCCCCAGCTCCAAGGCTCGCAACGTATGCTCACTGCCCTCTTCGGTTCGGCTCGAAATCATCAGTACCGGCAAGGGGTTGAGACGCATCAGGCGCTCGAGAAAATCGAGTCCGTCCATGCCAGGCATTTCAATATCCAGCGTGACCACGTCAGGCTGTAACTGCCTAATCAACTCGCGCGCGGCCAGTGAGTCCGGCGCCGATCCGACCACTCGCATGTCATGCTCGGCATTGATCATTTTCTCCAGCAGCAAGCGCATGGATGGCGAATCATCAACCACCACCACCCGGGTCAATGGAGCCCGATTCATCTTTTCATCGCGTTCAGGGTTTGCCATGGTCAGGCCTCATGAATAATGCGCTGACGATATTCCTGCTCTTCGCGAATCACTCGCGTACTTTCATCAGAGCGGAGTCGCCTCAGCTTTACACGCCCGGATTCCGGGAAAAAATAGAGTTTGCGTGGGCAAACATCGCCCAGATCGCTCGCAATAACGGGAATATCCTGTTCTTGCAGGTAGTCCAGAGCGAAACGTACATTGTCGCTCCCGACCTCGCTGTGGGTGAGTCCGCGCATGACACGCGCACCCCCAAAAACTTTCGCTTCAATGCTGTGTGCCAACGCACCGGCCGCCAGCAGATGCTGCAGCAGAGTGTCCATGGCAAACTGGCCATAGCGCATGGAGTTGGCACGTCCGCCACCATCAGCGAGCATGAAGTGATTCATGCCACCCACCTTGGTAACCGGGTCCCATAAGCAAGCGGAAACGCAAGATCCCAGCACCGTCGCCAAGGCAATATGGCCCGATGACACAAAAAATTCGCCCGGCATGATTTTCACGACATCACAGCCAAACTGATGATCATGAAATCGGTTCTGCGCCAGAAAGCTGTCGCCTGGCAAAGGTTGCCCGCGTACCGCTCGCTGCAGCAGCCGAGTCATGACTTGTGACCAGTCTGGCGAAGCTCGTAAACCGTTTTGCCACGCAAACGAAACAAGTCCGTCAAATGCAGGAGAGACTCGGAGTGGCCAATGAACAGGAGGCCATCGCGCGTCATCAGCGGCATGAAACGCTCGAGCACGCGACGCTGCGTTTCCTTGTCAAAATAGATCAGCACATTTCGGCAGAACAAGACATCGAATGGGCCGTCAACCGGCCAATCGAGAGACAGCAAATTGAGCTGGCGAAAGCTGACCAACTGTTGCACCGCCGGCTTGACTCTAACCATGCCGGCACGCGAGCCGGAACCGCGCAGAAAATACTTCTTGTAACGCGGCTCAATGCGCTCAATACGATCCTCGGTATAGACCCCCGCCTCGGCCTTCGCCAGCACATTGGTATCAATGTCTGTGGCAATAATTTCCACACGGCCGGCCTCGGCACCTAATGTTTCCAAGGCCGTCATGGCGATCGAATACGGCTCTTCGCCCGTAGATGCCGCACTGCACCAGATACGAATGCTCTGGCCGGGCTTGCGCTTAAGCAGCTCAGCCAGAATGGGAAAATGGTAATCCTCGCGAAAGAATGACGTCAGATTCGTGGTCAAGCTGTTAACAAAGGCTTCCCACTCTTCCTTGTCGGTCTCAATAAGCGACAGATACTCTGAAAAACTGCTGATACCGGTCGCTCGCAAGCGCCGGATCATGCGGCTATACACCATGTCCTGCTTGGCATCCGACAAACGGATGCCAGCATGGTCATAAATCAGCTTTTGTACGACCTTGAAATCACGCTGGCTGAAATCAAAGCAACGTTCCTTATCGAGAATGCTGACATGAGGTTTCATTGATAACTCCAGGCATTGCAAAAAATGCCCCGGTGCAATTTATTCGCACCGGGGCCGCGACTCAGAACTCTTCCCACTCATCATCGAGCTTGGTGGCAGCCGAGGAACGCGGCTTGCTGCGCATCGCGGCCTGACGCACCGGCAGACGCTCAACATTGGACGAACGCATCGGACTCGACTTTTCAGCACGTCCCGAGATACGGAACACCGCCACGGCCTGAGTCAGATTCGACGCCTGGTCTTCCAGCGACTGAGCCGATGCTGCCGCTTCTTCCACCAGCGCCGCGTTCTGCTGCGTGGTTTCATCCATGCTGGTAATGGCCTGGTTAAGCTGCATGATGCCGGTGCGCTGCTCTTCCGAAGCACTGGAGATTTCCGTCATGATCGACGACACGCGCTGGGTCGACTCCACGATCTCTTCCATGGTCTTGCCGGCGGTTTCCACCAGCTTGTAGCCGTTCGAGACCTTGTTTACCGACTCCGAAATCAACTCTTTGATCTCTTTCGCGGCCGATGCCGAACGCTGTGCCAAGTTGCGCACTTCGCCTGCCACCACCGCAAAACCACGACCCTGCTCACCGGCACGTGCCGCTTCCACCGCCGCGTTGAGCGCGAGGATGTTGGTCTGGAAGGCAATGCCGTCGATCACGTTGATGATCTCAGCGATCTTGCTCGACGACTCGGCGATGGCCCCCATGGTGGTCACCACTTCACTGACCACGCGACCGCCACGATCCGCCACTTCCGACGATGTGCGCGCCAGCTGGCTAGCCTTGGTAGCGTTGTCGGCGTTGTTGCGCACGGTGTTGGTCAACTCTTCCGTGCTCGATGCTGTCTGCTCCAGGCTGGCAGCCTGCGATTCGGTACGACGCGACAGGTCGGCGTTACCGGCAGCAATTTCCTTAGCCGCGTTGTTGATCGCCTCAGTAGCATCGGTAATGGTGCTGGCGATGTTCTTCAGCTGGGCCACCGTAGCGTTAGCATCGATCTTCATCTGCGCAAACGTACCGCGGTAGTCACGCTCGATGGTCTGTGTCAGGTCGCCCTGTGCCAGCGCATTGAGCACGCGCACCACATCGGCCAGGCCATTGTCGGCAGCCTCAACAAACATGTTCAGGTCATGCGCCAGCGTCTTGAAGAAGCCCGCTTTGTCGTCAACACGAATACGCTGCGAGAAATCGCCAGCTGCTGCTGCTTCCACCATCGCAGCCACTTCTTTTTCAGCAGCCAGTTCAGCGGTGCGATCATTCCATTGGCAAACACGGCCCAAATACACGCCACGCGCATCAATCACCGGGTTGGTGGTGAGCTTGATGATGCGATCGCCGACCTTCCCTTCTGCCATCATCGGCTTATCAATACGACCCTTGGTGATCGCCAACAGGGCTTCATCGCTCAACGATTCAGCCAGTGGGTGCCCATACAGCTTGTCTACCGCACCAGAGCTTTTGAAAATCTGCTCAAGCAAGGTGCGCGCTGCCGTATTCATGTGGAAAAGATTGTTTTCTTCGTTAGACAAGGTGACAGGCATACTGACATTGTCGAGCGCAAAACCCACTCGCTGCGCCTCATCCGCCGCACGCTGGCTATCGGCCATATCAAAGCGCAGCTTCACGAACATCGACTTGAAAGCATCCGAAACATCGCCGATTTCATCGGCTCTGTCCTTCACGACCATTAGCGAGAAGTTGCCCTGACCAATTTCCTGCATCTGCTTGCGCATACGCAGCAGCGGCTGAGTCGTCGCCGAATACAAGCGCCAGAGCAAGAAAGCGAATAGCGCGCCGCCTCCCATCATGGTGCCGAGAATGCCGGATCGGAAAGCAGAAACATCCATAATGCCTTTCTCGACCTGAGCAATCCCGAACAAGCCCAAACCACCAACCAAGACCCACAGCAGCATGGTTGAAATGAAGATCAAGGACATGCGCGAACCCAGCTTCATCTCGTTAATGCGCTGTAGCTGGCCTTGGATACCCTTCGACACCACACGACCTTCATGCAGCGTAGCGCTGGTCTCTTTGTTGCGCATCTTGCGATAGAGCTCATCGGCCATTTCAATTTGCCGGCGCTCTGGGCGCGAACGCACAGACATATAGCCCACAACCGTACCGTTTTGGAAAATCGGCGAGGCATTGGCCATAACCCAATAATGATCGCCATTTTTACAGCGATTCTTGACCAAACCGCTCCACGCCTTTCCAGCCTTCAAGGTTTCCCAGAAGTCGCGGAACGCTTCCGGTGGCATATCTGGGTGGCGCAGCATGTTATGTGGCTGCCCAATAAGCTCAGCCTCGGTGAATCCGCTCATTTCCATCAGCGTGCGATTCACATAAGTAATGCCGCCCCGCAAATCAGACTTGGACAGAATGTATTGACCTTCATCCAAGTGACGCTCAACGCCTGTTACTGGCAGATTGGTTCTCATTTTTTGCTCTCCGATTTTCTTGCGTCAGGTTGCGTCAGGCGGCATCGGCCACAAGGGCCATGTCCGGACTGCTCATCAAGGTTTCAATGTCCATCAAAATCACCATGCGCTCATTCAGTGTCGCCAGACCTCGAATGAAGCGCGTATCCAGCTCGCCATGCAGCGGCGGAGCCTCACGAATCTCCTCGGGGTCGAGCTGAATCACGTCCGACACGCTGTCTACCACCACACCCACCACCCGATCCGAAATGTTCAGGATGATGACCACCGTAAACGCGGTGTATTCGGCACTGCCCAGGGCAAACTTCAAACGCAGATCAACAATCGGCACGATGATGCCGCGGAGATTGATCACGCCCTTGATAAAGCCCGGCGCATTAACAATGTGGGTCACTTTTTCATAGCACCTGATTTCCTGAACCTTCAGGATATCGATGCCGTATTCCTCGGCTCCCAGCGCAAAGGTCAGAAACTCCTGACCGGTACGCGGCTTGCCATCTTGGGGTTGATGCCTTTCCATGAGGTTCTCCTAAACGGCACAGGCCAATGGCGGACGCTTGGCCAGACGCAGCACTTCCGAGACATCGAGAATCATGGACACACTGCCGTCACCCATGATGGTCGCGGCGGAAATGCCGGGGACCTTGCGGTAATTGGATTCGAGACTTTTGATGACGACCTGGCGTTGGCCCAGTAGCTCATCAACAAAGAGCGCGGCACGGCCACACTCGGTATCAACAATAATGAGGATGCCCTGCTCCGGTTTATCCGAGATCGGGGTCAAGCCGAAGACCTCGTGCAGCGCCACCAGCGGCAGGTATTCGCCACGCACATAAACCACGCGGCCGCTGCCGGCGACCGACTTCACGTCTTCTGGGCGCGGACGCAGCGATTCCATGATGGTGGTCAGAGGCACGATGTAGTTGTTCTCGCCGATGCCGACTGACATGCCGTCCATGATGGCCAGCGTCAGTGGCAGACGGATGCTAATGATGGTGCCCTTGCCGGGGACCGAACTTAACTCGACACGTCCGCCAAGCTGCTCGATATTGCGGCGCACCACATCCATGCCAACACCACGGCCAGAGACATCGGTAATGGTTTCTGCCGTAGAGAATCCCGGGGCAAAAATCAGCTGCCAGATGTCTTGGTCGGTGGGGTTTTCCGGCACAAAGACGCCGCGCTCACGGGCCTTGGCCAGCAGCTTGTCGCGATTCAGGCCACGGCCATCATCACGAATTTCAATGACTACGCTGCCACCCTGATGGCAGGCGGTGAGCGTGATCAAGCCCTTGACTGGCTTGCCCGCTGCTTCGCGCTCAGCCACGGTTTCAATGCCGTGATCAACACTGTTGCGAATCAGATGGGTAAGCGGATCGGTAATTTTCTCGATTACCCCACGATCAATTTCAGTGCCTTCGCCAATCGTGCGCAGTTCGATTTGCTTGTCGAGCTTGCCGGCAAGATCACGCACCAGACGCGGAAAGCGATTGAACACCGAGCTCACCGGCAGCATGCGAATGCTCATCACCGATTCCTGCAGCTCGCGTGTGTTGCGCTCCAGTTGCTGGAGGCGCTCCTGCAAGCGTTCGAAATCAATAGGCTCATCAGAAACTTGGCCGAGCTGCGCGGTCTGCGCCAACATCGACTGCGTAATAACCAGCTCACCCACGAGATTGATGAGTTGATCTACACGCTCCACACTGACGCGGATCGAGTTTTGCTCTGTGGCCGGTGCTGACTTGCCGCCATCTTTCTGTGCCGAGCTGATGTCGACTACAGTTGCTTCCGATGGTTTATCCGACAGCACCGAGGCCAGCGTGCTCGGCTCATTGCTTTCGTCTGCAGCAATCGCACGGATACGGGCAATGACCTGGTCCACGCGCTCAGGCTGAACAGCCTCACCGCCCTGATGAGCCGCCAGTTGATCGAGCAGCACATCACGCGCGACTAGGGTGATATCGATAATTCGTTCAGACAGCGCCAGCTCCTGCTTGCGCACGCGATCCAGCAACGTTTCCAGATCATGGGTAACTGCCGCCATGTCAGGGAAACCGAAGGTAGATGCGCTGCCTTTGATGGAATGCGCAGCACGGAAAATCGCGTTGAGCTTTTCGCTGTCGGGATGATTCAGATCAAGCCCCAGCAGCATCGACTCAAGATTGGCGAGATGCTCTCCCGCCTCCTCGAAGAAGATGGCGTGAAACTCGCTCAGGTCATTGTCAAAGTCGTCATCGAAGCTCATCAGGCGTACTCCGAAGTCAGGCTGGCAATAGGCAAAGAATCAATCGGCCTTTGCCATACCCATCAATATCAACCACCAAATCCAGACAACTCTCACGGCTCAGGCTGCCTAATACCGCCGGCAAGGGCTGACCTGGCATGACGGTTTCTTGAAGGGTGACGCGAATATTTTCGTGATGGGTAAAGAGGCGCGACATGACGTTGAGCACTTCGCTGAAAATTTCGGCCAGTGACTCGTCAAGCTTCTGTGCCGCAGTCGACTCTGCCGCCACGCGAGCGGGAATCAAGGCAAAAGCAGCCGACGAGGCTGCCGCAAACCCCACATCAGCCATGCAAGCAACAACCTGTTTGCGATTGCCATCGTGGTAAATGCCGGCCAGCGGCAAATGCCCGTCGCCACCGGGCTTGGCGGCTGTCACATACACTTCACGACGTACAAAGGCAGATAAGGTCTGCGATACATCGTCAAGGCTTGGAAGCTGGTAAGAGTTCATGATGGTGGCCCTCAGCCCAGATACTTTTCGAGGGCGCGTTGAAAGTCCTCCGGTGTAAAGGGCTTTCCAATCAGGAAGGCTGCGCCTTCATTTTCGGCCAACGAACGCATTTCCTGACTGACTTCCGTGGTCACAAAACCGAACGGTGTCTTGTCGCCGTCTGAACGCAATTGCTGGAGGAACTCAATGCCGTTCTTGTTCGGCATGTTCCAATCCGACAAAATCACATCAGGCCGCTCTTTCCGGACAACATCCAGAGCCTCTGCGCCATCGCTGGCTTCCACGATCTGATGACCGCGATAACCGGCTTGTCGCAACATGTGACCAATGACTAGGCGCATGGCCTTGCTGTCGTCTGCAATAAGTAATTTCATCTGTTATCCCTGCCCTGTTTACGCCATTCAGCATGCAGGCTTTCTCGGCACGCTTCTGTCGTGCTTGAGTCACACAGGGGGGGATAAACTTAGGAGAATTGCTGAGGAATGTTGCCAGACCGTAGCCGAGCGCTACGCTGCGTAACTACGGTCTGTTTTGTGCTGCTTAACGCTGTACCAAGGTACGCGCCGCTGTTGCAAAGTCACTGGCTATTTTATCGTCAGGTTTACTCAATGCCGGCATCGCAATAGGAACGGTTACACCCTGCTGACAGGCCGGACGCTCTTTCATCACATCCATCCAGCGCCGCAAATTGGCTAGTCCCTCGATATCAACACTCGACCAGCGATATGTCCTGACCCAGCACCAGTTCGCGATATCGGCAATCGAATACTCGCTGCCGGCCAGCCATTCGGCCTGCCCCAATCGCACATCAAGCACCGTAAACAAGCGCCGGCATTCATGCTGATAACGCTCGATCGCCACCGGAATTTTTTCTGGCAAATAGCGCGAAAAGACATTGGCCTGACCCATCATCGGTCCGATACCGCTCATCTGGAACATTAGCCATTGCAGCG
>JACCDZ011627983.1_pt1 | contig 26311 bp, 24 predicted proteins | sample 7449551 | NCBI WGS metagenome assembly JACCDZ01 (sample SAMN15323452, study PRJNA562643) | freshwater metagenome | isolation source: river surface water | place: USA:Blue River Watershed | collected 2017-08-18 | reverse complement strand
AACTTCTTCATAATTATATTTATGATGTAGCGGCTTCTTGGTTGGCGATGGGACTAGATCCAAAAAAAGTTACTCTTTATAAGCAAAGTGATATTCCAGAAATTTTAGAACTCAACTGGATTCTAAATTGTTTTACAGCAAAAGGATTAATGAATCGTGCTCATGCTTACAAAGCGATGGTTCAGGCCAATGCGGAAGACTCGCGCGATGAAGACGCTGGTGTGAACATGGGATTATATTCTTATCCAGTGTTGATGGCCGCAGATATTCTCTTTTTAAATTCTGATGTTGTTCCAGTAGGAGCAGATCAAATTCAGCATATTGAAATCGCTCGCGATATCGCCAGCTCATTTAATCACAACTACAAAAAAGATTTATTAAAACTTCCGCGCGCTATTGTTGCTGAAAATAATAAATTATTAGTTGGTCTTGATGGAAGAAAAATGAGTAAGAGCTATAACAATCACATTCCATTATTCTCAACAGAAAAAGAATTAAAAAAATTAATTAATAGAATCACAACTGATTCAAGTGACCCGACAACACCAAAAAATCCAGATGACTCTTTGATTTTTGATTTCTACAAAGAATTCGCTACAGCACAAGAAGCTGCTGATTTAAGAGCATGGTATTTACGTGGTATTGGTTGGGGAGAAGCGAAGATGGAACTTTTAAATGTTCTTAACCGCACACTTTCAGGACCGCGTGAGATTTATCAAGATTTAATGAATGATAAAAAACAAGTGGATCTTATTTTAGAAGAAGGGGCGAGCCGTGTAAGACCAAAGGCACAAGCTCTATTAAAAGAACTAAAAAAAGAAATTGGGGTGAAGTATTAAGCCGGAACTAAAAACCACTTTATATAAAGCATGGAAGTTGAGTTCTTATTTGATTTCTCCTTTAGTGGTCATGATCGCCTTTTTTCAAATTGCTAGCGAATATAAACTTCCTGGATTGATAATTCTTATAGGCTATCCTCTTTATCTTGTGGGCCTTAATTATGCTCCTAAGAAAAAGATTTTTATCGCTGTCGTTGTTCTGTCTTTAATTTCTTTAGTCGTTGCCTATAAGTTGCAAGATGATTTCTGGGCAAAAAAGAATAAAGAAGTTTGTGAAAAATTAAAAGCTGACCCAGCTTGTGAGTTAACTGATCATGGATATAGTTGTGGAGTGACTTCTTCTTTTGGAGAGTACAAAGCTTCTAAGAAAATGTGTGAAACTTATCTCGCCCCAACGGCAATATAACCCAATTCATTTAACGCTGCTACGGCATCTGGAGTAATTCGAGAAGTCGTAGAAGTGAAAACCAGTTGAACATGATTTTCCAATCCTAATAAGTCTCTTAGAATTTTATGTTCAAGAAGTTGAGCATACATTGGTTTGTGAGCAGGATGATCCATTAAACTTTTATATGTAATGGGCTTTGCTAAAGCTTTTACTTCAGCCCAATAAAATGTTTTTCCATCTTTCGTTGAAACGATATCAATTTCTTTACTTCTTACCATCGTCATCATTAGAGATATAAGCTGGTCCTTATTTACTTGTGCTCTGTGTGTGTGCTTTAGATATCCATAGGCTTTTCTAAAAAAACCATTATGGTGCATTTTTACTAAATCAATGAGATCTCTTAAGCTGGCATTGTGAAAGCGAACTTCCAAATCATTCACAGCTTTTAGAATCATTTGTTCATAAGCATTCGGATGGCGATTTGGTTGGAGAGAAAAGTGCATGTCTCTACTTAGAATTCTATTCCCCGTTGTGGCCAGAGCATAGAGCTCACCAAACTCAGCATTTAAATAATTAATTCGGCTCGTCTCCACCAGAATTCTGTGGTGAGGAGCATGAATATATCTTTGTTGTTCAACAACCAGAGTTTCATCCAGAGAAATTCCTAAATTGTGAGCAAATCCACCAGCAACATTTTCGAGATCTCTAAATGTTTTATAGTAATCATTTTTATTTTTAGTTTTGATAATCTCATTCTTGAAATTTTCTAAAAGTGGATCATTCATATTTTCAATTTCTTTAATTAACCACACGTAGTTTTTAAAGAACTGTCTTTGATATTGATAAATGTAGTGAAGGCCTTCTCTGATTGTCGGTGGCTTCTTATAGAATTTTGTAAACTCCGCTACAAACATCACGTAATTAAGTTCTGAGTGATGAAGCTTTTCCATTTTTTCGACAAGCTGTGGGTATTTATGAAAAACTGATCCCGGTTGAGCAACAAGACGAGCAGGTGCTGAGCTGAAAAAGCCCTTCATTGCCTTTTGGCAAGAATTGTCCGTGCTAGCAAGCAATTGGTTATTAACCAACAAGAATGCTGAAATCAAAAATAGAGATAAATATTTAATAAATGACATTGAAAGACATTTTATGGACTTTCTTAACTATTCTCAAGAAGAGATCAAGTTTTGGAAAAAACTACATTGCTGGTGTCAATAGTTCGATCAGTAAGCACTAAGAGGAATGTAGCCTAGTTCGTGAAGCACTCTTTTTGCTTCAGGAGTGATTTCTGAAATAGGGGAAATAAAAACGAGTTCTACTTTCTTTCTTAGTCCCAGTAGATCACGCAGGGCCTTGTGTTCTACGAGTTGATCATAAATAGATTTTTTAGAAGAGTCTTTTAAGAGTTTTACAGAGATTGGTTTTCTATAAGCTTTTACTTCGGCCCAATAGATCTTTCCACCTCTTGCCGAAACCAAGTCAATCTCTTTTGATTTCACCATATCAACCATAATTTTAACTAGGACTTGTTTACTTAGCTTATTTGATGGAGTGGATTCCAGGTAGTCATTAGCTTTTCTAAAAAGACCTGTTCCGTGCTTTTTAACAATCTTTTTTATTTCAGGTAAGCTTTTAGCTTCCATGTTTTTTCTAAAATTATCAGTCGCATTTAAGATTAATTTTTCATATCCGCTTGGCTGATTTCCCATTTGTCTAAACATCAATCCACGAGAAAGAATCGAATTTCCACTCGTGGCCATGGCATAAAGCTCACCAAATTCACCATTAAAATTGCGAAGACCTGTGCGATCATTAAGTAAACTATAATGAATATCTGAGACGATAAAACCATCGCGAACAATGAAGTCTTCTTCTAGTAATTTCTCTGCACTATGACCTAAGTTATTAAGGCCAAGAACATCGAGTTCAAACTCACGAATTGATTTAAATTTATTTAACTTAACTTGTGATGATTTTAGCTCTTCTTTTAATTTTGCTAGCTTTGGTTCATTTAAAGAATCGATCTCTCTGATAAACCAATCATAGCCTTCCAATACAAGTTTTCTTTCATCGTAAACGAATTTAATCCCATCTTTTAGTGTAGGATTTTTCTTATGAGCCTTTACGAAGTCATCATAGAATCTGGCATAGTCCAGATTGGGCATACTTAAACTTTCGATTTGATCGATCAGTTGAGGGTAGTTATCTAAAATTGAATTTGGTTGAGGCACAAGGCGCTTAATTCTTGGGCCAAAGAAGCTTTTAATGATTTCATTACAGCTATCAGATTCAGGCTTATTGACAGAGGCAAATGCAGTATTAAACTCTAATGAGCAGATGGTCAGGAGCAATAAGCTGATGATCAAGGGTTTAAAAAACTTCATATGTCCGTGGATGATAAATAGCTTTTGCGTATTAAACAAAGATTTTGTTTGCGATGAGTAAAATCTACAACTCAATAGGAGTAAACAAATTCATTGTAGAGAGCTTGTAATTTCTAGACGTTAAAACTAAGTTATTAATATCACTGTAGTATTAATGATGATCTTGCTCACTCTTTTTTACACATAAGGCTAGTCTTAATGCGATAAATAAAGTAGAAGGACTTATAAATATCAATCGGTTTTTTTCTCGATAGAACTTTTGATTTGCGCTTTTTGTATGTAGTCGGTTTGGTTCCATGAAAAAGTTTATTCGAGGGAAACCACATTACATCGGAGTATTAAGTGACATTTCAAGAATTGCCACTACGTGAATCATTATTAAAAGCTATTGCAGAAAGAGGATATGAGAATCCAACAGAGATTCAAGCTCAAGCGATTCCAGTTCTAGCAACACAAGACACAGATTTCGTAGGTCAAGCACAAACAGGTACAGGTAAAACTGCAGCTTTCGTTCTACCTATTTTAAACAAAATTAACAAAGAAGACAGAAACGTACAGGCCCTAGTTTTAACTCCAACAAGAGAGTTAGCTAACCAAATTACAGAAGAGATCAAAAAATTCACTACATATGAAAGAATCAGATCACTTGCTGTATACGGAGGGATTTCCCTAGAAGGACAGATTAGAGGATTAAGAAAAGATAAGCCTCAAATCGTTGTCGGAACTCCAGGACGTGTAATGGATTTAATTGAGCGTGGAATCCTAGTTTTAGATTTCGCGAAAATCGCCGTTCTAGATGAAGCAGATGAAATGCTTGATATGGGATTTATCGATGACGTTAAATCAATTCTTTCAAACCTTGGTGAAGAAAAGAAGACGTGGATGTTCTCAGCAACTATGCCAGCTCCAATTCTTTCACTAATTAAAACTTACTTAAAAGACCCAGCAATGGTGAAAGTTCAAAAGAAAACTCTTTCAAACGAGTCGATTGAACAAAAGCACTTTGTTGTAAGATACCCACAAATGTCTGAAGCAGTTTGTAGAATTCTAGATTCTTTAGAAGACTACTACGGAATGATTTTCTGTAGAACAAAAGTAGACGCTAAGACATTAGCAGACGAACTAAACTCTCGTGGATATCCATCAGATTCACTTCACGGTGATATGTCTCAACAACAAAGAGATATCACAATGAAGAACTTCAAACTTAAAAAAATTAAGATGCTAGTTTGTACAGACGTAGCTGCTCGTGGGATTGACGTGGATAACCTTACTCATGTTATTAACTACGGTCTTCCACAAGATATCGAATCATACGTTCACCGTATCGGAAGAACAGGACGTGCTGGTCAATCAGGTGTGGCGCTTTCATTAATCGAGCCATCTGAAAGATATAAACTAAGAACAATCGAAGGGATCACAAAAGCAAAAATTGCTCAAGGAACTCTACCAACTGCTGAAGAACTAAAAGAAGTAATGGTAAGAAAAGAATTAGCAAAATTTGACGCTGTTATCGAATCTCTAGGGGATTTAAACATTGATGAAGCTTTCGGTGCAAAATTCGAAGCTCTATCAAAAGAAGATTTATTAAAAGTTATGTATAACCATATCTTCAAGTCTCAAATTGCAAGATATGAAAACGTTCCAAGTCTTGATATCCAAGATAGAAAGAACGACAGAAATGGTTCAAGAGATGCAAGAGGATCAAACGATTTCGGTGGAAACGCTGGAAACGGGAACATGAGATTCTTCTTAAACATGGGGAAAGACCATGGATTAACTCTTAAAACATTATTAGGTTCAGTAGCTAATATGGTTAATGTTGATGAAAGATTAATCAGAAACGTAGACCTAAAAGAAACATTCTCTTTCCTAGAAGTTCCAGCTCAATACGGGGAAACTCTATTAAAAGTAAACGCTCCTGTGATTGCAGATAGAAACGTTCGTTTCGAAGTAACAAGAAGCGGTGGCGGATCAAGAGGCGGTTCTAGATCTGGTGGACCAAGAGACGGTGGAAGAGGCGGAGACAGAAACTTCAGAAACTCAGGTGATAAATTCCGTAGTGGTTACTCAGGTAATAGATCATCAAATGGTGGAAGAAGAGAAAATTCTGAAAGATCATCATTCCGTTCTTAATAAATTGGTTTTATAATTTATTCTAAGATACCAAAAGGCCCATTATAAAATGGGCCTTTTTCTTATTTGGGATAAACTATGAATAGAAAAACGATTATTTTCACTGGTGGCGGAAGCGGTGGTCACGTAATGCCGGCCTTAACGATGATTAAAAAGCTGCAAGAAACGCGAGAGTTTAACGTCGAGTATATCGGTGGAATTAACGGCATTGAACGCGAATTAGTGAAAGAATATAAGTTAAGATACTATCCCATCCATACTGGAAAACTAAGAAGATACATCTCTAAAGAAAATATCAAAGATATTCTCAATATATTTAAAGGATTCATGGAATCCTTCCAGATTTTAAAAACCTTCCCCTCAAATACCCTTATTTTTTCAACCGGGGGATTTGTGGGTGTTCCGGTGGTGTTGGCCGCTTGGTTACAGAGAAAGAAAATCTATATTCATGAGCAAACGAGCCGCGTTGGGCTTGCCAATAAGATTGCTTCGTTTTTTGCGACAAAAATCTTTGTTAGCTTTGAAGAATCTCTCCAGTTTTTCCCAGAAAAAAAGACTTTTTTCTCTGGCTATCCTTTAAGAGAAGAGTGCTATCGTTCAACAATCAATCCTGTGAGTATTGATGGAATTAGCTTAAATGCAGTCTCTCGCCCGATCTTGTTTGTCACTGGAGGAGGAAATGGGTCAGCTCTGCTAAATAAAGCGATCAAAAATAATTTAGAAGACCTTCTTCAAGAGTTTTTCATTGTTCATCAAACAGGAAAACACGATTTTGAAGAATACAGAACATTAAAGAGTGAATTTTATCATCCAATGGCCTTTGTTGGAAAAGAGATGATTGATCTTTATAAACTATCAAGCGTTGTCGTGGCCCGTTCAGGTGCTGGAACTGTTTGTGAGTTAATGGCATTAGGAAAGAAGGCCATCTTTATTCCACTTAAAATCGCTCAAAAAAATGAGCAGTTTCACAACGCAATGGAAGCAAATCAAAAGTTAGGTTCAATTGTGATTCAAGAAGATAATCTTTCAAAGGAAAGTTTATTGGCGGCTATTAAGCAGTTAAGTGAAGACAAGACTGTGCAAGAAGGGGATAAAAAAAATGGACTTCGTCATTTAATTAACGAAGTCCATAAGGCATTTTAAGAATTGGTTTTAGCCAATTCTTAAAATATATCCACGAGATTTAATCGTTTTAATATATTTTGAAAATGGCATTAATTTCTTTCTAAGATTAGAAAGGTGAGTATCAATATTTTGGTTTTGAACGTGAATGTTCGGCCATAATAAATTTGTAATGTACTCACGGCTAAATACTTTATTTGGATTTTTAGTTAATAAATAAAGAAGTTTAAATTCCATTGGAGTTAACTGAATACGCTCATCACCAATTTCTGCCATTTGCATTTCACAGTGCAGTTTAAACCCATCATAAGTAATCACTTCAGACTGAGTTTTTGTCGCTTGTTTTGTCGAGATTTTATTTTTAATTCTCGCTACAAGCTCTCTTAAAGAAACTGGCTTTACGATAAAGTCTTCAGCTCCCAGATTTAATCCTTTAATGATCGATTCTTCACTTGGATCTCCACTTAAGAAAATAACTGGAAGATCTGGATGAGTTGTCTTGAATTTTTCATATAACTCAAACCCGTTCATAATCGGCATATGGATATCTAAAAGCACAAGATTAGTTTCAGATTTTGATAAGAAAGTTAAAAGCTCAACTGGATTTTGAATCAGCTCTAAATCAAATGTCGGAGACAAAAGATCATTGTAACTTTTTAAGTTGTCGCGAACGTCGTCTACAATTGTAATATGCATTTTTTCCATAAATATCGTCCTCATCAGTCCACAAAAAGATCGTATGCGAAATACTAAATCTTAAGGTTAAGTATATACTTGCATGATATTACAAAGTATCACAAGTATGGAACAAAAAATGAGAGGACCCTATCTGAATTGAGATAGGGTTAGGATTGATTCTATAAGTCATTGAATTTTGGAAACGAAAAAAGGCTATTTTCTTAAGAGACCACGTGCAAGGTCTGGATCTTGCGGGCGAATAAACCACATTCTGAGCAAACTTTGGGAGAATTTTGCATCCCCATAGAACTTAGTTTCTGGTTGATCTCCAACTTTGATGGAAGTCCCATGATCGGTGAAAGTGAAAATCATTTTTTGTCCCTTTTTTACTTCTTGTTGGAAGTTAGAATTAAATTCATTAAAAAGAGTGGCCATAGATTGATAAGTGTCTGGATTGGCCGTAGCAAAAGCTTCGCTGTACGTTTTCTTAAGATCATTTGCTTCAACATTTCTTACAAAAGACATTACGATTTGTTTTGGCTCTGGAGTCTCTAGAAAGGCTTCTGGTTCACTTGCTCGATGAGCAAGATAAAGAGCTGCATGATAAACTTTAACCTTTAGAAACGTCGCTTTTCGCGTTCCTAGCCCATTGAGCAGTAGAGGCTTTCCATCTGCAATGATTTCATCGGAAAAGTTGACCCCATCAATGCTTGAAGCGACAAGAGAGGTTGACCATAGAGAGAGAAAAAAGAGAACAAGGTAGTGTTTTAATTTCATTCTAAAGCTCCTGAAAATAAGAATTAATATTCAACTAAATGTTAATGAAGCAAAAGGGATTTGCAGATTATTGAAATCTTAGACAAGGATGAGAAAGTTTTCAAAAAGACTTGAAGCATTAGTCCGCTTTGTATATGACTCCTGTCAAAATCAATCATTAGGGGTTTTAGAAAATGAGAAGCTTTGTTTTATTAATTGGTTCTTTTTTTATTGGAAATGCCTTTGCTTATACTTCACAGGACGCTCAACATTTAGAAAATGTGATCAGGGCCTCTATTGAAAAAAATCAAGAAGCCAAAGATTCAGGAGTCGTTGTAAGTGTTTTCACCAAAGACCGTCTTTTATATGCAGGTGGATTTGGATTTAGAGATAAGGAAAATAAACTCCCAGTAACTAGTAAAACTCTTTTTGCGATTGGTTCAACAACCAAAGCGTTCACAGCTCTTGATCTTAAATTATTAGAAAATAGAGGGCTGTTAAAAATTACTGATAAAGTTCAAAAGCATTTACCAAATTTTGAATTGTCTAATGACTATATTTCTAAAGCAGCCACGATTGAAGATTTACTTAGTCATCGCTTAGGATTACCTCGCCACGATCTTCTTTGGTATGCTCCTCCTTTTAAAAGAAGAGAGTTACTTGGAAAGTTTAAGTATTTAGATTTTCCTAAAAATGCTGAAGAAAATTTTAGAAAGACATTTCAGTATAACAACTTACTTTATTCTACTGCTGGAATTATCGTAGAAGAAAAAAGTGGAATGTCGTGGGAGAGTTTTACTCAAAAGAATATTCTTAACCCTTTAGGAATGACTGAGACGTTTTTTGGTCTTTCAAAAATTGGGGACAGAGAAATTGCAGTTCCTTATGAAAAAGATCTTAAGTTAAGACTGAGAGATATTTCAAATGTGGGTCCTGCGGGAAGTATTTATTCAAATGTAAAAGACATGACAAAATGGGTTCAGTCTTTCATGAAAAAAAGCTGGCCTGGTCAAGATGATTTAGTGACTCCTAGAATTCCATTAGTGAATGGGCCAGAAGGTTCCATGAATTATGCTTATGCTTTAGGGTGGATGAAAACAGCTTATCCTGAAAAAGGATTGAGTTGGTTTTTCCATGGTGGAAATATTGATGGATTTTCTACGATGGTTTTCTTTTCTCATGATTTAAATATCGGGACGGTTGTTTTAATTAATCAAAATGGATCAGATGTTCCTGATGCTATCATTACAGAAATTATTCTTGATGCTATTAAAAATAAAGCATCAAGAGAGAAGTCTAGTTTTCTTACTCCCATGAATTTAAAAATAAAGTCATTAAATTTAAATGCTGATTCTATGCTTTTAACGGAACAAAGAATGAAGATGGATGAAGTAAAGAGATTTAACCATCCAGCGTATGGAGAAATCTTTTACGGAAGAAGTGCTGATCAAGAGTACATTAGTTATTACAACTATATTTGGAAACTTTCAGATTATAATGAAGATGGTTTTAATAAAGTGGGAGAGAATCAAAGATTTATGGGATTGCCTTTCTTAGTAAAAGAAGAGGCCATTGAAGCTCCATTTGAACCACAAGTCCCTTTAATTAAATTTCAATAAGCAAAAAAAAGGGAGGTTTTAAGCCTCCCTTTTTTATTACCCTCTAACTACAGAGCGTTTATTTTGAGCTAATTCTTTCTTTCTGATACGAATAGATGTTGGAGTTACTTCAACCCATTCATCGTTATCAATCCAGTCCAGTGCCCATTCAAGAGTTCTTGGTTGGATTGGTGGAAGAGTGATGTTCTCATCTTTACCAGCTGTTCTTACTGAAGATAAGTGTTTTTCACGAACTGCGTTTACGTTTGTATCGTTTGGACGAGTATGCTCTCCAATTACTTGTCCTTCATAAGTTGGTTCCCCTGGAACGACAAATTGGCGTCCAACGTTTAGAAGGTTGAATAGAGCATATGGAGTCATTTTTCCAGATCTATCAGAGATGATCGCACCATTTTGACGAGCTAACATATCTCCAACGTATGGACGGTATCCTAGGAACTCTGAAGACATTAATCCAGCACCACGAGTATCTGTTAAGAAAACTCCACGGTAACCAATTAGACCACGAGATGGGATAACGAAAACAACTCTTGTTCTGTCTTCTCCAAGTGGCATCATGTTTTCTAGTAAACCTTTTCTTACTGAAAGTTTTTCTGTGATTGCACCAGTGGCGTCTGATGGAATATCTAGAACTACTTTTTCGTATGGTTCAGTTCTTTCACCGTTTTCATCTGTTCCAAAAAGAACTTGTGGACGACCAACCATGAATTCATAACCTTTACGACGAAGTTCTTCGAATACGATGGCTAACTGAAGTTCCCCTCTTCCTTTTAGGATGAAAACTTTTGGATCGTCAGTTGGTTCAAATTGAAGAGCAACGTTTGTTCTGATTGAGTCTTCTAGGAACTCTTCTAGTTTTCTAGAAGTTAAGTATTCACCTTCTTGACCTGATAATGGAGAAGTTGAAACTGATACTTGAACCCCTACCGTTGGTGGTTCTACTGTAATTCTTGGAAGTGGTTCTATTTTAGTTGTCGCAACAATTGAGTCACCAATTTTAGCGTTAGGAATTCCCGCCATTGTTACGATCTCTCCAGCTTTTGCTTCATCAACTTCGATGTTTTTTAGAGCTGAGAATTCTTGAATAGCTGTGATTTTATATGCTTTGTTTTTTCCGTCAGCATCACAAAGAGTATATTGAGAGTTCTTTTTTACAGATCCTCTTTGAATTCTTCCGATAACTAATGGGCCAAGATAGTTTGAGTAACCAAGGTTAGTTACTAGAACTTGCAGGTCGTCACCTTGAGAGATTTTTGGTTCAGGGTAAAAATCAGAAACCATGAAATCTAAAATAGGGTGAACGTCAGTTCTTACTACTTTTGGATCATGAGTTGCCCAACCAGCTCTTGCTGAAGCGTAAAGAATAGGAATATCTAAATCAAAATCAGTAATATTTAATTGATCCGCTAGTTCTAAGAATAGGTTTTCAATTTCGTGTTTTACTTCTTCAATTCTTTCATCTGGTCTGTCGATTTTGTTGATAACAACAGAAATCTTGATTCCTCTTTCCATAGCTTTTTGAAGTACGAAACGAGTTTGAGGAAGTGGTCCTTCTGAAGCATCTACTAGAAGTAGTACACCATCAACCATCATTAGCGATCTTTCAACTTCTCCACCGAAGTCCGCGTGCCCCGGAGTATCTAGAAGATTAATTTTTGTATCTTTCCAAACAAAAGCACAGTTTTTAGCAGTAATTGTGATCCCACGTTCTCTTTCGATATCCCCAGAGTCCATTACACGTTCTGCAACTTGTTCACGTTCATCAAATGTGTTTGATTGTTTTAATAAACAGTCAACCATCGTAGTTTTACCGTGGTCAACGTGAGCAACGACGGCAATGTTCTTCAATTTAGAATAATTCTTAGACATAAGGGAAAATCCTTGGTTATGTACGCGTGTCAAATAAATAGAAATTTGGCATACTTTAGCATAAAATGGCGTCTATAGCGAGAACACAATGATCCAAGTAAGTAATTTATCAAAACATTTTGGGGCCCAAGTGGTCTTTGAAAATATTGGCTTCCAATTCGGAGCTAAGGAGCGCATCGGCTTAGTTGGTCGAAATGGTGCGGGAAAATCAACTTTATTTAAGCTCATTTTAGGAGAAATGTCGCCTGATTCTGGTGAGATAACTATTCCTAAAGGGTATCGACTAGGTGCTTTAGAGCAACACATAAAGTTTACCAAGAAAACTGTCCTCGAAGAATGCACTCAAGTTTTGAAGGCCGAAGACTATCGAGACCATGAAGCTGAAAAAATTTTATTTGGTCTGGGATTTACCCAAGAAGATTTATCAAAAGACCCTTTGAGCTTTTCGGGCGGGTACCAAATTCGTATTAATTTAACGAAAGTTCTTCTGCAAGCTCCTAATTTACTTCTTCTGGATGAGCCAACGAACTATCTGGATATCGTCTCGATGAGATGGTTAAAAGGTTTTTTAACTAGCTTTGATGGAGAGGTTTTAATTATCACCCATGATCGTGAATTTATGGATGATGTTGTCACTCATACAATGGGACTTCATCGCCAAACTCTAAAAAAAATCAAAGGTGATACAGCTAAATTTTACGAGCAAATTCTTATTGATGAAGAGATGTATGAAAAAACTCGTGAGAATTTAGATAAAAAAAGAAAAGAGATGCAAGTTTTCATTGATCGCTTTAAAGCAAAAGCGACCAAAGCTGCTCAAGCTCAATCGAGAATGAAAGCTTTAGAAAAAATGGGAACAATGGAAAAATTAAATGATGTTGAATCACTTGGTTTTAAATTTAAATATGTAGATTGTCCTTCAAAAATTATTGGAGAAGTCAGCAATTTAAGTTTTAGTTACGATAAAACTGATGAGCATCTTTTATTTAAAAATTTAAACTTTACCATTGGGAAAAACGATCGCATTGCCATTATTGGAAAAAATGGAAAAGGGAAATCGACGCTATTGAATCTTATTGGAGAAGTGTTAGAACCTAATGCAGGAATGATTAGATTTCATCCTTCAAAACAGTCAGGACATTTCGGACAAACCAATATTTCAAGACTTAATGTTGAACGTACAATTGTTGAAGAAATTCAAAATGAAAATAACGATCTTTCAATTTCTAGTGTTCGCAATATTTGTGGAACGATGATGTTTGATGGAGATCTTGCCAATAAAAAAATTAAAGTTCTTTCCGGGGGAGAAAGAGCGCGTGTTATGCTTGGAAAAATTCTGGCAAAACCCGCGAACCTTCTTTTACTAGATGAGCCTACCAACCATTTGGATTTGGAATCAATTGAATCTCTGACGGAAGAAATTGTGGAATTTCCGGGGGCCGTTTTAATAGTTACCCATAGTGAATTGATGTTGAGAAATATCGCTACAAAATTGATTATTTTTCACAAGGGAACAGCTGAATTTTTTGATGGAACATATGATGAATTCTTGGAAAAAATTGGTTGGGAAGAAGAAATTCAAAGGCCAAAATTTGATCAAACCAAACGTTTAACAGAAAAAGAAATTAGACAAAAAAGAATTGATCTTACCAATGAAAGATCGAAAAAAACTAAGCCAATGAAAGAAGGAATCGAACGCTTGGAGTTAGAAATAACAAAGAACGAAGATTTACTGACTAGAATTATGGCCCAGCTTGAGAAGGCAACCTATGATAATGATCAGCAAAAACTGACTGACTATACTCATGCAGTGGGCAAACTAAATCAAATTATTGAAGAACTTTTTGAGCAATTATCCGAACAAACAGAAGGGCTAGAAAAGTTACAAACTCACTATGAAAATGAGTTTGCCACGTTAGATCAAAAATAGTTCAGAATTAAATTAATATTAGATTGTCCAGCGAGTCCTTTAGTGCTAGCTTTTTGTGCTACAAAGCCCACACAGAAAAAGGACTCGACGACATGTTGCAAGAAAACTTTTACTACACATTTTCAAAACAGGCCCAAGAAGAAGTTTACGAATATATTAAAGCTCTAGGTCCTTATGATCGCATTGATGAAGCCAATACGCTTTCAGATGAAGATGCACCTGAGTTTATTAAAGAAATTGAAGTCGTCCGCAATGAATTAGAAAATGGCAAACGCCTAGTGATCGTTACTCCATTTGAAGATTTATTTAATAAATATACAACTCAAGAACAAAGAACAATCTCATGGCTTTTAGGAAATGTTCTTGGTGAGCCACTAGTGCAAAATGAAGCTGGTGAGAAAGTGATTTGTGTTTATGACAGAGATCGCACGAACTCAATGGCAAAGGGCGCTCGTTACCACCAGACAAGAGAAGGCGGAACGATTCATACTGACAATGTCAACATTCCTGAGGAATGGGAGTACTTAGTACTTTCATGTATCAGTCCAGCAATGAGTGGGGGAGAGAATATTTTAGTAAACGCTCTTCACATTCACAAAATCTTAAAAAATAAACACCCAGATGTTTTGGCTATTTTAGAAAGTAACTTCATTTGGGAAAAACGTGGAATTGCCGATGCTATTTATCACGCACCAATTATTACTTACAACAAAAAAGGCGAGCCGGTATTTAGACATCTTCGCCCTTACATGGAATCAGCTCACAGAAAAATGGAAACTCCATTAACAGCAGAGCAGATGTATGCCATCGATACTCTCGATTCACTTCTAGAGCATTCAGATAATCAATATCGCCATACTTTTAAAGCCGGTGAAATTCTATTAACGATGGATTCACAAGTCCTTCACGGAAGAACTTGTTTCTCAGATGCCTTCGATGCTGTGACTATTTTTGAACACAAAAAAGATGGATCAAAACCAATGAAGAGAACAATGGACCGTCTTTGGGCCAAGAAAAGAGCATAGGAAATAAAAATGAAATTAACGGCCCTTATTTTAGCAGCAGGATATGGATCAAGAATCAGTGATGTAACGACTGATCCAAAAAGCTTATTAACAGTTAATGAAAAAACGCTTATGCAATGGCATTTTAATTCTCTTAAAGCTGTAGGGATTAAAGATGTAGTTGTTGTAACGGGATACAAAAGAGAAGTACTAGAAGACTATTTGGGAAGATTCTCAAACGAGTTCAATGTAACTTTTGCAGTAAACGATGACTACAGAGTCAAAGGAAATACTTATTCATTTTTCTATGGACTAGAAAAAATAGAAAGTGACTTCTTATTATTTGATGCTGATCTAATTTACGATACAGAAATTTTAAAAGCATACGTAAACGATATAAATGCCAATTCAATCTTAGTAGGCGAGAGTTCAATCGATGATATTGAATGTGCTAAAGCAATGATTGATCAAAATGGCTTTGTGAGAATGACGATTGATAAAAGAGCAGTAAGTGTAGAAGAAAGACAAAAATATACTTTTGCCGGTGAAGCAATTGGGATTTTAAAATTTTCTAAATCTTATCGCGATGACATGTTCAATGAATGCAAAAAATTCTTAGCGAATCCAGAAAATATTTCAAAGAACTGGGAGCACGTGATGAATGAGTTTTTATTAAGTCATGATATGAAATTTGTAAAAGCAGTTAGTAGCAAATGGGTAGAGATTGATAATCGTGAAGATTACAATCGCGCCAAGGAACTTTTTAGGTAAGTTAGAAGATGAAGTGGTTTAAAGAATATATTTCTTCATTGAAAAATGTTCATGCAGAAGAATTTTTAGATATTTTACTTTTTAGGCCGATTGCGTTTGTGATTGTAAAGTCACTTTACTCATTGCCAATTACTCCTAATCAGTATTCGTTAATGGCCCTTTTAAGCGGTTGTTTGGCATCGTTTTATTTTTATCATATGCAATTTGCTTATGGAGCGATTGCTTTTTTTATGTTCGCTGTTTTGGATTGCTGTGATGGTATGCAAGCGCGAATGAAAAAAAATGGAAGTGAGTTTGGACGTTTTGTTGATGGTCTAGTGGACTATGTAACAAACATTATCGTGTACACAACTCTTGCCATCGGAATCGGAAAAGCGATGCCGGAAGTGTTTGGAGTCTCAAGTGTTTGGTTGATGGTTTTTGCTGGTTTAAGTAAGGCCCTGCATTCAATTACGTATGATCATTACTTAATGGAGTACTTATCATACGCCAATGGGGAAGAAGGATTTACTGAAAAAGAATTAATTATGATTAAATCTAAATTAGAAGAAGCCCAAAAAGCTCCTAAGAAAGATTATCTACGTATTCTTATTTTAAAAATCTATTTAGGATTCACAACTTTGCAATCTAAAGATGCAAAAAAAGATGTGAAAACTAAAACAAAATACAACGCCAAAGAATACGCTCACAAAAATTTACTAACGTTAAAGATGTGGAGCTTAATTGGTCCTGCTCCTCATATCTTAGTTTTAGTGGTGGCGTTTTTATTTATGAGACCAGAAATTCTTTTTGCCTATGCAATTGGTTTTGGGAACTTATGGATGCTGTTAATGTTCATCATTCAGAAAAAAGTAAATGATGATACTGAATTAGTTAGGATAGCCTAAATGATTGCTCTCTTGATTGGCCTTTTAGTAGGTTTTTTAATGTGTGTTCCTGTTGGCCCAATTAATGTTTGGGTTGTGAATACGTTATTAAAAAAGAATTTTAAATCAGCGATTGCAATTGCCTTAGGTGGTTCAATTATGGATTTTGTGTACTTCATGATTATTTTAACAGGATTATCTTTTGTTAAGTTTTCAGATGGTACTGTTTTGACTTTAAAAATTCTGGGTGTTTTATTCTTGTTTGTGTTTGGTTTGAAAGAACTATTAACAAAACAAGAGAATTATGTGATTCAAGAAAAAACTGATGAGAAGGTGAGAACGAATCTTTTTAGTTATTTTTTTCTAGGAGTTTTAATCTACACATCTAATCCAACGTTAATTGCAACGATGTCTGGTTTAGCGGCGTTTATTAAATCTTGGGAGGCTTTTGAATCAATCTTTATTAATTACCTAATGTTGTCATTAGGTGTAGCCTTGGGATCATTTTCTTGGTTCTACTTTTTATTAAAGTTAGTAGAGCGCTACCAAGAAAAAATACCGGCCAAGTTTTATCATAAATTTTCTCAGGTCTCAGGCCTATTGATTATTATATTTAGTTTTATTATGGCCTTTAATGTTTATAAGGAAGTGATTGTATGAAAAAAACAACTCAATTAAGAAATATGCTTATGTCTCAGGAGCTGGAGTTTTTGATGGAAGCTCACAATGGGATTTCTGCAAAAATCGCACAGGAAGCTGGCTTCAAAGGAATTTGGGGATCAGGTCTTTCTATTTCTGCCTCTTTAGGTGTTCGTGACAATAACGAAGCTTCTTGGACACAAGTTCTAGAAGTTTGTGAATATATGTCAGATGCGACAACTATTCCTATTCTTCTTGATGGAGATACAGGATACGGTAACTTCAACAACATGAGACGTTTAGTTTCTAAACTAGAGTCACGTGGAATTGCTGGTGTTTGTATTGAAGATAAAATTTTCCCAAAAACAAACTCATTCTTAAGAACAGAAGCTCAACCTTTAGCTGATATCGAAGAATTCTGCGGAAAAATCAAAGCAGGGCAAGATACAAAACTTGATGATGATTTCAATATCATCGCACGTGTTGAAGCTTTAATTGCAGGATGGGGATTAGCAGAAGCTGTAAAAAGAGCAGACGCTTATAGAAAAGCTGGTGCTAACGGTATTCTAATGCACTCAAAAATCTCAAATGCTTCTGAAATTCTTGCTTTCATGAAAGAGTGGGGAGAGAGAAATAAAGAGTGTCCAGTAGTGATCGTTCCAACTAAGTACTACTCAACTCCAACTGACGTTTTTAGAGAAGCAGGTGTTTCTGTTTGTATTTGGGCCAACCACCAAATGAGAGCTGCGATTACATCTATGCAAAATGTAACAAAGCAAATCTATACAGATCAATCATTAATCAATGTTGAAGATAAAGTAGCAACTGTAAAAGAAATCTTCCGCCTACAAAATGACCATGAATTAGAGTCTGCTGAAAAATTATACTTACAAGTTGCAGATGCTGAAAATCCTCGTGCGATTTTCTTAGCGGCTTCTCGTGGAAATGAGTTAAAAGAGTTAACAGAAAATAAGCCAAAAGCTTTAATTGATATCAATGGAAAGCCATTAATTGAACAATCAATTGAAAACTTCTACGCTCACGATATTAAAGATCTTGCGATCGTTCGTGGTTACAAAAAAGAAGCGTTCAAATTTCCAAACATCAAGTATTTTGACAATGATAACTTCGAAACAACTGGTGAGTTAGCTTCATTAAATTTAGCTAAAAACCAAATCGAAGATAATACAATTATTTCTTACGGAGATATTCTTTATAGAAAATATATCCTTTCTCGTTTATTAGAAGAAAAAGGAGATATTACTCTAGTTGTTGATTCAAATGTTAAAGATAGAAGTGCTAACTACAAAGGAGACTTTGTAACTTGTTCAAGCGCTTCATCAAATGGTTTTAACAATGAAGAAGTTGAACTGAAGTCTATTCAATTCTCTAATCTTGAAAATGCAAAAAATATTCAAGGGGAGTGGATTGGTTTATTAAAGACAAATGCAGTTGGTTCTGAACTATTAAAGAAGACAATCAATGAAATGACTGATCTTCCAAATTTTGGTTCTTTAAAGCTTCCTGATCTATTAAATAAACTTTTAGAGAAGAAAGCAAAAATCAACGTAATGTATATCAATGGTCACTGGATGGATGTTGATAGTTATGCAGACGTTTCTAAAGGACAGAACTTTTAGTTATGAATTTAGTTTTAAGAAACTTAAATAGTCACGATGAAAAAGCCTTTAGAGAAGGTCTAGAGGCTTTTTCAGACATGGAATTATCTTGGTATTCTTTTATCTGGAATTCTGAAATGACGTTTTCTGAAATGTTAGAGATTTTAGAAACGAGATTTCAAGGCTTAGATACTCGCCCAGGAAGAGTGCCAGATTCAATGCTATATGTTTTTGTTGATGGCAAAATTGTTGGTCGCTCTTCAATTAGGCATGAACTCAATGACCATTTGTTTAAATTGGGTGGTCATATTGGGTATGCAGTTGCTTCTTCTTTTCGTCAAAAAGGATATGCAACCGAGATATTAAAGCAATCTCTCGTTTACTGTAGAGACGTTTTAAAATTGGATAAAGTACTTGTCACTTGTGACGATGATAATGTGGCTTCAATTAAGACTATTGAAAAAAATGGTGGCATTTTAGAAAACAAAATCAAAGTTAAAGAGGAAGATGTTTTAACAAGAAGATATTGGATTAATTTAAAAGGATAAATATATGATTAGCGCAGATAAATTTTTAAATCCATTAAGAGAATTAGGATTTAATTTTTTTACAGGAACACCATGTTCTTACTTAAAGCCATTTATCAATTACGTTATTGATACGGATGGTTTTGATTTCGTAGATAGTGTCAATGAAGGAGATGCTGTAGCAATCGCTGCAGGCGCGACCTTAGGTGGAAAAAGAGCGGTTGTCATGTTCCAGAACTCAGGTCTTGGAAATGCAGTTAACCCTCTTACTTCTCTGACGTATACATTCAACATTCCAGTGATGGTGATTACAACACTTAGAGGTGAGCCAGGTGGACCAGCTGATGAGCCACAACATGAACTAATGGGACAAATCACAACTCAAATGCTTGAAACAATGAGATTAAAATGGGCTTTTTTCCCACAAAATGAAGCTGATGTTCTTTCTGCAATTAAAAAAGCAGATGAGTATATGAAAGAAACAAATCAACCATTTGTTTTTGTGATGAGAAAAGACGATGTAGAGGCTTATAAACTTCAAAAGAAGAAAGCTCCGTCTCAAAAAGATTTCAAGATTAATCACGAAGATCATTTCGAACTTGATTATGCAGAAAGAACAACAAGAACTCCATTATTAGAAGTTGTTCAAAAGAAATTAGGACAAGACATTGCTATCGTTGCGACGACTGGTAAAACAGGAAGAGAGCTATATGAAGTAGGTGACCGTGAAAACCAATTCTATATGGTTGGTTCAATGGGATGTGCGCTCGCTTTCGGATTTGGTCTAGCTTACGCAAAACCTAATCTAAAAGTTTTAGTCCTTGATGGTGACGGGGCTTTATTAATGAGAACTGGTTCAATGGCCACAGTCGGAAGCTACAATTTATCAAATTTAACTCATCTTTTAATTGATAATGAAGCTCACGATTCAACAGGTGGACAATCAACTGTAACTGGTGGTGTTTCATTTGGAGCGATCGCTGCGGGATTTGGTTATAAAGATATTTACTCAACGGATAGCTTAGTAAAATTAGAAACTGTTTTAGATAAAACAAAAACAAATGCAGGTTCTAACTTTATTCATTTTAAAACACAAAAAGGATCTCCTGAAAAACTAGGAAGACCTAAAGTGACTCCGCCAGAAGTTTCAATTAGATTTAAAGAATTTATCAGTAAATTTTAATAAAAAAGCACTCATTTCGAGTGCTTTTTTATTTATTTTTTATCTTTTTTTGTCGCAACATCCATACAAGACACCTTTGGGTGATTCAAGCACGATATGGTAAGAAGAGTTGCTATCAGGTAGTCCATCTCCACTATCATTACAAATTTCATTAATTAATGTTGATGATGTTGTATTTGTCTTAATGATTTGTACATACTCAACTCCACGATTAAGGGCGCTTTTAACAGAAGAAATCTGTTCAGTGGTAGGTATTAAGCCAGCAATACCATAAGTAATGGTATTATTCGTAATTGTAGCCCCCCAGTAAGGAGATGTTCCATAGCATTTGTACTCTGCTGCCATGACTGAGAGTGAACTCATTAGAAGTGAGATTGCTAAGAATTTTTTCATTTTTACTCCTCTTTTATTTTCGCGTGATCTTAATTTTTCTAAATAAGAATGGTAATCTCGTTGTAATTTTTACAAATAACTCCGCTTTTTAAAGTTCCTCACTTTAGCGGAAAAAATACAGGGAATAAACATATATGAAAGAAGTAAAAAGAAATATTCTGTTAAATCCAGGCCCAGCAACAACAACTGATACTGTAAAAATGGCCATGGTTGTACCTGATATCTGCCCTAGAGAGCTGGAATTTGGTGAGATGACTATTTCAGTGAGAGACGATCTTATTAAAATTGCTCACGGAGAAGGAACACATACTTGTGTGCTTTTAACTTCTTCGGGAACAGGTGGAGTAGAAGCCTGTCTAACATCAGTTATCCCAGATGATAAAAAAGTACTTATTATCAATAATGGTGCATATGGCAAAAGAATGCAGGAGATTTGTAATGCTTACAAAATTCAGCATATAGATTACAACATTGAACCAGGAAACCCGGTTGATCTAGGTGTGCTGGAAGATTTAATGAGAGCAAATAAAGATGTTCTTTCTCATGTGGCCTTCATTCACCATGAAACAACAGTAGGATTGCTAAATCCACTTGCTGAAATTTGTAAACTTTCTCATCGTTATGGATTAGAAAATATTGTCGATGCCATGAGTTCATTTGCAGGAATGGATATCAATGTAAAAAGAGATGAAGTTGATTTTTTAATTTCTAGTTCAAATAAATGTATTCAAGGAATGGCGGGAATTAGTTTTGTTATCGCGAAGATGGAATTGCTAGAAAAAACAAAACCAATTAAGAGAAATTTTTATTTTAATTTATTAGAAAACTACAATTACTTAAATAAGAATAAGCAATTTCTTTTTACTCCTCCGGTCCAAACTCTGTATGCTTTAAGACAAGCGATTAATGAATATTTAGCTGAAGGTGGAGAGAATCGTTTTAAGAGATATGAAGATATGTATAAAATCATGACTTCAAATCTTGAGAAATTAGGATTCAAATTTTTAGTAGATAAAAAGCATCATGCTAAATTATTAACTGCTATCTTAGATCCTGCTCACCCAAATTATAATTTTGAAGATATGCACGACTATTTATATGAAAGAGGATTTACAATTTATCCTGGAAAAGTAGGAAACATTGGAACATTTAGACTTTCAAATATCGGTCAAATCTATCCTCAAGATATTGAAGATTTTTTTGTGGAATTTAAAAATTATTTAAATGATCGCAAGATTGTTTAAGTTTGAGGAGTGACGGCCACAATTACAATAAGGGCCATAAGAATTAAAATCACTAAATCAAGTCCTGACATCTTATTTGAAAACATAAAGTCTCCTGTGAATAATTAGAAATATTTTTTCTAATTATTCACAGGTAGACCACTAGGCAACTCTTTAGAGCTTCTCTGACAAAGACTAGACTGTGCCATATATCCAAAAATTAACCAATAGACTCTATCGGCGATTCCTCCCAAAGAAAAATGTACGTGATAAATAAGAAAAACAGGCAAGTGAGCTAAAAGAAAGAGCGACACAAGCCTTCTTGATTCATTTGGATCTCCCAGACCTTTTAATGAGTAGTATAACATCACTAAATAGCCAATGATTGCCATAACCATTAAAGGATAGCCTCCAATAACTCCGGCGGAAATAAAAAGGTTGTGAGGATCTTTAAATGAGTTGTATCCATCAACATCTAAAGAAGCATTTTCACCATTGAGATATTTATACATGAGCCCTCGACCAAACATGGGACTCGTTTCAAAAATATCGAGTCCTCTGGTCACTTCATCCCATCTAGTTTCAATCCCATTTTGGGCAGGTCTAAAACCAAAACTCATTTTCCCTGTAGTAATGTCAGTTCCAATTTTTACTAGTGGAAAACCACAAAAAATAATCGTGGCAAAGACAGCACTTAAAAAGGTGAATTTGAATAAGCGTACTGTTCTTCTTTTAGTTCCAAAAATAAAAAATCCAAAAAAAAGAGCGATTAAAATACTAATCACTGCGGCCTTAGTGGAAGTTAATAAAACAGCAATAAATAAAACAAAATAAAGCATGATTTTTAAAAGAGTGTGATTTTTAAGGCCAGTTTTATTAGGAGAAAAAATTTCAGGGGTATAAAAGATAAAAGCAAGAGTGGAAGCAGAAACCATGTGGGGAATATGCTTAAAAAAGCCAATAAATCTTCCCCCTTTAAACATTGAGCTAAAAAATGCAGGAAGAAATAAAACACTTAGGATAACAATACACAACGATGTTTTTTTTGCATAGTAAATAAAATGTTCAACAGAGAGAATGCTTGGAATTAAAATGGCGTAAGTATAAATGAGAACAATGCCCATGATGAGGCCAGAGATTTGAGCGAAAATTGAATAGTGAGCATTAATAAAAATAATTTGCACTACTGATTGAATACATAAAAGAGCACAAATTAAATAGATAAAGAGACGATAGTATAAATTAAGAGGATATTTGCTTTTTCGATTGCACCAATAAGCACTCAAATATAAAAAGCCAATGAGTTGCAAACCGATGTTAATGTAGGGATGCATTCCATATTGATAGATTAAAAGGCCTAGAGAAAAAGGAACTCCAGGTACAACATGTAGAGAAATTTTGGAAATAAAAATAAGAACGATTAAAAAAATGCAAATGATCTGGGCTTTTTTCTCACTAAAAAAACTACTATTTGTCATCTAAACGATCTTTGATAAGTACACCGGTTAATATTGAAGTAAGCACGATGGAAACAATCGAAATAATGCGAAAAGAATCGTTACTGATGAGTGGTGTTTTATTTTTTACTAAAACAATGTCATGAGCATTTAACGAGTAATCGTTATTCTTTCCTGTTTCAATCATGTCCTCTAAGTTTAACACAACATTATTAGGTGCACCGGCCAGGTCGTTTCCTACGACAATTTTTCCTAGGTCTGCTTCATTGCTTGTTCCACCGGCCAGTGAAAGAAGGGTCGTGAGTTTCATATTCTTAGGAATATGATAGAGTCCTGCATTTTTAACGGCCCCTAGTAAACGCACGGGAATTAATGGTTCATTGGGATAGGATTCAAAAACAAACTCAGAAGGGCTTCCTAAAGAAATGCGGCTTTGAGTTGGCTGTACTTGAGCATACGAGTGGGAGATTCCGATTAGATAAATAAGAATACAGAATAGGATTTTTCTAGTCACTGTCCACCTCGCGTCTAGTAACAAACTGAAGATAAATAGTTATCGTAATTAGGTGATAAAAGAAATTATACCAACGTTAGACTGATTTACCTTTTCTTACACATCTCTAGTAGAGAGTTTAAAAATGCATAAACAAGATGAAATTTCATTCAATCAGATTCTCATCCTTTTTAGTCGTCGATGGCGCTATCTGGTGGTTCTTGCTTTAGCCTTTTCTTTAATTGCTCTGGTTAAACATAAATATTTTCCAGAATATCCTGGAAGTGGAAAACTTTTAATTAAAGATTCTAAAAATAGTCAAATGCAGATGCTTATTAGCAGTATAGTTTCAACTAATGGAGTAGAGAGTTCTGAGGGAAAAAATGAAGAGATTACTCAAAGGGCCAAATTACTAGTTCAAACATTTGATTTCTACACAGATCTTTCTAAATATCTTTATCAATTAAAAGATCAACATCCATCACTAGATAAATTATTTAAAAATTTTAAAATTGGTTCAATTGATTCTGAAAGAATGCAGTATATGGCCAATTATTTATCTCGAACGATCGATGTGGATTCAGAGAAAAATGGTGTACTGAGAATTTCAACAAAAACCAATAATAAAGAATTAACAGTGGTTTTAATTAATTCGATGTTAGAAGTGGCCAAGAATCGTTTGGTTCTACGAGAAATTCATGATCTTAATACGGCCGAAGAATATTTTGTATCTGAAATGAGTATCGTCAAAAAACGTCTCGATGATATTGAAAAAAACACCATCGCTAAATTACAGCATAATCAAATTCTTTCTTTTGATAGCGAAAAAGGGGATAGCTTTAAATATATCAGTGAACTAAGAAAAAATATCAATGATCTAAGTATTCAAAAAAATGCCAATGAATTAAAGATTGCTCAACTAAAAAAGCAAGTGGCAAGAATTCCTTTAGGAGAGGATGGAGGCTTAAGTAAATTTAGTGAAACGGCGCAAATTAGAAACTTAGAAGGGCAAAATAAAGAATTAGATATTGAAATTAAAAGTTTAGAGAATTACCTAGCAACTTTTGAGAAAGACAAGATTGGCTTAGTCCCAATGCAGTTTGAAATTCAAAAAATGAACACGGGGCATGATTTCGAATACAAACTTTATGTTTCCCTGAATGATAGTCTTTCAAAAATTGGATTGCAAAAAACCTATGCAAAAAATCGTGTGGAAATACTTGAAAGAGAGCGTGAATCTAGAGTAGTATCTAGTCCGCCTTTAATTATAATGGTGTTAATTTCACTAACAGCATCTCAAATAATTGGGATTTTTAGCATATATATTTATGAGCTTATCAAGCCTACACGAGTGGAAGAACTTAGCTAACGATATTCTCAGAGAGTATGAGTCACTCTCTCAAAAATTTTCTACATTTCAAAATAAAAATCAACTCTCTTGCCTGGAAGGTTGTGGTCGTTGTTGTTTTAAAGACGATATTTATTGCTCTCCAATTGAATTATTGCCGATGGCCCTTTATTTATTAGAGTCTAATAAAGTTGATGAATATTTAAATCGTTTGGAAAATCCTGAACATCCATACTGTACTTTCCTAGAGATTACAGACAAAGAGTCTTTTAAGGGCTTTTGCAGAGAGTATCAGCATCGTGCGATTATCTGCAGAACCTTTGGAGTTTCAGCTCGCAAGAGCAAAGACCTCAAAACAGACTATTCAGTTTGTAAAACAATTAAAGAAAATAAATCACAGGCTTACTCTCAACTTATTCAAACATTTAATCACTTAGAAAAAGAGATTCCTTACATCAGCTCTTCAAAAAATAATCTTTTAGCTTTAAGTCCAAAATTTATGGAGCAAGAATATCCTATAAATCAATCTTTAAGAATAATGCTGGATAAAGTCTTGTTAATTTCATCATTCACTATAGAATAAAAGAAAGACAATCATTCTTAGTTTGGTGAACAAGTGATTAAGATAATCCTTTTTTCTTTGATATTTTTATTTAGCTGTGGTGCCTTTGCGTATGAAAAAGAGTTAATCGTTAAAGAAATTATTAACGATGAAATTATTCAGATCGCAAAATATGACAAGTCTCTGGATATAAATCTTGGTGATTTTTTACTGATCTATTCTCATACGTCTAAAGATGTTTTAGGTTATGCTAGAGTTTTAAAGATTGGTGATAAAAACGAAATATACGCAAAGGTTTTGACTCATTCAAAAAGTGGGATCATTCGTCCTGATAATTATTTGAGAAGAATTCAGTTAAATAAGTCCTATAATGAAGGACATATTGGCCGTTTTGATTTGATGTATACTTTTAATCGCGACGTGCTTCCTATGTATCGTCCTTTAATTTATCTAGGTTTGGGACAAGGTTTTACAGCTTCCAATCTAGTAAAAGAAGAATTGATTT
>JACCDZ010879390.1_pt1 | contig 26313 bp, 17 predicted proteins | sample 7449551 | NCBI WGS metagenome assembly JACCDZ01 (sample SAMN15323452, study PRJNA562643) | freshwater metagenome | isolation source: river surface water | place: USA:Blue River Watershed | collected 2017-08-18 | reverse complement strand
TTGGCATGACAGACACGCCAGAGAGACCCGTATCTGATTCCTGTTTTGGTGAGCTTCCCGTTTTGGTGAGCTTTCCGGGCAAGCCCCTTGCCGCCATGCCTTTCACATCCCTGCGGGCTGGCGCGGCCGACTGGCCTGCGAGCACTAATGAGTGGGCACGCAAAGATAAATGAGAATGGTTTGAATTACGCTTCCTTGATTGCTAGATTACGCGCCGTAGTGCCTAACCGATGAGTGCGAGGAAAGCATGTTCAAACAGACCCTGATGGCATCCGCCCTGGCCCTGACGCCGCTGCTGGCCACGGCTGAGGAGGCCGCTACGGCACCGACCCTGGAACAACTGGCGGCTCAGGTGCGGGCACAGCAGGCGCAGATTGAGGCCCTGACGGCAGCAGTGGAGAAGTCCTCGGCCGGTCAGGCTGGTGGCGCCTGGTATGACAAGACCACGATCGGCGGGTATGGCGAGGCCTATTTCAAGCGCATCGACGGCCTGAAAGATGAATACGATGCTTACCGTCTGGTGCTGTTTGTGGGCCATAAGTTCAGTGATCGTGTCCGCTTTGGCAGTGAGCTCGAAATCGAGCATGCCTACGTGAAGGACACGGACACCGGGACCGCCAGCCCCAAACGTACGGAAGGCTATCTCGCGCTTGAACAGCTTTTTCTCGAGTACCAGTACGCCGACCACCACCGCGTGGCGGCGGGCCAGTTGCTGGTGCCGGTGGCCATCCTGAATGAAACCCACGAACCCGACACCTTCTACGGGACTTTCCGGGCGCCGGTGGAGCGCGAGATTGTGCCGGGCACCTGGTATGAAACCGGCGTGATGTTTTCCGGCGAGATACTGCCCGGCTTCTCGTATGACGTGATGCTGGGCAGCGGTCTCAAGAATAACGAAGGCAAGATCAAGGATGGTCGTCAGCGCGGCTCCAAGGCGGATGGCAGTGATCCGGCCTATACGGCCCGCCTCAAGTACACCGGCCTGCCCGGGCTGGAACTGGGCCTGACCGGGCAATGGCAGACCGATATGGCGCAAGGCACCGCCAAAGTCAGTAATGAAAAGCTCGAAGCCAGCCTTGTCGAAGCGCATATCGCCTATGCCAGCGGCCCGTTTTCCCTGCGCGCGCTCTATGCCAAGTGGGAGCTGGATGCAGCGGCGCTGGTCGCCGCCGACAAAAAACGCGCTGAGCAGAACGGCTGGTATGTGGAGCCTGCCTGGAAGGTCTTACCCACGCTCGGCGTGTTTGCCCGCTACAGCGTCTGGGACAACGAAGCGGCTGACAGCGCCAGCTCGGACTGGCGCGAGACTTCGGTGGGCGTGAACTGGTGGCTGCACGAGCGCGCCGTTGTCAAAGCCGACTGGCAGTGGCGCGATGATCCGGATCCGGCCAAGGTCGATGCGGACGGCTACAACCTCGGCATCGGCTTTTCCTTCTGAGGCGTGATGGCTGTCCGGCCTTTCTTGTCTCCCGGCGGGCTTTTCCGGGGTCTGTGTCTGACCCTGGGCTTGCTGCTGCTCGCCAGCACGGCCCGGTCCGACGAGGCCTTGTCGCGGTTTACCGCCAAGGCCTTTGCCGGCAGCCCGCCAGCGCCGGCCATGCTCTGGTTGACGCCAGCGCTGAAGCAGCGTGCGGCCCGCATTCTGGGGCACGAGTTTCCGGGCTTGCGCGTGAAGTACTGGCGTGAAGGCGAGCGCACGGCCTGGGTGCTGGACGAGATTGGCAAGGAGCAACCCATCACCATGGGCGTGGTGGTGGAGCAGGGCCGTATCGTGTCCATCGAGGTGCTGGCGTATCGCGAGTCGCGTGGTGGCGAAATCCGGCATGAGTTCTTTCGCCGCCAGTTCCATGAGGCCGGCCTCGTCAAGGACGACAAGCTCGATCGCGACATTGATGGCATTTCCGGCGCCACGCTGTCGGTGCGCGCCATGAGGTCGGTCGCGCGCGTGGCCTTGGCATTTCATCAGGAAGCGCTGTCGCCGCGCTGATACACTCGCGGCCCTTTGTGCTTGTACATGGCGTGATTTCAGGCAGTTCCTATGCGTCGACAATATTTCCGTGTGTGGCTACGCCGGTGGCACCGACGCTTGGGCCTTGTTTCCGCTTTTTTTGTGCTTTGGCTGGCGCTGACCGGCATTGCCCTCAACCACACGCACGAGCTGGGTCTGGACAGCGTGCCGCTGGAAAATCAGTTGCTGCGCAGCCTCTACGGCGTCGGGCCCTCGCCGGCCACCCCCGACATCGGCCCGCAGCGTCTGCCGGCCGGCGACCTGGGCGTGACGCTGGGGCGCTTGCAGCTGGGTGAACGCGACATCGGCGCTTGTCCACAGCTGGTGGGGGCTGTCGAGCAAGCGGCCCAATGGCTGGTGGTTTGCCGGGACCGGCTCTGGCTCTTGACCCCGGAGGCCGAGGTCATTGATCAGGCCGACACCGTGCGCGGCGTCCCCGACAATATTTCCGCGCTCGCGCAAGCAGAGGGACGGATTCTGCTGCGCACCCCCGATCAGGTATGGGCCGTGAATCTGGCCGATCTCAGTCTGGCGCCACATGTCGTGGACGCCGAGCTGTCCTGGCAAGCGGCGGCAGCGGCGCAAAGTCCCGATCTCGATTGGGAACAGGTGCTGCTGGATCTGCACAGTGGCCGTCTCTTCGGCTCGGCCGGCGTGCTCCTCATGGACATCATGGCATTGCTGTTTGCGGTGCTGGCCCTGAGCGGCGTGGTCATCTGGTGGCGACGGTCATCGCACTGACATCCGGCCCGCCCATTCTCTCCTCACGCACGAAATCCGCTGGCGCTTGCTGATGAGGCGCTTTTTTGCCTTTGTGCACGCGACGCACCCGAATGGTGCCTCGGGTGGCGTGCGCTGCCGCTAAAACCAAGACTTGCCGTTTATCACTGCGCTGGCATGGAGCCTGCATTTGTCCTGGCAGGGCAGGCACGACCCTGAGTTTCAGAGCGCGATCTCATGAGTGCAAAAGCACGCTTTTACGATGAAATGTTTGCGGCGCCGGGATATATCCGGCCGGGATACAAAGCCTTTGCGGACTGGCTGCACGCCAGGCCCGATGACGAACTGGCACAGAAGCGTGCCGAAGCCGACTGGCTCTTTCGCCGTGTCGGCATCACCTTCGCCGTGTATGGCGACAAGGAGGGCGCCGAGCGCCTCATTCCTTTCGATGCCATTCCGCGCATCATTCCCGCCGCCGAGTGGGACATGGTCTCGCGCGGCCTCAAGCAGCGGGCACTGGCGCTCAATCTTTTCCTGCATGATGTCTATCACGAGCAGAACATCCTCAATGCCGGCATCATTCCGCCCGAGCAGGTGCTGACCAATCAGGATTACCAGTTGGCCATGCAGGGCCTGACCCTGCCCAACAAGGTCTATTCGCATATTTCCGGCATAGATCTCGTGCGTGACGGCAAGGGCGATTACTACGTGCTGGAAGACAATCTGCGCACGCCCAGCGGGGTTTCCTACATGCTGGAAAACCGCAAGATGATGATGCGGCTTTTTCCGGAGCTGTTTGCTCTGCATGCGGTGGCGCCGGTGGAGCATTACCCGTCTTTGCTATTGGAAACCTTGCGTGAGGCGGCACCGGCCGGCGTGTATGACCCGACCGTAGTGGTGCTGACGCCGGGGCGTTACAACTCGGCCTATTTCGAGCATGCCTTTCTGGCCCAGCAGATGGGTGTGGAGCTGGTGGAAGGGCCGGATCTGTTCGTGAAGGATGGACATGTCTATCTGCGCACCACGTCCGGTCCGCGTCGTGTCGATGTGATTTATCGCCGTATTGACGATGCCTTTCTCGATCCGCTGGCTTTCCGTGCGGACTCCGTGCTGGGCGTGCCGGGTTTGCTTTCCGTGTACCGCGCCGGTCGTGTGTCCATCACCAATGCTGTGGGCACGGGCGTGGCCGACGACAAATCGATTTACCCCTATGTGCCCGACATGATCCGTTTCTATCTGTCGGAAGAACCCATCCTCAATAACGTGCCGACCTGGCAGCTGCGCAAGCCGGAAGAGTGTGAGCACGTGCTGGCTAATCTGGCTGATCTTGTGGTGAAGGAAGTGCATGGCTCCGGGGGCTACGGCATGCTGGTGGGACCGGCGGCCAGCAAGGCGGAAATTGCCGCGTATCGCGAACGCATCCTGGCGAATCCGGCCGAATTCATCGCGCAGCCGACGCTGGCGCTTTCAACCTGCCCGACCTTTGTGGATGCCGGCATTGCGCCGCGTCATATCGATCTGCGTCCCTTCGTGTTGTCGGGGCGGGAGATAAGAATGGTGCCGGGCGGTTTGACGCGCGTGGCACTCAAGGAAGGCTCACTGGTGGTGAATTCCTCGCAGGGCGGGGGCACCAAAGACACCTGGATTCTGGAAAACGGAGGGCGTGCCTGATGCTGAGCCGTACCGCCGGATGCATTTACTGGATGTCACGCCAGATGGAGCGTGCCGAGAATATCGCGCGCGTGCTGGACGTGAGCTCACAGATGGCCCTGATGCCGGGCGGCATGGGTCGTGAGCAGATGATGGCGCCACTGGAAATCACCGGCATGCGCGAAGCCTTTGCCGCCTCTGGCGTGAAGGCTTCGCCGGATGAAATCGCGCTGTTCTTTGCCCTCAACCCCAATAACAGTTCCAGCATTTACACCTGCCTGCGGCTGGCTCGTGAGAACGGTCATGTGGTGCGCGGGAAGATTACCGGTGAAATGTGGGAAACCCTGAATGCCACCTGGCTGGAAGTGCAGGGCATGTCGCGTGACAAGCTCAAGCGCATGGGCTTGTCGCGCTTTCTGGACTGGGTGAAGGAGCGCTCGCATCTTTTTCGTGGTGCCACCTTCGGCACCATGCAGCGCAATGATGCCTTCCATTTTGCGCGTCTTGGCACCTTCCTCGAGCGTGCCGACAACACGGCGCGCATCCTGCTGGTGAAGGCTCCAGCGTTTGCGCTGGAGCGTGATCACACCGCGGCCAGCGATTATTACCAGTGGGCCTCGTTGCTGCGATCGCTTTCTGCCTTCGAGGCGTATCGCGACATCTATCGCGACACCATAGAGCCGGCCAAGGTGGCAGAAATGCTGATCCTGCGCGAAGACCTGCCGCGCTCGCTGCATGCCTGCTTCAATGAAATCACGCCCACCTTGGACAGCATCAAGGGTGAGAGCGGCAAGGAAGCCCAGCGGCTTGCCGCTGAACTGCATGCGCGTTTGCGGCATGCGCGTATCGAGGAAGTATTAGCGGAAGGACTCCAGAACTGGCTGCAGCGTTTTCTTGCAGACACGTATGAGCTGGGCGCACGCATACAGCGCGCCTACCTGGAAGCCGTTTAAGGCTGGAGTCGGCATGATTCTCACCATCAATCACGAAACGGTTTACCGCTATGACGACGCGGTCAACCACAGCACGCAATACCTGCGTTTGACGCCGCCCAGTTGCGAGGGGCAGCGTGTCCTGGAATGGAAACTTGATTTGCCGACGCCGGCCACCACGGTAGAGGATGCCTTCGGCAATATTCTGCATGTGCTGACTCTGGATATGCCGCATTCGGAAATCCGCATACGCGCCACCGGTATTGTGGAAACCGATGAAGGAGACCGCATGAGTTTTTCGGGCGGTGATCCTCGTCCTTATCTGCGCTCGACCAAACTGACCGCCGCCAGTGCGGCCATGATGCAGTTTGCCGAGCCTTTCCGCGCCGGCATGAGCACACTGCAAGGCATAGAGGCACTGGCGCATGCCGTGCACGCCTGGATGGAGTTCGAGCCGGGCAGTACGCATGCCAGCACCACGGCAGCCGACGCTTTTGCAATGGCGCAGGGAGTTTGTCAGGACTTTACCCATGTTTTCGTGAGCTGCTGCCGTCATCTGGGCGTGCCGGCGCGTTATGTCAGCGGCTATGTGCATTCGCCGGGGCAGCGTAACGAGCATGTGGCCACGCATGCCTGGGCCGAAGCCTGGCTGGAGGACCGCTGGTGGAGTTTCGATATCCTGAACCGCTGCCGTGCCGATGCCGCGCATCTCAAGCTGGCGGTGGGCATGGACTATATGGACGCCTGCCCGGTGCGGGGTGTGCGCCGTGGCGGCGCCGGTGAAACCATGCTGGCCGAGGTAAGGGTGATGCCCTCGCAGGGCGGCATGTCGGCCGAGCAGCTTGCGCAGATGATCGAGCAACAGCAACAGCAACAGCAGTGACGGTAGGGCGATGACGTATTGTGTGGCCATGAAGTTGGCCGAAGGACTTGTGATGGCCTCCGATTCCCGCACCAATGCGGGCGTCGATCATATTGCCACTTTCTGCAAGATGGCGGTGTTCGAGCATCCCGGCCAGGCCGTGATTACCCTTTTGTCAGCCGGCAATCTGGCGACAACCCAGAGCACCATCAGCCTCTTGCGCCAGCGCATACAGGGTGACGGCGAGCATATTTTCAACCAGCGTTCGCTATACGATGTGGCGGTGCTGGTCGGCAGTACCTTGCGTGAAGTGGTAGAGCGTGATTCGCCCAAAATGCCGCGTCAGGATGGTGTGGATTTCGGCTCTTCCTTTTTGCTGGGCGGGCAGATCAAGGGCGAAGAAGTGCGCCTGTTCAATATCTATCCGCAGGGCAACTTCATTGAGGCCAGCAGCGAGACGCCCTATTTCCAGATCGGCGAAAGCAAATACGGCAAGCCCATTCTGGATCGTGTGATACGTTTTGAAACCTCGCTCAGCGAGGCCTCCAAGTGCGTGCTGATTTCTTTTGATTCCACCATCAAGAGTAATGTTTCGGTGGGTCTGCCCATCGACCTCATGCGCTATCGCAAAGACAGTCTGGTATTGCGTGAAAAATACCGTGTCGAGGAAAGCGATCCCTATTTCAAGGAAATACGTCAGGCCTGGTCAGCGGGTCTGCGTCGCACTTTCGAGAGCATTCCCGATCCGGACTGGGTGTGAGGGGGCAGTCGGCAGGTGAGTAAGCCAGCGCAGTTAGGGCTGTAGGCTGGCTTAGCCGCGCAGTGGCGTAACCCGCCGTTTGCTTAATTTACTCTGGTGCAAGTTTGTAGATTCGGTGGGTTACGCCGTAAACGGCTAACCCACCCTACATTATCTTCATATGCCGTTATTCTGCGTCGTCGCCTTCCCCCACAGGCGGCGGCCCTATTTTTTCCCACCACTGATTGACGATGGCGCAGTAGAGCTCGGCGGTGCGTTTGGTGTCGTACAGCGCTGAGTGGGCTTCGCGGTTGTCGAAGGCAATGCCGGCGGCGGCGCAGGCGCGGGCGAGTACGGTCTGGCCATAGGCGAGGCCGGCCAGGGTCACGGTGTCAAACACCGAGAAGGGATGAAACGGCGAAACATTCTTGAGGTTGCAGCGCGCAATCGCAGCATTCAGGAAGCCCAGATCGAAGTGCGCGTTATGGCCTACCAGTACGCTGCGTTTGCAGCCGGCGGCTTTCTGGGCTTTTTTCACGCCATCGAAAATGCGACGCAGCGCCACGCTTTCTTCTTCACTGGGACGCAGCGGATGAAATGGGTCTATGCCGGTGAATTCCAGCGCCGCTTTTTCGATATTGGCGCCGGGGAAGGGCGCTATATGGGCATGAAAGCTGTCATCAGGATGCAGCAGGCCGTTTTCGTCCTGCCGCAGGGTGACGGCGGCAATTTCCAGCAGCGCATCGCCGGCGGCATTGAAGCCGCCGGTTTCCACATCGACCACGACAGGGAAAAAGCCGCGGAAGCGTTCGCTCAAGGGAAGGATGCGATCAGTCATGGCCTGCGCCTGAATGTGTGGGAGAGGCTTTAGCCGCGATTGTGCCGGTATCTTGTTGATCGCAGCCGAGGCTGCTTACACGGGAAGATGCTTGGCTCATTTCACCCGCCATGCGATTTCAGCACCAGCGCGTATGGGCACGACAAGGTTATCGCCGAAGGCATAGCTCTCAGGCACAGTCCAGCTTTCTTTTACCAGCGTGATGCTGTCTGTGTGGCGCGGCAGGCCGTAAAAATCCGCGCCGTGGAAGCTGGCAAAGCCCTCCAGCTTGTCCAGGGCGCCTACCGATTCGAAGGCCTCGGCATACAGTTCGATGGCTGCATGTGCGGTATATGAGCCAGCGCAGCCGCAGGCATTTTCCTTGGCGCCTTTGGCGTGTGGCGCCGAGTCGGTGCCGAGAAAGAATTTCGGCGAGCCCGAGCTGGCGGCTTTGAGCAAGGCTTCCTGGTGCGTGCGGCGCTTCAGGATGGGCAGGCAGAAATAATGCGGGCGTATGCCGCCGACCAGCATGTGGTTGCGATTGAAGAGCAGGTGATGTGCAGTGATGGTGGCGCCCACAGTCGCAGGCGCAGTTTTCACGAAGTCGGCGGCATCAGCCGTGGTGATGTGTTCCAGTACGATGCGCAAGCCGGGAATGTTTTGCACCAGCGGCGCCAGTATGGTGTCCAGAAACACTTTCTCGCGATCGAAGATGTCCACGTCGCCATGCGTGACTTCGCCATGTATCAACAAGGGCAGGCCGACTTCGGCCATTTTCTCCAGCACGGCACGGACGTTCTCCACCGAGGTCACGCCGGAATCGGAGTTGGTGGTGGCGCCGGCCGGGTAGAGCTTGACGGCGTGTACAAAGCCTGAGGCCTTGGCCTTCACGATTTCATCCGGCTGCGTATTGTCGGTGAGGTAGAGCACCATCAAGGGCTCGAAGCCGGAGCCTGCCGGACGCGCCGCCAGGATGCGCTCGCGATAGGCGCCGGCTTCGGCGGTGCTGCGTGCAGGCGGGACGAGATTGGGCATGACGATGGCGCGACCGAAATAGCGGGCCATGGCCGGGACGGTGTGCGCGAGGGCAGCGCCATCGCGCAAATGCACATGCCAGTCGTCCGGGCGGGTGATGGTCAGGGTGGTGGACATGGCCTCTCCTTTTACTGCAGCCAGGGCTGGCGGGACGGGGCACAGATGCTACTGGATACGGGCGGGACGCGCACCGCTGGCGGCAGCGACTGATGCGTCGGCACCACTGGTCGGAACGGCATTGTCGATGCCCGGTGGCGCTGGCAAATTCGCGGCCTTCAATAACTGGCAGTCTGCAGAAGCGGCCCGTCTGGCGGTGCGTGCTTTTTGTTTGTCATGGCAAGGATACAGTCTGGTGACCAGTACTGGGCCGAGGTTGCGTCTGTGAGTACGCCTTTTTCATCGCAGGATGCGGTAGATAACGAACTGAGCGAAATCCAGGAATTCCTGGACGGCCGACAGCATTTCCGCTTTTCACCGCGCCTCGAGGCCGATTTCCGCAATCACGTCAAACTGCGCGCCCTGGACATCCTCACGCACGGTTGGCTGACCATCCTTTTCTTTTATGTCCTGGTGGCATTTTCCACTTACGTGGAAATCCGCCTGCTTTCTTATCCCATTTTCCTGGACGGTAATCTCAAGGTCTGGTGGGCGGTGGTGTTGTCGGAGGGGGTGGCGATTGCGGCCTTGATCCTGCTGCCGCGCATTCCCTTCATGGTCGCCAACTTCTGGATCAGTCTCATTCTGATCGCAACCCTCGCTATCGCCTCCATCATCATCGCGACTTCGGCTTTCCCGGATCCTTATTTCAACCAGCACTCCAGCTATGTGGTGATTTTCATCATCTCGGTTGTCTACGGCATAGGCAGCATGCGTCTGCTGCCCGCTGCGATTGCGGCGGCCACGGCGGCCGTGCTGGGCTGGGCGGTTATCTGGTTCTTTGATCTCTGGTTTGATTGGGGTCTGTTTGCCCAGTACGTGCTGCTGGCCAATGTGGTGGGCATGCTCATCTGTTATCTGCTGGAACAGCGCGACCGGCGCATGTTCCTGCAGTCCCGCCTGCTGGAGCTTGAGAAGGCCAAGCTGGATAGTCTCAGCCGCGAACTGTCGCGCTTGTCGCGTGAGGATGTTCTTACTGGCCTGGCCAATCGCCGGCACTTCAACGAGGTTTTCCAGCTGGAGTGGGATCGTGCCCGTCGTGAGCGGCGCATGGTTTCCCTCATCTTTGTCGACATAGATCACTTCAAGCTTTTCAACGACACCCATGGCCATCTCGAAGGTGACCGTGTGCTTGCCCTGGTCGGGCAGGCCTTGCAAGGCAGTTTGCGGCGCCCGGGGGATCTGGCGGCCCGTTACGGGGGTGAGGAATTCGTGCTGCTGCTGCCGGGTACGCCTGCACCGGGCGCTCTGGAGGTGGCGGTGCAGGTGCGCGAGGCCGTGGAAGGTTTATGCATTCCCCATGAGGCCTCCAGTGTGGCGGCCCATGTGACCGCCAGCGTGGGCGTGGCCACGCTGAGTCCGGAGCAGGGCCTGCGCAGTGCCCAGCTGATTGCCCGGGCGGATGAAGCGGTCTATGCCGCCAAGGCGGCCGGCCGCAACTGCATCAAGGTGGCCGAGCCGGTCTGAGTCTTTCCCGGAAACGCGTAGGCCGACCGCTTGTCAAAAAGTCGCTTCGTAAAAAGCTTTTGCATCCTCCCAAGAAAGGCCTGGCGACCGGCGAGTCGATAATGGCGCTTTTGCAGACTGCAGAAACGGTCGTGATGGCGCCTCCCGAAAACCCTCTTCCGCATCGTCCGGAAGCAAGCCTGATGCAGGACGAGCTGGCTCGCTTGACCAGTCCTCTGGCCCTGCTGCGTGGCTTCTCGCCTGCCCTCGAGCAGCCGTTTCAGCTGTGGCTGGATGCCCGCCTGCGGAGTCTGCTGCGCCAGTATTTGTGGGCTCTGGTTTTGCTGTATGCCGTGCTGGCGCTCATCTGCCTGATCAAGATCTGGTTTTTCACGGCCGAGCCTTGGCGTAGCGCCGATCTGCGCATGACCTTTATCAAGGATCTGGTACTGGCCCTGATCCTGTGCATGTTGCCCCTGTTCGTGCGCCTGCAGCTGGATGTGTACCGCTCACGGCAGGTGCTGGTGCTGGTGAGTGTCGGCTTGCTGGTAACGCTGGCCGTGGGTATGCAGGCCTACGCTGACCCCTCCAGTCGCCTGATGGGCATGATCAATCTGTGGATCTGTGCCACGGTCGTATTTTCCACGGGGCTGCAGCTGCCGCTCACCTGTCTGGTGATTGCGCTCCTGAGTCTGATGGCCAGTCTTCTCGCCTGTGCCCTTCTCGGCCTGCACGCCGGCCTGCTGGTTTTTGCCATCGAGCTTGGCGTTGCCGGCAGTTTCCTCCTGGCTTTTTCCTGTGTCATGACGGGAGTGCATCGCCAGGTGTTCTTGCAGGCCGGGCTATTGCTCAAGGACAAGGAGCGCCTGCTGGAGCTCTCCGAGCAGTTGTCGGAGTTGTCACTCAAAGACAGCCTGACGGGTGTGGCCAATCGCCGCCGCTTTGATGAGCTTCTGGAGCGCGAGTGGGCGCGTTTGCAACGCCATGGGGGCTCGCTGGCCCTGCTTTTCATCGATGCCGACAACTTCAAGGCTTATAACGATCATTACGGCCATCAGGCGGGTGACGATTGTCTGCGTGCCCTGGCTTTCGTGCTGGTGGATGCTGGCCGCCGCCAGGGAGATCTGGTGGCTCGTTACGGAGGCGAGGAATTTGTGCTGCTCCTGCCGGATACCGATATGGCGGGTGCCATGGATGCCGCCCGGCGCATACGCAGTTTTCTGGCCCAGGCGGCCTTGCCGCATGCACTGGTGCCCAGCGGTCATGTGACGGCCAGCATGGGAGTGGCGGTCTGTGGTCCCGGTTGTGGCTCGCCGCTTGCGTTGGTGGCGGCGGCGGATCGTGCGCTCTATCGGGCCAAGCAGGCGGGGCGTGACCGCATCGAGGCGGAGCCAGTCAGCGCCTGAGTCCGTGTTCCGGTGTGGCGACGGCGGATGCCCTCAGAAGCATGGATAGTTGCGGGCCGGGCCATTACAATCCGCCCCCGTTTTCTCACCTTTTGCCTACTCCGCGAGATCCTCCATGTCCGGCATCAAGAAAGTCGTGCTTGCCTATTCCGGCGGCCTCGATACCTCCGTCATCGTTCGCTGGCTGCAGGATCACTACCAGTGCGAAATCGTCACCTTCACCGCTGACTTAGGGCAGGGCGAAGAAGTGGAGCCGGCCCGCGCCAAGGCGCAAGCCATGGGCGTGAAGGAAATTTATATCGAAGACCTGCGCGAAGAATTCGTGCGCGATTTCGTCTTTCCCATGTTCCGCGCCAACACGATTTACGAAGGCGAATACCTGCTCGGCACGTCGATTGCGCGTCCGCTGATTGCCAAGCGCTTGATTGAGATCGCCAATGACACCGGTGCTGATGCCATTTCGCACGGCGCCACCGGCAAAGGCAATGATCAAGTCCGTTTCGAACTCGGTGCCTATGCACTGAAACCCGGTGTGAAAGTGATTGCGCCGTGGCGTGAATGGGATCTCACCTCGCGTGAGACGCTGATGGCCTATGCCAAAGAGCGCAACATCCCCATCGATTTCAACAAGGCCGGCAAAAAATCGCCGTACTCCATGGACGCCAACCTGCTGCATATTTCTTACGAAGGCGGCGTGCTGGAAGACACCTGGACCGAGCACGAAGAAGACATGTGGCGCTGGACCGTGAGCCCGGAAAAGGCACCGGATACCGCGACCTATCTCGAACTCACTTATGAAAAGGGCGACATCGTTGCCATCAATGGCGAATCGATGAGCCCGGCCACCGTGCTGACCTACTTGAATAAAGTTGGTGGCGAAAACGGCATCGGCCGCTTGGATCTCGTGGAAAACCGTTATGTCGGCATGAAGTCGCGCGGCTGCTACGAAACCCCGGGCGGCACCATCATGATGAAGGGCCATCGCGCGATTGAGTCCATCACCCTGGATCGCGAAGTCGCGCATCTGAAAGATGAATTGATGCCCCGTTACGCCAGCCTGATTTACAACGGCTACTGGTGGAGCCCGGAGCGTCTGATGTTGCAGACCATGATCGACGCCTCGCAGGAAAACGTGAACGGCATCGTGCGTTTGAAGCTCTACAAGGGCAATGTGATTGTCACCGGCCGCAAGTCCGGGAGCTCGCTCTTTGATACGCGCATTTCCACGTTTGAAGATGACGGTGGCGCTTACAACCAGAAAGACGCGGAAGGCTTCATCAAGCTCAATGCGCTGCGCATGCGTATTGCGGCCAACAACGGTCGCAAGCTGCTGAAGTGAGTGCAAGCTTGGTGTAAACAGGAAAACGGGCGGATTTATCCGCCCGTTTTTTTGGGGAACTCCATGCTTGATTCCCCAGGGTCTTCGTCACTCCCGCCTTCGCCGGAATGACGGTATCGCAAGCAGCGCAGCCTGTTAGCGCTTTACATCCCCTGGTGGGGAGGGCGCGCTTGGCCTTGCTGCGCCAGGCATGCCGCCACTCTTGCGGGACCGTCTAGCAGCTTGCTGAAAAACTAGCTGTGTTGTCATCACAGCGTTCCCCCTGAAGGGGGCCGAGGAAAAACCGGCTCAAACTGCTCATTTACGCTCTGTAAACGCCGCTTTTTCGCCGGCTTTTTGCCTCGCCTGGAGGCGCCTGCTCTTGGTGTGCTGACGGCCTCGGCTACGTTTTTCAGCAAGCTGCTAGGCGTGAGCGTGGCCAGCGCAGGCTGCCGGCCCTGCCATTATCTTTGCCCGGCCGACTTTGCGCTGGCTTCACCGTCAGGAAGACCGGTGGTGTGGCCAAGGCATCCGGGCCGCCATCTATACTGGGCCGACATCGTCGTCACTGTGCCGAGCCCGCCCTGAGTCATGTCCCAGCCTGTCGTTCTGGTCTTGTCGCCCCTCCCGGAAAACCGCGAGCAGCTCTGTCAGTGGTTGGCGCCCCTGTGTCGCGAACAGGGCCGTGAGTGCGTGGCGCTGGCGGATGCAGAGGCGCTCTGGGCAAGGCTGCGCGAGGACCGTCTGAATCCGCCGGCCCTGCTGGTATTCGATGGTCACCCGGCGGAAGACAGCTACCCCCTCATCAATCGCCTGCAGAGCGACGAGAGCGGCGCCCAATTGCCGGTGCTCTTGCTGACCGACAATCTCAGCGACAGCAGTCAGCGCTTTTATGCCGAGCTGCTCAACGGCCTTGAGCGGCTGTCCAAGCCCCTGCGGCCGGAAGTCCTGTGTGCGACGGCCGCCGCCTGCCTGCTGCTCGATGATGCCCGGCGTGCCATCGAAGCCGAGGTGGCAGGGGCTGACTGGCAGCAGACCCTGCGTGAAGGCCTGCTGGCCATTGCCGCTGATGGCCGTGTGGTCTACGCCAACCGCCAGGCGGCGCGCTGGCTCAAGCTGTCGCCCTTGGCGCTCTGCCAACTCAATGTGCAGGCGCTGATGGAAGCGCCTGTACATGGGCTGCAGCCCGGCTGGAGTGCCCTGCCGCTGGCGCAGGCAGCCACCCGGCAGGCGCTGGAAATCAAACGCCTGAGTCTGTGGCGCGGCGATGGTGCTGCGCTGCTGGTGCAGGCGGCGCTGGTGCCTTTTCAGGCGTTTCCCTTGCTCTTGGCTTTCCGACCGGTCGAGGCCGAAGACAGCTCACGCCAGCATCTTTCCGAGCTGGCCCGTGTGGACATGCTGACCGGCCTGCCCACGCGCCCGCATCTGGAGGAGGCCATGGCGCCCCTCATGCGCGAGGGGCAGCATCCGGCCTTGCTGCTGCTGGATATAGACCATCTGCGTCATGTCAATGAAACCCTGGGCTATGACTTTGGCGATCACCTGCTGCGCGCGGCGGCAGCCCGTTTGCGCGGTGCGCGTGAGACGGGCTTGCTGGCCTCCATGGGCGGCGGGCGTTTTGCCTTTCTGGTGGAGGAGGTCCAGGACTTCCGGGTGGCCGGCCGTATCGCCCAGCGCTTGCAGGCCCAGTTCCGCCTGCCTTTCCTGCTGGCCGGCCATGAGGTGTTCTGCAGCATCAGCACAGGAATCGCCCTCTATCCCGCCTCTGGCGATGAGCCTGAGCAGTTGCTCAAGGGCGCCGAGCGCGGTCTTGAACGCGCCAAGCTGGTGGGACGCAATGTCATCCAGTTCGACTCGGCCGAGCTCAACCGCTTCAGCATCGAGCGTCTCGAGCGCGAAAGCGCCTTTCATCAGGCCTTGAATGAGGGCGAGCTCAGTCTGGGCTGGAAACTCTGGCGCGAATCCTCCGGCCGCCTCGTGGCGGTACAGCCGCGCGCCCTGTGGCCCGCCGCTCCTGCGGGCGCGGGTGATCTGGGGGTGCTGGCCGAAGAGTGTGGCTTGAGTCGCGAACTCAATGACTGGCTGTTCCGGCAGGCAGCGGTCTGTCCGGACCTGCCTTCTCCCTTGCCGGCCGACATCCGCCTGGCCTTTGAGGTCTCCAGTCCGCAATTGCTGGACCCTTTTGTCGTGCAGCGCTTGCGCGCCTGGATTAACCGCCACGGGATCACCGCCGCGCAGGTTCAGCTCTTCCTGCCCTGGCGGCGTGATGAGGCCGGCCTGCTGGGCCGGCGTGTGCCGGAGCTGGCGGCCGTCGGGGTGGGCCTGTGCCTGTATCTGGACGGCAATGGCGGCTCGGTCCTGGATGCGTTTTCAACCGGGCCATGGCAGGCCGTGGTACTCGGGCGCGATTACCTGCGCCGCTTGCCGCCGGCGCATGCATTGACGGTGCTGAGCGCCATGGCGGATTTCGGTCGGCGCATGGGCTGGCAGATCTTCACCGATGGTTTGCCCGCCGGCGTCATGGCAGATGCCGTGTATGGCGCCGGCATCCATGCCTGCAGCCAGGATATCGAGCAACTGCCGGAAATTCCCGGCTGACAATTTTGTCGCATTCTGACGCCGTCTTGCCTGCGCGCTGACAAAGCCGACTAGCCCAGCTCAGGCCGGCCTTCATCACGGCCATTGTGTGACGCACTTCGCATCGTCCAGACCACTTCCTTTTTCCGTTCATCCTCAAAAAAGCTACGTTGACCGGCTTTTTATCTCTCGCGGCACTCAACTTGCTCAATCCCTGTTTGCGATGGTGCTGCCGTCCGGTTTCCGGTGGCGCGCCAAAAAAACAATCCGGGATCAATCAATCATGCGTGCACAACATTATTTTTCAGCTTTGGCCGTGGTGGCGCTGTCCTTGGCCGGTGCGGCGGCCCATGCCAAGCCTGAATTGCAGATGAAGATGGTGGCCGAAAAGGAAGTCACCGTGACCGAAGGCGGCAAGAAAGTGGTCAAGCGTGTGCCGGCGCAAAGCTCGGCACCGGGTGAAGTTTTGATTTACACGCTCAATTACAAGAATGTCGGTGATGAAAAAGCCACCGCTGTAAATGTGGATAACCCTCTGCCCAATGGCACGCGCTATCTGGCCAACACTGCCAGTGGTGCCGAGGCCCAGATCAATTTTTCCGTAGATGGCGGCAAGACTTTCGGCAAGCCCGAGCAGCTTGCCGTGCAGAAATCGGGCAAGAAAACCAGGGCCGAAGCCGTCGACTACACCACGATCCGGTGGGTTCTGGGTGAGGTTAAGCCCGGCCAGACGGGGCAACTCGGTTTCCGCGCGCAAGTGGAATAGCGGCCTCAGGTTGTGCAGCGTTCTTCATTCAGCAAGCCCTTGGAAAAAGTGTATCCGGGCGCTGTGTGATGAAGCTGCCGGAAATGTTGTGCAAGTAAGGCGGTAGCAGCGGAGTGCAGTCAGGCGACGTGTGTTGCCTGTACCAGAAAAAATCTGTTCAGGGGTCTTCGTGATGAAGCAATCATTCAAGCAAGCAAAGGTGAAGCAGCTCTCAGCGGCTGTGATGGCGGTGGGACTGATGGCGGGTGCCAGCCAGGCCTGGGCCTCCACAGCGGCGACGGCCACCGTCCGCAATATCGTGACGGTCAACTATGCCAACGCGGCCGGTACGGCGCAGACGGCGTTGACGGCGGCCGTGGATGTCACGGTCAATCTGGTGTCTGCGGCGGCAACGCTGAGTGCGCCGACGGATATCACGACGGCCCCCGGCACGCCGGCCGTGTACAGCTACACCATCACCAACGGTGCCAACGGCATAGCGACTTATAGCCTTGCCTCCGTGATTGATGCACAAACCAATATCAGCGGTTCCACGGCAGCGCCCTCGGCCGCCAGCGTGACGCTGGGTGCTTCCACCGTGACCACGGCAACCACGATTGCGGCGGCCGGTACCACCGCCATCACCGTGCCGCGTGACGGCAGCGCCGACACCACGGTGAACGGTATTGCCGGCGGCGACACCATCGTGATCGGTGGGCAGGTCTATACCGTCGCCTCTGTGGTCGATGCGCAAGTGCCGGCCGCGCCGGCCAATGGCCCTTACACCACCACCATCACCGTGAATGGCAATGGCACTGCCCAGGCCGTCACGGTCGGCTCCCTGATTCTGGAGCGCCAGACCTTCTCGGTGACGGTGACCCCGGGCACCATGACCTCCACCACGGATGCCACCATTGATGTCACGCTGACGGCCACCGATGGCAGCAATCCGGCTAGCGATGCCACCACCACCACGGTTGCCTCGGTCGGTCTCTCGGTCACCAAGCTGGTCCGCAATGTGACGACCTCGGCGGCGGGTACCGGTGTTGCGGTGACCTATGGCGGCGCCACCTACTATCCCAGCGGCGTTACCGGCAATCCCTCGGAAGTGCTGGAATACCTGATCGTGGTGAGCAAGAGCAGCAGTGCCAACAATGCCACCAGTGTCTCGGTGACAGACCCGGTGCCGGTTTTCACCAGCTTCCTGAGCACGGCTTACGGTGCCGCCAGCGGCTTGGCCATCGATAACGCCGGTGCAGGCACCTTCACCAACCTGACCAATGCAACGGATGCGGATGCTGCGGAATTCGTCGGCAACAATGTCGTGTTCCGTCCGGGCGCCACAGCGGGAACCATGGGCGCCAGCGCCACCAGCCGCATGAAGTTCCAGGTCAGCATCCAGTAAGACCCTGGCCGGGAGGGCAAGGACGCCCTCCCTGAGTCATAGGGACAGCTTTTCTCCAAAAGGAAATCATCATGAAAAAATCAAATGCCCTCGTGCAGGGCCTGGGGACGCTTGCGCTCGTTTCCGGCATCCTGATGTCCCATCAGGCCCTCGCCAACACCGCTGGCGGCGCCACCATCCACAACTACGCCACCCTGACCTATACCGGTAATGCCACCGGCATCAAGGCGGCGGTGAACGTCGCCGTGCAGACCGTTGCCACGCTGCCGAGTGTGCTCAAGTCCACGGCTGACCAGACGGTGCCGTCCTATGGCACGGCGGATTACAGTTTCACCGTCAGCAGTGCTTCCAACGGTGTAGACACTTTCGCGCTCTCCCTCTTGTCCACGGACAGCAACACCGCCGGCACCCCCAGCATCAGCTTCCTGCGTAACGGCACGCCGGTGAGCAGTCTGGTGCTGGGCGGCTCGGTGACCAGTGCCGCTTCCGGTGCCGGTACCCTGTCCATTCCCGCAGGTTCAGAGGCCAATCTGGCCATCAATACCGTGATTCGCGTCGGTGCGGATCTGTACACCATCACCGCCGTAACGCTGGGCTCGGCCGCCACCACGGATGTCCTGACCGGGGTGACTACGCCGGAAGTGGCCACCGTGCTGGCGGTGACGCCGGTAGGCGCAGCACCTGCCATTACCGCAGGCTCCGTGCCTGCCGGTACACAGATTGGTGAACAGGTCACCCTGACCCAGCGTGTGGTGGCCAGTGCGCCGGCTTCCTCCGCGACCATCGCCACCCATACCGTGAGCTTCACCGCCACCTCGGCTGCCACGGATCTGGCCGGCGCCACACTGACCTATAACTCTGCGCTGGCCGGCACCAACACGGTGACCACGGTGACGATTGCCAATACCAGTCTCGGCAAGTTCGTGCGCAATATCACCCGCGCAGCGGCCAATACGGCGGGCACCGGCGCGGTGACCTGCGGCGCTGAAACCTTCTATGCCGGTGGCGTGGTCTCCAAGCCGACTGAACAACTGGAATACTGCCTGCGTGCCTCGGTAGCGACCGGTCAGCCCGCACTTGCCGGTGCCCGCCTGCAGGACGACGTGCCGGCCTTCACCAGCTATGTCGGCAGCAGCACCACGCTGAACGGTGCGGCTGTGGCGGATCCGGCCCTCAACACCCTGCCGCTCTCCGGTGCCGGCATCCTGGTGAACAGCCCGGGTACGGCTACGGCCGGTGAAATCCTGCCGGGCGAGGCTGCTGTCGTGATCTTCACGGTCACGGTGCAGTAAGCGAGCCCGGGGCTGGGAGCCATCGTCGTGACGATGTGGGTTCACAGACTCCGCGCCCGTCTCTGCCGCAGTGCCTGGCAGGCTTTCCTGCCGGGCGCTGCTTTGCTTTTGCCTGCGCTTGCCGTGGCTGCCATGCAGCCCGGTGGGTCGGTTATCAACCATGCGCGCCTGCTGGCTGCCGGCCAAGTGCTGGCAGATGCCAGCGTGAGCGTGCGCGTCAGCTCGAATATCGGTTTCCTGCGCTATGCCCCGATGAACGCCTCCGGGGAGGGCAAGACCACGCGCGTGAATATCACCCAGTGTCAGGGTGTCAATCATTACGAGCCCTCATTCAGCTCCGGCGCTTCAGGCTCCTTGGCCTATCTGCCGGCGGATTATCCCTTGGAGGCCACCAGCCACTTTGTGATCGGCGAGCCCTTGTTCATCCAGGTGACTGACCAGAGTCGTAACCTGAGCGCTACCCAGCTGGATATCTTGCCTGTCACGGTTACCAACCCCGGCAAGAAGCCGGACAGCCAGATCATCCTGATCAGCGAAACCGGCCCGGACACCGGCGAATTCATCGGTTTCGTGAATACCGGCGATGAGGCTCCCTCGCCTGGGGATTGCCGTGTGGCGGTCTCCAAAGGCGACCAGCTTGTTGTCAGTTACAACAATGAAGTGGCTGCCAGTGCCGCGCTGGTCGATCCCTATGGGGTGGTCTTCGATTCGGTCTCCGGCTTGCGCCTGGATGGTGTGCGTGTGCGCATCGTGGACGCGGCGACCGGTAATCCGGCGGCTGTTTTTGCCGATGACGGCTCACCCTATCCGGATACGGTCATCACCGGCAGCAGTGTCAGCGCGGGGGCGCTGACTTATGACTTCGCCCCCGGCGAGTTCCGCTTTCCCCTTGTCGCCGCCGGCCAGTCTTACCGCTTGCTCGTAGACCAGTTGCCGCCTGGTTATGTCGCGCCAACGGCACTGCCTGATGCGCATTTCAGCAGCGGCAATGTGCCGGGCGGGCCCTATGTGGTCGGGGCGGGTTCGCGCCAGGATGATTTTCCGGTGCCCGTCGGTCCGCCGGTGCGCGTGGATATTCCGGTTGATGCTGCCAATTCCGGCCTTTTCGTGATCAAGAGCGCGAGCAGCAATAGCGCCGCCATTGGTGATTTCATGGCGTATCGCGTGCAGGTCATCAATACGCTCAGCGGCTCGGCACTGAGCCGTGTGCAATTACAGGACAAATTGCCGCCGGGCTTCCGTTACCGGCCGGGCACGCTCAAGGTGGATGACAGGCCTGCACCTGATCCGGACATCTCCGGTGATGGCAGAAGCCTCAGCCTGAATCTCGGCACACTGGCAGCGCAAGCTGCCTTTAGCGTTTCTTATGTGACCGAAATTTCAGCCGCTACCCCGCCCGGAGAGGCTCAAAATATCGCCTGGGCGAAGAGCGGCAGTGTCATTTCCAACCAGGCACGGGCGGTTGTGGCAGTGCGCGAAGACCTCATGCGCTCGCGCGCCGTGCTGGCCGGTCGTGTTTTCAGCGTGGAGAGTTGCGATGCCGCGGATATCACGGCGGGGCAGCCGGTGGAAGGCGCGCGCATTTATCTGGAAAGCGGCCGCTATGTGCTCACCGACGAACGTGGCCGCTGGCATTTCGATGACATCCGTCCGGGTTCGCACGTGCTGCAACTGGACAAGAACGGTCTGCCCGCCCATGCGGAAATCCTGTCCTGCGAAAAGCACACACGGACTGCAGGTTCGGCCCAGTCGCAGTTTGTGGATGTGCAGGGGGGCACGCTTTGGCAGAGTGATTTTTACATTCGCAAGCACAAACCGCTGCACTACGCCCTGAGCGAAATTTCCGAGCAGGCTGCGCTGCAGCTGCGCTCGGAAAAAACCGGCCAAGGCCTGCGCTTCACGCTGGATATCAGCCATGCCGGCGTGGACATGGGCGCGCTTGAAGTCTCGCTGCAACTGCCGGCCAGCCTGCGCCACGTGCCCGGTTCGCTGAAGCTGAACGATGTCGTACTGAGCAGTGAAGACGCCAAGCTGCAGGCCGGTGGTGAGCAGAAAATCCAGCTCGGCGAGCTGCCGGGAACCATTCCCCTGCACAGGATCAGCTGGGAAGCGCAGCTTGCCGAAGCCGTGCCGGTGAGTGCGCAAACTGTCACCAGCCGTGTTGCGGCGACCGTGGGCATGCAGCGTATCGAGCTGGCTGCCGTGAGCAACCAGTTCAATGTCGTGCAGCCGGAAAAGCCCGGCCGGGTCATCATTTTCCGTCCGCGCTTTGCCAGTTTCTCCACCGAACTCAACAAGGCCGACCGCGAATGGCTGGATGATATCGTCAACGATTTGCGTGATGCCGGTGACATACGTCTTGAAGTGGTCGGACACAGCGACGACAGCAAGGTGGTGCCGCGCAAAGGTCGTCTCATCAACGACAATTACGCCTTGTCCGCCGCACGTGCGCAGGCGGTGGCGGATTATCTGCGCGCCAAACTGGGCTTGCCGGCAGAGCGCGTCAGTGTGCAGGGCAAGGGCCCGGACGAGCCCATGGTTGACAACAAGACGCCCAAAGGGCGTGACACCAATCGTCGCGTCGAATTGCGTGTATTCGCGGCGGCCAGCACCGAAGCGCTTCGGATTGAGGGCACGGTGACAGACTCCGGCAGCGAAACCCTGCGCTGGAAACGCTGGGCAGCAAAAAAAATCACAGGCGCTGACGAGAGCAGAGCCACGGCAGAAAAATCCGCGGCTGAGGCGGCGCCAGAGGCGGCGCCCGAGCTGGGTGTGCTTTCCTTCAAGGATGGCGATGTCATTGCCAATCGCGTGCAACCCGTGCGTGTGCGCATTGATTCCCGCCTGAGTTTCGAGCTCGCGCTCGATGGCAAGGAAATTCCTGCCGAGCGCGTGGGTTTCACCAAGTCCGAAGGCAAGACCACGCTGATGACATACATCGGAGTCGATTTCGGTGAGCCCGGCCCGCATGTGCTGACGGCAAAAGGCCGCGATCCTTTCGGCAATCTGCGTCTCAACCAGACCATCAAGCTCACCGTCGCGGGTGAAATCACGCGCATGCGTCTGGCACAGGGGCCTGAAAATGTCGCTGATGGTCGCAGCCCGGTCATGCTCAAGCTCGAGCTGCTGGATGGCTCCGGCAGTGTGGTGCCCGCAGCGGTTGATCTGCGTCTGGTCAGTGGTGAACTGCGTCCTCTGGTCACCGGCGATGTGCAGCGCGCCGTGGCCGACGCGGCCGGCAAGCTGCCGATGAGTGCAGACGGAACGGTGAAGTTCGCCCCGGTGACACGCTCCGGTCTTTACACGATTGAAGTTTCTTACGGCAACAAGCTGGTGGAAAAGTTTCCGGTTTACGTGCGTCCTGAAAAGCGCGAATGGATACTGGTGGGCCTGGCTGAAGGGTCGCTGGCGGCCAACAAATTGTCCGGCAACATGGAAAGCATTGGCGCTGCCGGCGCAAGCGATGATCTCTGGCAGGATGGCCGCATCGCCTTCTTTGCGAAAGGCCGCATCAAGGGCGAGTGGCTGCTGACCATGGCCTACGATACTGATCGTGAAAAAGCCGCCAGCTTTGGCGGCGCCATCGATCCCACGCGGTATTACACGCTTTACGCTGACGCGGCTGATCCGCGCTACGACGCTGCCAGCCGCAAGAAACTCTATCTGCGCATCGAAAAAGATGCTTTCTACGCATTGTTCGGCGATTACGACACGGGCATGACAGTGACGGAGCTCAGTCGCTACAGCCGCACCATGACCGGCCTTAAGTCCGAGTATCACGACAGCCGTTTCGACCTGACCTTGTTTGCTGCCGACAGTGCCCAGGCTTACCGCCGCGACGAATTGCGCGGTAATGGCACATCCGGCATTTACCGCCTTCGTAGTGGCAATATCCTGCCGGGTTCGGACAAGGTGCGCATCGAGGTGCGCGACCGCTACAAATCCGAAATCGTGCTCTCCAGCCAGGAGCTCGTCCGCTACAACGATTACAACCTCGATGAAGTGCGCGGCGAAATATTTTTCAAGTCGCCCATTCCCAGCCAGGATGAAAACTTCAATCCGGTATGGATAGTGGCCGAGTACGAAGTGCAAGCAGGCTCGGGCGAAAACATCAATGCCGGTGGCCGCGCTGCCGTGAAATTTGCCAATGGACGTGCCTTGCTGGGCTTCAGTGCCATCCGTGAAAGCTCCGGTCTTGCCAGCGGCAGCCTCACCGGACTGGATGCGGAAATCCGTCTGACGCCGGATGATGTACTGCGTGCCGAAGTAGCCGGCAGCCAGACTGATGATGCCGTGCTGGGCGAGCAGTCAGGGGCCGCCACCTTGCTGGAATGGAAACGGGACAGCCAGAACATGAAGACGCGGGTGTATTTCCGCGAGGAAGAAGCCGGCTTCGGTCTCGGTCAGCAGAATGCCAGCGAAGATGGAACACGCAAGCTGGGCGCAGAAGGCCGTTATCAGCTGCGGCGGGATATTTTCTTCACGGCCGATATATTCCGTCAGGAAATGATCGATAGCGGTGCCCGCCGCGACATGCTCGATGTGCGTGGCGAATACCAGCATGATGCCTATGCCTTGTCGGCCGGCTTGCGTCATGCGGCTGAAAATCTGTCGACCTCGAGCAGAAGAACCGAACAACTGACCCTGGGTGGCCGCTATAAACTGCTGGGTGACAAGCTCACTCTGCGCGCCAATGGTGAAATCGGTGTTAACGGACAGAGTGAGGCCCAGGATTTTCCGGATCGCTTGCTGCTGGGGGCGGATTATCAACTGCGTCGCCATATCACGCTCAGCGCTGAACAGGAGTGGGCCTGGAGCGCTGACTACAGCACCCAGACTTCACGTGCCGGTGTGACATACCAGCCCTGGAAAGGCGCGAATTTCTCCAGCAATCTTGATCACGAAACCGCAGAATCGGGTCAGCGCCTGCGCGCCGGTCTCGGTCTGGGTCAACGTCTCACGCTCACGCCCGAGTGGACCATGGATCTCGGTTATGACCGCGCCGATACGCTGAAAGACAAGCGCACATCCCGCTTCAATCCTGCACAGCCACCCGTGTTCGGTCCGGCCAATAGCGATGATTTCTGGGCGGCGTTTGCCGGGGCCAATTACCAGTACGAAGATTTCAAGGGTGTCGGCCGCATCGAGCGTCGTGAAGCCGAAACGGCAAACCAGTGGAATCTGGTCGGCGGTGCTTACCGCGAACTGAATCCGGAAATGGCGATTGCGGCCGGTCTCACCGCCACGTTTGCGGATGAAGCCAGCGGCAGCTCCAGCGATCGCAGTCTGTTGCGTGCTTCTTTGGCCTGGCGGCCGGATCGTCTGCGCTGGCTGCTGCTGGAACAGCTGGATTACGGCATGGATCGCCAGCAAAGTGCCACGGCCGGCAGCGTCAAGGGCCAGCGTCTCGTGAATAATCTCAACGCCAGCAAGCGCTGGGAGCGTGATCAGCTCAGCCTGCAATATGGTGCGAAATATGTATTCGCCACCATAGATGACACCCGTGTCAGCGGTTTCACTGATCTCATGGGCGCCGAGTGGCGGCATGACCTGAATGAGCGCTGGGATGTCGGTCTGCGTGGCAGCATCTTGCACTCCTGGCGGCCCGGTGTGATGGATTATTCCCTGGGTGTTTCCGTGGGCGTCACGCCCATGCCCAATGCCTGGGTGAGTCTGGGTTTCAATTTCACCGGCTTCCGCGACTCAGATTTCAGCGAGTCCGAATATTCTGCCAAGGGCGTGTATCTCAAGATGCGTCTCAAGGTGGATCAGGACAGCATCCGCCAGATCTGGAACGATACGCGTGGGGTATTCGGTGGCGGTGGGCATGTGCCTGCCGTCAGCGGCACGGAACGCGAAGTCTCTGCAGAGCTGCCGGCACAGGATATCGAGGCGCTTGCTGCGCCGACTCAGGCTGTAGCGGAAAGTGATACGCCTGCCACTGTTGAAGTATTGATGGTTCCGGCCGCCATTCCGACGGCTGCCGTCACTGCAGAGACAAATAAAAAGCCGGCAGTGCAGCCTGCTACAGGCGTGAAAAAGCCTGTAAAAGCCCAATCAGTCTCCAGTTCTGCCATGGCATTGCCGGTGAAAGTTGGAAAAACGCGTGCCGCAAAACCTGCTGGCAAAACAGTTTCTGCAAAAACGCCTGTCGCTAAAGCGGCTCCGGCAAAAGCAGAAGAGGCAAAGCCGGTTGATGATGCTTTGGCTAAACAGCAGCGTCTGCTGGAGCACCGCATCATGGTGAGAGAGCGCCTGCAGCGTCAGGCCCGGCTGGAACGTCTGGAGCGTAATGACAGGGCCGTAGACAAGGTCCTCAACATTGAAGATCCCGCCAAACTCCCTGAGGCAAAAGCCGAAAAGACGCCCGTCACGCTGGAGCGTGAAAAGCGCCAATTAGCCAAAGCGCGTGAGCAGGAAGTCAGGCAGCGTCGCGAGCGTATGCAGCGCGACAAGGAAAAAGCTGAAAAGCGGCTGCAGCCATGAGTAGCCCTTGTATCGCGTCGGCGAAATCACCGCGGCATATTTTTTTCGCTGCCCTGAGCGAGAAAATAAAGCGTGTGATAAGCAGGTGAGGATCAGACGCTTTCGCGAAATTGCGACGGTGACTTCCCCGTCCAGCGCCGGAAGGCTTTGGCAAAGGCGCTTTCATCGGAGAAGCCGAGTTGTTCGGCAATATCAGCCATGCGGCTGTCCGGGTTGCGCAGGGCGGTTTCTGCCAGTTGCCGCCGCACCATGTCTTGCAACAGTTTGAACGAGGTACCGTCTTCGGCCAGCAGTCGGTTGAGATGGCGGCCACTCATATGCAGGCGCTCGGCGATTTCTTCTTTGGTGTCTGAAGGATTTTCCTTGAGCAGGGCTTGCACCTGATGCGTGAGTGACTGGCTGCTCAGGCTGGCGAGCATCTGGTCGGCCATCACACGCAGATGCTGGCTGACAGCGGCATTGCTCTGTATCAGGGGCAGCCGGGCTTGTGTGGCCTGAAAAATGATTTCGTTTTCCCGTGCTTCAAAATCCACGGCACTGCCCAGCAGCTCACGATAAACAGCCGTATCGGCCGCAGCGCGGTGCTGGAAATGCACGGCCACGGGCTGAAAAGCGCCACCACTTATCCAGCGTCCCAGGTGCAGCAGTGTGGCAAACACGGCCTCCACGCGTTCGCGCGCGCGGCAATGGAAACGGGATTCATAACGCAGGCGCCAGCA
>JACCDZ010671747.1_pt1 | contig 26392 bp, 18 predicted proteins | sample 7449551 | NCBI WGS metagenome assembly JACCDZ01 (sample SAMN15323452, study PRJNA562643) | freshwater metagenome | isolation source: river surface water | place: USA:Blue River Watershed | collected 2017-08-18 | reverse complement strand
CACCCAACGCGATGTTGTCGCGTAGCGAGCCGTAAAATAAATTCACGTCTTGTGCGACATACCCCATATTGCGCCGCAACTCAGCCGGGTCCAGCTGGCGAATATCTATTCCATCTAACAAAACATTGCCGGAGCTAGCTTCATACAAGCCAGCAATTAATTTTTCCAGGGTGGTTTTACCCGAGCCATTACGCCCCAACACGGCAACTCGCTCGCCAGGATTAATTTTGAAAGATACATCGCGCAAGACTTCACGCTCATCCTGTGGATACTGAAACGCGACTTTTTTAAACTCGATTCCACCTTGTAAGCGCGGACGGCTAATCCATTGTTTATCGAGTGGTCGCTCCACAGGTTTTTCCATAATTTGCTCAAGCGCAGTCAATGCTGTTGCCGCACTGTGATACTGCATCAACAAACCCGCCGTTTGGCCGACTGGCGCCATAATGCGGGATGAAAGCATGTAAGCGGCAATCAGTCCGCCTTGGCTCAAATTGCCATCAATAATTTGATAAACACCGACGATGATAATAACCACCGAAACTGCTTGCTGAATCCAGGCGGTACCACTACCTACGGAACCGGACAACAAACGCATCTTCACACCGACCCGAGAAACCAATAAGGTTGTTTTTTCCCAGATAGATTGCATGCGCCCTTCTGCGCCCAATATTTTTAATGTCTCCAAACTGGAAAGGCTTTCCACTAACGTGGCATTGCGTTGCGCCGACGCTTGCATGGAATTTTCAGACAAAACATGCATTTTGTGTTGCACCGCGGCGGTATAAATCATCACCAGCATGACTCCCACCAATACCGGAAAAATCAGCGGCCAGGAAATCAGCAACACCACAATCATAAACAACAACACAAACGGCAAATCCACTAGCGCTAAAATAGTGGCCGATGAAATGAAACTTCGCACCGCTTCGAAGGATTGCAAACCTGCCGCAAAAGAGCCGACAGATGCAGGGCGCTCGGATAACTTCATCCCCAGTACCCGCTCCATAATGGCAGCGGAAAGCGTGACATCGACACGGCTCGCTGCAAGGTCCACAAACCATGCACGCATCATCCGTAATACAAAATCGGCGCTGATCGCAATCACCATACCAATGGACAATATCCAAAGGGTATCTGTCGCATGATTCGGAACAACCCGGTCATATACATGCATCACAAATAACGGCGAGACCAATGCAAAAAAATTGATCAACAACGCAGTTAGTAACACGTCGCGATACAAATATTTATGCTGTGAAATAATCCCCCAAAACCAATGGGCATCTGGATTTTGTTGGCGGCTGGTTTTAGCGATATCCGAGACTTGCGCATCGAAACGCTCGGTTGGCCGGGCATAAATCACACGCCCGGTATATTGCGCGGATAATTCGCTAGCTGTCATTAACACGCTAGCTTCCCCGAGTTCAGGAAAAATAACACGCGCATTGCCATCGTCCAGCGACAACAACACACAGGCATTATTGCCATCGAGCACTAGCACAACAGGAAAGAGCGCGGGGTTGAGTTGCGCAAGCGAACGATGGGCAATTTTACTGGTAAGACCAGCACGCGTAGCGGCGCGCGCAAATAATGAAGGAGTTAAATCAGCATCCAATGGCAAGCCCGCCATTAATGCCTCGCGTGTTGCTGTTAATTGATGAGTGCGAGCAAGAATCAACAAGCATTCAAGCAAAGGACCGCCGTTGTGGGCAGCAGTGGCGGTATCCAATGCAGGTTGTACATCAAGGGTCATGATTGCTCCGTCACTCGTGCAAAACGCTATAAATCTGTTCCAAATCGCGGGTCTGCGTAATAAGGCCCATGTAATATAGATGGCGATTTATGGCATGGCAATTTCCCTGCACATTTTTAGCCGGAGTGTTGAATACTTGCGCGAATTGACGATAAAAAAGCGCATCAACTCTGCCGACTTGATGCGCTTTTTGCAATGCCAACTATCAATCAGGCAAACCAATTGCGTTTTACTGGCGACTACGTGTTACCGTCACATCGACTCGGCGATTAGCCGCTTTACCTGCTTCAGTATTGTTATCTGCTGTGGGGCGGGTAGCACCAAAGCCATCCACTGTCATAGGTACAGTTTCCAATCCATTCAACACAAAATAATCGCGCACTCGTTGGGCGCGCGCTTTGGACAATGGAATATTCAACGCATCAGTACCGGTGTTATCGGTGTGACCTTCAATTTTAATTTGCACCACATTTTTTGTGGCTTTGATATCTGCCACCAAAGCATCCAGCCGCTGGGCTGCGCCAGGCTTTAGCTCCGAACTACCAACATCAAATAACGCATCACCACTTACCGGGGTTAGTTCGCTGATCAAATCCGCTCGACTCAACGCCGTAGGTGCATCATTTGGACATGCTGATTCAGAGACTTTCAGTGAATCCTCTACTTTCACATCATGCAGAATTCCCAAACCATCGCGCACAATGCCCAAGGCTGGCAACAAACTACCCATTGCCGCCAGTGAGCGTGCATGGGCAATTTCCAGATCACCTTCAGCAGTGATTAATGCCCGGCTAGCCTGGAAATATTCATTTTCTGCATCAAGTAAATCCAGCAGAGTACGCTGGCCAATATTAAATTGCTCAGCGTAGGCAGCGCGTACTTTATCGCTGGATAATTTGTGTTGCTGCAAAGAAATTAATTGCTCACGAATACGCTGGGCATCGTTATAGGCAATCTGGGTATCCTGACGTAAATCTACGCAGGCTTGATCGCGCAAATCTTTCGCCTGATTCACTTGCTCTAACGAACGACGCACCGCCGCACGATTGGCACCGCCGCTGTATAGGTTGTAGGTAATTGCCAACTCAACGGCATTTTCGTCACCCCAGGAGTCCGGGTCGGTACGATTGTCAAAACCATTCTGGTTGCGGCTAGTTACGCCGCGCGCACGCAATTCTGCTTTGGGGTAGTAGCCGGAGCGCTCTACTTTTACCGCTGCTTGTGCGGCACTGATATTTTTAATCGCTGCATGAAAAGCCGGATTCCCCTGATACGCCAACACAAGGGCTTCGCGCACTGACGGCGGCAGTTGTTTATTGGCTAAATCGCTCGGCGCTAATTCTTCTGCTGGTAACTGACCTACAACTCGCAAGTAACGCGCGGTTACGTCGTGCAAATTGGAAGCTTCCGTTAGCAGATTAGACTCTGCCAACGCCAAACGCCCTGCTACTTGTTCCAGATCTACGCGGCGCCCAACACCGGTGGTTACGCGCTCTTCAATCTGCGCATAAACTTCGCGATGTTTTTGGTAGTTATTGCGCGCCAGCTCTACCAAATCGCGATTGCGTTTTACATCTTCGTACGCGCGCACGGCTTCAAGCGCAGTCGTTTCAACAGAACCCAATAATTCGTAATAGCGCACCAAGCGAATACCATCCATACGCTTCACTTCACCGGAGGTTCGGAAACCGTCAAACAACATTTGCGTTAGGCTAACTTGCCCCTGACCGGTGGAATAAGTGCCGCGACCATCATAGTCACGCGAGGTTTCTCCTGACGTTGCCGATAAATCTACCGATGGTAAATATCCCGCACGAGCAACGCGCACATCCAGCGCTGAAGCTTTAAACTCGTGCCAGCTGGCCTGCACATCGGGGTTGGACTCAATGGCTTTCAACGCCGCATCTTTTACTGTGCTTTGCGCAAAGATAGAAGAAGACAAGGCATACAAAGAAAGAAATAAAAGGGATTGTTTGAATGAACGACCGGGAGGTAAAAGTGAACGGATCATTAAGCTATTTTCCGATTTTATAAATGTTAGAAATTTAATACGGTTCATGTCCCTAACACTATGGTGCCCACGCTCCCAGATAACATAAGGCGCACCAGTTATATCTGCATTTTAGCCAATGCACTGCAAGTGTCTTACCCAGCCAACTGTTCCGTTGAAATATTGGCGGAGAAATCGGTAACTGGAAATGTTTATTATTAAAGGGGGAGTAAATCCCGCCGGTATCATCTCGTCAATCCAGTGCCGTCTGGTTACTAACCACACTCTGCTTTGCCTCAGTAAAGCGATTTATGGCTTGCTATTACCTAGCTACTTTCATTAAGACGCTGAAACTGGCACAAAAAACATCCAAACCTTGATTTTCATCATAACCCAACGCTGATTTATTCCACAACAGAATTTATAAGTGTGATCAATATCACATTGCTATAACCAAAATACTGGTTATCGCTTTATGAGTATTCCGAGTTACGCCGATAAATGTGAATACCGAAATCCAACTGATCCACTAACCCCTCTTCTTCTATTTGGGTACGTAAATCGATCGACATCCTCCAGGCAAATGGCGTCATCGCCAATAAAGCCTTACAAAGTGCCTTGTCCGTAATCGTCAATGCCGACGTCAGCCGCTCCTGCCCAACCAACCTGAAACCGAGCGGCACAGGCGGCGCCTCGTGCGGGCGTACCTGGGTATAAATACGTTGCCGCAAGTTCAATAGATGATCTTCGGCGGGCGCAACTATAACTAAATAGCCATCATCCTTTATTACACGCCATAACTCTGAATCCTTACTGGGTGCATAAATGCGTGTAACCATATCCATTGATTGATCCGCAAAGGGCAAATCAAAGCTTGATGCCACGACATACAAACAACGTAATTTATCGAGCGTAGATTTAGCGGCAAGTCTAACGCCAACTTTGGCGATATCCAGCCCATAAATTTGAGCCTGAGGTAAGGTCTCCGCGAGGCCATCTGTGAAATACCCCTCGCCACAACCGATATCCAGCAGGGTTTGCGCAGGAGTTTGTAGTTGTGCGCGGACCACCGCTTGCAGCCGGCTTTTTAACGGCTCAAAAAAACCGGCTTGTAAAAATTCACGGCGAGCTTGCAGTTGCTCTTTTGCATCACCGGGCTCGCGTGAGTTTTTATGATGCACCGGCAATAAATTGAAGTAGCCTTCTTTGGCGCGATCAAACTGGTGGTGATTTTCACAGGCAAGTCCTTGCGAATTTACTTGCAATGGCAACTTGCATAATGGGCAACGCAAATCTTTCATAGAGCACAAATCTTTATTGGAAAAAGCTACAAAAAATAAGCGCGCAGGATGGCGACTCACCGGTAATTAAGCAAGTCATTGCTCTGGAAAAAGCCGGAGATGCCAGTTGAGTTACTGAGGGCAAACTCCGGCTTGAATTGAATGTCAGTTTTCTTCTGGCACCTCGTAGCGATCAATAATGTCGCGCACCAAACCGCTACGCACTATATCTTCACGCTCAAACTCATGCACGTACACATTAGGCAGACCTTGCAACCGCTCAACCGCGTCAGCCAAACCGTTGGGGCCACGAATATCACTTTGCTTGATATCGCCGTTAATAACAACTTTACAATCTTCACCGATGCGAGTTAAAAACATTTTCATTTGCGCCGGGCTAGTATTTTGCGCTTCATCCAGAATCACAAAAGTTTTGCTGTTAAAAGTCTTACCGCGCATGAACGCCAGTGGCGCAGCCACTATCCGACCATGACGCAGGCAGTAATCCACAGTCCCCGCTCCCAAACGCTCATTCAGAATATCGCGGAAGGCATCAATATATACCGAGAATTTCTCATCCAGATCACCCGGCAAAAAGCCCAGGTTTTCGCCGGACTCCACCGCAGGGCGAGTCAGGATAATCCGCTCAATTCGCCCTGACTCCAGCGCTTCCGCCGCTAAAGCACCTGCACAATAGCTTTTGCCGGTACCGGCGGGGCCAATACCAAAGGTAAGCATGTGGGTGTTTATAGCGTGGATATAGTCTTGCTGGGATTTTGTCTTCGCGCGGAGCGGTTGGGGAGAGCGAGGGGGAGAGTAAGCAGTTTCGAGTTGTTGCGAGCGGGATTTGAGGTCGACGATATTGTCATCAGTCCGTTGGTGCTGGTTCTTTCGCGATTTATGCCGTGACGTTGAGTAGCTATTATCGTCAAAGTGTTGGTGATTTGCACTGCGTCTGGCATGCGATTTTTTTGCCATAAATCATAATCCCCTTCAGGTCGGTAAGTATCACGAGTACTTAAAGCAATACCCGTTAGTATGAGTCACCCGATTTACGCAATTCGATAATGTGGATTACATGATATGCCGATTCACCTCCTCTTAATTAGATCTGTTTAAAAACTGAATTCAAACAAAAACACGTCAAGTAAAGCAAAAGGCTATGACAGAAACATGACGGCAGACAGAGTGAATTTCATCGCGTATAAGCACTTTTAATCTAGTGAAAAGCACTCTTGCAAATTCCAGATTTGCTCGCGACTCCAACCTGCAGTCACCTTCAAAAAAAGCAACCGATTGTGGTTTAAGTTGTAGCGGGCAACTACTGGTTGTGTTCGTTACCCTTGATTTGATACTAGGCTTATTTTTGATTTGGGTCAATCACTTCTTTGCAATAAAAGTGACATAGCCGGCAGGCATTAAAATCAGGCAGACGGATATTATTCATCACCCGCATCATCCAGATTTTTACTGATCTTCTTTTTCGGTGGCGCAAATCCATCAACAACCTGAGTATTTTTTAATGCGGTAGGAACACGACGATTACCTATATTTTTCTTATCGCGCTCGCGTACTTTTAGCTTGGGCTTTTTATCATCAACCTTTTCATCTTTAGCTGATTTCTTTTTAGTGCCCGCCGCCTTACCAGACGCCTTCACTTTGTCTGGCCCTTGGTACCTGCCCTTCAAGCCGGGCATTCCAATAGTTTCGAAGGAAACACTCAAATAGCGCTCAATGCTTTTGCACAGATTCCATTCTTTAGCGTCCACCAGGGTCACCGCTCTACCCTCTGCATCGGCGCGACCAGTACGACCAATTCGATGCAAGTATTCATCGCCCGAATGCGCCACATCAATATTCACCACCAATTCCACACCGGGAATATCCAGGCCACGCGCCGCCACATCAGTTGCCACTAATAATTGGGTGCGCCCTTGACGGAAATGCTCTAAGGCAATTTTGCGCTGATCCTGGGTGATATCGCCGTGCAAGCAACTTACGCGATATTTGTTGTACCGCAGAAAATTATCCAGCTGGGTTGCGCGCGCTTTGGTATTGGTAAAAATTATTGCCTTTTCAAAAGAAGCTTTTTGCAACAGCGCAACCAGCAACTTTTCTTTGTGCTTGTAATCGTCCGCCAACATCATTTGCTGGATAATGGCATTAGGCTTTTCATCCAAATAGATTTCTTCCGCCTCGCCGAGAATGACTTGCTTAATCAAATGACGCAGACCTTTTTGCTCCATGGTGGCAGAGAACAATAATGTCTGACGTTCTGAGCGGCAGCTGGCGGTAATTTTGAGCACATCTTCACTCAAGCCCATATCGAGCATGCGGTCTGCTTCGTCCAGCACCAGAAACTCCAGGCCGGAGAACTCGGTAGACTTCAGCATCACGTGCTCGGCCAGACGCCCCGGAGTACCCACCACAATTTCCGGATTTTTGCGTAACATGGCTTTTTGGTATTTAAGTTCCTCACCACCGCAAATCGTACCGACTTTCATGCCGGTGAATTTCAACAGTTGCTCCGCATTTTTTACTATCTGCCTAGCCAGTTCTCGCGTGGGAGTCAAAATCAGCATACGGGTCGAACTAGGGTTTACCGAAGGGCGACTCAACATTGCTTGTAGCGCAGGCAACAAAAAAGCGACTGTTTTGCCACTGCCAGTTTTGGAGCTCACGATAAGATTCTTCCCGGCCAATACCGCGGGAATAGCCTTTGCCTGGACTGGTGTAGGTTGCTCATAACCCAGCAGGTCAATGGCCTTGCGCAATTGGCTATCGCTAATCAGGTCATGAAAGCTGGATTGAGTCATGGTAAACCTCGATAAAAGTCAGGAATAAGCAAAAAGGCCGCGCAATCTACGCAGGGTTGAACAATTTTTCAACCAAAACTGGTTCTATGTCGTTAAAATGCCGCCCTTTCGCAATACTGAGCAACCCTCATGAGAATTATGCTGGCCCCGATGGAGGGCGTAGTCGAGCACCACGTACGCGATATCCTTACCCGTATTGGCGGACTGGACGGCTGCGTCACCGAGTTCATTCGCATTACCGATCAAAAACTGCCTTACAAAGTCTTTTATAAATTCGCCCCCGAGCTGGAAAGCGACTGCAACACCCCCAACGGCACACCGGTACGAGTGCAATTGTTAGGCAGCAAGCCTGAACCAATGGCAATTAACGCCCTTGAGCTCGTTAATTATGGAGCCAAAGCAATAGACCTAAACTTCGGTTGCCCGGCAAAAACAGTAAACTCCCACGAGGGCGGCGCCTGTTTATTACGCACACCCGACCGTGTTTACTCCATTATTAAGGCAGTACGGGATGCGGTGCCACAGGAAATTCCCGTTACCGCCAAAATTCGACTCGGCTACGAAGATCGCAGTAGCTATATGGATAACGCCCGCGCCGTAGAGGCCGCGGGCGCCAATGAGCTTACCGTACACGCCCGTTCCAAAGCCGATGGCTACAAGCCACCCGCCTACTGGCATTACATCGCCGATATTCGCGCCGAGTTAAAAATTCCAGTCGTGGCAAATGGGGAAATCTGGTCGGTGGACGATTACTTGCGCTGTCGCGAACAGGCTGGCGGTGCCGATGTAATGCTCGGTCGCGGCCTGCTCTCCTGCCCTGATCTGGCGAGACAAATCAAAGCACACATCAATAATGAGGAGTACACCCCGCTGACCTGGGCAGAAATCTGCATCATGCTCTATGACTATTATCGGCTCACGACTCCGCTATATTGTGAGCGCAACTGCGGCAACCGGGTGAAGCAATGGCTGATGTATTTAAGCCGCCAGTACCCCCAAGCCCAGGTGTTTTTTGAGGCAATAAAACGCAAAACCACACCATCGGAATTAGAGGCCTGCTTCCAGGAAGCACTAGCAGCCTGTTGAGACACATCACACAGCAATTACCGCACAATGAAAAAGGCCCGCAAGAATTGCAGGCCTTTTACTCTCACCGTCGTTGTAGTTAACTTTTACTAGCGACTAATGGATCAGCTCATCGAAACCGCCCATCAAATCATTCGTCTCATCAATTTTTTCCGCCAACTTCACCATATTAATTCCCAGCTTGGTTGCCAGGTCATTCGGGAAATGCACCAACAAATCTGCATCATTTCCTTTCTCGTGAGTGTGCACTATGTAATCCGCAATACTGATTAAGGCAGCAAAGCGTGAGAATTCCGGCGCTGCCAATGGATTAAGCTGGTAGCGAATACCCGCGACTATTGCATCAGGAAACTTCCAGCGATTCGCCAACTCAGCGCCTGCCTCTGGAAAATTAAATCCAAGCACATTTTTTTCGATATCTGAATTGCGCGCACCACGATCCACTACCTTCTGGATCTCTTTGCACTCTTCAGGCAACAAAATATGGATAAGTAATTCGCCAATGTTGTGGATCATGCCGCAGGTAAATGCCGTTTCCGCATCATCCTTAGAGAATTTTGCCAACCATTTACAGGTTGCGGCCACCGCAAAACTGTTGTGCCAGAAGGCAGGCAGATCAAACCCTTCAGGCGCCTTGAATGCTCCCGTCATCCCCGATGCAAGAACCAGCGTACGCACCGCGTTAAACCCGAGAATAAATACCGCATCACTAACCGAACCTACTTTGCGATTGCCGCCGTAATGCGCAGAGTTTGCTGCACGCAGCAGCTTGGCGGTCAAGACCTGATCAGCGCCAACTTTTTTTGCAATAGCTTCATTATTGACATTTTCATCACCGAAGCTTTCGATTAACTCCTGAACGACTTTAGGAATATTCGGCAACTTCTGAGCGTTATCGATTAAATTTTTAAGCTCCACAATACCCTCGCTTGCTTCTTGTATGGTCAAACGGCAAGGTCGACATCCAACCCAAAATCCCTCGCCTGAGATTTGGTATAGCAAAGCTTTGGCTTATCGCAATTGCAGACGTCAAAAAATGGAAGACTGATAACGAAAATTTAATCGCAGAAATGAAAAAAGCCTGTCATTTCTGACAGGCTTTTTAATATGGCGCACTCGGGAGGATTCGAACCTCCGACCGCTCGGTTCGTAGCCGAGTACTCTATCCAGCTGAGCTACGAGTGCGTTGTTGAGGCGCGCATTCTATTGATCGAGTCTTGGTGAGTCAAGCATTTATTTGATTTTCTTTTTCGAAACTTTCAAATTAATACTTTATAAATCAACAATCTACAAAATTCGACCAAGTTGTACAAACAGCATTCAATGCTGTGATGCGCGACTTGTACTTGTTCTAAATACTGGCGGTGAGAGAGGGAGTCGAACCCTCGATACCTTGCGGTATACACACTTTCCAGGCGTGCTCCTTCGGCCACTCGGACATCTCACCGTTTTTCTTTGCAAAGGTACTTCTTTGGCTACCCCTGCGAAGGCGCGCTAATGTACACAAGCAAGCACACAAACGCAATCTTATTCCTGCGACCAATAGCTAAAAAAATCTTCCGGATTTTGCTCGCGCGGTAAATGCGCAGGCACAGCTGGCGTGCCGATATACACGTAACCAATAATCTCTTCCGTTGACTCCACCCTAAGCGCGTTTTTGACTTGAGGGTCGTAGGCCATATCACCTGTTCGCCATACAGCTCCCAAGCCTAATGCGAAAGCGGCATTAATCAGGTTTTGCGCTGCTGCGCCTGCTGAAATAATTTGCTCTATCCGCGGCACTTTTGGATTTTCCTGACACTTGGCAATACACGTAATAATCATTGGTGCACGCAGGGGCATGGACTTAAATCGCTCCAACTCCGCCGCAGTAATATCCGGCTTATTGGCCTTGCCCACTCGAGCAAACAGCTCACCCAGCTTTTCCAAAGCCACACCCTCAATCACCAAAAATCGCCAAGGACGCATATTACCGTGATCTGCCGCGCGTAAGGCGGCCTTGAATAGCTGGTTTAATTGTCCCCTATCTGGTCCTGGTGCGACCAACTTGGTAATTGAAACTCGCTGATGCAAAGCAACAAGTGCATCCATAATATAAAAACCTCAAGATAGTTTCGTCGAGCAACCCGCCCTCGGGCTATTTGCACAAGCCAAAGTCGAATCTTAGGCAAACCTGTACCATACTTTCCGGCATAGGGCAGCGTCAAATGCCCATCAACAGACTTCCCGGCCCCTGATAATATGCAAGTACCTACCCTTGTGCTCGTGGTAGCCATAGAAATTTATTTGGCATTGCTGATTGCAACCTTTGCGCTGCTGTATTTTTCCTTTAAACAAAAGAAGCTGATCAAACGCCAACAAAGCAAACTCAAAGAACTGATAGACACCGTTAAAAACACTCAATCACCTGAACCCCCACCCGCAAAAACCTACAAACAGTTTATCTATGAACAGTTGGATATCACCCAGGATCGCTTTAGCTTTCTAGCTCCGCGGAGTGATATCGCAGGCATCCAACCTGCAGATGTCCCCATTAACCAACGGATTGTCGCTTTGCGCTACGCCTTTCTGCGCGCGGAAGAATTAGGTACAACCACCGTTCAGGGTAGCGAAGGCTATTGGGATACATTTAAGCAAACTCTCGAGCCCCTGCTCCATTCACCATTAGATATAGAATCCAACGACACCAGCAGCGATGAACTGGAAACCTACAAAAAACGCGTAGAGAATCTGGAGAAGTTTAAAAAGCTCTTTTTTGATTTGGAAAAACGCTGGAACGAAGCCCAAGCCAATGCGCAAAGCTATTACAACGAGCTCTACGCCATGGCAGACGGGGTAGAAGACCGCGAGCGGTATGAACTGCTGCTTGGGCGCTATAACGACAGCTACAACGACATCAACCAATACATGTATGCCACCAGCGGTGCCATCAACGGTGTTCCGCAAGAAAATAAAACCATCAATATCATTCGCCAGGACCCTCGTGCTGCCGAGGAGATTATGAAATTGCGCAATGTCGCAGCAGATCAGTATCGGGTCATTAGCAACTTGCAGCGCAAACTGGAAGAGGCCGCCACCGCCGAAGAAAAAGACCTTGTCATCAAGGAGTTGGAGCAACAATTACAGCGCCAAATACGTTTTGTTCAGGAGTCGGATACCTGCGTGCAACTGCTAGAAGAAGAGCTAACCAAAGCCAACGAGAAAATTGCCGAACAGGAGCAGCAACTGGATAGTGATCACTACTTGGAAGAGGAAAATCAACGCATCAAACAAACCCTCCATGACTTTACCAAAGAGAGCAAGGACCTCCTGATCAACATCGAAGAATTGGAAAAGGAGAACGACGAACTGAAACACAACCTGGATGAGACACCCCCGAGTACGGAAACCTCCGGAGGAAACAGCGTTCAGCTGCAAGCGGAGTTTGCAGAACTGCGCAAGCAATACGCTGAATTGGAGGAAAAGTATCTGGAATTGAAATTTAAATAATAAGCCAAGCGACAAACCCGCACAGATTCCGTTAACAAGTAGACATTTATTAAAAAAAAACGTTTAATTCACTGCATATACACGGAGCTGGCATATGACTTTTGACTATGGACTTACTGCTGATATAACAATAAGGCACTTAAATAATGAACAGTAAGACAGAATCCCACCAGCTTCAAACTGAATCCCCCGTCCAGCAATACTATTTCCGAGCCCTTATTTGCTTCGCAGCCTCTGGTACATTGGCTTCTTTTATCAATTGGAATAGCCCAAGCCCGATTCATCTAGGAATGATAGTTTTCCTGCTCGCCTATGCTTATGGGACTTACCATTTTACGCGCAAGCAAATTCCCGAATTAATGACAAATATCAGCCGCTGGCTTTCGCATGTTGATGCCGCTCTTATCGGTATCGTGCTGAGCCTGACGGATTTCAGTATATTGCCCTGCGTCATGTTTCTGACGATGATCCAGTTCAATGCCCTTATTAGTGGCGGCATTCGGAAGCTACTCGAAGACAATAGTGCCTTTGCTGTTGGCGTAGTGTTAAGCCTGTTTATTCACAGCCCGCAGCTAATGCTGTCCAGCAATATTGAAATTAGCGGTGCCAGCCTCATCGGAGTTGCTACCTATTTTCTGGTGTACGCCATTTATATGCATCAGCGCTTTCACAAATTGGTACTCAGCCAAAAGCAACTTGAAAACGAACAAAAATGGCATAAAATCCGCGCTTATAAATTGTCCCGCTACTTGCCCCCTCCCGTATGGCAAGCGATCAATCGCGGCGATGATAAACACCTGCAAGCCGAGCGCAAACGCATCAGCGTGTTTTTCTCTGACATCAAAGATTTCAGTCAGCTCGCCGAGGAAATTGAAGCAGAAGCCCTGACTGAACTACTCAATCACTATCTGACCGAAATGTCCAAAATCGTGATTCATTACGGCGGCACCATCGACAAGTTTATGGGCGATGGCATTATGGTGTTATTTGGCGATAGCGCCAGCAAAGGCGTAAAGGATGACGCTACTCGCTGCGTTGCCATGGCCATCGCCATGAAAAAACGCATTAAGTCAATGCAGCAGGAATGGTTCAACCAAGGTATTAAAAAGCCATTGCAAGTACGCATGGGCATTAATACCGGATACTGTACCGTGGGTACATTTGGTACATCAAATCACCTGGATTACACCGTACTGGGCACTCAGGTAAACCTCGCAAGCCGCCTGGAGTCTGCGGCAGAACCCGATGAAATTCTTATATCCCATGAAACCTGGTCATTGGTTAAAGACACCGTCATGTGTCGTGACAAGGGTGAAATCCAGGTTAAAGGCTTTTCTATGCCGGTCAAGGTGTATCAAGTTGCCGATTTGCGCAAAGAAATGGGCAAAAACCAAACGTACTTTGAAGATCGAGCTGAAGGATTTTCCATGTATCTGGATATGGATAAAGTGCGCAACTATGACAAGCAAAAAGTAATCGAGGCGCTGGAAAAAGCGGCGGCCAGATTAAAAGACAAAGTTATCGTGTAACTATTCAAAATAATCTACATTAGGCATATAACTACAACCAACTTAATTCCCTGCCAATAAGAAAATAATATACCTAACAAAAAATCTGCAATCACAGCCAAGTTACGTTTAACGACTATATTTATTAGAGATTCACGGGACTAGTTAACTATCCCCTCGGAGCTCTAAAATGTATAGATTACAAACGCGCACCAATGAAAACCTGATCAAATTGATAATTCTAAGAAGCCCCACTGAAGAGCAGTTAGAAGAAATTTTCGATAAAATTAACAAGGCCAGGAACAAATTTCCCAGTGGCTACCAGCTATGGATTCAGTTACCCCTGGGCCTGAGGGCAATCACCTTGAAAGAAGTCGATCGCATTGACCTGGAAGCATATACCTGCAAAATGAAGGGGCTAAAGAAAGTTGTTATTGAGGCGCATGGTCACTGCCCTGCTACAACAAAAGTTGTGCAGCTCCTCAAGAACATTTATAACTCGATCAACATCCCGAACACTGTCACCGCCAACAAAGCAGACGCACTAAGGTTTCTCAATCTGTTATGGAGACCTGTATCGGGACTCGATCGCCCGCTGAGTTTATTTCACGCTACTGGCGCACCATTCTGATTGCAAGCGCCTCTGCTTGCGGGTCAGTGGAGCGAAATGGATTAATATCCAATCCCCCCCGACGCGTGTAGCGAGCATAGACACTTAAGCTTTGCGGTTTGCACACGCGCTGCAAATCACAAAAAATGCGCTCCACGCAATGCTCATGAAAATCCTGATGCTCGCGAAATGAAATCAAGTAACGCAACAAATTTTCGTGCACAATTTTATTGCCACTGTAGCGAATGAAAACACTCGCCCAATCTGGCTGACCAGTGACAGGACAATTTGTCTTTAACAAATGACTCACTAAAGTTTCATCAACAAACCCAGCTGATACCGTTAACAAATCAGGCGCAGGATGGTAAGTGTCAACGACCACATCCAGATTATCCAAATCAATTGCAATGGGCTGTGCAATTTCAGCCAAATAGCTACTGTTGCGCACAGGAAAAATCTGTACAGCCACTGAAGCTTTTGCTGCCTGAGATAAGTCCCGCACCAATACACCCTGCACTTCGTCGATGCTATTAAAGCGCGTTTGGTTTAATGAATTGAGGTACAACTTAAAGGATTTGGATTCAACAATATACTCGCTGTCACAGGGAATTCTAAACTCTGCCACTGCAACAACCGGCTTGCCCGATGCATTCAACCAAGACAACTCGTATCCGGTCCAAACATCCACTCCAAAAAAAGGCAAGCTATTACCAATTCCCAACTGTTTACGCGATTCCGCTCGCGCAATAGGAAATAACAACTGCGGCGCATACTCGGAAACATATTCTGTTTGCTGTCCTAGCGGATTAAGGCTCATCATTAACCTCCCACATCAAGCGCGCAAACGCTTACCGGTTTTTAATAAATGCATGGCAATGGCAAATAAGATCGCCACAAACACTGTTAGCCCCACTAGCGCCATACCTATATGCAAGTCACTAATACCCAACATCCCATAGCGAAACGCATTCACCATGTGCAGAATCGGATTAAGTACAGATACCTGTTGCCAAAACTCAGGCAATAAATGAATCGAATAGAACACACCACCAAAATACGTTAATGGTGTCAAAACAAAAGTGGGGATAATCGAAACATCATCAAATGTGTTGGCATAAATCGCATTGATAAAACCCGCAATCGAAAACAACACGGAGGTCATAAACACAATAAACAAGGTAGTAAACCAGTGATGGATATGCAGATCCGTAAAAAATAATGACATTGCCGTCACGATTAGACCTACCGAAACGCCGCGCGCAACACCACCCATCACATAGCCCAATAAAATGATGTAGTTAGGTGTAGGCGACACCAACAACTCCTCCACACTTCGCTGGAATTTCGCACTAAAAAAAGAAGAGGATACATTGGCATAAGCATTGGTAATTACCGCCATCATAATCAACCCGGGCGCAACAAATTCGATATAGCTAAACCCACCCATATCCCCGATGCGACTGCCAATTAATTTACCAAAAATCACAAAATACAAAATCATGGTGATTGCGGGCGGCAAGAGTGTCTGAATCCAGATACGTGTAAATCGTTTTATCTCTTTGCGCAAAATAGTCAGGAAGGCGACCCATTGTTCGCTAGCATTCATGGTTGCACCTCATTTTTATTGGCATTTACCAGAGAAACAAACAACTCTTCCAGGCGATTTGCCTTGTTACGCATACTGACAATTTCAATTTGTTGGGCACTTAATTGTGCAAACACACCATTAAGTGATTGACCTTTTTCCACCTCCACCTCAAAGGAATGTTCATCGATCAGTGCCACGTGATGACCATTTAACACCGGAAGATTTTGCAAGCTACCCTTGATATCGAAGATAAAAACTTCTTTATTCAGCTGCTGCAATAAATTCTTGATGCTGGTGTTTTGCACAATGGTACCGTGATCAATAATTGCAATATTACGGCACAAACTTTCTGCCTCTTCCAAATAATGCGTGGTTAGAATAATAGTGGTGCCTGCAGCATTGATTTCACGCAAGAAATCCCACATGGAGCGACGCAATTCGATGTCCACACCGGCGGTAGGCTCATCCAAAATCAATAATTGTGGCTCATGCACCAATGCACGAGCGATCATCAATCTTCGTTTCATACCACCTGATAACATACGTGCAGGTGTTTGACGCTTATCCCATAAACTTAACTGCTTTAAATACTTTTCGGTTTGCGTCACCGCCTGTTTGCGCGGCAAACCATAGTAGCCAGCCTGCTGCAGCACTATGTCTTCCACCTTTTCAAACATACTGAAATTAAATTCTTGGGGGACCACACCCAAGGACTTTTTTGCACCGGAAAAATCGGTATCAATGCTTTTACCGAACACCTCAACACTACCCGACGTTTTTCGCACTAAAGAGCTGATAATGCCAATAGTGGTTGATTTACCCGCACCATTTGGCCCAAGCATGGCAAAAAAATCACCCGGCATTACATCCAGACTGATCCCTTTTAAGGCCTCAAATTTTTCACCATAGGTTTTGCGCAAATTCCGAATGGAGAGCGCAGGAATAGCATCTGCCGGAGTCATAGCCCCTCGCCAAAATAAATAGAGATTAATTAAATTAAGCAACTGCGGAAAAAACAGAAAGGATAAAGTAAAGCACAAACAAAACCTATACAGATTTTTGTAATGCTTTGATCAGAAAATTTGATGGTGTAACTATGTTTTGACGATAAATCTTTAGATTGGAGCGGGAAACGAGACTCGAACTCGCGACCCTAACCTTGGCAAGGTTATGCTCTACCAACTGAGCTATTCCCGCTATATGTGGCGTCCCCTAGGGGACTCGAACCCCTGTTACCGCCGTGAAAGGGCGGTGTCCTAGGCCACTAGACGAAGGGGACATTTTGACTGCTGCCTAGTGTGACAACAATAAAATTCACTTCACTAACGCACTGCTTTTTCTATCGTAAACGCTAACTTCCCGAAGGGAAGTTGGAGCGGGAAACGAGACTCGAACTCGCGACCCTAACCTTGGCAAGGTTATGCTCTACCAACTGAGCTATTCCCGCTTTGTGGCGTCCCCCAGGGGACTCGAACCCCTGTTACCGCCGTGAAAGGGCGGTGTCCTAGGCCACTAGACGAAGGGGACCCCGGACCTTTTGACACTTGGCTAACTTTTTCAAGTTGACGTCTGCGTCAGAAGTGGGGCGCATTCTAGGGATCGATCCCCTCAGTGTCAACACTTTTAATTCTTTTTTTATCGGAATGGAAACAAGCACTTAGCGAGCCTCCCACTCCTCCGACACACAAATTCTGGCGCCATTTTTTTCGATGCTATACTTAAAGCAATAATTCGCCCCTTGTTTAACCGAAAAGGCTTATAAAACACCATGTCTGCCTACGTTATCGCCGCTATTTTTCTGATGCTAATTCTCTTGGCAGGCTATTTATTTCTCTCTCATTCGATTGAAAAGCGCAAGGTCCAGCGACAACGCCTCATTACCGCCTTACGCGCAAGGCGCAATTCCTTTCGCGACCTGGCGACCGGCTTCCCAACTGGCTTTCTGTCTAATGACTTGACCGCCCTACTCTACCGCGCCTTAATTGAATGCTGCGAGCAATTGACGCTTCTGGAACCAAAGGATCACACCCACAGTGAGCAACTAACACTCTTTTCCAACCTATTATCCGCCTTGAAAGAGAACACCCAACAAAACCGTGTGAGGTTGGACAACCCCCAACAAATTAAAGAGGCCCATGGACTGCTGCAAGAGCTCTATAAATTTGTCATGCAGCAATCGGCGCTCAAACAAATTAACCAGGTACAAACCGACGCCTACACAGATCAAATCAATCGCATGCTATTGCAAATGAGTGTTGATGGGCACGTTTTCAATGCACGCCAAGCGCAACAAGCAGGAAAGATAAAATTAGCCATCCACTTCTACACATTAGGGCGCAAAGCCTTGGCAGCGGAAAATGCGAGCCATACATTTGATAAACAAATTGCCCAGTTGGATGCAGTTACTGCGAAGCTACAGGAAAAACTCGACAACACCGGAGAAAAACCACCGGTTGCGGATGGAGAATCTGCCACAGGAAAAGCTGCTACCCCAGAAAGCAATAAAGAATGGAAACAATTTGATGAAGAAAATGCAAAATGGAAAAAGAAACAAATTTATGACTAACCTGATGCACTAAGAACTCTAACTGCAAATAAAAAGGGGGAGCCAAATACCCCCCCTCTTCAAGAAATCAAAAACCATTATTACAAACACGAACTGGTAGCTGGCTTAAGGGCAGTAATCTTGCCCCCTCCCATCTCTGCCACATATAAATTGCCATTGTGTTCCGTTACAAATAACGGATCATTAAACCCACCAACCAATACATTTTGCGATACAACTGTCGTGCCATCGGCAGATAACTGAACCTTGATAATATCGTCACCGAGCGAATAGCGTACCAGCAATAAATTATACTCGAGCACTGGGCAAACGCCTGCGGTTTTATATTCTGTGATTCCATCCGCCGACGCGTTTTTACTTAACTCCAGTAGCGGTAGTTGATAATTTGGCAGAGGAGCTACCCCCTGAAAGCTTCCATTTTTAAATACACATTCAGCGCGCGAAGGATTTGGATGACCATAATATTTACCAGGCAAAATACGCAGTAACAAATCCACTTGCGCCCCTGGATTATTTCCACCGTCAGAGATCAATGCAGGATTGGATACCCCTCGACAACTTGGAGTCGGCGTGGGAGGAAACGCACCAATTACACCAAGCCCGTTATCTGTCGCATACATAGATCCATTGGAGTGGAATACAAAATCGTAGCTATTGCGTAGCCCAGTGGCATAGGTTGTAACGTCACAGGGCGCCGGGCCAAAAATATCAGCGTTATTCGCGCAACTGCCGTCAAAATTTTCGGCAAACACATCGGCAACCACAATCGCCGAAGACAAGGGTTGCTCTTCCCTGTCACCAAACTCAGTCGGTACAGCCACAGGTGCACCGCCTCCAGTGTTGCCGCCGATCGACATGTATAGGCGATTATCTGGACCAAAGTGCAAACTATTTACCGCGTGATTAGCAATCGCGCGTGGCAACCCGGTAATTATTTGTTGCACATGACCAAACCCCGGGCCGGAGAGCCGGGTGATGTTACTAGAGTTAGCTACACCTGAATCTATCGATGGGCTCGATGAGCTAATCCACAAGGAATAGTTAGTGTTATCGAGTGGATCATCCTGCCGCACCGTAATACCCAATGTCAGCCTTGTTCCCATGGAATCAATTAAACTATTGATAATCTGATCTTCGATCACATTCAAGTTAGCGTCATAGGTCAATGCGTGGATAGTGCCAAATAACTCTGTGACATACAGTTTTCCATCAGGAGCCCAGGCCATGCTGGTGGGGAAAGCAACCGGATGAGAAACGCGGGAGAACTGAATTGGTAAATCCGCTGATCCAGACTCAACTGCCTCAATGCGAAAGTAATCAAATGCGTAAGTTATCGGCGTAACAGCATTGCGATGCGTGGTCATCAAGCCCGCAAAACTACGCGTACCTATGCCCGGATCTATACCCGCCGCATCAAAACTAAACATCTCCGGCTCTACCGCATAATTAGCCACCTGAGTGCGCGCACCACCATTCACGGTGAAAGCCGCAATTACCATTCCCGTCGACGGATTTGCAATCAACTCCAACAACAGTTTACTGCTACTCAAATTGCCGACCGTTTTTGTAGCGGACTTCACCACTACACCATTGCGTTCATACAACACTTCGATAACCGGATTGGTTGGGTAGGACGAATACACAATTTTTATATAATTATTTTCATCGGTACCAAACCATAATCCTGCTTGCTCATATTTACCCGTACCCGACGGGGGATTAACAAGCAGCGTGGAAATCTTTGCTATTTGATTCGGTCCCGCAAATCCTACCCCAACTGCATTCGCCTGATTATTGTTGGCTAGGTGCATAATTCCATTCGTCGTGCTCAGCCGCAGCAAACCATCACCAAAGGACGTATCAATATTGAGTGGAACGTAGGCAGTAGTGTTGGTGGAGGGCATCACGTAAGTAAAGCCCGTTCCCTTACCGGATTTATCATCCAAGTGTCCGGCATCATCGGTAAAGTCCAACACATAGGGCAATGCAACTCGAATCTCTGAACAAATTACCGGAGCGCAAGCATCACTATCGCCACCATCAACGACTAGCGATAATGGAACGACAGTTGATTCCAGAATACTGCTGGTAATTGTTAACGCACCTGTATATTTCCCGGAAGACAAACCGGCCGGATCCAATCTAACCGTTAAACTCTCGGGAGCGGTTCCGGTAACTGGCGAAGCGCTAGCCCAGGGGACATTACTGGAAACTAAATAATCCGGACTCATTCCATCCGCATAAGCGTTCAAGCCTAATAGCACATTTACATTTACCGGCGAGCTGTCTATATCCACTGTAGAAGTCACTTGTGCGGGCGTAACGGAGAATTCTGGTGTGGTGAGCTGATTGGCAATTCTAAATTGCCCGCTCAACACTGCCGTGGTGGTATCGGCTTTGGTGACCAGAGCGTAAATAACATGGTTGCCATCTGCTCGCGCCGTTGTATCAAATGGCAGCGCCGACCCGTTAGTTGCGGTACCGGCAAAATCAAAAGGCAACAGTCCTTCGGCTTTATCCGGTGTACCGCCGGGTAGCCGATCAATAAAAAACTCTACCCGGCTTATATTTTGTTCCGGCTTAACGTGGACATATGCATTTGACTTTAATACCGCACCTTCCAACGGAACTGCATTACTGCGATTGGCGAGCGAACTTACCTTTAATTCAAATCCTGAACTGCTGGTCTCGGTATACGTCAAGCTAACAGGAATGACCAACGACCGACTGCCTGACACCAGAATATCCGCGTTGTAAACGCCAGGCACTAAACCAGTGACCTCCACACTCACCGTTAACGAGGAGGGCGTTGTTCCTGTGTTAAGAGAGAGATGCACCCATGGCTGGGTCGCACTTACCGAAAAACCCTGTGCTGCACTACCAGCCGTTAGATTTAAGGTGGACGACGCCTGAGTTGCTGGTTTGGCAATAGTAAAATTCAAACTAAGCGGAACAGCGACTAACGGGGCGTCTACGACATCAAAATGACTGGAAACTATTGCCAGGCTATTGTCGAGATAGGTGATTTCGGCAGTCAGATTATGCGCACCGAGCGTAAGCCCCTCTACCGTCCAAGGTAACGCGTTGCCATTACTGGCCGAGCCCATTAAATCAAATGGAGCACCTGTCTCTATACGCATTGGGCTTCCCAGCGCGGCAGGGTCATCCAAAAAAAATCGCACTTGCTTTACTTCACTTTCGGGCAATAAAAAAATATACGCCGCCGTGCCGAGTTGTTGTCCCTCGAGCGCCACAGGTGAACTCCGATTCGCGCTCGCAGAAACCATCAGGCTATAGCTACTTGCTTCAGGGCCTACGGTGAAAGTGACAGGAATTTTTAATGGTGCAGCTCCCGGACTGGTCGCGGCAATTTCAGCTGAATAAGGCCCGGGAGCCAAACCGCTACTGTCCAAGGTAACACCAGCAACCAGTGGCGACACGCCAGTTGCTGGAGAAAGACTTAACCAGGGCTGATTACTGGATAATTCAATTGCTTGGGCACTGCCGGATAACTGTATATTCAACGTGCGATTAATCTGCGTTGCACCGCGTACCGATTCACTAAACGCGAGCGGTGTTGCTTGTAATATTGGCGAAAGGTTATCGACGGTAACCTGGGCACTCAACAAAACGATTCGATCGTCCGTTAACACCAACTGGGCAGTAATCGAGTGCTCTCCCTCCGACAATAATTGTGTATTGTAAAACTTTGACCCGCCGTTGGTTGCAGTTCCCGCCATATCCCAAGGAGCAAGTTTTTCCGTTAGATATAATTTGCTGTCAATAAAAAACTGGGCGCTTTTTATGCCGGGATTGATATCAACAAATACGGCAATATTCCCTTTTACTACCGCCATGTTTAATGGTTGCGCCCCTACCCTGTCAGATCGTGCAGAGTAAACCAGTTCAAACGCGAAAGCCTTCGACACTCCCAGTAAAAAAATTGCGGCAGTTAACAGAAACACCTTAAGTATTCGATAAACTGCCAGAGTATGAAATGAAATATCCATTTTATTACCTCAATGAGTATAGGTTTCACCAAACCCCGTCATAACATTTCACCGTTGCGCGGTGACGTTGCTGCACACCAACAAAACTTTTTTAATTAAAAAGCTACCTACTCCCTCTAAAAAAATTAGAGCGAGAGAGAAATTTTTTAGTCATCCAAAAAAGCCTAGTATGAAAACATTTGGGCGCGCGTAAAAAATGAACGGCGCATAAAAACACTTTGGAATTAACCAGTTTTCTGAAAGACTATTTAATGAGCACTTATGGTTATTTAATTTCTGACCAGTCAAGAGTGAGGCGCTTGACCTAATCATTAGCTTGAAAGTGTTAGTGGATGTTCCGGGCTTAAATTTGCCCGCTAAGCGCTATTTGCTATAACAGCTTACCTACCTCTATCGTGAGTCCCCCTGACAAGCAATTCACAAAGAGAGATTAGGTTACGTTTTTGCGAATATTTTCCCAGCCCATCTTGGATATTTGCCAGCGTTCGCTATGTATGGCAGTGTTAGCGCCCTTTAGCTGATTACCGCTCATATAGGCCTAGTGTGTCCATGCATCCCAAGTCGGTCGGAATTCTCTGCGTCATCGCAGGCACATTTTGTTTTGCCAGCAAAGGCATTTTGATCAAGCTAGCCTACCTCTACGGCATTAGTGCCACGCCATTACTCACTCTGCGTATGTTATTTGCACTGCCCTTTTACCTTGCCACAGCGTTGTGGCTAAACCGCAGCGCATTTGAGCCATTGCAAAAAGGCGACGTCTGGAAAATTATTAGTTTGGGATTATTGGGCTATTACGTGTCCAGCCTGTTGGATTTTCTTGGGCTGCAATATATTTCAGCAGGTCTGGAACGGCTGATTCTTTACATTTATCCCACGCTGGTTTTATTGATGCTTGCCTACTGGAAACATGAACGCATTAATAACACGGTGAAATTGGCGCTAGCCATAGCTTACGGTGGAATGCTATTGGTATTTGCGCACGACCTGCGGCTCGCCACGGATATAGATCTCACCCTGCTTGGCGCTCTGTTGGTATTCTGCAGCACGATTTCCTTTGCGCTGTTCATCGTGCTGGCGGGCGATATGATTAAGAAAGTCGGTTCAACTCGCTTTACCGCCTACGGAATGATCGCGGCGTGTAGCGGTGTGCTTGCACACGGATTGTCGTTCGGCGCCGTTGAGGATTTGCAGCAACCACAGCCAGTGTACTTATTAGCGATTGCTCTCGCCTTTTTCTGTACAGTCATTCCCAGCTTTTTAATGAACAAAGGTATTAGCTTGGTTGGCAGTGGCAACGCCGCATTGATAGGCAGTATCGGCCCAATAATTACATTGTTTCTAGGCGCACTGGTATTACACGAAACCATTACCAGTATTCAATTAATCGGCGCCGGCCTGGTTATCGGCGGCGTCAGTCTTGCTACGGCAAAAAAATAAACTTACCGAAGAAAGCTCCCTATGACGACACCTAACCAAAAAGCAATTCCCAAAGCCAAACAAAAAAAAGACGCACGCGATCTGCGCGCCGAGGCGTTGAAGATTGTTAACACGATTAAAACCGAAGGCCAAACTCCGGTGGAAACCAAAGCCATTGCCAACGGAATCCAACGTGGAATGGAAATGTTTTTGCGCCAGCAAAGTGAAAAAACCCGCGATTTGGACAAGCGCACTAAAAAAGTTAAACAACTCGCAAATCAATTAGCGCAACAGCAAGACAGCGATACAAATGCAGATGAAGCAGACACCGCAGCGACGAACACGACTGCCCTGCCGTGGATTTTATTGGGAATCTCCTGGGTGTTATTTTTAGCTGTGCAAGGAATTCAGTTTTGGGGCTGATTAAACAGCCCCGCGCTACTGCGGCGCCATCAACACGCCGTAATAAATAACCGAGGGATAGGCAATGATCACCGCCCAGGTGACAACAAGATCTATTCGGTACGCAAGCTGCTGAAGACCTTTTTTGGTTAACAGCACCACCATCACGCTGCTGAACAACCCAATACCGACAATCACAAAGGAAGCAACCTGAATCAAATCCGACAAGGTAAATACATCGGTTGAGGGCAAGGATATATCCACCGTGTATTTGTTGCCCACGCAGGCGAAGAGCGCCGACATAATCAGCCCCACCCGGCTTTCAAACATGGTTTCATTAAAGAAATACAGCAACGAGATAATCACATAGGCCACAAAAAAGCCTAAAAAGTAAGTCCAGAAAATCCGGTTACCGTGCCGCTCAATGGGGATAACAATCGACATCCGTGGATACACACCTTTCGCACCGCTTTGGATGCCGAAATTCGTCGGGTATTTGTAATCAAACGCGCGAATATCAATGGGCAACAGGCTCCAACCAGACAGGGTTAAATTATCGCTGAGCAGGCTGTTTTTCATATCGGGAACAAATTTTATTTTGGCCGAATCCAGTTCAACGCTTTCAATATTGATAGTGACGTTCTGCTGATCAAACGGAAAATATTTAATATCCCAATCCTGATTGATATCGGCCACAAACTTGGTCATGGTGTGGATGGTGCCGTCATCATTTTGGATGGTGAAATTTTCGGTATCGATAATGGACCAGCTGCGCGCATTGGTAATTTCGATTTTGTTGTAAAACTTGTAATCCTCAGGCAGGAGCTTTGGATCATAGGTGGACCAGATCCAGGCCGAAACAGTGAATTTTTTGTCCGGGATATCCAGCGCGTACAACGAGGTCACATAAACTCCAACCGGAATTTCAATCCGATTTTTTCCTTCGTAAACCACCTCTTCCGCCCTGGCCGAAAATGCCAGTAGCAACAAAACACAACCAATAAATTTCCCGATAAGCTGAGTGTGTATCCGCATGATTTATACCAGTATCATTTTTTTGTTGATTTCCAGTGCCATGGCGTCCTGCTGCAATTCCGCTTTCAGCACTTTTATATAGTCAATCACTTCGTTGGCAAAACGATTCAGGTCATCTTCCGTGGTGTAAGACACCACTAAATGCACCACTTCATTCACTATGCCCGAGCTATCACTATTCCAAACGCCTTTTGCCTGTGAAGAAGTCGCACCGCCAAATTTTTCGCCCAGAAACACCATAGTCCGGTTAACGTAGAGCGTTGAATCAAACGGCTGGTCGATATTGATCGTGGTGGGTATGAAGACACAAATTTGATGCACCCGCTCAATACGCTCTACGATTTCACTGACCACGCGTAACGCTGGTTCTGGAATACTAAACGCGGTTCCACCAACAACCGGCAAGTCCGCTATGAACGGAATGTCAAAATCCACCACCGGGTCCATCACTACCGTCTCATTCACCCGATTCAACAATGTGTAAAGAGTGGTTTGATCCGGACGCACATGGCGCTGGATACTTTTAACCACAGCGGCAGTTTTTTCACCATCACCGTCAGTACTGGGCGCCATAACGACAATCGCTTTGGTATAACGAAACAAGGGCTCAAGGTAAACATCAATAAACTTGTCTACATTTCCGCTGACGGATGCCTGCATCACAATATTGGCATACTGATTGAGAATCTTGGTCATCAACAGCGACGACTCCGCTTCTTGCGGTACATCGCCCAAATCAAAATCGTTCCAGATATCAAAGCCATTCGCGTGCTTGTACAACCGAGTGCCTTCATCAAAACCAAAACGGCCGCTCAGTTGCTTACTGTCCGGATATTCCAT
>JACCDZ010055390.1_pt1 | contig 26410 bp, 22 predicted proteins | sample 7449551 | NCBI WGS metagenome assembly JACCDZ01 (sample SAMN15323452, study PRJNA562643) | freshwater metagenome | isolation source: river surface water | place: USA:Blue River Watershed | collected 2017-08-18 | reverse complement strand
GGTTGCGCCTTTCTTGGCCTGAGCATGAAACGTTCCAACGATTGGGCCTTCGCTTGCCCAGAGAGCTAACAACGAAATGGAAGGAACTGCAGGTTCATGCAGATGCAAAATATCGAATTCGTTATCGGTCAGCCAGTTACGCACTCGCGCAAAAGCAGTGGGATTGAAAAGCAAACGAGCGACTGCGCCGTTAAATGGAATACCTATGGGTTTGCCTGCATTTACCAAGTAGGCGGGTAGATCATGTTCATCGACAACCGGTGCGAGTACTGAAACAAAATGACCTTCGGCAATAAAAAACTCTGCAAGGTCTCGAACATGGTTCTGCACTCCCCCTGGTGTATCCCAGCCATAGGGACAGACGAGTCCAATCCTTAACTTCTTCATGAGCGCTCCACAAAATCCTGATCAACCCAGATTCGCTGCATCATATGCCAATCGTGAGGGTACTTTCTGATTCCTGCTGCGAAACTATCAGCACACAACTGAACTGTCGCTTTCACTCTCTCCGATTCATCTTCACCGGATGGGATTGGTATTTCGTTCAAATCAACGTGTATTCCAGAATCGGTATAGGAAACAAACGCTGTTACTAATGGAAGGCCAGTACGGATTGCAACGATTGCAGGCCCTGCAGGCATGCGGGCGACGCCGCCAAAAAAATCGACATTAATTCCACTTGACGAAAGATCTCTATCTGCAACAAGAGCAATCAGTTTTCCATCGCGTGCTCGTTGTAGAAGCGTCGGAAATGCCCGTGAATCTAACGGCAAAACTTCCATTCCAATAGCTTGTCGGTACTCAAGAAACTTCTCAAAAAGTGCCTTTGGCTTGAGCACCTCGGCAACGGTAACTAACTCGGCGCCTCGACTGCAAAAATAAGAGCCGGCATGATCCCAGTTGCCAGCATGCGGAAGACTTACGACGACACCAGATTTATTGTTAATGGGATCCATCAGAAGGTGCTCGTTCGTGACGGTAACGGTAGAGAGAATTCTCTCTCTACTCCAATCTGGCGAACGAAAGGTCTCCATCCAATAACGCATGTAAGACAGAACTCCGTTGCGCACCAAAACTTCGAGTTCTTTTGAATCCATAGTTGGAAAAACTCGGGAAAGATTTGATCTCAATCGGGATACGCTCTTACCGTTCTTTCGAAACATCCAGAGCCCGATTTTACTAAAGAGTCTTTTCGCGCTTTTCTCCGGCAAGAGACGCACCACGGACCATCCGAAAAAGTATGCGCGAGCGATGAGGAAATCTTTCATTCTCTAAACCTTGTGTAGTGCACGATAAACGATCACCATGCGTTGCATCACTGTAAGTAGTCCTGCTGTCGAGAGTAGCGAGAATCCAATAATCAGCGCTATCTCTATACCAAGTCCATAAAAACCTATCGCGGTAAGACTGAGCACAATGCGCTCGGTTCGCTCGGCGAAACCGCCAGAGCATTCAATGGACATACTTTCTGCCTTCGCGCGGATGTAAGGGATCAGAGCACCAGTAACCAGTGAGATCAGGATGAGAATAGAAACTGTCTGATCTCGGTCGATCATATAAAGCAGCACCCCAATCAAAATCGCGGCATCGGTTACTCGATCTATTGTGGAATCCAAAAAACCACCCCATGGAGTACCAGTTCCATTTGTTAATCGGGCAATTGCTCCATCAAATAAATCACTGAGTGCAAAGAAGCAGATGGCAAGAGTGCCGACGAAGAACTCACCCTGGGGATAGAAATAGAAAGCCGAGCCGAGCGTTCCCAAAGCACCAGCAATTGTCACTCCATTTGCCGTAACTCCTGCACGCACAGCGAGCTTGACCACTGGATTAATTAATCGAGTGACCTGAGGTTTCAAATGCGAACTAATCATCAAGACCATCGTAGGCTTTAACCCATGCCAACTTCCACATCTGCGCCTGTGAGAATTGCCCTCTTTGGCCATGTGAGCGCCACCCCGGCTGCCCTGACGAAGGCTCTCGGTGAGCAAGGCATAGTTATTGAGGCCGTTACTCAAGATTTGGCCCACGTGGATTGCGCAATTTTTGCAGTAAACCCATCGGCCGGGATCGATCCAGAGACCATCGCCGCTTGGGAAAGTTTTAACGATTATTTGACTCCACGAATTATGGTTGCGTTAGCTCTACCAGGTGCAGACCTTGATTTCGATGATGCAGTTTTGTTAGCCAATCGCGTCTTTGATCAAATGGCGACACCGTATTTGGTTTTACATGGCGATGATGGAACTCCAGCGGCGCTTATCAGTCTCGATGATTTAACTATCCGAAATTACGTCGATGGAGCGGCTGTCATTTCTGAAAGTGAAGCTGAACATAAAGAGTTAGTTACTGAATTTGCCGCAGAATATCGAGAGCTGGTTGAGTCAGTAGGTGAAGATGCATTTGCGGCGGGTCTTTTCTTTCCTGCAATCCCAGTAAATCTCGATAGTGGCATTGGTATTGATGTGCTGGTCTCGTACTTAAAGCAACTGAAGTAGATCTACCAGGCAGCCGCTAATTCATTCCTGGTGATGGTTAACAATTGTGGCAACACCTTGGTTTTTCCAATGATGGGCATAAAGTTTGCATCCCCCGACCAACGTGGAACTACGTGTTGATGAATGTGCGCTGCAACGCCAGCACCTGAGATCGCACCTTGATTCATTCCAAGATTGAACCCTTCGGGCTGTGAAACTTTACGAATAGTTGTCATAGCGTGTGAGGTAAGTTCAAAAATCTCTTCGCGTTCTTCCTTTGTCAGATCTGTTAAATCAGCAACGTGACGATATGCACAAATCAGTAGGTGACCAGGGTTGTAAGGATATAAATTCATGACAACGTAAGCATGGGTACCGCGATGAACAATGAGCCCTTCCTCATCTCCCATCTCAGGTATTTCGCAGAAAGGACATGTGATCTCGTTACCCGCTAGTGGACGATTTTCCCCGCGCAGATAATCAAGGCGATGCGGAGCCCAGAGGCGTGCCCACGCATCAGGCATTCCAGTAGAGTCGATGTAATCCATCACTAGACCTGATGTCGTGCTGCAACTGCTGCAGATATTTCGGCGATTGCTTCAGCTAATGGAACGCCATTCTTCTGCTCGCCATTTCGGTATCGGAATGAGACTGCCCCTGCCTTCTGATCTTCCTCGCCTGCAATGAGCATGTATGGAATCTTCTGCATCTGCGCATTACGCACTTTTTTCTGCATGCGATCATCAGAAGCATCAACCTCGGCACGAATTCCTGCTGCCTTCAGTGCTGCGACGACGTCAACAAGATAGTCGGTGAATGCATCTGCGACTGGAATCGCCATTACCTGGACCGGCGCTAACCATGGTGGGAACGCACCTGAGTAATGTTCGGTGAGAACACCAAAGAATCTTTCAATAGAACCAAAGAGTGCGCGGTGAATCATTACTGGACGAGCTCGCGATCCGTCACTTGCAGCGTATTCAAGTTCAAAGCGCTGAGGCAATTGGAAATCAACTTGGATCGTAGACATCTGCCATGTGCGCCCGATGGCATCTTTTGCTTGGACTGAAATCTTCGGACCGTAGAACGCTGCTCCGCCTTCGTCGTTTACGAGTTCTAGGTTCTGAGCAAGAGCAGCTTTACGAAGCGCATCAGTAGCGGCTTCCCAATCCTCGTCCGAGCCCACAGATTTTTCAGGGTTACGAGTGGAGAGTTCGAGATAAAAGTCTTCGAGACCGTAATCACGAAGGAGATTGAGTACGAAGGTAAGAAGTGAATCAAGTTCACCTGGCATCTGATCCTTCGTGCAGTAAATATGCGCATCATCCTGTGTGAAGCCACGAGCACGTGTAATGCCGTGCAGTACTCCAGATTTTTCATAGCGATAGACAGTTCCAAATTCAAAGAGACGCAGCGGTAGTTCGCGATAAGAGCGACCGCGTGAGCGATAGATCAGATTATGGAAAGGACAGTTCATCGGCTTCATGTAGTACTGCTGGCCCGCACGCTTGATGGTGCCATCTGCATGGTGCTCTTCATCGAGAATCATTGGAGGGTACATACCCTCGGCATACCACTCGAGGTGTCCAGAAGTTTCAAAGAGCGCTGCTTTGGTTATGTGTGGTGAATAGACGAACTCGTAGCCTTCTTCTTCATGACGCTTGCGCGAGTAATCTTCCATCGCGCGACGCACGATTCCGCCTTTGGGATGAAAGACAGCAAGACCTGAACCAATTTCTTCCGGGAATGAGAAGAGATCTAACTCTTGTCCAAGTTTTCTATGATCACGCTTTTCAGCCTCGGCTAACATCTCGAGATATCCGTTGAGCTCATCCTGGGATGGCCACGCTGTTCCGTAAATTCGTTGCAACATTGGATTCTTTTCGGAACCGCGCCAGTACGCGCCCGCACTTCGCATTAATTTAAATGCGGGAATGTGCTTTGTCGATGGAAGATGAGGTCCACGACAGAGATCTGACCAGACGGGTTCGCCATCGCGACCGAGGTTGTCATAAATCGTTAACTCGGCCCCACCTACTTCGACGCTAGTTTCGTCAGTTCCACCGGATTTAATTCCGATGAGCTCGCACTTGTATGGCTCATGGCTTAACTCTTTGAGAGCGTCAGCTTCTGTTGTAACACGACGCTTAAAACGCTGACCGTCCTTGACGATTTTGCGCATCGCAGATTCAATCTTTTCAAGATCTTCTGGAGTGAATGGGCGTTCAGGTTCAAAGTCATAGTAGAAGCCATCACGAATAGGTGGACCTATTCCTAGGCGCGTTTGCGAAAACACTTGCTGAACAGCTTGGGCCATAACGTGAGCGGTTGAGTGGCGCAGAACATTAAGTCCATCGGGAGAATAAATAGAAACACCTTCAACGACATCACCATCAACGAGTTCGGTCCAGAGATCCCGAAGTTCGCCGTTAACTCGTGCGACAACGATGGATTTGTCTTCGGCAAATAAATGGGTGGGACGCTGATCAGATTCGACGCTGCGCGCAGCCCCGTCTACTGTGATCGCAATGGTTGCCATGGGGTAAGACTACCTAAAGAGTGGTGGCCAACTGTCGCAATTTGCTACAGATATCGCTCACATCGGCATCAATGGCCAGTGCACGCCCATCTATTGAAATAACGGGACGAGCAATTTTCAAAGAGCTCATCGCGATTGCCGCGTCACATACACTCACATCGGAACGGGAAATATCCCTAACGACAACCTCGCATCTCTCAACCGAGAGCCCGCGAATCACTCCTGGAAGGATTCCCGCAGTTATTGGGGGCGTTCTCCATTGACCAGCTATTCGAAACGCGTAGTTCGATACAGCACCCTCGCTTACACGATCACTTTGATCGATCAGGATCACTTCATCACAACCGGCGTTCGTCGCTTCTTGCAACAAGGCCAATCGGTCTGTGTACGGGAAAGTCTTGCACTGGCGACCAACCGCAGAACTAGGTTGTTTGCCAACTACTACTTTTAGTGGTGCATCATCTGAGATGTACGGCTCGTGCGTGGCGACGAATCTGTCACTTGAGAAAGAAAGACGCAATCGTCCAACATCATGTGGTGTAGCACCCAATAATTCTTCGATCGCTTGTGAGATTAGATCTTCATCCGGAATTCGAATCGCACGTTCACGAGCACTTGCAATAACCCGACGCATGTGGCGCGCCAGCAGCTGCACGGACCCATTCTCGGTTCTCAGTGTCTCAAAGAGCCCAGTACCTAGTGGCCACTTACTGGCGTCCAGATATTCAGATGATTCTTCAACTAATTGGTTATCAACCCAAATTTTCACAAAGTGCCACCGGCAATCGAAATCAGATTGCGAGCTTTGAGCTGAGTCTCTTCCCACTCGAGAGCTGGTTCGCTCCCCCACGTAATTCCAGCACCAGTTCCAAATCGCAACCACTCATCACCGGTATTCCAGAATGTACGAATTGCAACTGCTAATTCTGCGCGATCTCCTTGAATCCATCCCAGTGCACCACAGTATGGACCGCGGGGTCCGACCTCATGTTCTGCAATTATTGATAGTGCAGCACTCTTGGGCGCACCGCTGACCGAACCCGGCGGAGTTGTTGCAGCAAGGATCTCTGCCCAAGAAGTTCCTTTTTTAATCTGTGCCTGAATATCAGAGACCAAGTGAGTAAGACCAGGATGTTTTTCGCGTCGAAAGAGTTCACTCACTTCGACAGATCCTTCCGTCGCGATACGGCTGAGATCATTACGCATCAAATCCACAATCATGAGATTTTCAGCCTTGTCCTTCTCGCCGAAATCATCCTCGTTCCACCTAATGGTGCCCTTGATCGGCGATGTGATTAACGTGTCTCCATCACGAGAAAGAAATCGTTCGGGTGATGCACTAGCAATTTCAAATCCAGGAATCTTCAGATAACTCGCAAAGGGCGCTGGGTTTGCATATTGCATACGTGCAAAGAGCCCAGCTAATTTCTGCTTCTTAGGATCCATCACATGCGAAAGTTCTCTGCATGCGTTGACCTGATAGACCGACCCTGCCGATATTTCCTCACGCACTGCGTGGACATAACTCATGTAATCCAGCTCTTGAAGAGAAGTACGCCATGGTCTCTCCAGAACCGACCACGGTGATTCAGGAAATGGTGCTTCTTGAACTTTCTTAAACTTTGCAAAGTGATAATGACCTTCAAAGGTAACCATCACCGCCCAGAAGCCACCGTCGTCCAAACACGATGGGTCGTCGGTGTACTTCTGCATCTTCGTGGCATGGCGATTGCCCATCCAGAATTGGTAATCGCGACCGAACATGGGGTAAGGCTACGCAGAAAAGGGGGCGCTTTGGCGCATCGGCCCTGCCTGCGCTAGATTTGCCTCCGCAGTAAATGCGGACGTAGCGCAGCTGGTAGCGCGGAACCTTGCCAAGGTTCAGGTCGCGGGTTCGAACCCCGTCGTCCGCTCGGATTGGGCGCCGTTCATTTTGATGGGCGGCGTTTCTTTATCCGTAAGTGAAGAAGTAGTTCGTGGTGGAATGGCCGAGAGGCGAGGCAAGGGACTGCAAATCCCTCTACACGGGTTCAAATCCCGTTTCCACCTCCACGGATCTACAAAATCATGTCCTAATACTGTTTTACAGGACAATGAATTGTTACATTCATAAGCATTTTTTTCATCGACTATTGAGTACTTTGTCGGTGTGCAAATCGATGACAACGAAATCGTTCATCATTTTAAGGGTGAAAGTCCAATCAAAACTCTCATATTTCTTATGAGAGATCAACGTAAAAATATTTTTCTTGCTATTTTCTTCTTTTCGGTCAAGCATTCGCCTTCTTGGTTTATTCCGCTCATAACCGCAAATTTGATTGATGTCGTTGTTCAAAAACAAGGAATCGTTCCCTTGGCACTCAATTCTGGAGCATTGATTCTCATAGTGCTGCAAAACTTTCCAACCAACCTGCTGTATGTGCACTATCTTGCGAAAGCTGTTCGTGATATCGAGAACCGACTGCGCTCGGCACTGGTTGTACGCATGCAACAGTTAAGTATCGGGTTTTATCAACGGACCAATGCTGGCGCTCTTCAAACCAAAGTGGTCCGTGATGTCGAGAATATCGAGCAAATGCTCAGGCACATGTCAGATGGCGGACTCGCGGCGATTAACAGTTTTATGGGAGCTGTAATTATTACCGCATTTCGTGTTCCAAGTTTTCTCATTTTTTTCTTGCTGGTTGCACCTATCGCTTCCATTGCAATTATCAGGATGCGCAAGTCTCTCAACGACTTTAATGAAGATTTCCGAAGCGAGATTGAGAGAATGTCATCGAGAGTAAATGAGATGACAACGCTTCTTCCCGTAACGAGAGCGCATGGTCTTGAATCTCGCGCATTGGGAACCATGCGCGAGTCGTTCTCATCCGTGAAGGCAGCCGGCCTGAGACTAGACAAAATCAATGGCAAATTCAATGCTGCTGCTTGGGTGACATTTCAAATGGCCAACGTTCTTTGCCTGATTCTCTCTGCCTATTTTGCGATGAATGGCATGTATGGAATATCCGCGGGTGATGTTGTTTTGCTCACTTCTTATTTCGGGATGCTCATAGGTTCAGTGATTTTGTTGGCGAGTTTGGCTCCGGCAATCTCAAAAGGTTTATCTTCCGTACGCTCGCTGAGCGAAGTACTCGAGTCACCAGACTTGGAAATTAATCAAGGGAAGAAGAGAATTGATGCGGTAGAAGGAAACATCACTTTCAATGAGGTCGAGTACACCTACTCAACAAACCATAAACCTTCACTCTCCGATATTTCTTTTTCTGCAACACCTGGAAAGATGATTGCCTTAGTCGGGCCTTCAGGGTCAGGTAAATCCACTTTGATCAACTTAATTATTGGATTTTTGCGTCCAACTGGCGGCACGATCACATTAGATGACCAAGATATGCAGACTTTAGACCTGCGTTCGATGAGAAAGCATTTGTCGGTTGTGCCTCAGGAGTCAGTCCTTTTTGATGGAAGCATTTTTGAGAATATTGCATATGGGTTAAGTGATGTTACAAGTAAAGACATTGAACTGGCGCTTCAAGCTGCGAATGCATGGGAATTTGTAAAGGCATTAGAGTTCGGGATACACACCATTGTTGGTGAACGAGGTGCGCGACTTAGCGGTGGCCAAAAGCAACGACTCGCAATCGCTCGAGCGCTTATTCGTAATCCGAGAATTTTGATTTTGGACGAAGCGACGTCAGCTCTTGATTCAGAGTCGGAAGGCCTAATTCAGTCTGCACTGAAAGTTTTAATGAAGGATCGGACAACATTTGTCGTGGCACACCGATTGTCTACCATCAAGGAAGCCCATTTGATTCTTGTGTTGGATGAAGGTCGTATTGTGCCATCTGGAAGACACGAAGTCCTGAGGAATCAACCAGGCGTCTACCAAAGACTTTGTGACGCACAATCATTTATAAGTGAAGAAAACTAAGGAGACGTCATGCTCATCGGATTAAATAGAACAGAGCTGGAAACTATCAAAGTAAAACCGACTGCCTTGCCGGACTTCGATGATTTCTGGACCTCGACCCTCAAAGAATTTCTACCCAGTTTCCCCGAATACTCTCTTACCCTCGCAGATTCACCTCTAACGCTTGTGTCGGTTCATGACATAACCGTTTCGGGATTTAATCGCGATCAAATAAAAGGATGGTTCATCCAACCGAAAACCGCCGAAGAAAAGACGCCCTGCATAGTATTTTTCGACGGCTACGGTGGTGGGCGTGGTCTCCCCCATGAGTGGCTTTTTTGGGTAAATGTCGGGTACCGAGTCTTGGTGATGGATACAAGAGGACAAGGCGGTGGTTTTAGAACTAGCGACACGCCTGATGGCTCTTACGTGAGAGATCCTCAATCTCCAGGATTTATGACTTCAGGCATCTTGAATCGAGATAACTATTATTACAGACGCGTCTATGTGGACGCTGTCGCTTTTGTCGAGGTTGCGAAAGTATTACCCGGCGTAGATCCGGAACGAGTAATTGTTGCAGGCGGAAGCCAGGGTGGTGGCATAGCTTTAGCTGCTGCCTCCTTAGCTAAGGGCGTTTTTGCTGCAATGCCGGATGTTCCTTTTCTCTGTCACTTCAAGCGAGCAACTGAGATGGTGGATACATATCCGTACCATGAAATTACTTCTTACTGTCGCATTCATCGGGATAAAATTAATCAAGTTTTTGAAACGTTGAGTTATTTTGATAATTTAAATCTAGTTAAATCTGCAAAATGTCCCGCGCTGTTCTCTATTGGCATGCACGATGCCGTGTGCCCTCCCGATACGATCTTCGCGGTTCGAAACAATTATCAGGGAAATGTCACAACGGCGATTTATGAATACAACACACATGAGGGAGGCAGCGTGGCACATCAACTTGTGCAGGCCAGATGGGTTGAGAAACTACTATCAGAGGCGAATCGATGATCAAGCATGGCGAAAATTTAGGTTATGGGTTTAACGCCCAGTGGGCATACTCAAAAGGTCACATGGAGAGAGCGCTCCCCGCCGATAATCGAATGCTTGATTTCATGGCCAAATATGATTTTAAGTTTCTAAGGCTTCCTACAGATTATCGATTTTGGATTGATCATCTTGATGGCCCAATTCACGAGCCATTCCTAAATTTGCTTGACTCCTATATTCACGAGTCAACCTCTCGCGGAATTCACATAAGTCTGAATCTCCATCGCGCACCTGGATATTGCATAAATGGATGGGATCTTGAAGAAACGAATTTGTGGAGCGACGAAGCCCCTCAAAGAAACTTCGCCAGACTATGGAACGCCGTCGCCGAGCGATATAAAGGAAAGTACGAGAACCTTCTTAGTTTTGATTTAGTAAACGAACCACCTGCCGAAGGACAACGTGGTTTCACTCGGGATATTCATCAAAAGGTCATTCGAGAAATAACTCGTGGCATTCGGGAGATCGACAGCAATCGCACAGTAGTCATCAATGGGCTGGCAGGCGGACACCTTGCCATGCCTGAGTTAGCTGATCTTGATGTTGTTCATAGCGGCCGTGGATACCAACCGATGTTGGTGAGTCACTACAAAGCAGAATGGTGGGACGGTAGTAAAGGAATGCCAGTACCAACTTACCCATGTGAATATGAAGGCAAGTATTGGAATCGTCAGACACTCTGGGAGTTCTACGAACCTTGGCGACGAGTCTCAGACATGGGACGACCTGTGCACATCGGAGAGTTCGGATGTTATCGATACACAGATAACGCTGTCGCTCTGGCTTGGTTTACAGATCTCTTCGATATTTTCAAAGAGTCAGGCTGGGGATATTCACTCTGGGAGTTCGATGGAAACTTTGGAATCGCCAATCACGGGCGCCCTGGCACCAAGTACGAAAACTTCGAAGGTCTAAATATTGATAGACAGCTCTTGGATCTCATGCTCGAAAGTCGCGCTTGACCTAAAAACGAGTAAATGCCTGCTTGACAACGATGGAACAAGATGCGAATCTCGTCCCATCGAGAGAGGAAATTCGCATGAAGCGTTCGAACATAGTCGTCCCAGCAGTTCTTGCTACAGTCTTCGCTGTCGCCTTCTTTTCAGGCGGACCACGTGTTCCTATGGACGATGACAATACATCCCAACTAGCGCTCGAAGAGATAGCTAAGCAGGAGACCCCAGACGAATTTCAAGGCGGCTTTGGTAGCGAGATTGATCTTGGAAGTGGACTTTACCTTCAAGTCAGCGAGCCTGAAGCATTTGAGCCGAAAGATTCGGAAGCTCTCGGAGTTGAGGGTCGTCCTCTCTCAATGAATATAACCGTTTCAAATAAGGGCTCAAAAGACCTAGATATGGCCTCTTTTACGATTCTACAAAGCGCTTTTGATTCGGATGCAAGTCTTGCGTGTTTTGATGTCTTTGAAGAGGCTTCGGGAATTGTTGGACTGCCTTTGGATACCGTCATAAAACCTGGCGGCTCAGTCACCTTCCCCTGGGCCATTGTCTGCCCTACTCAAAAAGGCGATGGTTTGCATCTTACTTTTAGCGTTACCGGCGAAGAACAAGTAACTCTTGATACGACCGTGAAATAAGTTCGAGGGGATTTATCACCCCTAAACCAGGAAAAGCGCCTTCTGGGGAATTGCTTTGTAGGTCAATGTCCTAAAAGACTTTTCAATTGTTACCCAAATGTGGCAATGTTTATTCTTGACAACGCTGTCATTACGAGGAAATCTAGCCGTAAGGCGCAGCGAAGTCCGTTTGCGCTTCAAAGAAGGAGTCATACGTGAAGCGTTTAGGAGCAATAGCGGTAGCTATTTCTATGGTCGCTGGCGTCGCAATCAGCGCACCAGCAAACGCTGCCAAGCAGACACTTACCATCTGGGCAACCGGTGGCGATGCTGATGCGGCAGTTATGAAGGCAGCTGGAAAGGCATTTGAAGATGCAAATCCAAATGTCACAGTTAAGGTGGAAGCAATTTCATGGGGCGACGGCTATGCCAAAGTCCTTGCTGCTGCCGCCGCAAAGAAGGGTCCAGATATTTTCACTGGAGGACTTTCTTGGGGTATCTCAGCAGGTAACAAGGGTGCGCTTGCAGATCTGCGCACTCTAGGCGTTGCTAGCTTTGTTCAGCCAAAAGTTCCTGCCCAGATTTACAAAGCTCTAGTTGGTTATAAGTCGACGAAAGTTTATGCAGTTCCTTTTGACCTTACCTTGATGATGATGTTCTACGATAAGGGAACTCTTGCTAAGGCAGGCATTACAGCCGCTCCAAAGACAGTGGCTGAATTCAACGCAGCCGCAGCAAAACTCAAGACCACAGAGGGAGTCACGACCCCTGTTTACAACGAATGGGGAAATGCTGACTGGCTCGGATTCTTCTCATGGCTCTACTCCATGGGCGGATCGCTCTACGATGCAACTTGTAAAGTCACAATCAACAATGCCAAGGGTGTTGCTGCTCTTACTCAATACAAGAAGCTCTACACAGACCATGGCGCTCCAAAGCCAGGTGTCGCTGACTGGACAATGAATGACAATATCCAATCAGGTAAGTACGGAATCGGATTCTCTGGAAACTTCCAGGCAAGCTCTTTCTATACCTACAAGAAGGATTACAAGACTTGGGCCGCAGCACCAGTACCTGCTGCCCCAGGCTCTAAGAGCGTTGCATTCATCGGTGGTCGTGGAATCTCAATCATGGGATACGCATCTAAGTCACAGCAGCAGCTATCAGCCAAGTTCATCAAGACTCTGTACGACCGTAGCGTTGTGCGTCAGATGAACCTCGTAGGAGCAGCACAGAATGCCATCTTCCTATCACCAGTAATCAGTAACGCGGACACAATCGATGCTTACCCAGCATCAGTGCTCGCAGTAATCAAGAGCCAACTCAAGGATGCACAGGGTCCTCCGAACTGTAATGGTTGGGAAGATTCACAGGCTGGGGTAACAACTGCCCTCACCAGCTTCCTCTTTGGTTCAGCTACAGCACAAGCTGCCCTCGATGAGGCCGCAGCCGTGATGAAGTCAAAGCTCTAAGTAGGGCCTTTCAAGGGATGCAGTGGATGGGGGTTTCAACCCCATCCACTGTCCCCCAGAAAATAAGAAGACCGATCCGACGATCATGACGTCATTAGCGAAATAGGGGGCTTGAACGATGAGTATTCAGAGCAGGTCCTCGACGACAGCAATAGGCAAAAAAGGTTTTCGAAAATTCAGTGAGGCGGGAGTCGCCACCTATTTAATGCTCTCGCCCTTTGCACTGCTCTTTATTGTTTTCAGCGTTTATCCAGTTCTGGCTTCGTTGCGACTCTCTTTTATGCGGTACAACGCAATCTGCAACCCCGATCAATCTCCATGCGGAAGCGTCGGATTCGGCAACTACACGACACTCATTTTTCATGACGATAGGTTCCACAAAGCCCTGAGTAACACTTCCCTTTATGTTATCGGTGCAGTCCTTCTAGGAATGGTTGCATCACTTTCGCTAGCGTTAGCCCTACAGGAAGACACTCGAATTAACAGAGTGATGCGCGTTGTTTTCTTTCTGCCTTCCGTTACCTCCGGTATTGCCGTCGTACTCGTGTGGGGTTGGGTCTTCCGCGGGGATGGAGTTGGACTGCTCAACGCATTCCTCGACCTATTTGGCATTGCCCCTGTTGAGTGGTTGGCGACAACATGGATGGCTATTCCAATCTTGATTTTTATGTCTATTTGGGGCGGAGCCGGCTTTGGAATGATCCTCTTCCTGGCTGGACTTAATTCGATTCCTGCAATGTACTACGAGGCAGCCGTCATTGATGGTGCAGGACCAAGAGAACGATTTAGGTACATCACTCTCCCATTACTTCGCCCTGTAATGGTTTATGTTGGGATCACGGGCATAATCGGTGCGTTTCAAATATTTGAAGGCGTGTATCTCCTGTTTCCTACCAGTGTCGGTTCGATCGGTGGTCTACAAGATATGGCACTTATGATCGTTCCCTACCTCTACGACGCAGGCTTCAACAGATTTAGATTGGGATATGCCTCAGCTATCGCCTGGGTTCTCTTTGCAATCATTTTCATAGTGAGCATGATAAATCTGAAAATTACACGTTCATTGGAGGATCTCAAGTGAGTACAACTCTGAGTAAAGCGGAGATTCGCAAGAACGACAGATTAATGGAGAGAAGTGGTTCATTTTCAAATCCATTCGAAAAAAAGTCGCGTGCTTCGAGGTTGAGAAGACTTCCAATCTATCTACTTATCGTGGTTATGATTGCGCCTTATTACTGGATGATAACTTCGTCGCTCAAATCTGTTAAAGAGCTTCAAGTGGTTCCACCAACTCTTTTCCCTAAAGACATCATCCTAGGAAATTACTACGATCCTAAATTCAATCCACAAATGTTCCAACAAGAGGTGATGCAGGGTCTCTTTCAGAGATACCCGGATTTGAAATTCGGCTTCTTCCGTTTTATGATCAATAGCTTTGTTGTAAATATCTCAATCACAGTTCTGACATTGATCATAGGCTCTTTGGCAGCTTATGTTGTTAGCAAACATCGATTTAAGGGAAAGAAAATCGTCTACCTAGTCATAATCGGTTCCATGATGATCCCTTGGCAGGTGGGGTTGATACCAGGATTTCTCCTAGTTGATGATCTTGGATGGATTAATACTTATTGGGCTTACATAGTGCCGGCTTTACCAAAGGCGTTTATTGTCTTTTTCCTCACTCAATATTTGACATCTATTCCCGATGAGTTGGTTGAAGCCGCTCGCATCGATGGAGCCTCTGAATTTACAATATATTATCGAATAATCCTTCCTCTACTAAAGCCAGCTCTTATCGCGATGATGATTTTCACAGCCATTGGCGAATGGAATAACTTCCTGTGGCCTCTAATCATTACTACCAGCCAAGACATGGCTACACTCCCAGTAGCACTTGCTAACTTAAGAAATGCAGGTGCAGGTAATATCGGCACTCAAGGCATCATTATGGGAGCTTCTCTCATTACAAGTATTCCTACAATAGCTCTTTATTTTGCTACGCAAAAACATTTCATTAGGGGAATCGCCCTCTCCGGATTGAAATGAGTGGCTTCTCTTGTTAAAAAAGATATCTGTATTGGTGGGTTTCTGTCTGCTGACAAGTTTCTTAGTCAGCGTCCCGGCTCACTCAAGCACATCAGTTGTCACTACATATCTGGGAAGTTCGATCCTTCCAATAGAGGTATCTATTCTGGGAATTCCAGATGCAAAAAACGAGTTTGATCCAAAGAGCGCCTCTGTTGTTGCAACTATCACGGGTCCTGATGGAAAGGCATTCAAGTCTCAGGCCTTCTGGTTTCAGAATTTCACCATGACATCTAATGGTGGCGTGCCTTCCACGATGCGAACGGGTGATCCTTCTTGGCGCCTGCGGTTTGCCCCCTCGTTGGCTGGTCAGTATCTGCTCAGTTTTGAGGCAATCATTGATGGGGCACGAATCGCTATCCCCAATCACACATTGAACGCTGCTCAGGCGACCGAGCCGAAGGTACAAGCTTCAGGAGTCTCCTTTACAAAAGGAGGCAAACCATTCGTGCCGATTGCGTACAACATCTCGTGGGCTAATCGTTTCGAAGAAATTGCGAAATACGAGCGCTGGTTCTCGAAAGCCTCTGCCTCGGGAGTCAATGTGGCACGTGTATGGATGGCTTCTTGGTCCCTTGGAATCGAGTGGACGGATACTGGCCTTGGTGATTACAGCAAACGTTTAGATCGTGCGTGGTTATTGGACCAAGTCTTTGCTATTGCCGCTAAGCATAAGATTGGCATCCAATTAGTCTTAATTAACCATGGCGCATTTAGCACCTCAACGAACCCTGAGTGGTATTCAAACCCTTACAACTCAAGCAATGGTGGACCCATTTCTAATGCAGCCCTTTTTGCCACTGATGAAATCGCTTGGGGTTTTTGGAAACAAAGATTGCAATACATTATCGCCCGATACTCGGCATACTCTTCGCTTTTCACTTGGGAGTGGTGGAATGAAGTCAATTACACGCCCATTAGTTCCAATGACCTAAAAAAGTGGATAAAAAAGTCTGACGACGTTCTAAAAGAGTGGGATCCCTACAATACGCTCACCACAAATTCGTGGTCAGGCGGGGCAAGTTTGCAGGATTGGGGGAATCTTGACTACGCAGTAACTCATGTGTATGACCCAACCGATCCGATAAAGAGTCTGTCGGTGCAAGCAGAAGCGCTTCGCAAAACAGTTCCAGACAAACCAATACTTGTTGGTGAGATGGGTTCTGGTTCTGTTACGGAAGATCCGTTCGCAGATCCCAAAGGTTTGCATCTGCACAACGCTCAATGGGCTGCCACTTTCGTTGGATTTGCAGGCCCAGCTTCCTACTGGTGGTGGGATACATACGTCGATCCGCTTGATCTTTGGGGACACACTAAGGGTCTATCAAAATTAACTGCTGGACTTGACATTGCAAGCATGAAGTCTGATCGCATTCTTGGAATCCCCTCTGCAACCACACTAACGCTTTCAGATTCAAACACTACGCTTGCTTGGGTAAGACATAACAATTTTGACAGATCTGCCAAGACGCAACTTCTTCTCGATGCTGCTATCGAGTCACTTAGATCCAAGAAAAAAATAAAGACTGTATTTCCAGATCCGGTTTCCCCGGGTGGAACCATCAATCTGCCGGTCGGTGGGACAGGAAACTATTCCATTACTTTCTTGAATACTTATACGGGTAAAGAAATCTCAAAACAGAAAGCTACGTCTTCAGGAAATTTTCTTAAAGTCAAAGTCCCTAAATTTACTGGAGACATATCGGTCCGTATTGACAAGGTGATAGGGTCATGAGCGTGAAAGAACGAGTTGGCGCGGATTTTCCCGCGCAACCTTTGGCGCATCCAACGCTTGCAGATGTTGCTGCTATAGCTGGGGTCAGTATTAAAACTGCTTCTCGAGTTATGAACGGTTCGGAACAAGTCTCTGGTGATACCGCCGAGCGAGTCAAGAAGGCAGCAAGTCTGGTTGGTTACCGCTCAAATCGAATTGCGCGGGAATTGAGGGTTGGCTCTTTAAGCAACCTTGTCGGAATGGTTATCTCTGACCTAGCTAACCCCTTCTACGCAGGCCTTGCCGCGGGAGCAGAAGAGCGGCTTGGCGAAGAAGGTCTTGACCTGATCCTCGCCACCGCACGTGACGATGGTGAACGTGAAAAAAATCTAATTGAATCGCTTTTGGAGCGACGAGTTCGAGGTCTCATAATTGTTCCTTCTGGTGAGGATTACAGTTATCTGCATCAAGAGAGAAAAAGAGGTTTTTCCTTTGTCTTTGCAGACCGTCCCGCACCCTACTTAGATGCAGATTCGGTCACTGTAGACAACCGTGGAGGCATTACAGCCTGCCTTGATTTTCTTCTGAAGAGCAAATGTAAAAAAATTGCGATCATCGCGGATACAACGAGCATTTGGACTGCTTCAGAGCGAATTGAAGCTTTCAAGCAGGCGATTTTGAGTCGCGGCGTAGATATTAAAAATACCCAAATTATCACGGATATTCACACTTCCGAAGAAGCTTCAAAAGTCACTCTGGAACTACTCAAAAATAATCCAGAAACAGATGGAATAATTGCAACTAACGATTTGATCGCAATGGGTGTTGGTCAAACTGTTGCAGCGTCTCAAGTAAAGGTCCAGGTGGTCAGTTTTGACCTTTTCCCAACTGCTAATCTCCTTAATATCGCCACTTTAAACCACGATCCTAGACGTCTTGGGCGCCTGTCCGCTGAGCAGCTTTTGCGGAGATTCCAGAATCCCACTGATTCGACTTTTGTCACCGAAATTATGAAAGTTGAAATGAAGGAATCTGATCTCAGCAGAACGATAGTTCAATCATGAGTAGCTACGCACTTGGTGTTGATGTCGGAGCCACCAAAGTGGCCATCGCAACAATTGGGGACGATTTCAAAGTTAGACAAAAGCTGGAAGTTTCAACGAGGTGCGGTGATGGCTCGATGCTTTGGAAAAACATCGCCGATGCCGCAATTGAATTTATTTCCTCAGAAAAGGATGAGTTGCGTGGAATTGGAGTTGCCTCAGCAGGTCCGTTGGATATTATCAAGGGAACATTGAGTCCAGTAAATATTCCGGTCTGGCGAGACTTCCCAATAATTCAGTGTTTTGAAACAATTTCGAAAGGTATGCCGGTAGTCCTCCACGGAGATGCGATGGCACTTGCCCATGCCGAGCACAAGTTGGGCGCGGGACAAGGCTTTAGAAATATGCTCGGCATGGTTGTCTCAACAGGAGTTGGCGGTGGGCTAATCCTTGATGACAAAGTTTTCACTGGTGACAGCGGAAATGCATTCTTTCTAGGGCACGCTTCAGTCAATCTTGACGGTCCAATTTGTGCGTGTGGTCGACGAGGTTGCGTGGAAACTTATGCGAGTGGTCCGCGGATGGTCACACACGCTCAATCGAAAGGTTGGGTTTCAAATGACGCCTCGTTCATTTCTTTAGTGGAGGATGCGAAGAATGGAAACTCTATTGCCCTGGCCTCTATTGATGAAGGCACTCGGGCGTTAGCTGTTGGGATTGTCAACGTTTTGGGAAGTTTAGATATATCTCACGTGGTAATTGGGGGTGGCGTCACAGAGTCTGGGGCCATTTTCTGGGACCCACTTAGAAGACACGTAGAAGATCAAGCATCATACATAGGCTTTTTACCAAAAATTAATCTACATAAGGCAGCACTCGTCCGAGACGCAGGAGTTCTCGGTGCTGCCTTAGCAATCCTAGGATAGGAGCCAGAAATGGAACTCGAGAAATCAGAACGCCCATGGGGTCGATATGAAGTGCTTCAGGAGTTGTCAACGCACAAGGTTAAGTGCATCTGGGTTTCATCAGGTAAGCGACTTTCATACCAGCGTCATCAAAAACGTGCCGAGCATTGGTTCATTGTTCAGGGTAAAGCGCTTGTGACAATCAATGGGGAGACTAAAGAGTTAAGTGCGGGCGCAACGGTTGATTTCGCTGTTGGAGTTTTGCATCGTATCGAAAATGTAGGAACGGAAGAGGTTATTTTCGTAGAAGTCCAAACCGGTACTTATTTTGGCGAAGATGATATCGAGCGAGTAGAGGATGATTTCGGGCGATGATAAATAGCAAAATTGAACTTAAAGCAGAATGGACCCTTCATCTCTCCCCCAGAGAAGATGCCTGGGATATCGAACCAGTTAAAGATGGGCACAACGCCTGGAGAAATGATCCAGCTGCGATCGCAAAGATTTCTGTTCCCGAGTCACTGCCTGCAGAGGTGCCTGGGTGTATTCATACCGATCTCATTCGTGCTGGCGTTATCAAAGACATATCAGTTAATGGCAAGGAGCAAGACCAATATTGGATCTGGAAGACAGATAGTCGATATACAGCGGTCATTCCAATGGATTCATCCCCAGGGACCAAAGAGCTGATTTTCAATGGTTTAGATACAATTTCTACAGTTTCGATCAATGGTCAAGTGCGATTAATGACGAAGAATATGCACCGCTCCTACCGCCTTGATATCACCTCTGAAATTGCGTCAGGTCCAGTTGCGATTGAGATTGCCTTTAAAGCTCCACTAAGCGATGCCGAAGATAATGTAGCCGCTCTTGGACTCTATCCTCGGCCATATGACATGCCGTATAACTACCAACGAAAGATGGCCTGTAGTTACGGATGGGATTGGGGTCCAATCACAATCTCCTCAGGAATCTGGAAGAAAATCGAAATTCATTCCTGGATTACTGCCCATTGTGACAACGTTGCCATAATTCCTGCTGTTGAAAATAATCTCCCAGTCCTAACCTTCAATGCAAAAGTTGTCACCTCAACCAAGGAAGTCTCGGCCCGAGTAATTGTTAGTTCAGCGACATCAGGTGAAGTCGTTTCAGAGGAGTCTGTAAATCTCTCTAACGGAGAATTCAAGGGCAGAATCGAAATACCGAATGCGCAGATATGGCATCCTCGTGGCCGCGGATCTCAGCCGCTCTACTTTGTAGATTTACTTCTCCTTAACTCAGAAGGTTCAGTTTTAGAGACTCACAGAAAGAGAGTCGGATTTAGAAGTGTGGAGATCGATGACTCTCCGACGGGTGACGGAAGAAACCTCTTCGCAATCAAAGTTAACGGCGAACGACTTTGGATCAGAGGGGCCAACTGGATTCCTGATGACCCATTTCCTACACGTGTAAGTAAAGAGCGCTACCAACAACGAATCAAAGACATGCTAGAAGTTAATATCAATGGAATCCGTGTATGGGGTGGCGGAATATATGAGTCGGAAGATTTCTATGACTTCTGTGACGAAGAGGGCATCGTTGTGTGGCAAGACTTTCCTTTTGCCTGCGCAGCTTACCCAGAGACGCCAGAGATGTTTGCTGAGGTCGCGGCAGAGGTAGATGAAAATGTGAGACGACTTTCGTCACACCCAAGTCTTGTCATTTGGTGTGGCGGGAATGAATGCCTTGAAGGTTTTCAATATTGGGGTTGGCAATCAGAACTTGCGGGAAGACCATGGGGTGAAACCTTCTACAGAAAGACTATTCCAGAAGCCCTAAGGGCCGTTGACACTTCTCGTCCTTATATTCCGGGCTCCCCGTTCTCTACTCATAACGATGATGTTAGAAGTTTTGACTCTGGTACGAATCACATTTGGGATGTGTGGAATGAAACCGGATACGAACGCTACGAGCAGTATCAGCCCGCATTCGCCGCTGAGTTTGGTTTCAACGGTCCAGGTTCGTGGTCGATGCTCACTCGTGCTATAGGCAGAGATGATCTCGATTCAACTACTTCAGAGGTTGCGTACTACCAACGCGCCTTTGATGGCATGACGAAAATTGCTGCCGGGCTCTCTCGAGAGTTTGCAGTTCCTCCAACATCAGGCCATGCATGGTATTTCGCAGCAGCCTTAGATCAGGCAAGAGCGGTGGAGATTGGTCTCAAACACTTCCGCAGTCTTTATGAAACATGTTCTGGTTCGATCCTTTGGCAATTCAATGACATGTGGCCTGCTATCAGTTGGGCTGTCCTTGATTACACGGGCTTCAGGAAACTAGCTTGGCATGCAATGAAGGCTGCGTATAGGCCACGCACCTTGATTATCGGAAGAGTCGATCAGGGGGCGCAAATAACACTGCTCAATGACCACTCCGAACCATGGAACGCCGAAGTTGAACTCTTCCTCATCAACAAAAGTGGACTCGTTGTTGGAAAACAATTCCTCAAAGTTGAACTTGAGAAATATAGCGTCTATAGGACGCCCGCAACAGAGATTTTCCCTGAGATCGCTGATGGTCAATATGAAGGTTTCATTTTGGCCAATTCGCAAGAAGTGCGTGCGGCGCGGCGTACGACTTTGAATCCAGCAAGCAAAGCGCCTGCTCATGACGTTGAGATTTTTTCAAGTTTTGGGGATAATCTCTTAAAAATTGATGTGACAGCCAACACCTACATACACGAGCTCTGCGCCATGCCTGAGATCATTGCATTAGGAACTCAAGTTGATAAACAAATTGTGTCGCTACTCCCGGGCGAAAGTCACACTTTCACTATCTCGGGAGCGAGTGAGGATCTGCGCAAGATTGCCGAGAATGCCTCTTCGCTTCTTTGGTCGCACAATCGAGTAGTAAATCCATGACCGACATATCGATTGAATCATTTGGCGCAAAGGGTGACGGAATCACCAACAACGCAAGCGCTATACAGTCCGCAATCGATTCTGCCTCTGAAAACGGTGGTGGACGCGTGGTAATCCCACCTGGTGTATTCCTCAGCGGCAGTCTGCAACTAAAAGCAAACGTCACCCTTTACCTGACCAATGGGGCGGTGTTGAAGGCGAGCTCTAATTATGACGACTATAGCGATGAACATAATATTAAGAATCTGACTGGTGGCGCAGTAGATGAGTTTGTACTACCTCAACGAGCCTTTATTACCGCATTTCGCGCCTACAACTCTGTGATCAGTGGTGATGGAACAATTGATGGCAACTCAGAGGGTTTCATCGAAGAACGCGGTCAGTACATCCATAGAATGCGGGGGCCAGTTGGAGGCAAGGATCAGTATCTGGAGAGACCTTTCACTATCTTTCTTATCGAGTGTGACTCAGTAAAAATCAGGAATATCACAATTAAAGATCCTGCATTTTGGGCTCTTCGTCTCACAGGATGCAATAACTCGCTGATTGATTCCATTCGAATCGAGACAGATTTAATGGTGCCAAATGCTGATGGGGTCGATATCGATCGATGCCAAAATGTCAGAATACTTAACTCAGAATTCATAACAGCCGATGATTGCATTTCGTTGAAGTCATGTTCACAGACAGCTCAATATGGAGATGTGGCTAACATTGTGATCTCAAATTGTTTGATGACGTCAACATCGGGTGCGATCACCTTGGGGACTGAGTCTGTCGGAGACATAAAGAATGTAATAGTCTCAAACTGTGTAGTCCGTGACTCACATCGTGGCTTTGCAGTTCGTGCTCGTGAAGGTGGAACAATATCGAATGTGCGATTCTCCGACTCAATCGTGCAGACAAGAACCTTTAGCGAAATGTGGTGGGGCCATGGAGAAGCCCTTCATGTGACAGCATTTTCGTGGGACGACCCAACCAAAGGTACCGATGGCAATATTGAACGTACATATGAAGGCTTTGTTAGAGATATAGTTTTTGAAAATATTACCTGCCAAAGTGAAGCAGGAATACTTAATTATGCCGCACGTCCTGAACTAATTTCAGGAGTGACGTATCGAAACATCGACCTGACCTTGATCAAAGCATCAAAATGGCCTGCACGAATCGATTTGCGACCTAATGGAATTGAGTCTGTTCTTAATCGCAAGCACAATGCATTTGAGGTGGTAAATGCCACAGATGTCAAGATGATTAATTGCACTATTCGTTGGGACAGAACCGAGCGAGAGGATTATCTCGATGCGGTTCTGGTAGAAAACTCCCCCGGTTACGCAGCAGTCGATCTCGTAGAAATAGTTAAATGACAAATCTGAATGTCCGACACTCAACTAGGTCAGATATTCAAGGGTTGCGTGGGATAGCTGTCATTCTTGTCATTATTGGTCATGTCTATCCATCAGTACTCCCGGGTGGGTTTATCGGCGTAGATGTCTTCTTTGTGATCTCTGGATATGTGATAACCCAACAGTTGAAGTCACTATGGGTGACTGATCGAATGAAAACGATCACAATTTTTTACACAAGACGAATTCTGAGGATTCTTCCGTCTGCTCTACTTGTGGTGCTGGTTTCTGTTCTGAGTACGAGAACTTTTCTTGGTCCAGTTTTCGGCTTACAAGCTTCTGCCGATGGCTTCTGGTCTACAGTTTTCCTGGCAAACTTCCATTTTGCCGCTTTATCCCAGGATTACTTTGCCTCGGGAGCTCCCCAATCCGTTCTTCAGCATTTTTGGTCGCTTTCAATCGAAGAGCAGTTCTATCTTGTGTGGCCATTGACTTTCATACTATCGGTCAAATTTCTAAGCTCTCAAAATCACATAGTTCTTTTTGTTGGCACAATATTCCTAGTTTCCTTCATCTTCTGTATCGCCAATCTTTATTTGTTTGATGGACAGAATTTTTTCAGCACCGCAGCTCGCGCCTGGCAGCTCTTGGTCGGATGCCTACTCGGCCTTGTGAACCCGGCTCCAAGAGGACTTCTGATATTTCGCTTGACGTCCTTGGTAACTCTATTTCTGAGCGCTGCCCTGCTTAATCAGACGATGAACTGGCCATCTCTGAGCTCGTTTATCGTTGTTATTGCTGCGCTGGTACTTTGCTATCCAATTGGCAATCAGAGAAATCGTCTACTAGACAGTCGTCCGCTGAGGTACATAGGCGATGTCTCATTTTTACTTTACCTGTGGCACTGGCCCATACTTACAATTTCGAGAAACTATTTCCAAGTATTTAAGTTTGAGCACACGATCCTAGTACTCTCTCTAACTTTACTTATCTCCGCGATCATGCATAAAACTTTCGAACAACCAATCCGCAGAAACCAGAGGCTTATCGCAAATCCTCAAATAACCATTTTCGGCGGCATTATTCTTACCCTAATCACCGCCGTTACGATGAGGAGTTTGTGATGTCTAATAAACGGCTTGTTTTTGTCTGCTTACTAATTATGTTCTTCGCTTTTCCGACACCAAGTCACTCGACTGTGACCGCTGGATCGAAGTGTGCGAGCATCGGTTCGACCACTGTTATTTCAAAGGCGAAGTTTGTTTGTCTTCAATCGAAAAATTCATCAACTTGGCAACCTGCAACTCCAGAGAACCTACACCGTTTGGATCTAGCGAGATCGGTAACCCAACAAAATCTCCCACCCAGTCTCCGAGATAAGCTTTTACAGGCCAGATCCGATAAGAGTAAATGGCTGGACCAGGCTTGTTCTGTAGATTTTGAAAGTATCGAGACACCCGTTTGCGAAGGTGGGGATTTTAATTCAACTCGGCTAATTGTTCTCTATGGCGATTCTCATGCCTCTATGTGGATGAGTTCAATCGAAATGATTGCAAAGAAAAATGGATACAAAGTTCGCCTATTCGCGAAGCTTGCATGCCCACTAGTAAGAGAGCCAATTTGGTCTTTTCAACTCAATAAGCCTTTCAGTGAATGCACTCAGTGGCAGGAGAAGATAGTTGCTCAGATTCAGTTGCTAAAGCCTGATGTTTTAATCGTAACCGACCAATGGAAGCCAGCCGTTGTCGATGGCAAACGATCTGATTTCGACACTCCGTTTGTCTGGCAACGTGAGTTTCCAAAAGCTCTGCAACAGCTTTCGGTTACCACTAAGAAGTTGATCGTTATAGGCAATAATCCGAGCCTGACCCAAGATCCCGTTAGTTGCATCAGCAAACCGCGCTCTTCCCTGGCTTTATGCTCCAGCGGTAGAAATCAGGCAGACAATGCGGCGATTAACAAAATTGAGAAAAATGCCGCAGACGCTCTAAAGGCGACATATATCGATACCGTTGCTTGGGCCTGCACAGACTCGCTATGCCCCGTCGTTATTGCGGGCAAAATTGCATACTTTGATCAGTGGCACTTTTCCGAAAGCTTTGTGCAGCACCTGCGCCCGCTCCTTGAGAAAGCACTGGCCTTGCCATCCTAATTTCCGAGTTAGCACTCATAAATTATTCGTGTAGCATTTAGTCACCGAGGACGATTGGCTCAGCGGTAGAGCACCACATTGACATTGTGGGGGTCACTGGTTCGATCCCAGTATCGTCCACGTTAATTGATCGCGTTAGGTAAGCCCGAGAACACTCACTGGGGTAAGCCTCTGAGTGGATGTTCCATCGCCTAACTTTCCACGAGTGTTATCACCCCAACACTTTACGTCTCCAGATGTCAGGACTGCACACGAGGCGTTCTGCCCGGCCGCTATCGCCGAAACTCCAGAAGTCATTCCAGAGACATTCACTGGAGTACTGCGGTCTATCGTTGTGCCATCACCAACATGACCATTTGCGTTGGATCCCCAACATTTGACTCCACCTGTGTTGAGCAGTGCGCACGCGTGATTATTGCCAGCTGAAATCGCAGTAACTCCAGAACTCAAGCCACTCACGGTTACCGGTGCAGCATGGTAACCACTTCCGCTTCCAGACCCGACTTCTCCATTCCAATTGGATCCCCAACACTTCGTCTCACCCGTACTCAATAAAATGCAGGTGAGTGAACCTCCAGAGGAAATCGCACTCACAACCGATGACAGACCGAATACATTTACTGGGGTTGTGCTGGCCGTTCTCGTACCATCACCTAATTCTCCATTGCCGTTACCCCCCCAGCATTTTGCTCCGCCTGCTAGCAGAGTTGCGCAAGCGTGCAAATTTCCGACACTCACAGATTTCACTCCCGAGCTCAGGCCGCTCACGACGGTGGGAGTACTTCGATTGGTGGTCGTTCCATCACCAATCTGGCCTTGAGTATTCCAGCCCCAACACCTGACCGCGCCAGTTGTGAGAACTGCACAAGAGTTGAAGTAGCCAACGGAAATCTGCGCCACTCCTGAAGATAAACCAGATACCGAAACGGGCGTAGTCCGAGATGTTGTAGTTCCATCACCCAACTGGCCGTAACCGTTGTATCCCCAACACCTGACCCCTCCTGTGTCCAAAAGTGCACATGCGTGTCCTTCCGCAACGGCAACAGACACGACTCCTGAGCTCAAGCCTGTTACAGGCACAGCAGATAAGCTGTTCGAAGTTCCACCATTTCCAAGCTCGCCATTTCCGCCATTGCCCCAACACTTAACACCACCCAAGTCCGTGACTACACAGCCACTTGCCCATAAATCAATTGCGCTCACAAAACTTGAATGTTTCTTACTTTGAATCGCTAATTTATGTACTG
>JACCDZ010363933.1_pt1 | contig 26422 bp, 26 predicted proteins | sample 7449551 | NCBI WGS metagenome assembly JACCDZ01 (sample SAMN15323452, study PRJNA562643) | freshwater metagenome | isolation source: river surface water | place: USA:Blue River Watershed | collected 2017-08-18 | reverse complement strand
TGATCCAAACGACACGTGACTTGTCCCAAATTTCTGCACCCAATTCTTCGAGCATCGGCTTCAAACGCCGCGGGCCTGAGGAATCATGGAACATGGCCAAGTCGACTTGACAGTTGACGATTTCTCCCACGGCGACATGGCTTCGGCCAGCCGCCTTGGCAATCAGTTTTTGCGCAAGGGTTTGCGGGGGGTGAGAGTGGGTTACGGTGCTCATGTTTGAAAAATCGATGTAGGGGGGACTGCCCCGCTTCAAGCCTTCACCTTTTGTTCTCGCATGGCAACGCGGGCATCCACATCACCAATGCGCGAAACTTCCAATTGATATTCATAACGGTCAGGGCGATACAAGCCCTCTAACCATTGCACGGGTTGATCCTGTGCATCGAACACCAAACGACGAACTGACAACAAGGCCGAGCCAATGGCGACATCCAGTGCATCGGCCACACGCGCATCGGCTTGGCGTGCCGAGATCGTTTGTTGCGCACGACCCAGTTCGACGCCAGCCTCGCTGAGTAACTGAAGCAATGGCTTGGCGGCTAAGTCTTTGCGAACAATGTCGGCAGCCAAGTGCTGAGGCACATACGTGACGATGTAAGACAAGGGGCCCTCACGAGAACTTCGCAAGCGGATGGCTTTTTTAACGGCAGACCCCACTTCAATTTGAAGCGCAAACGCAACATCTTCTGGGGCAGCAATGGTGCGCCAATCCAGCACTTTGACAGTGGTGGCACGACTGGCACTCACAATGTTTTCCATCAATCCCGCCAAGCGGGTGGGTTGTGTGAGTGCTGGTGTGCTCATGCCCAAACCAGCATGATGGGATGGCTTTGGAAAAGTACCTCGGCCAGCCACACGAACGATCAATTCTTCGGCCACCAATTTTTCCATCGCATGACGAATGGTGACACGGCCCACGCCAAACTGCTTGGCCAATTCTATTTCTGCCGGCATGGCTTTGGCAAAACGGCCTTCAAGCAATTGCTCTCGCAGAACCAAATAAATTTGGTGGTACTTGGTTAAAGGCAAGCGGGACGTCATGCCATGGCCTCTTCAAAATTCCACGATTGCATTTCTATGCCAAACACGTCTGAGGGACTGACATCGACCCATTGGTGGTAAAGCATGAATTGATAGCAATCATTGGCTTGGATTTCGCTGGGCGTGAATGCAAAAGCCAAATTACCGCCTGTGCTGTAACGCCCCGGAAAACCAAAGTGCAGTAAATTTTGTTTAAACACCGAAGCCGCTGTTTTGGCCAAGTTGAATGTTGGCGCCAAGAACTCAATGACCAACCCAATCTCGTGTTGACTTTGGTGGGACTTAGGCAATGCTCTAACAGCCCCTTGACCATAAACATGCGACACCATCGACCAATTGCCAGGCACCAATTTTTGAACCCGTTCAAGCACTGTTTGTAGCGCCTTCGGCATCGTTTCAATCATGCGAGAGTCTGCAACGCCCGCAATCAATACAGCCCTCGATCCTGAATACGTTGCCCCTTCTACTTTCAAAGTAGGCACTGGACGGGGCACAAATTGTGCGCCAGAGACTTGGGTTCTGTGCGCATCCAGGGCGGTGTATTTGGCGTGACGCAAATGCAATGTGCCCTCAGGCTCTTCCACCACCCATGGGTCTGCTTGTTCGTACAAGGCATGGGCTGCAACAGAGGCCGGTGTGGCATGCGCATTCGGATTCATGCTTTCCAAAATGAAATCGGAAGGGCCCAGTTCGGCCAACATGGCATCTCGACCCCCTGGGGTACAGCACAGCGATGTGCACTCAATGATTTTGGCCATGTGCAGTGACAATGCTGGGTCATAGCCCAGCATGTGTGGCAAGGCTGCAAAAATAGCGGTGTCGCAAGATCGGCCTGCAATCAAGACATCCGGTTTATGCATCAGTGCCTGTATGAAGGTGTGTGTACCGCACTGCGCCACAATGTGGGCCGCCGATTCAATTTGCGTTTGATTGGGCACAGGCAGTGGCAGCGAAACACCGTCAGAGTCTAAGCTTTTGATGCGGCCAGCTTGCACGGCTCGCACCAAAGTTTGACGGGGTACATCGCTGGAAACGGTGGCCACAGAAAAAGACAGCGCATGCTTTTGAGCCAATTCTTGCAACAGAATCAAAGTGGCTTCGAGGTGTGGTTTTGCACCTGCCGTACCAGCACTGCCAATGATCAAGGGGATGTCCAATTGTCTGGCGGCCAGCAACACCAACTCTAAGTCGCGCAACACCATGTCTTTGGGGGCGGCCATCTGGCCCGAGCCCAAGTAGTAAGGTCCTGGATCAATCGAGCCCATGTCGCAGCCGATGAAATGGGGCTTTCTTTGTAGCCCGCGTTCCAAAGATTCTTGAACAATGCCAAAACCCAATTGGCCCGAAGCAGACAACACTCGCAAGCGTTCGGAACCCATCACATGGCTTGCTAGCAAGCGAGAAACAGCAGATGGTTTAGAAGCGCTTGTCATCTGATTAGACCATCAGCGCCATGAGGGGCGCATGTTGTTGCGCACCATACAAATCACCATCACCGGGGTGCCCTGCACACACACTGCGCGGCATCGACAACTTCATGGCCAAGATCTCGGGCAAATCGAAGCGTTTAATTTGAGCGCTTTGCAAGCCATAGAGGCTGGCAATTGAATGGACCTGCAGCGATTCGCTTTGAACCGCGCGTTGGTAGGCCTCACCATCTCGAAAAAATAAATCCAAGGTGACGCACAAAGGTCCCGCATTTTTGCTGCGAATGACACTGGCCAATTCGGTTAAAGGAAGAGACTGAGAGGCCATCAACTTACCGGGCTGTAAAGCCACCATCTGCGCACAGAATTTGACCTGTGATGAAAGACGCCCTGTGTGACAAGAGGAAACTCACCACCTCACCAATCTCATGCGCTTGCCCTAAACGTCCCATGGGAATGCTGTTTTGCATGGTCGCCAAAGCAACGGGGTCCGCCATGGTGCTTGCCACCATAGGCGTCTCAATGGGACCAGGCCCCACTGCATTGATGCGAACTCCCTCAGTGGCCCACTCCAAGGCCAAGGACTTGACCATGCCATTCAAACCGGCTTTGGACGCCGCATAGGCAGCGCCACGCGCATGACCAACCAAACCAATTTGACTGCTGATGACCACCACACTGGCATCACCAGAGCGGTTTTTTCTCATTTGCGCAATAGCGGCCCTGGTCAGCACAAAAGTTGCATCTAAGTTGAGTGCCAACGTTTGGCGCCATTCCTCTAAGGTGATTTCGTCGGACAACTTTTTGAAGAAAATTCCGGCACAACAAGCCAAGGCATCTAAACCACCCAGCGCTTGCGCGGCTTTGGCTGGCAATGCAGCACAAGCCTCGTCATCTAACAAGTCCTGAACAAAAACGATGGCCTGGGGCAAGGCTTTTTGTAACGCGGCCACTTGGTCTTGGCTCTGCACCACGGCAGCCACTTTGGCGCCATGGTGAGAAAGTGCGAGCACAGTTGCAAACCCAATGCCCGAACCCGCCCCCGTCACCAAGACATGACGCCCTGCGAGTTCCTTGGCCACATTAGACACCGTTCAAAGTCCCAAATAGTTTTTGCGAAGTTCAGGATCGCGCGCCAAATCGGCGGCCTTGCCTTGCATGGCCACTTGGCCGTTTTCAATGATGTACGCCCGGTGTGCAATGGCCAATGTTTGAACCGCATTTTGTTCCATCAACAAAATTGGCATGCCTTGCTTGTTGATGCTGGCAATCAATTCAAACATTTGCTCGACCAGCAATGGGGAAAGACCCAGCGAAGGCTCGTCCATGATGAGCAATGCTGGCTCAGACATGAGACCACGCCCAATGGCCAACATTTGTTGCTCACCGCCAGACAATGTGCCTGCCATTTGAGAAAAGCGTTCTTTCAAACGTGGAAAAATTTCAACCACGCGTTCTAGGTTTTGCGACCTGCGGGCTTTGCCGCGAATTTGACTGCCCAACTCGAGGTTTTCTTTGACATTCATGTTCGGGAAAATACGCCGGCCTTCGGGCACATGGATCAGGCCACGCTGCACCACTTCTGTGGAATTCATGCCAGTTAGGTCTTCGCCTTGAAAACGAATTGAGCCACTGAATGGTTTGTAGAGAGCAGAGATGTTGTTGTTGAGGGTGGACTTGCCGACGCCATTGCTGCCCAGCACCGCCACAATTTCGCCTGCGCTCACATCGAGGTTGATGCCGCGCAGAATTTCAATCTGTCCATAGCCTGCATGGAGATTGCGAATTTCAAGCATGTTCAACTCCTTGTGCTTGACCCGTCATTTGATCGGCAGCGCCCCGTCCCAGGTAAGCTTCAATCACTTCACGGTTGTTAACAACCTCTTCTGGTTTGCCTTGCGCAATGATCTTGCCGTATGACAACACATAGATGTACTCAGACAGACTCATCACGGCATGCATGACGTGCTCAATGAGCAAAATGGTAACGCCAGAGTCACGAATGCTGCGGATGAGCGCAATGATTTCAATGATCTCTTGCGGATTCAAGCCGGCCATGACTTCGTCCAGCAATAACAACTTGGGGCCAGTGGCCAATGCGCGTGCCAGCTCCAAACGTTTTCTGCCTGCCACAGTCAATTCAGAAGCGGGTTGATCGAGCATGCCCGCCATACCTACTTTTTCTGCAATCAAACGCGCATGGGCATGGGCTTGGTCGCGGGATGCAAACTGCTGATAAGCGCCTACAGCAATGTTTTCAAGCACTGAGAGCTTGGCAAAAGGCTGCGTAATTTGAAAAGTGCGAACCATGCCAAGGCGTGCAATTTCATGCACCTCGAGCCCAACAATGTTCTTTCCAAGCAGCTCAACCTGACCTTCGTTGATTTTGTGAAAGCCCGCGATAGATGCAAACAAAGTTGTTTTGCCTGCGCCATTGGGACCAATGAGCGAAACAATTTGACCTGCAGAAACCTCTAAGGAAGCATTGTCGACCGCGCGCAAGCCACCAAAAATTTTGGTCAACCCTTTAACTTTCAACATCAGGCTTCTCCCTTTTTAGGGGCGGCAGATGTCAAACGACCTGCCTCCTTGCGTTCTTTTTTCTTGAACAAATCAACCAAGCCGTTGGGCAAGAAGGCAATGATGATGACCAGCAGCGTGCCATAGAGCACCAAGGAAAGACCTTGCAGGCTGAACATAGACCGAGTTACTTCACTGACCAATGCAAGCAGCACGGCGCCAATGAGCGGGCCATACACAGTGCCTGCGCCACCAATCATGCTGACCAAGAGCATCTCGACAGACTTGTCTACACCAAACACGATGGTGGGATCGATGTACAAGAAGTACTGCGAGAAAAAGCATCCACCGACGCCTGCAATGGCACCAGAGATGGCCATGATTTTGATCTTTTCAGAAAAGACATTGATGCCCAGTGCACGCGCTGAATCTTCATTTTCTCGAATGGCCGCCAAGCGGGCACCAAAGCGTGAAGCCTTCAGCCAAAGTGCAATGGCAATCGAAATGACGGTGAGCGCCAAGATGATGAAGTAAAAAACTCGGCGATCACCAAACTGGAAATTGGCCGCGGTTTGCTTCATCGGGATCAGCATGCCCAAACCACCGCCGGTAATTTCAATCGAGTTGGAAATGATGCGAAAGACTTCTGCAAACGCCAAGGTAATCAAAGCGAAGTAAGAACCTTTCAGCCCTGCCCTGAACGACAAGACAGAAATGAACCATCCCGCCGCTGCGCCAGCCAAAGCCGAAACGGGCAGACCCCACCAAGGGTTAAAACCAAAGCGCATTTGGACAATGGTGGAGGCATAGGCACCCACACCGAAAAATGCCACATGGCCAAACGACAACTGACCCGCAAAGCCCCCAGCAATGTTCCACGACTGTCCAATGAAAGCATAGAACAGCGCCAATACGCCGAAGTTAATGACAAAAGCTGAATCAGAAGTGAATGGGAAAATAATGGCGACGACCAACAACAACAAGTGAAGGGTCCAAGGTAAACGATTGAAAATCATTGCTTGTCTCCAAAAAGTCCGGAGGGCCTGAACAGCAAGATCAGAATGAAGATGAGCGATATCCCAATTTGACCCAAGCTCTCACCCAAATACAAACCGCCAAAAGACTCGGTCAAGCCGACAATCAAGCCGCCAATAACAGCGCCCAAAAAGCTACCCATGCCGCCTAACACCACCACTGTGAAAGCCACCATCACAAAGACGTGACCCGTGGTAGGTGAGACATAAAAAATGGGCATGAGCAAAGATGCTGCTGCACCCAATGTGGCCATGCCCAAACCAAACGAGATGGCAAAGACTTTGTCCACATCAATACCGACCAAGCGCGCACCCATGCGCTCTTTGGCCACGGCACGAATGGCGCGCCCTGTATCGGTTTGGGTAATGAAAATGCCCAGCAATGCACACATCACCATGGCCGCCACAAAGGAGATGACCTTGGGCAAGCCAATGAGCAAGGGGCCGACCTCAAACATTTTGTCGCTGTAGGAAAGAGAAATGGTGCGAGAGTCGCCCGTAAAAAACATCAGCGCCAAGTTTTCAATGACGATTGACAAACCCAGGGTGATCAACAAAATATTTTCGTCTTTGCCGTAAGACAATTTGCCGATGAAATATTTGTACAACACATAGCCCATGGCAAACATGGTGGGCATGGTGATGATCAAAGAAAGATAGGGATCAACGCCCAACTTGGTCACCAAGTAGAAAACACCAAACATGGCCACCATCAGCATGCTGCCATGCGCAAAATTAATGATGTGCAGCACACCATAAATCAGTGTGAGGCCAGAGGCGACGAGGGTGTAAATACCCCCCATGAGGATGCCATTGATGACAGCCGCTCCGATGATGGTCAGGTCCAAAACGAGTTCCTTGTCATGAGGTCAATAAATTTGCAGTAAAACTGCAAGATGAATTCTCAGGAGCCATCCAACCTGACTGCTTGTTGCAATCAAGTTGAAGTCTCCGTTAGAAATCTAAGAAATTCGGAAGCAGTTCAATCCGCCAAGCAAGCGCCTCAGTCGGGCTGCGCGTTTGCTTGGCTGAAGCCCCTGTATCAGCTGAATTTAGGACGTGGGAAGACTGGCTTCACCGCTGAAAATTCATTGGGCCAAACCACGTTGATGTCGGTCTTGGTGGCTTGCAGCATGGCTGCACGACCGCCTGTGTTTTGACCGTCAACAAACTTTGTGGGGCCGTAGGGCATGAAGTGATCGGACCAGGTGCTGGCCTCAAGCGCCGCAATGACCTTTTCTTTGTCAGCCGTCTTGGCCCGCTCCAAGGCGTCGGCATAGCACTTGACAGCGTTGTAACCGCAGTAGACCTCGAACGTGAACAATCCGCCTTTGGCTTCCACTGCCTTGCGCATGGCCAAGGCTTTTGGATTGCGGGGGTTGTACCAGTGGTTGAAGTCCATCATGTTTTGAGCGATGTCAGGCTGCTCGCTGACGAGCTTGAAGTTGAAGCCACCGCCCAACACACTGAACATGCCCGCCACATCAACGCGTTGCTGGTGCAAAGTGCGGGCCAACAAAACGTACTCGTTTTGATAGTTGCTCATGATCACGAGGTCTGGCTTCAGGCTCTTGATACGGAGGGCAACGTTGGAGAAATCGCGTGTGGGGTTGGCATGCTTGATAACCTCTGCCACTTGGACATTGATACCTGGCAGGCGGTCAGCCAACAGCTTGGCTGTACCTGTACCAAACTCAGACTCTTCGTGGACCAACACCGCAGACTTGGCAACACCGCCAGCCGCCTTGTTGATTTCGCCCAAGCCCACAATGGCATCGTCCACACACTTGCCAAAGCCAGGCGCCAACCTGAACACATTTTTCAGACCGCGTCTAACGATTTGATCGGACACGCCAACGTCAATCATGAAAGGCGTGTTGTACTTGGCTGCAGCCTGTGTGGCTGGCAACGCAATGGCACTGGAGAAACAGCCCACATAAGCGGCCACACCCGCCTGATGCAGACGCTCCACTTCGGAGACGCCAACTTCGGGGCGAGATTGTGAATCGCCCAGCGCGGCTTCCAATTTAGCGCCGCCCATTGACTTGATACCACCAGCGGCATTGATCTCATCGATGGCCATCTGGCAGCCCAGGCGCCCCTGACCACCGCTATAAGCCAGGCCACCACTCACTGGGTGTACCAAGCCAATTTTTATGGGTGCAGGCTGCGCCAACAAAAAGCCAGGCGCGCCAAGTGCGGAAGTGGCTGCACCAGCTTGCAAGATCAAACGACGGGATACGCGGACATCAGACGTCATGGTAATTCCTCAATGAAGAAGTTGTGGGTTGAATTAAATTGTTCCATTCATAGAACAATTAGGTACACTGTGCAACAATCTTTTCGTGAAGTCAAGCGGAACTACCTTAAGTTTTTAAAATTTAAAGTGTCAACTTTTCCTCACACTGATTGATGTTTTTTCAAACACAACAAGGCAGCAAGAGATCGAACCACGATGGATCATTTGCATTACACCTACAGCGCCATTCATCAGCGCAAGCCTCTGCCATTGGCGACCAACTTGCATGTGTTTGCGGTGCTTTACCTCGAGCACTGGGACTTTGAAGCACCCGAAGGCAGTGTCCGCGATCCACGATTTGTAGGGGAGTTTGGAAGCTTCAATCCAGACTATCGAAGTTGGACGCAACGCGAATATGGCTTGCGAATTGGCGTCTTCAGAATCATAGAAGCCTTACTTGAAATAGGTATTCAACCCGTGGTGGCAGCCAACAGCATGGTGTTGCCGCGAGTACCTGAAATCCTTCAATCGCTGAAGGACTCTCAAGCTGAATGGTTGGCGCACGGTGTCGCTGCCACACGCCTCATGCACGCCGACATGCCGCTTGAAGAACAGCAAGCACACATTGCGACTTCATTGCAAGCCATGCAAACTTACACCGGTCAAACGTCGCAGGGTTGGCTCAGTCAAGATTGGGGCACATCACCCCAAACTTATGGCTTGCTGGCCGATGCGGGTGTTCAGTACACGCTCGATTGGGGCAACGACGATCAGCCTTATTGGATGCAAGCCGCTGGCCAGTCCCAACAAAGTTTGTTGGCCATCCCCATGTCGAGCGAATGGGACGATGTGCAGGGTCAATGGTTCAGGCCCGTCGAGCCTTCACAACATGCTCAACAAATGTATGAAGCAGCTGTTCAAATGCGCAATGAGTGTCAGCAACATCAACGCAGCGCTGTCATGGGTTTAGGCATTCATCCTTGGGTATGGGGCATGCCCAGCCGCATTCGTTATTTGCGTGATTTGTTAACAAAATTAAAACAAGCAGACGGCATGGCCTTCACAACACCTCAAAAGATCTATGCACAGTGCGCCAGCGTCTCAGGCAGTGGCGCAGCACTTTCGTAATCAGACACTAGGATTCTTTCCATGGACTACCTTGACACGCTCAGCCAATTTTCTTCTGACCTCGACTATCGACCTCTGAATGCGGATGTCAAGAATCAAGTGGGGTGGATCTTGGCCGACACCGTCGCGGCCATGGCAGCAGGTTCTGCGGAACCCGAACTGCGTGCCATCGCCAACAAACAACCCCAAGTCTCGGCCAACAGCCATGCTGCGCAACTCATTGGACTTGGCGCGTGCAGCACAGCCGAAGCTGCTGCATTCATCAATGGCACGTCTGGCACTTTTTTAGAGATGGATGAGGGCAACCGATTTTCACGCGGCCATCCTGCTGTTCACGTCATTCCAGCTGCGCTCGCACTCAGCCAAGAAAGAGGTGCAAGCGCAGAAAACTTTTTGGCCGCCATCGTGGTGGGTTATGAAGTCGGTTCAAAATTGGGTGCCGCCTCTCAACTGCGGGGTGCCATGCATCCGCACGGTACTTGGGGCACCATCGGCGCAGGCGCAGCATGCGCGCGCATCGCGGGCATGCCGGCCAGCGACATGCGACAGACCCTCAATATCGCAGCGTCACTGACCACCGCCACCTCCAAACAAACCATGCTGGAAGGCGGATTGGTGCGCAACGTGTATGCGGGCCTGAGCAACCGAAATGGCTTACTGGCTTTGAACTTGGCAGAGTGCGGCTTCACGGGAGAACGAGATGGCCCTTCTTCTTTGTTGGGCAAAATTATTTCTGAAAGTTTTCAACCCGATGCAGTCACACAAGGACTGGGACAAGACTGGCACTTGATGCGCAACTATTTCAAATTGCACTCATGCTGCCGATATAACCACGGCACCTTGGACGCCATCGATCAAATGGCCGCCACTCAACCTTTGCCTCAGGCCGAAGAGATTGATCGCATTGAGGTTGTCACCTATCACTTGGCAGCAGAATTGAACGACCCTGCACCCAACAACACTTTGGCTGCCAAATTTTCTGTGCCCTTTGCCGTTGCCACACGCATCGTCAACAACACCAGCGCACTGTCAAGTTTTACTTGGGACGCTGTTCGCAATCCAAAGACTTTGGCATTGGCGCAGAAAGTCAGTGTGTCGCATGATCCGGCAATGAGCGCCCGATTGCCCAATGAGAGACCCGCCAGCGTAACGCTTTATTTAAAGGATGGCTCAAGCAGAACGGCACAAGCAGGCGTCAATCGGGGCGACGACGCCTCGCCCTACACACGGGAAGAGTTGCGCGAAAAATTCATGAACCTCACCAGCCGAATTTGGCCGGCTGCGCACTGCGAAAAATTACTCCAAGCAACTTTGGATTTGGCAGACTTGAAATTGCCGCTTCAAACTTGGACAGCCTTGTTGGCGCATTCACCCAAGTGAATTTTCACCGGACATGTAAACAAACACCGTCGAAAAAACGCCTTCACTCAATTCAAAGAAGTTGCAATTGTTTTTGACAAGTTTTTCGCCTTGATGGGTGATGTTCTCCACACGAAATCGACTGGCTATGCGCTGATTCTTTACATCGACTGTGTGTGAAAACTGTCCGTGCCAAACTTGGGCGTAGCGTTCATTCAAGCGCTCATACATCCCCTTTAATTCTGTGTCCCTGCCTTCATAGTGCACGCTATGATTGGCAATGCTAAAGCGTGCATGGGGTGCAAAGCAAGACAGGGTGCCCGCAATGTCTTTGCGATCAACCGCCGCAAAGTAATTTTCAACCAACGCAATCAGTTGCGCTTCATTGAGTGTCACTGAACTCATGCGGTCTCCTTAAATCCAGCGTCTTGCAAAGCTCTGAATAAAGCCAACGCACTGCCATGCGCTTTGTAAGCGTCTTCGTGCATGGGTTGCGTCAATCGTTTTTCTTCCAAAAAGTTGCCATGACTGCGCCCTCTGACACACAGCGCAGAAGGCTTGATGGCACCCGTGGGTTTGACATGGGCTGGGATGTAGCTGATGGCAAAACCAAGCCGCCTGTCGTGGGTGGTGTTACCACCTGACGCGTGGACCAAGTCGGTGTGATGCAAAGACATCTGCCCAGGACCGACCGGAATAAACGTCCCCTTGGCGTGATCGAATCGATCACTGATGCCCTGCCCACGTCGAATCATGTTCATCGGCTCGGGCTTGTCATCGTGCTCAAACACGCCCCACTGATGACTGCCAGGCAAGACTTGCATGCAGCCCGCGGCAATGCTGGCATCACTGAGGGCGACCCAAGCTGTGACATGCAGGTGCGGTGACAAATAAAAATAAGGGCTGTCCTGATGCCAACGAACATAGGCGGGTGTATTGGCTTCTTTCAAAAAAAGTGTCGAGTGGTAGACCAAGATGTCTGGCCCAATGACATCTTCAACGGCATCCAAAATGCGCGGGTGATGAACCAATTGATCGGCCCAGTTGAACAACAAATAACTCTTTGATTTTTCGGGGAAATCAATCGGCTTGCCACGCTGTTGTTCCCAATCTTCCAATTCTTGTCTGAAGGCTTTGACTTCGCCTTCATTCAGCACCTCGATTGGTGAGACATAGCCATCGCGCGCATAGCCCTCGATTTGTGCTTCACTCAATAATTTAGGCATGTTTGTAATCCCAAAAATTGCAAGCGGATCGAGGCTTGATCATGACCGGTTCACAGATTGTTGCGCAGCAGACATCATGTCTTGCAACATGTCTAAGCGAGGATGCATAGGCCGCGGATAGGCCTTGCGGCTTTGTGACAAGCCTAGGCCTAACGCAGCCTCGGCCATTTTGTAACTCAATGGCCCAGGGTTGATGACAGGTACTGGCAAGCGTTGACTCAAATACACATGCGATTGGTGCATGGTGGTCGATCCCAAGATCAAAACTTCTGCGCCGTCTTGTTCAATGGCTTCGTAGGCGGCTTTTTCTAACAAAGGAAACACATCTTCTTCTTTGCCAGACAACAGCGCTTGATTGTCGGTTGTCACCTCAATGGCGCGAACCGATGCGCACTTGTGATGCAAACCCAATTCGTCCAACGCTTTTTTGTACAGCGGCTTCCATCGACTGGCCATGGTCAAGATAGAAAACTTGTCGCCCAACATCAAAGCGGTCAGCATGGCAACTTTGCCTGGGCCAAACACGGGAATGTCCAACACTGAACGCAATGCCGCCACACCAGAGTCGCTCATGGTGTCAATGCACACGGCGGCAAAGCCTTCGTCTTGGGCTCGGCAGCCGGCCTCAAAGTTGGCAGTGTCTGCCAAGACAAAATCATGGTGACTTGAATAATTGACGGGACCTGCTTTGACGGTCCTGAATTCAAATTCCAAATCAGGGGACAAATCAATGCCCTTGAGTTGCGCTTGTCGGAGCGCCAGGTTTTCTGGCGACATGGCAAAGGGCACAACCACCAGAATTTTTTTCTTTGCGGGGGTCATGCGCTCACCTTCAACTCAGCGACAGCCTGTGCTGTCGAAGTCACGCGTCCAAACAATCTTTGGAAATTGCGCATCGTGACCTGATGCAATTCTTCGAACGTGGTGCCACACGCGTCTTCTACCAAAGTCACTTGGTAACCTCGGTCGGCAGCCTCACGCGCAGTACTTTCTACACACATGTTGGTCGATACACCCGCCATGTAAATTTGATCGACATGGAGCGACCGAAGCAAGCTGTCGATGGCTGTCGAAGCAAAGGCACCGACCGTGGTTTTGCGAACCACATGTTCTCCCGGGACTGGCTTGAGTTCTGCCAAGATCTCATGGTCTGGACTGCCGACATAGTTGTTGCAACTGGCCAGCAATTTGCGCATGTGACGAGGCGCATCGCTGGCATCGGGCAAGGCTGCACCCAGGGTCACATGAATGACGGGCTGCCCAATGTGATGAAAGTGTTTGCGCAAATCGAGTGTTCTTGGCAACACCGATTGCTCAATGCGTGCAAAGCGGTAGTCACCCACGGCAGAGCCCTGCGCTTTCAAGGTTCGGCCCAATGCACCGTCTCTAGATCCCGTGGCGTATTGCATGTCGATGATGACCAAGGCTGCGCCCTTGGCATCAATGACGGGTTCGCTCATGAAATCACGAATGTAATCTTTGGGGGCGCTCATGGCGTGTCCTTATTTTGTTGTAAATACCAGTCGACGATTTGTGAGCCTGTGGCGCACCAAACGCCCTCGTGGCTGCGAATGTATTCAAGTGCTTTGGCCAATGCGCCAATTCTGTGGGGTTGCCCCATGATGAAGGGGTGAACGGCCACATTCATGACGCGACCGTGAACAGCGCCTTCGGCATACAAAACCTCAAATTCATCGATGATTTTTTGTGCAAAGGCATCAGCCTCTTGGCCCCGCCGCCACGCAATGCTGTCGTTGATTTCCATTGAGTAAGGCAGGGAGGTCAATTCGCCTTGCCGCACATTCACGGGTGTGGGTTGATCATCGTGGTACAGGTCACACAGATATTGCATGCCACTTTCGGCCACCAAATCAGGGGTGCGCAAGGTGTTGGATGCGGCAGGCGAAAACCAGCCCTTTAAACGCTGCCCGGTATGCCGCTGATGAATCTCTTGACACACTTCAATGGCGGCACGTTCCTCGTCTTCCGACATGTTCCAGTGGTATCTGGTGTTGTACAAGCCATGCGACATGAATTCCCATTGCCGCTTCATCATGGCTTCTGCCAAATCGGGGTACATGTCTAGCACCGCCATCGACAAAGAAACCGTGATGGGCAATTCAAGTGAATCAAACAGTTCCATCAAGCGCCACACGCCCACTCGGTTGCCATAGTCGCGCAAGCCATAACCCAAAATATCGGGGTGAGGCACACGTGGCCATGGATTGCGGACCCTCACTTGCTCGGGCAGGTACTCATAGTGCTCAATGTTGGGCGCAACCCACAAAGCAACGCGCGCACCGTTTGGCCATTGCAAGGGGGCGCGCATAGGCAGCGCTGAATATGAAATACGCTCGTGTCCAGCCCCGGACCATTGCGGTGCCATCATTCAAGCGGCTTGGGGTTGCCAAGCATCCAAAATTTGTGAGCCGGTTGCAGCCCAAGCATCTTTGTGGCTCATGATGTGTGCCAAGGCATCTTCCAAGGCCTTGATTCGGTAGGGCTGCCCGATGACCCAAGGGTGCAAAGAAATGGACATGATGCGCCCACCTTCCGTCGCTGACTCTTTGTACAACACATCAAAATGGTCAATCAGTTGATCGCGGAAATCGTTTTCGGTGTGATGGTTGTTGACCAAAATGGTGTAGTCGTCGATGTCAATGGGGTGCGGCATGGCCACCAGTGTTTTGCTGGTGGTGTGCATGGGGTAAGGCATGTCATCGTTCACCCAGTCGCACACATAGTCCAAGCCTGCGGCTGCCAAAATATCGGGCGTGTTGAACGACTCAGACTTGGCGGGTGACAACCAACCGCGCACAGCTTGACCACTGGCTTTGCGCAAAATGCTCAAAGTTTGATCGACCCATTTTTTTTCTTCATCGGCAGACAAACCACCATGGTGCAAGTGATCCATGTCCAAACCATTGGCCATGATTTCCCAACCCTGCTGATTGCATTGCTGAATTAATGCAGGGTAACGAACCGCGACAGCTGCATTGACGGCCACAGTGGCAGGAATGCCATGCTTTAGCAGAGCCTTCATGATCCTGTAGATGCCAACACGGTTGCCGTAGTCGCGCAATGTGTAATGGCGAAAATCGGGATAGGCCGTTTGCATGGCGCCTGGCGGCTTGAATGGCACGCCCGCCATGTTCAATGGAAACCACTCTAATGCAGGCACAACCCACAAAGCAATGCGCGCGTTGTGGGGCCACGTCACTTTTTTGCGCTGTGGCAACATGGACCATTCGTAGCGTTCATGGTCCATGCCATATCGGCGCAGCGGATATTCGAGGTAATCGTCAGGCAAAGTTTTGCCGGCAGAGGTTGGCGCGCTCATGGTGCCTCTCCCACAGTGTGTCCCGCAGCCATGAAAGCCGCGTGATAGTGTTCGTTGTAATAGTGCGCAATCTCGCGGCCTGTGGCCAGCCACACTTTTTCGTGCCCCGTGATGTAAGCCAGCGCTTCTTCAAACGCTGCCAAACGATACGGCTGACCAATGAGATAAGGGTGCAATGGAATGCACATGACGGTGCCGGAATGCTCGCCCTCTTCGTAGAGACGATCGAACTGGCGTTTGATGATGTCACCGTAGCGGCGCGGTGAAACCAAGTTGACGTTGTAAACAATGGTGTCGTTCATTTCCAAGGAGTAAGGCATGCTGGTGAGCTTGCCCTTCTTCACCTTGACGGGACCAGGCTGGTCATCATGAAACAAATCGCACACATAGGTCAGTCCCATGTCGGCCACCAAATCCATGGTGTTGGGCGTGTAGGTTAGCGCAGGCGCTAACCAGCCATCCAACTTTTGTCCCGTGTGTTTGTAAATGGTGTCGATGGAGTCTTGAATGACTTGACGCTCTTGCGTCTCGTTCATGCCCATCAGGTAACGGGTGTTGTAAGTGCCGTGAGAATAAAACTCCCAGCCTTCATCTGCACAGGCTTTGATGACTTCTGGATGGTGATCGCACATGGCCACATTGAGTGACACGCTACCGCGCATGTTGCAGCGCTTCATGACATCCAGCATGCGCCAAAAGCCAGTTCGGTTGCCGTAATCGCGGTACGAGTAATTCAAAATGTCGGGCGCAGGACGTGCCCAAGGTGCACGTGCCGGATTGCGCGGTGGATTGAGTTCATAAAACTCAACATTGGGCGCGACCCAAAATGCAACGCGAGCGCCGTTTGGCCACTTGATAACGGGGCGGTCGTTGTAGGGCAGGTAATCGTAAAACCCTGGATCGCGCTGGGTGGCAGGCGCTTGGGCAGCGTTTGTCATGCTGCAGATCCTTTGCCCTGCACTTTGCTGAGTTGGTCCAGCGTTTCAGCAATGGTCAGGACATCCGCGTATTTGAGCATCATGTCGTACAAATTGGCAAAGTGTGGCGACTCATGTTTGTCGGCGACGCACTCAATGGGCACAATGGTCCTGAAGCTGCGCTGCAAACTGTCGACCACCGTGGCTCTGACGCAACCCGAGGTAGAACCGCCTGTGATCACACAGGTGTCGACACCGTGGTAGGTGAAAATGGAGCCTAAGTTGGTCTCAAAAAAAGTGGAAGCCATGCGCTTGTTGATGATGATGTCGCGCTTGCGGTCAATGACCAAGCGGTCGTCAAACTCTGCACGGCGACTGCCCACTTTGATGTTTTGTAAAGAATCTGGGGTGTTGGTGCGCGTGCCCCAAACGCCGCAGTCTTCGCCTGAATCCATGTAGGCCACATACGTCCAAACGACCGGAAAACCTTTGCTGCGAAAAACTTCGGCCAACTGGTTCACATAGTCCAACTGCTTGGGATCTGTTTCGTACGCAGTCGCAAACTCGCCAACACAGGTGTAAGCCTTCTGCAAATCAATGTTGATCAGGGCCGGCACTTTGCCGAAACCAAAACGCTTGCGGGTGGGATTGGCCTGCACGTGTTCAAACAATTGGCGGGCGGTTTTATCTGACTGTTCCATAGCGACCTAAGAGTTCAAAAGAATTTCAAAGATATTCTCACGGGGCAATTGTCCTGTCAATAGAACAATTAAGCACCATGCGGTGGTAGTCCAGGCTGTCAAAACGACTTCTTGCGATCACTCAAATCAAGGCGATCAAATCAAATCGATAATCGAAGCTTCGAATTCGCAATTGATGAGGCAGACCTTGGCACTCCCACCCCACTCCCCCCGCAAACTGTCGCATACGCGAACCGTTGTCTATTCTGGCTTTGAGCGAGAAGACGGTTTATGGGACATTGAAGCTGCCCTGACCGATGTCAAAACCTATCCCTTCATCATTCCCAGTCAAGGCCCCAAGTTGGCGGGCGCACCGATTCATGGCCTCAACATTCGCCTCACAGTGGACGATCAATTGAAAATTCACGATGTGGTGACCGACATGGCGCACACACCGCACCCCGAGTGCGACCAAGCGCCCTCTGGCATGCACCGTTTAATAGGTTGCACCTTGGGCGCTGGATGGCGAAGAACCATAGATGCCCACATTGGCGGTGTTGAGGGATGCACCCATTTGCGAGAAATGTTGTTCAACATGGCCACTGCGGCTTTTCAAACCATTCCCCACGCTATCCAATTTAGGAAGGAGCAAGCTGGGATGCCAGAGGAAACGCCTACGACGCCTCCCCACTTTGTCGGCAAGTGCAAAACTTGGGCCTTTGACGGTGCCGTGGTGCAACGGTACTACCCGATGTTCTTCAAAAAACCAGACCAAGATTGAAATTTCAGTGCCTTTGCAGAGCCTGCGATAATCCACCCTTCAATTGCGCGCCGCATCAGCGCGCACCTTCCATCAGCCCCTGGATATAAACCAGTTACCGCTTGGAGTTTCTTGTGAGCAAAAAAGTATTCATCAAAACCTTCGGTTGCCAAATGAACGAGTACGACTCGGACAAAATGGCCGATGTCATGAAGGCCGCCGAGGGCTATGAACCCACCCAAGACGTCGAAGAAGCCGACCTCATTTTGTTCAACACCTGCTCGGTGCGTGAACGCGCACAAGAAAAAGTCTTCAGCGATTTAGGCCGGGTCAAGCACCTTAAAGAACGGGGTGTCTTGATTGGTGTTGGCGGCTGCGTGGCCAGCCAAGAAGGTGCCGACATCATCAAACGTGCGCCTTACGTCGACGTGGTGTTTGGTCCGCAAACCTTACACCGCCTGCCCGAACTCTTGGCCGCTCGCAGTGCCAAAAAACGCCCGCAAGTGGACATCAGCTTTCCCGAAATCGAAAAGTTCGATCACTTGCCTCCCGCCAAGATGGATGGCCCAACGGCCTTTGTTTCCATCATGGAAGGTTGCAGCAAATATTGCAGCTATTGCGTCGTGCCCTACACCCGAGGTGAAGAGGTCAGCCGACCCTTCGAAGATGTGTTGGTGGAAGTGGCTGGCTTAGCCGAACAAGGCGTCCGCGAAATCACTTTACTGGGTCAAAATGTCAATGCGTATCGGGGCAAGATGGGCGACACGTCCGAAATTGCCGACTTTGCTTTGCTGATTGAATACGTGGCCGACATTCCTGGCATTGAGCGCATTCGTTACACCACCAGCCACCCCAATGAGTTCACGCAACGCCTGATTGACGTCTACGACAAAGTGCCTAAGTTGGTCAGTCACTTGCACCTGCCTGTGCAACACGGCTCCGACAAAATTTTGATGGCCATGAAGCGTGGCTACACCGCGATGGAATACAAAAGCACCATTCGCAAACTGCGCGCCATCCGGCCAGACATGGCCATGAGCAGCGACTTCATTGTGGGATTCCCTGGCGAAACCGAAGAAGACTTCAACAAGATGATGAAGCTCATTGACGATGTCAGTTACGACACCAGTTTCAGCTTCATCTTCAGTCCACGCCCAGGCACACCTGCCGCCAATTTGCACGACGACACACCGCACGAGGTCAAACTCAAGCGCTTGCACCATTTACAAGCCACCATAGAAGCCAACGTGAAACGCATTGGTGACAGCCGCTTAGGAACCGTGCAACGAATTTTGGTCGAGCGGCCTGCACGCAAAGATGCCACCGAAATGGCGGGCCGAACTGAGTGCAATCGGGTGGTCAACTTCCCTGCGGGACCGAACGGCATGCGTTTGGTAGGTCAGATGGTCGACATCAAAATTGACGCCGCCATGTCGCACTCCCTCAGAGGGCAGTTGGTTTTGCCTGAATAGACTTGCGCTTCAAACTTCCAAGTTATCAATCAAGCGAGTCTTGCCCAACTTGGCCGCACCCAATACCACCATGGGCTGATTGCAGGGGCCTGTCACGGGCGAGAGGTCGTGTTGCAAACGCAAGGTGAGGTAATCAGGCTGCCAACCTCGCTCCTTCAAAGTCTGCATGGCAGCTGCCTCCAGACTTGGCACATCTAAGCGGCCACTGGCGCATCCTTCGCGTGCTGCCGCTGCCAAATTGTTCAATGCCAAAGAAAGATGAACCGCTTCTTTGCGTTCTGACTCACTGAGATAGCCATTGCGTGAACTGAGCGCAAGGCCATCTGAGGCGCGTCGGGTCTCACCACCCCATATGTCAATCGGCAAGGCCATCTGTGACACCATGCGCCTGATGACCATCAGTTGTTGGTAGTCCTTCTTTCCAAAGACGGCCAAATGGGGTTGAACAATGTTGAAAAGTTTGTGAACCACCGTACTGACGCCTACAAAAAAACCTGGGCGAAAAGCACCTTCCAAGATGCCGGCCAACTCAGCAGGTGGATGAACTTTAAAACCTTGGGGTTCAGGGTAGAGGTCTTTTTCAGAAGGTGCAAACACCACATCGCAGCCATTGGCTTCTAGCAAAGCGCAGTCGTTTTCCAATGTGCGCGGATAGGCATCAAAATCTTCATGGGGCGCAAACTGCAGACGGTTGACAAAAATACTGGCCACCGTTTTGCCACCTGTCGGTGCGCGCGCGTCGACCTGTTGTCGCGCAATTTGCATCAGATCCAAATGACCCTGATGCAGATTGCCCATGGTTGGCACAAAGGCCCGTACACTGGCACCATGGAGCGCGGCTTGCAAATCGGCAATGCTGTGAACAACTTGCATGCCATCAAGCCCAAGCGTGTTTGGCGTTGTCGGGGAAGGTTCCGTTCTTGACGGCTGTCACATAAGCGCGCATGGCCTCATGCACACTGCTGTGGCCTTCCATGAAGTTATGGACAAACTTGGGATTTTTACCAAGGTTAATGCCCAACATGTCGTGCATCACCAAGACTTGACCGGCAGTGCCATTTCCCGCGCCAATGCCAATGGTGTGGCAAGTTGGCAATTCAAGGGTCAAGGCCGTCGACAAGGGTTCCGGCACCATCTCAAGAATCATCATGCTGGCACCAGCCTCTTGCAAGGCCAACGCCTCTTGCCGAAGTTTTTGAGCGGCTTCATCGCCACGCCCTTGAACGCGGTAGCCACCCAAACTGTGAACTGTTTGAGGTGTGAGTCCCAAATGCGCGGCCACCGGAATGCCACGAGTCACCAAGAAGTGAACCAACTCAGTGGTCCAACCACCGCCCTCTAGTTTGACCATGTGGGCGCCGGCCTGCATTAAAACAGTGGCGCTTCGAATGGCTTGCTCTTTGGACTCTTGATAACTGCCAAATGGCAAGTCACCCAAAATCCAAGCGGTCCCTTGCACTTTGCGAATACCGCGGGTGACACACTCAACGTGGTAGCGCATGGTTTCCAAAGTAACGCCCACCGTGCTGGACAAGCCTTGGCAAACCATGCCCAAAGAATCACCCACCAAAATACATTCAACGCCCGCCGCATCGGCCACTGCTGCAAACGTGGCGTCGTAAGCCGTGAGCATGGTGATTTTTTCACCGCGTGCGCGCATCTCGTTCAAGCGCGGCAAGCTGATGGGCTTGCGGGCCGCGACGGGCGAAGCAGGCGGCAAAGTACCGTAGGGGGAGGCGCTGGTATGGCTCATAAATTCCTTGTCAGATTGTTTGCTGAACCGCTGGATCTAATGCTCTTGATTCGGGCATGTATCGGCTTGATTCGGGCGTGATTTGAATTAGCGCTTCATACCGGGAAATCCGCCACCGCCCATGCCACCTAGCCCCCCTAAGCCACCCATGCCCTTCATGGCACCCAAGCGTTTCATCATTTTCATCATGCCGCCGCCCGACATTTTTTTCATCATGTCTTGCATTTGTTCAAACTCTTTGAGCAAGCGATTGACCTCTTGCACTTGAACACCAGCGCCCATGGCAATGCGGCGTTTGCGGGTGGCCTTGATAAGTTCGGGCTTGCTGCGCTCGCGTGGGGTCATGCTGTGAATGATGCCCTGCTTGCGTGCTATGTCTTTTTCGGCTTTGCCCAAGTCCATGTTGCCTGCTTTGGCGGCCAACTGCGTGGGCAGTTTGTCCATCAAACTGGAGAGTCCGCCCATCTGCTTCATCTGTTGAATTTGCGCCAGGAAGTCGTTCAAGTCGAAGCCGTTACCGCTCTTAACTTTGGCAGCCAACTTTTGCGCGGCTTCCATGTCGACGCCTGCCGTGACTTGCTCCACCAAAGCCAAGATGTCGCCCATGCCCAAGATGCGCCCTGCATGCCGTTCGGCATCGAACACTTCAAGGCCATCAATTTTTTCGCTGGTACCTGCAAATTTGATGGGTGCACCTGTAATTTGTCGCACAGACAAGGCCGCGCCACCGCGTGAATCGCCGTCCATTTTGGTCAACACAATGCCCGTCAGTGGCAATGCGTCTTTGAAGGCTTTGGCGGTGTTGGCGGCATCCTGACCTTGCATGGCATCGACCACGAACAAAGTCTCGACAGGATTCAAGGCTGCGTGCAATTGACGAATTTCAGCCATGAGCGCTTCGTCAATGGCCAAGCGACCGGCTGTGTCAACCAGCAACACATCAAAGAAATGCTTGCGCGCGTAATCAATGGCGGCTCGCGCGATGTCCAAAGGCTTTTGATCAGGCGAGCTGGGAAACCATTCAGCGCCAGCTTGCGCCGTGACCGTCTTCAATTGCTCGATGGCAGCGGGACGGTATACGTCGCCTGAGACGGTCAAGACTTTTTTCTTGCGTTTTTCAACGAGGTGCTTGGCCAGTTTGGCGGTGGTGGTGGTTTTACCTGCACCCTGCAAACCCGCCATCAAAATGACGGCAGGCGGTTGCGCGGCCAAATTGATGTCGGCCACACCATCGCCCATGGTGGCCGCCAACTCGCGATTGACGATGGCGACCAAAGCTTGTCCAGGTTTAAGCGATCCGAGGACCTCTTGACCCAGCGCCTTTTCTTTGACGCGTGCAACAAAGTCACGAACGACAGGCAAAGCCACATCGGCCTCGAGCAAAGCCATCCGGACCTCGCGAAGCATTTCGGCCACATTCGATTCAGTGATTCGCGCTTGGCCACTGATTTGCTTAACAAGTTGCGAGAGTTTGTCGGTGAGGGCGGAGGCCATAAAGATTTTTTCTCATAAACCGTCAGGTTTTGAACCCAATGCCAGATTGCAAGAGTTCAAAACGCTAAACTAGGAGTCATGATTTTAGCCAGTCCACCCGATTTGGCGATGTGGTTAAGCCTTTTAACTGCCATCGCTTATGCCATTCCTGCCTTGGTTGCGGAACGCATGGGCCCCACTTTGGCCAAGCGCTACCTTTGGTTAGCTTGGTTGTTGCACGGTTTCACCATCGGTTTCGGTCTTTGGGGCGAAACACCCCGTTTTGGCTTTGCGCCGGCCTTGTCCGTCACGGTGTGGTGGGTTTTAACGGCCTACGCAGTTGAAACCCAGTATTTCCCCCAACTCAAAGCCCGTTGGGCCATGGCCATTTTGGGCAGTGCGGCCGTGCTCATGTCATGGCAATTTCCTGGCCAAGCGCTTCAAGTCAGTGCCTCCCTATGGCTTCCCTTGCACTGGGCTTTGGGCATCGCCTCTTACGGCATGTTTGCTGCGGCCGTCATTCACGCGGCCCTCATGACCAGCGCCGAAATTGACATCCGACAGGGCAATGAAATCAAAAGCGGTCTGCCCTTGCTGACCCTGGAGCGCCTCATGTTCCGCTTTGTCTTGTTGGGCTTTATCTTGCTCACACTGACCCTGATTGCTGGTTTTTTATTTGGCGAACTTCTGTATGGCGCAGCCGGCGCAAACTGGAAGTGGGATCACAAAACAGTTTTTTCCATTCTTTCCTGGTTAACTTTTGGGGCCTTGCTGGTCGGACGACATCAATTTGGCTGGCGCGGTCGCAGAGCAGTCCGCGTGCTGTACATCGGCTCGGCGTTTTTACTTTTGGCCTACGCAGGTTCGCGCTTTGTGCTTGAAGTCGTTCTGGGGCGCAACCTTTGAAAATCCTCATCTTTTTATTGGCGGTTTTGTTCGGTGTTTGGCTATGGCGACGAAATCGGTTGAGCGCGCAAAAGCGCCGTTCACAACAGCCAGAAAACACCCCAGCCAAAGATGCTCAAGCGACGTCCGCCTTGCAACCCAGTCCCATGCTGTCTTGCAAACACTGCGGCATTCACATGCCTGAGACTGACATGGTCAAAGGAAAAGCGGGGGTGTATTGCTCCCAAGCCCATTGCCAAGCCGACGCCGATCAGCAGGCCTAGGACATTTCGTGCCCAACACTGACCACCAAAATTGCTTTGACGATTGGCAAGATGGATGGTGCCAAGGCGCTCAAGCCTGCAAATCGCCTAACTTTGGCCCACGCCCCTCTCAAACACCCATCGATCTGTTGGTGATTCACTCCATCAGCTTGCCACCCGGTGTGTATGGCGGCGGTGAAGTCCAACAATTGTTCACCAACCAACTCCATTGGGACGCACACCCTTACTTTCAAAGTATTCGGGGCCTTGAGGTTTCTTCTCACTTTTTCATTGAGCGGACGGGCAAAGTTTGGCAGTTTGTCAGTTGCAATGACCGAGCTTGGCATGCTGGCAAGTCCGCTTATCGGGGCAAGGAGAACTGCAATGACCACTCGATTGGCATTGAACTCGAGGGACTAGAAGGCGACACCTTTGACGACCTGCAATACGAAAATTTAAGTCGCTTGTGTACTGCACTGGGCCGCCATTACCCCATTGCCCACATTGCCGGACATGAACACATTGCGCCAGGCAGAAAAAAAGATCCCGGACCAGGGTTCGACTGGCTGCGACTTCAAAACAGTGTGGCTTGGCCGCATCAGTACTTTCCCGAAAATTGAAAAATATTTTGGGTCGAAAAAAATAATTTAGAAATATTTTTGACTCACAAAAGTGCAGTTTTTTGACACTTTGAAGACAGGTCAAGTAACAGCAACTTTTGACAGAATATGAATTTGCAAGGCTTTGCGAAGGCAAATGCAAGCGAAGGCGCGCCAAATCTCATATCCCTACAAAAAAAGTATATTTAATGCGCTTTTCAAGAGAACCCTTTAGGGGTCAAAAACCGTCGAAAATTTGACCGTGTTTTGGACCCTTCAGCTGAGCACGAGCAACTTTCACATTCCGACAGCTGTACACTACCCCTAGTGGCTTGAATTCATCCCAGACCCCAGATATAGTGTCTCAACGTCAAAGACACGGTCAGGTGAAAAGCAAGAATCCCACTCAATTTGACGCCCCTGCACAAGCTTGAAACCAAACCCTCATTTGGTCTCAAATTTGTCAAGAAATTTGAACTGACATTGACTAATAAAAAAACGCTATGCAAATCGAGCTGAATCCAACATCGTCAAACCCAGGCTACCTCGGCGCCAACGACGCCACATCTTCCAACCCCGCTGCACCACACGCATTGACCAACTACCAAATCATTCGCCGTAATGGCGCGGTGGTGCCGTTTGAGCCGAACAAAATTGCGGTTGCCCTCATGAAAGCCTTTTTGGCCGTTCACGGTACGCAAGGCGCAGCCTCAGCCAGCGTTCGTGAAGTGGTCGACAGCCTCACCCAAGCCGTGGTTCGCGCTCTGGTGCGATCACGCCCAGGCGGTGGCACCTTCCACATTGAAGATGTACAAGATCAGGTCGAACTGGGCCTGATGCGCAGCAGCAACCATGAAGTTGCCCGCGCCTATGTGCTCTACCGAGAGCGTCGCACCCAAGAACGCGCCCAAATCAAAGAAGAAAAAGCTGCGGTCAATAACGCTCCTACCTTGCACGTGATGGACGGCGGCCAACGCGTTCCTCTGGATGTCAACTATTTACAAGGTCTTATCGTCAATGCTTGCCAAGGTTTGGGCAAAGATGTTCAGCCCGACCCGATCGTGGCCGAAACCATGCGCAACCTGTACGACGGCGTTCCCATGGAAGAGGTCTACAAGGCTTCCATTTTGGCGTCTCGTACCCTGATCGAAAAAGATCCCGACTACACCTACGTCACAGCACGCCTGCTGATGCACACCATTGCCAAAGAAGTCTTGGGCAAAGAAGTGCTCTTGAAAGACATGGCTGAACACTACGTTGACTATTTCCCAGGTTATGTCAAAAAAGGCGTCGAAAACGGTTTGCTAGACGAGAAGCTCCTGCAATTCGACCTTCGCAAACTCGCGAGTGCCCTCAAAGCCGAGCGCGATTTGCAATTTGACTACCTCGGTCTGCAAACCCTGTATGACCGCTACTTCTTGCACGTGCGCAAAACACGCATTGAGTTGCCCCAGTCTTTCTTCATGCGCGTGGCCATGGGCTTGGCGCTGAACGAAGCCGACCGCGAGGCGCGCGCCATTGAGTTCTATGAAGTGTTGTCTTCGTTTGACTTCATGTCCAGCACACCCACTTTGTTCAACAGCGCTGGTTTGCGTTCACAGCTGTCAAGCTGCTACCTCACCACTGTGCCCGACGACCTGGATGGCATTTACGAGTCCATCAAAGAAAACGCTTTGCTGTCTAAATTTGCAGGCGGCTTGGGCAACGACTGGACTCGCGTTCGCGCATTGGGAAGCCACATCAAAGGCACCAATGGCGAATCACAAGGCGTGGTGCCCTTCCTCAAAGTGGTCAATGACACCGCTGTCGCAGTGAACCAAGGCGGCAAGCGCAAAGGCGCTGTTTGCACCTACCTTGAAACATGGCACCTCGACATTGAAGAGTTCCTGGAACTGCGCAAAAACACGGGTGACGACCGCCGCCGCACCCACGACATGAACACTGCCAACTGGATTCCCGACCTGTTCATGCGCCGCGTCATGGAAAAAGGCACTTGGACTTTGTTCTCGCCTTCTGACTGCCCCGATTTACACGACAAGTTCGGTGTTGAGTTCGAAAAAGCCTATGTGGCCTACGAACAAAAAGCCGCTGCTGGCGAAATCAAGCCCAGCCGCACCATCCAGGCCAATGACCTGTGGCGCAAGATGCTCTCCATGCTGTTTGAAACAGGCCATCCTTGGATCACTTTCAAAGATGCTTGCAACGTGCGCTCACCCCAGCAACACGCCGGTGTGGTTCACTCGTCCAACCTGTGCACCGAAATCACTTTGAACACCAGCGACACCGAAACTGCGGTGTGCAACTTG
>JACCDZ012085345.1_pt1 | contig 26462 bp, 24 predicted proteins | sample 7449551 | NCBI WGS metagenome assembly JACCDZ01 (sample SAMN15323452, study PRJNA562643) | freshwater metagenome | isolation source: river surface water | place: USA:Blue River Watershed | collected 2017-08-18 | reverse complement strand
ATCTTTTGGTCGTGGATTTGACTCACCGACTGTTTCTACTTTTCCTAAATCATGTAAAAGCGCACCGACCACAGATAAGTGCCTATCTTCATCCTTCAAACCTAAACAGGTTGCATTCGAATTAACCAGATTTGCAACTTGAACACTGTGGACCAATAGCCCGCCACTGTATTTGTGGTGATGATTTGCACTGCCGCGACATTTGAAAAAATTAGGCGAAATCCGCTTGTCACAAAAAACACCATAAAGAAATGATTGCAACTCAGGAAATGGCATATTAATTAGATATTCTTGAAGCTCGACAAAAGCTGACTGGGCAAGTACTGGAATAACCACTTCCTGACTATCCAAAAGTCCCTGTCGCTGAATACCAATACCGTTCACTTTGATCTGTAACTTATCCTTGAGATTGAGCACGCGCCCCGTCAACTCAAGAAATGGCTGAAAGTCACTATTCATTCGAGACAGGTAGTCAAATTGTGGATTTTTAGACCAAATCAACCCTTCTACCTGGCAACCGCCCTCCTCCAACAGGATACGAGCATAGTCATGACCGGTATCACTTCTTCCGCGAAGCCGACCAACAAGGCGCCCATGAACGCATACATCCTTGTTGATCGCTTCAGGAAGGTCCTGGATGCGTGTCAGGATCATTGTTAAGCCCCACCCCCATGGAGGTGCTGCGGAAAGCGACTCAATTGAGCCTGGAAGCGATCACAGAGCAAAGGAAATACTTTGTCAGCAATGTCCTGGTCAACGGTCAGCAGCACACGCTGAATCCAGCGCGCTATGGCTTCCTCGTTCGATAACTTTTCCTCTAGGCCCAAGTAAATCGCTAGCTGCAACTCACTACTGACTGCGTAGGTATGAAGCAAGGCCGATGCCATTCTTGCTACAACCTTGTTTGCTTGGCCCATCTGTCGACGTTTACGTTCAACATCCAAATTGATGAGGTTCATTGTTCAATCCCCTTGAGAGTATTGACGGAGCTGCTCAGCAATCTGTCCAGAGCAGATCCATCGTTGCGCGTTAAATTAGGTACGAATTTGCTGTACACGGTAAAAAGCATTTTTGTATTGGCATGTCCAAGTTGCCGGGCAACCCACTCTGGGCTCTCCCCCGCCGCTACCATCAGCGTCGCGGCCGTATGCCGTGTGTCGTAAGGACGCCTGTAGGGAATCCCCAGGTCTTCAAGCATGGGGCGCCATACCCGGTTGCAAAAATTGTGATCATCGATTGGCAGTCCCTTTCGATTGCAAAACACCAACCCTTCACGACCTCCTGCGCCCGTGATCACTTGCTGGCGTTTGATCGCCTGGAGCACCTGAGAACTCATGCGAATCTCGCGCTGCGAAGAATCGTTCTTGGTGTACTCAAAGCCTGACTTGCTAAAGGTTTCTCGAACTTTGATTTCGTTACGATCAAAATCGACACACTTCCAGCGCAGACCATGAATTTCGGATGTGCGAAGTCCGGTAAAGAATTTGACGATGAGATAGTCACGAAAGTCGGCGCGGACATCCCCCAAGATTCGATTCATCTCATCAATCGTAAACGGCTCAACGTGACGCATTTCCTCTTTAAGCTTCTTGATGCGCTCATAGGGATTTACGAACTTGTACTGATGACTCGCCTCTTCGATCACAGCCTTCACCAGTGTCATCATGCGATTGATTGTGCCGTTCAATAAAGCCAAGCCTCCGCTCGTACGGTAGCGAACTCGACCATTTCGAAATGCCACCAGATCTTCGCGAGTAATTGCATCCACTGGATGCTCACCAAGCTGAGGAATGATGTGCTTTTCAAAAAGGCTGGTGATGGTGTTCTTGTAGTTGATACGCCACTCAACCTCATGCTCAGCGAGCCACGAACGGCTCATTGCCTCGAAGGTAGGGATGTCATCACCAAGTCGACCACCTGAAGCACGCTTCAGCAGCAATTGTGCTTTAGCCACATTGGGACTTTCTGGAAAGTACGTTTTGTAGTCAAAAGAACCCAACGTAATCTCAGCTTCGATTTTTTGAGCCAAAAGCCCAAGTCGCTTCCGATTGCCGGGAGAATCAGTGAGCAACGAAGTCTCGCGAAATCGCTCTCCGCAAAACCGAAAATCGATGTAGAGCTTCCCGCTTTTATGGGTACGAATACTGGCCATGATTAGTTGCTCCCCGCTGCACTGGGAAACATTGGAGCCAAGACCGCTGCTCCAAAAATTTCGTCCTCGATTCGCTCCCAGATGAACAACATTTTTTTTCCACCAAAAGGACGGGTGTAGTGCACCCCCTCAATCAACTTGTAATCCACGAGGTGCCTTCTGATGTATCTCGCTGAGTACTTGATTCGCTCAGCCAACTCGTCTGTCGTGAGAAATGTAACTTGCATTTTTAAAGCCCTCATATGAACATTTGGTTTAGGAGATCATCATGTTTTCCTACTGGATAATTTGATCTCCTAAAGAGCAATATACGACAACAATATGTTCTGCACAAGAGCATTTTGATCTTTTTTAAGTTTTTTTGGTGCCGTAGATGATAAGTTGCCGCTTGCATATGCTCATGGCTGAAAAACGTATGAATATTTCAGATCTTCATCGTGAGACAGGCTTATCCCGAACCCTGCTGACTCTCATGCATAAAGATGAGCTTTCGAGAATTGATCTCGAGTCTCTCAACACACTCTGCAACTATTTTGACTGCGAAGTGGGCGACATAATTTTGTTCCAGAAAGATCAAGCCTGAAATATCAATTAAAACAATGCTTTAAATTAGTTTCGGGCAAGACTAGGGTGGGCCGTTCGAAGTAAGGGTCAAAATTGAATGTTTTTTAAGCAAGAAATAGGGGTCGCGATTGCGACCCCTACTTTTTTAAGACAGCTAGATGGGCAACCCGTGGGCAACTTATGGGCAAGACCAAAGCGTTTGCCCAGCCTCAAGCAAGATTTCTCAACCCCAGAAAGCACAAAACCCGCTAGGCACAAGGCTTTGCGGGTTCCGTAATTTGGTAGGCACTAGCAGACTCGAACTGCTGACCCCCACCATGTCAAGGTGGTGCTCTAACCAACTGAGCTAAGCGCCTAAGGTCGCTTCAGTGCAAACTGAAGAGGCGCGCATGATACTCAAGGCAAACGCAGCTGACAACCATTGCAACGCACAACTGTTGAAAAAGCCGCCAATCATTCGCCGGAAGCCATGTGATCGACCTGATAGGTCAGCCCGACGCCGCGATAAGGGTCTGGCATGTGTTCGCTGCGTTTGAAGCGCTTGTAGCTCCACTGGTACTGCTCAGGTGCCAGATTAATGAACTGTGCCATCGTGCGATTCATGGCGGTGCTGGCCGTCGCGACATCCGCATGATTGATATCCGGGTCGCCAAGCTGAAAGTGCATATCAAAGCCCTGGCCATCAGCACGACGCACACAACCCATGACGATGACGCGGCAGCCCGTTTTTGCCGCCAGTTTGGGCACCATCACGCCAGTCCACGTGGAAATACCGAAGAAAGGCGCAAAAACGCCACCGTTATCGCCGGGAATATGATCCGGCAAGATCGCCGTGAAACCACCCTTGCGCAACGCCTTAAAGGTCGCGCGCACACCACTGTCGTCGGTCGGCACCACAGTTGCATTCAAACGACCGCGAGCCTCGGCAACCAAAGCATCAACCCCCGGTTGCTTGCCTGGCTTGTACATGATGATGGGCGATGTGTACTGGTTAACCCAAGCGTTCATGAATTCCCAAGTGCCCCAGTGCGGGACAATGGCGATGACGCCCTGCCCAGCCGCCAAAGCATCATGAAAAATATGCTCACCGTGCACATCGCGAATCTGCGACACGCTGTAGGCCGGCGGCATGCCCCAAGTCTTGGCAAATTCGAAGGCCGTCATCGCGGTACTACGCAAGGAAGCCTTGGTCACGGTTTGGTGCCAAGCATCGGACTCCTGCGGATAGCACAGCTGCAGATTGCGCAACACAGTTTGATAAATACCTGATCGTGGAAAACAGGCAACCAGTGCGCCAATAAGCGCGCCCAAACGCTGCAACACAGGCAACGATAAACGCGCAAAGAAGCGCAGCAGAGCCAGAGATAAGCGATCTTTGAATGCAAGTGTGGCAGGAGTCATGGCGAACCTTTCTGAAAAGCTGCACAAGCATAGTGCAGGATGCCGGTCGTACCAAGCCGGCTGGTCAGCCACAAGCCGATAAAGCCAGCAGCGACAAGCGCAACGACCACAGCAGACCATTGCTGATCATGCCAAACCCAACCCAGCAACGGACCAAAAGCACTGGCACCGGCGTAATAACAGCACAGGTAAATAGCTGCCGCCATCGCCTGATGGCCTTGAGAACGCAGGCCGACAGCACTGCTGGCCAAGGCGTGCCCGGCAAAAAAAGCTAATGTGAACAGAGCCATACCCGTCAGCAGCAACACCAACGAGCTGCTCAATGTACAAAGTACGCCAGCAATCAACGTAAGCCACATGACTTGCAAGGCCGGTAAAAAGCCCCAGCGCCGCATGATCCGGCCAGATGCAGCGGAGGCAGCGCCGCCAAAAAGATAAAGTAAGAACACTGAGCCTATGGCTAACGATCCCCATGAAAATGGGGGCCGCTCCAAACGAAAGCCGATGAAATTGTAGAAGCCGACAAAGCAGCCGAGGAATACAAAACCCATCGCCCATAAGGCTCGCAACGCGGGGTCGCGCAATAATTGCAATAACGATGAGCGCCAAGCCTGGCGACCCGCACGTGTCAGCGGCAACAAGCGCGCATGAAACTGTCGCGATGCCGGCAGGCAAAGAAGAAAGCCGATGGCCGCCAACAGGCCGCACAAGCCGACCGTTAACGCTGCCCCCGCACTACCCCAGCTTTCAGCCGCCCAGGCAGAGAGCAAGCGACCACTCATGCCGCCCAATGCAGTACCGCTGATATACAGCCCCATTGCGCTGGCAAGCGCTGTCGACTCGACCTCTTCACTGAGGTATGTCATGGCCACTGCCGGCAAACCAGCAAGCACCAGACCGGTCAGGAAGCGCAAAACCAGCAAGGCATGAAATGACGTGGCAAATGCCATCGCCAGCGTGAACAGCGCTGCCAGCAGCATGGCCAGCGACATGATATTTTTTCGACCAAAACGATCCGACAACAAACTCGCGGGAATCAGCATCACGGCCATAGCCATGGTACTGGTGGCAATTAATCCACTGGCAGCCGCAGGCGTGACAGCCCAACTGCGGGCCATCAGCGGCAGCAAGGACTGCGGCCAGTACAGCAAAGAGAAGGTGGAGAAGCCAGCAAGAAACATCGCGAGCGCGGCACGGCGATACACTGCCGTGCCTTTGTGCAGTGCATGCTGATTAATGCGCGACAGCCTGCAAGCCGCGCTGACAGTCGGCAATCAGATCGTCAATATCTTCCAGCCCGACCGCAACGCGGATCAGGCCTTCGCTAATGCGAGCTGCGGCCTTGGCCTCTGGACTAAGACGACCATGCGTGGTCGAGCCAGGATGCGTGATCGTCGTACGCGTGTCGCCCAGATTGGCGGTAATGGACATGACTTCCGTGGCATCTATGAAGCGCCAAGCAGCCTCCCGCCCACCGGCCAGCTCGAATGACAGCACACCGCCAAAACCACGTTGCTGACGCTTGGCCAAGGCATACTGCGGGTGAGAGCTCAGGCCCGGATAATGCACGGCAGCAATGCCCGGCTGCGCTTCCAGCCATTGCGCCAGCTTCAGCGCCTGTGCCGAATGAGCCTCCATGCGCAAGCGCAGGGTTTCCAAACCTTTGAGAAATACCCAAGCATTGAACGGGCTCAGCGATGGGCCACAGGTACGAACCACGCCGTAAATTTCTTCCATGAGCTTGTGCGAGCCGACTACGGCACCACCCAAACAGCGCCCCTGACCATCAAGATACTTGGTTGCTGAGTGAATAACGATGTCGGCACCCAGCGCCAGCGGCCTTTGCAAGGCCGGCGTACAGAAACAGTTGTCTACGGCCAGCAGAATACCCCGCTGATGGGCAAGCGCGCTGAGCGCGGCAATATCGACCAGCTCGCCGAGTGGATTGCTCGGCGTTTCAACAAAGAACAGGCGTGTGGCCGGCGTAATGGCGGCAGCCCATCCGGCAAGGTCAGCCAACGGCACGAAGCGCGTGACGATGCCAAACTTGCGCGCGTACTTGTCGAACAGCACATTGGTGGTACCGAACAGGCTTTGCGACGCCACAATCTCATCACCCGCCTTCAGCAAGCCCAGCACGGTGGCCAGAATAGCGGCCATGCCGGAGCTGGTTGCGACCGCGCGCTCGCCGCCTTCCAGAGCCGCCAGTTTCTCCTCGAAACCGCGCACGGTGGGATTGGTGAAGCGCGAATAGATGTTGCCCGGCTCGGTGCCACCAAAGCGTGCCGCCGCTTCCGCCGCGCTGCCGAAGACAAACGACGAGGTCAGGTAGATGGATTCGGAGTGCTCGCCTTCAGCCGAACGATAATTGCCGGCACGCACGGCCAAGGTATCGAAACCGGCTATTTCAAACGCAGATTCAAACGCTGACGCGTCAGAACCGGTAGTGTCAGCGCTCAACTCGGGCACATCAGACATCATCATCTCCTGTCGCAAATAGCCTCAGCCGTTTGCCAGATCCACCATGGTCGAGCCGTGACGGCTTTGCTTCTTCGCCGAGTCACTACGCGAAGCTTGCAGATTGTCGAGATACGCCTCGTCAATATCGCCCGTGACATACTCGCCGTTGAATACCGAACAATCAAACTGCTCAATGTGCGGATTGCCTTCACGCGCAGCAGCAATCAGATCTTCCAGCTTCTGATAGATCAGCGCATCGGCGCCAATCAGATCACAGACTTCCTGATCGGTACGACCGTGAGCAATCAGTTCATCCTTGGCCGGCATGTCGATTCCGTACACATTCGGGAACTTTACCGCGGGCGCAGCCGACGCAAAATAGACCTTGCTGGCGCCGGCATCGCGCGCCATCTGGATGATTTCGCGACAGGTTGTGCCGCGCACAATGGAGTCATCTACCAGCAGCACATTCTTGCCGCTGAACTCCAGCTCGATCGGGTTCAGCTTCTGACGCACCGACTTCTTGCGCTGACCCTGCCCCGGCATGATGAAGGTACGGCCGATATAGCGGTTCTTCATGAAACCTTCGCGATACTTCACATTGAGCTGATTGGCCAGCTCCAGCGCGGCCGTGCGGCTGGTGTCGGGAATCGGCATAACCACATCAATCTTGAGGTCTGGGTAATCGCGCGTGATGGTATTGGCGAGCTTTTCACCCATGCGCAGACGTGCCTTGTACACCGAAATATTGTCGATGATGGAGTCTGGGCGGGCAAAATAAACATGCTCGAAAATGCACGGCGAATAGATCGGGTTCACGGCGCACTGATGGGTAAATAGCTCACCGGCTTCATTGATGAATACCGCTTCGCCCGGCAGTAAATCGCGTACCACGCGAAAGCCCAGCGATGTCACCGCCACCGACTCGGAGGCCACAATGTATTCCTTGCCATCCGGCGTGTCGCGCTCGCCGAAGATGATCGGGCGAATGCCGAACGGGTCGCGGAAACCGACAATACCGTAGCCGGTAATCATCGCCACCACCGCGTAAGCGCCGCGGCAACGCTTGTGCACACCGCTGACAGCCGCAAAAACATCATCCACGCTGGGCGCGATCTTGCCGTGCGCCTGTAACTCGTGCGCAAACACGTTCAGCAACACCTCCGAATCGGAATCGGTGTTCACATGGCGCAAATCCGTCAGGAAAATGTCCTTGGCCAGCTCCTGAGCGTTGGTGAGGTTGCCGTTATGCGCCAGCGTAATGCCATACGGTGAGTTCACGTAAAAGGGTTGCGCCTCAGCCGAGCTAGACGAACCGGCCGTTGGGTAACGAACATGACCAATGCCGAAGTTGCCCGCCAGACGCAACATGTGGCGAGTATGAAAAACATCGCGCACCATGCCGTTTTCCTTGCGCAGGAATAAACGACCGCCTTCGCTGGTAACAATACCGGCCGCATCTTGGCCACGGTGTTGCAATACCGTCAGAGCGTCATAGAGCGCCTGATTGACCGGTGTTTTACCGGCGATGGCAACAATTCCGCACATGGCAACCTCTCAGTGTGACGATTTCGACGACGATGCCGTCGAAGGGATAGGACGAACCAGAGCCAGCGCCTGCTTCTGCAGTGAGCGCGCCAGAGACTCATATTGCAAGATGGTTTTCGGCAGCATGGCATCACGGTACCAAGCATCGTGCTTGACGAAGGGCGCCATGAGCATGAGCGCGACCAAAATCAGCAACAGACCGCGCAAAACACCAAAAATGCCGCCAAACACGCGATCGCTCAAACTCAGGCCACCGCGGTGAACAACATGGCGCAATGCCGTACCCAACAGACTGAATGTCAGCAAGGTACCGAAAAAAAGACTGCCATAAGACAAGACTAGGCGAATGGATGGCGTGTTCACCCAGTGCGCCAGCCAGGCCGCCAATGGTTCGTTGAAGCTCCGCGCAATCACGATGGCCAGCACCCAGCCGACCAAAGCGAATGCCTCACGCACAAAACCACGCGTAAAGCCAAAGATCAGTGACAGCGCTAAGGCTGTCAGAATCACGAGATCAGCAGGATGCATAAGGCTCGCTAGTCTGCCCGTTCACGGACAGCAAGGGGGGTAGCAATCTGGGCGCGCATGATAGCAAATCTGAGGCCCGGCCGTCATGCAGATCACGGCCGATAGGGTTGAATCCAGCCACTCAATTTCAACTGAGGATCTTCCGCCAGGCGGCGCTTCACCGACTCAGCCACTGCTTTGTCTAATTCCGGGCCAATTATCACTCGCCAGCTGTCGCCGGCGCCACTCACAGTGGCCCGATAGCCACGAGCACGCAATTTTTCGCCCAAGGCATCGGCTTTATCCTGAGCGTTCAGACGCGCCACTTGCACTACCCAAACTTGTGGTAGCGCAGGATCAGGGTCGGCAGATGGCGCAGGCACTTTTACCGCCACTGCTTTTGCTGCTGCCGCCTTGTCTGCCGCCAGCTTCTCAGCGGCAGCTTTCTTTTCATTAGCCAACTTGGCCGCAGCGGCCTTGTCTGCACTTGCTTTATCTGCCAATGCTTTTTTCTCAGCCGCCAATTTCTGCTCAGCCTTTGTATCCACCGCCTTGGCTTTCTCAGCAATTGCATTATTTCGTTTTGCTTGCGCAGCAGCCTCTGCCGCAGCCTCAGCTTTCAATTGAGCTGATTTTTCCGCGGCTTGGTTTGCGGCCAGCTGCTGCTCGGCCAGAGCATCTACCTCATGAGGCGCTTGCACCACTGCTGCAGGCTTGGCAACTACGGGATCTACCAAGCGAGGCTGCTCGGCAATCGCCGGAGCCGGTGCTGGCGTATCACTGACCACTGGCTCAACGGGGTAAAATGTTGGTTCGCCATGACTGGCGCTGATGTCTTTTGCCAAACCTTGCGCCTGCTGCTGCAAAGCTGGAGCCAGATCCTGGACCGTTGGCGTAGTTGGCGGTGTCGGTGGCGCGGGTGGCTGCAAGGCCTTTACACCCGCGCCTTCAAGTACCACTGGCAAAAACAGGATCGCAGCTGAAATCAGTACTACGCCACCCAGAATGCGTTGTTTCACTGCGATATCCATGCCTCAACCACCTGCTGACAATACGGCCGCGACCGTTAGAAATGACCCGAAAACAATAATTCTATCGTTGCCCTGAGCAGCTTGGCGAGCCGCCTGCAAGGCCTCTTCAACACCAACATGCTGTCCGCCCGATGGAACATGACCAAGTGCCTGACTTACCCGCTCGGCCAGCTGCTCTGCACTCAGGCCACGCGGGCCCGGCAACCCGGCAAGCCACCAGCAGTCCACGAATGCGCTCGAAGCTGACACAACACCCGCCACATCCTTGTCTTGCAGCATGGCAAAGACCGCGTGCGTGCGCTGCTGCGGTAAGGCCTTGGGCAGATGCTGCCAGAGAAAACGAACCCCATGCGGATTGTGCCCGACATCCAGCCAGACTTCAGGCAAACCCGGCAAGCGCTGCAGACGCCCGCTGACAAATGCATCGGGCAGGCCACGTTGCACAGCACTCAAATCCAGCGATAAATCACTCAATTGGCTCACGGCCTGCAGCGCCGCCAAAGCTGTGGCGGCGTTGTCACAGACCAGACGCGGCAACGGCAAGCTCGGCCACGACAAACCATCACGACCTTGCCACTGCCAATGATCAGCATATTCCGCAAAATCGTAGTCGCGCCCTTTCATCCAGACCGGAGCCGACAGGCTGCACGCGTGCTCCAGAAGCACCGCATGCGGCTCACGCTCGCCCAGAATGACCGGCGTTTGTGCTCGCATCACTCCAGCCTTCTCACGGGCAATCTCAGCAATGGTATTGCCCAGCCAGTCCTGATGATCAAGGTCAACGCTGGTAATCACAGCCACCGTGGCATCAACCAAATTGACCGCATCTAGGCGGCCGCCCAGACCGATTTCAAGCACGATCAAATCCGGCGACTGCTGCTGAAACCAGTGCAGCGCAGCCAAAGTGGTGTGCTCAAAATAAGTCAGCGAGATGTCACCACGCACAGCTTCCACGGCAGCCAGCGCGCCCACCAGCTCGACATCGCTAATAAGTACGCCATTGATACCGATACGCTCGTTGAAATCGACCAAATGCGGCGAGGTGTAATGCGCCACGCGCCAGCCGGCGGCACGACCCACAGCGACCAAGGTAGCAACTGTGGAGCCCTTGCCATTGGTGCCAGCCACGGTGATGACCGGTGCCGAGAATTCGCGTGCTTTCAGCCGGTCAGCGACCACACCGACACGCTCCAGCCCCATATCAATGGCGCTGGGGTGTCGCTGTTCTAGGGTTTGCAGCCAGGCCGCTTTACTCAGCAGGCTCACACAGGGAAATGCGTGAACTTGGCGAGCAGCCTGAACAGCGTGTCGCGCATTTCATGGCGATGAATAATGATGTCTACCGTGCCATGCTCAAGCAGGAACTCGGAGCGCTGAAAGCCTTCTGGCAGCTTCTGACGCACAGTCTGCTCAATCACGCGCGGACCGGCAAAGCCGATCAGCGCATAAGGCTCGGCCGCATTGACATCGCCGAGCATGGCCAGACTGGCAGATACACCGCCGTAAACCGGGTCGGTGAGCACGGAAATATAGGGCACGCCAGCCTGCTTCATGCGCTCCAGCGCCGCCGAGGTTCGCGCCATCTGCATCAGCGAGAACAAAGCCTCCTGCATACGGGCGCCGCCAGAAGCGGCAAAGCAAATAAGCGGCATGCGATTAATCAGGCAGTATTCCGCCGCCGCAACAAAGCGGCCGCCAACAACAGAACCCATTGAGCCGCCCATGAAGTCGAACTCGAAGGCCGCGACCACAACGGGCAATCCGTTGAGCGAACCTTTGATCACAACCAGCGCGTCTTTTTCACCGGTTGCAGCTTGCGCTTCGGTCAAGCGGTCAGCGTAACGCTTGGAATCCTTGAATCGTAGAATATCAATGGGCTCGAGATCCGATGCCAGCTCTTCCTGACCTTCGGGGTCCAGCGTCAGCGCAATTCGGGCACGCGCGCCAATGCGCAGGTGGTGCTGGCAGCGCGGGCAGACATGCTGATTGCGCTCGACCTCGGCTTCATAAAGCACGGACTCGCACTTCGGACATTTGCGCCACAGACCTTCCGGTACTGAGGCGCGTCGATCGGCCGGCCCTTGCTGGCCGACATTAGGCAGGATGCGTTCCAGCCAGTTAGCACTCATGTTGACTCCTTAGAACCGCCGGATCGCGGCAGTTCGCATGGCCCTCAGGCCTGATCAATCGCAGCTCGCATGGGAGCCAAGATCGCGGTCAAGGCAGCAGGAATGGCCGATGGATTGTCGGCCAGCTCACCTAAACGCTGAACCAGAACCGACCCCACCACCACGCCATCGGCGTGACGCGCCACGGCTGCTGCCGTCATGGCGTCCTTGATACCAAAACCAACGCCAATGGGCAATTGCGTGATGTTGCGCAATTCGTTGATACGGGCGGCAACGGCATCAGTATCGAGGGTGGCAGCACCGGTCACGCCCTTCAGCGAAACGTAGTAAACATAACCGCTGGCAGCGTCGGTAATGAGTTTGGCACGCGCCATCGAGGTCGTTGGCGCAAGCAGAAAAATCGGATCGATAGCCACACGCTTCAGCTCGGCGCGTAGCTCGTCGGCCTCTTCCGGTGGTAAATCCACCGTCAACACGCCATCAATGCCGGCTGCTGCAGCGGCATCGGCAAAAGCCGCGCAACCCATGATTTCGACCGGATTGAGGTAGCCCATGAGCACGATCGGCGTGACGGCATCCTGCGTGCGGAACTCGCTGACCATGGCCAGCACATGACGCAGGCTGACGCCGTGCTTGAGCGCACGCTCATGACCGAAGGTGATGGTCGGGCCATCGGCCATCGGGTCAGAGAACGGCACGCCCAGCTCCAGCACATCAGCGCCTGCGGCAACCATGGCATGCAAGGCAGCAACCGTAACGCTAGGCTCCGGATCACCAGCAACAATATAGGGAATTAGAGCCTTGCGGCCTTGCGCCTTGAGCGCAGCAAATCGAGCAGCCAGACGACTCACGGGTTACACCTCAATCTGATCAAGTTCGGCCACCGTCATCAGGTCTTTGTCACCACGACCCGAGAGATTGACGATGATGCTCTGGTCTTTGCGCATGGTCGGCGCCAGCTTCAGCGTATAGGCCACGGCATGGCTGGACTCCAACGCCGGAATAATGCCTTCCTTGCGTGTCAGCGTATGGAAGGCGGCCAGCGCTTCCTTGTCGTTGATGGCGACGTATTCGACACGACCAATGTCTTTCAGCCAGCTGTGCTCAGGACCAACGCCAGGATAGTCGAGGCCGGCCGAACAGGAATGCGTCTCGATGATCTGACCGTTGTCATCAGCCATGAGGTAAGTGCGGTTACCGTGCAGCACGCCCATGCGGCCGGCGTTAAGCGGCGCCGAATGCTGGCCGTCGCCGGCAGAAATGCCGTGACCCGCAGCCTCAACACCGAAAATTTTCACGGACTCATCGGCCAAGAAAGGATGAAACAGACCGATGGCATTTGAGCCGCCGCCGACGCAGGCGACCAAGGCATCCGGCAATTTACCAGTCTGCGCCAAACACTGGCGACGGGCCTCACGCCCGATCACCGACTGGAAGTCGCGCACCATCATCGGGTACGGTGCCGGGCCTGCGACGGTACCGATGATGTAGAAGGTATTGTCGACGTTGGTGACCCAGTCGCGCATGGCTTCATTCAGCGCATCTTTCAATGTGCGCGAACCGGAGGTCACCGGCACCACCGTGGCACCCAGCAACTTCATACGATACACATTCGGCGATTGGCGCTTAACGTCATCGGCCCCCATGTAAACCACGCACTCCATGCCCAGGCGCGCGGCGATGGTTGCGGTGGCAACACCATGCTGCCCTGCTCCGGTCTCGGCAATGATGCGAGTCTTGCCGGAAAGCTTGGCTAGCAAAGCCTGACCGATGGTGTTGTTGATCTTGTGCGCGCCGGTGTGATTCAGGTCTTCACGCTTGAGATAAATCTGCGCGCCGCCGAGTTCACGACTGAGGCGTTCGGCGTGATACAGCGGCGATGGCCTACCCACATAATGTGCCAAGTCGTGATCAAACTCGGCCAAGAACACCGGATCGTTCTTCATTTTGGCGTAAAGCCTGTCGAGATCCTCAAGCGCTTCCATCAGCGTTTCAGAGACAAAGCGACCGCCATGCTTGCCGAAGCGACCACGCGCATCCGGGAACTGCGAAAAATCTACCGTTTGACTCATGCTGAGCGAACTCCTGCCATGAAGGCTTCAATTTTGTCGGCGTCTTTCACGCCCTTGCTCGCTTCGACCCCGCCACTAACATCGACCGCATAAGGTCGCGTGGTTCGGATGGCCTCGGCGACATTGGCCGGCGTCAAACCGCCAGCCAGAATGATCGGCACTGCACTAGTCTGCGGCACCAGCGACCAGTCAAACTGCAGACCGGTGCCACCATGCTGTTGCGGATGGTAGGCATCAAGCAAAATGCCGGCTGCACGTGGCCAGGCCGCCATCAGCGCGGCAATATCCTGCTCCGGCTGCACGCGCAATGCCTTGATCCAAGGGCGATCATAGACCACACATTGCGCTTGCGTTTCATCGCCGTGAAACTGCAACAGATCCAGCGGCACCTGTGCCAGCGTGTCGCGAATGCGCTGCTCACCCGCGTCAACAAAAAGACCGACCGTGGTCACAAAAGGTGGCAAGGCTGCCACGATCTGTGCCGCCTGAACGGGTGTTACCGCACGCGGACTGTCGGGATGAAAGACAAAGCCTATGGCATCCGCACCAGCCGCTACTGCGGCCAGAGCATCTTCAATACGGGTGATACCGCAGATCTTGACGCGCACACGGAGTGCAGATCGACTGGACAAGTGGGGCTAATCTCGGGAATTTGACCGGACAAGCAGTGTAGCAAAGGCAAAAGGCAGCGTCAGGTGAACTTGCACCAGACGCTGCCTTTCTGTACTACCGTTGACGGCAAATTAACGCTTGCTGGACCGCACGCGATCCAGCAACGCCATGCCCGCCATGAATACTGCCAGCAAGCCCAACAAGATGTTGGAAAAGTAGGTATAGCCCAAAGCTTTCGGCTCAAGCGGTTCAGCAGGAGATGTTTCTGCCTCAGCCAGTGCAGTCGGTGTTTCACTAGCAGGCACAGACTCCGGGCTGAGTGCAGCGATTTGCTGATCAAGCTCAGTCACACGAGTTTGAATATCGGTGACCTGCTGCTGCAGCAACTGAATTCGCTCGGCTTGCAACGAATCCAATGTAGGCTCAGCACCGACATCTGCCAACACCTCCGAATTGTCTGCTTCTGCAGCGGCAACCAATTCTGCCGGGGCAGGCGTTGCTGCTGGTGGCGCTGCCACTGGCGCAGGAGCAGGCGCTGGGGCCACGGCAGCCTTGGCCACCGGAGCGGGCGCCTCACCAACTTCAACAGCTACTGGCTTGGGTGCGGGCTTGGGCTGCACTTTGGCAACCGGCTTGCTGACAACCGGTTTGATGGCAACAGGCTTGTCAGCAAATGCTGTGGGTGCCGGCTCTGCCACTTGCTCAACACGCGCTGGCACAGACTCTGCTTGCGCAGAAATCAGTGGCTCAGCACCCGATGCAGAAACTTTCGATGCCACTTGCTGCAACTGTGCAACACCACCACCCCGGATGCTGACAAGAAACGTGACGAAATCACCATCAATCGCTTGGCTGGATGTTGCCCGAGCAACGGCCATGCCCGAATTCACAGGAATAATCTTAAAGCTGACGCTGTCTGCCCACTCAGGACGCGTCAGGCCGACGCGAGCATGCTCCGCTGCCGATGCAACGGACAAGCTGACATTGCGTAAATTGACACCCTGCAAATCGACCAGCGCGATATCCATACGCAATGGCTTACTGCTGGCAGACCAAACCACCATGTCATTGACTGATACGGCCTGTGCCGGCAAAGCAGCACCACCGAGCATTAAGGCAAAAGCAAAAGCGGCGGTTCGGCGCAGGTGGGTGGGAGTACAAGTACGGAGCATGACTTTATCCTCGTTATCAGTGTCTTGCAGTGCTGTTGAGTAAAGCGTTTTCAGTTGTCTCTGCCAAGATGGTTCCTGACACAAATGCAACAATTCAGGTCGAAGCTGATGTTATTCCGACCAACCGGCGGCCCATGTGGGGCCAAGCGGGCTACGTGGCAGATCAAATTCGGCCGGATAATGCGCATCAACAAAATACAGGCCGTCGGGAGGCGCGGTGACACCCGCTTGCGTACGATCTGCCGACGCCAGCACCTGCCCTGCCCAAGCGATATCAGCACGACCATCGCCCACCGCCAGCAAAACACCCATGATGTTGCGCACCATGTGATGCAGAAAGCCATCGGCTTGGATATCGAGCCGAATCAGTTCTCCGCGACGGCTGAGCTTCAGAAAATGCACATCACGAACCGGGCGCTTTGACTGGCACGCTACTGCCCGATATGCACTGAAGTCATGTACGCCTATCAGCGCATTGGCTGCGGCCTGCATGCGCTCCACATCAAGCGGCGCGTAGTGCCAGGTGGCGCGACCGGCCAGCAAGGCGGATCGGCGCGGGTGATTATAGACAAAATAGTGGTAGCGGCGCGCCACGGCCTTAAAGCGGGCATGGAAGTCGGGCGAGATCGCTTGAATCCAGCGTACGGCCACGGACTCCGGCAACAGCGTATTGATTCCCATCAACCAGTTACGTTCGCTACGCACGGCGGTGCTGTCAAAATGCGCAATCATGCCGGAGCCATGCACACCGGCATCAGTCCGACCGGCACCGTGAACAATCACGTGATGATTGGCCACGCGAGATATCGCCGCCTCCAGCGTTTCCTGCACAGTGACCACGCCGGGCTGCTGCGTTTGCCAACCGCGAAACTCGCGACCATCAAACTCTACCCCGACCGCCCAACGCACCCCCTCTCGAGACTCTGCCAGCATACTAAGCGAGACTATCGAACAGATTGCTGGCATGCATGCGCTGCTCGGCGCTGCCGCGAGTCATCACGGTATGCAGCAGCTCTTTGGCCAGTGCAAATTCCTGCATGTCGATATAGGCCTGCGCCAAGTCCAGACGTGTTTGTAGTGCAGCCGATTCGGCATCCGTGAGGAAGTCATATTCTTCATCAGCCGATTGCACCGTCGCTGTTTCCGCTGCCTCTCCGGGCGCTGCCACCCATGTTGGCACCGGCAGCACCTCCAGAGGTTCAAAAGCAACGTAGTCGTTTTCCGGCATCGCCGCCGGGGTCGCTTGGGCAGCACTCGCTGCCGATGCCGCAGCGGCACGACGGCGCATAACAATCAACAACGCCAGAAAGAGACCGACAACCGCCGCGACCCAACTCGAGCGGATGGAGTCACCGGCAGGCTCACTCGCAGCCGTCGTTGATGTCGGTGTATTCAAGGCGGCCAATCGCGCATCCAAGACCTTCAGGCGTGCGTCTTGGGTGCTGCCAGATGCTTCAAGTTCCGCCAGTTCAGCCTGCAAGGCCGCGCGCTCGGCAAGCAAGGTATTCTTTTTGGCATTCAACTCACCCAGCTGATCTGCGGCGGCCTCATCAACAACAGATTGTGCATTTGCCTGAGTCGTCGCCGGACTGACCAGCGTCAGCGTAACCTCTTCATTTTTCGCAGATGCCGCCGCTTCCGGCTGCGCAGCAGAAAGAGCCGGCTGATCCAGCTTTTCACTCGTGCTGTCACGCGCTTCGGCCTGACGTGCAGCCAGCCAAGCACGCGCTTGCGCAGCGCTTGGCAATGTCAGCTCGCTAGTCAACGGATAGCGGATGATGGCACCGCGCTTAATCTGATTGATGTTGCCCGCCACAAAGAGCTGCGGATTATTTTCAGCCAGCACTTGCTGGCGCTGTTGCAACGAGGCCTGGGGAATACGCCAAGACTTCGCCAGCTGGCTGAGCGTATCGCCGGCACGCACGCGAGCCGTGGCCGGCATCACTGCTATTTCCTCAATCTTTGACGATTTGGCATCAGTGATCGGCTGGCCAGCCTCTGGGGCAGCCACTGTTACTGTTGCCGAACCTGCTACAGCAGGATCGTTGACCGGAATGACTAGCGGGAGACTGGGCTCGCTCATCGCAGCCGGAGCGGCAACCGGCGATGCCGGCAAGAGCACCGCCGTGACCTGTTGCACACTGATATGGCCCGGCCAGATCACCTGAACCAGAAAGCTGATATTCGGATCTTTCTGCGCCAAGGCACCTGAAATCAGCGCCGACAAGCCATTGCCGTTTTCCATGGCAATCTGCCATTGCTCGGCACCCAATGGCGGGATCAGGCCCAGTCGCGAGTAATCATCGCCAGGGGCCAACATGACACGCACATCGGCAGGATTGACCGCGGCCAGATCTGTCAGCGCCAGCCTGAGCTTGAGCGGCTCGCCCAAGGCCGACAATGCGCGCATCTCACCCAAGGCCACTGCACCGACCGAACTGGCGTATGCACTCAAGCAGGCAACTGCAGCCCATGTCACGATGCGATTATTCATCCACGCTCCCCTGGCTGCCGATGGCGCCGATGGTGGTGCTGCCTATAAATGAGGCAGCACATGTTCTGGGCAAAAACTTTCTGCGCAGAGTTAACCCTGAACCATGAGCGTTGCCAAGAGCGGCTGCACAATCCCGACACGCAACGGATCCGCGAGTACGCACGCCATGGCATCTTGTGCCTCAACTTGCAGGCGCGACAACGTGCCCGTGATATTGCTCACACCTTGGCTAACCGGCGTCGGCAATGTTTCACCGTCACGAGCCTCATGCACTTGCAGGTGCTCGACAGACTCGCAAACCGTCAGGATATCCGCACGGCTCAAGGCCTCTGCATGCATCCAGCGTAGGTCCAGTACCGCCCCGTAAAATACCGGCACGATAAACTGGCGCACACGCACACGTACGCCCGGTAGCTGCTTCTGCAACGCTGCCAGCAAACGACGCTCGCGCAGGGTCCCTGCTGTTGGCTCGAAATTGCCATCGGCCGAGAGCACATTGAAAGCGATCTGCTGCGGCCAAGTCTCTACCGTGATGCCACGACCGTTGAGCAGCTCGCCGGTCTGCCGCGCCAGTTCGCGCACGCCCTTCTGGCCACGCGCCGACACCGGTGCCAGCACCGTCACTTCCAGACGCTGCAGTGGCGATGCCGCATTCAGCTTCTGCACCAGCGGCGACAAAATATTGACCAGCGGCTCATCAAGCACAATCAGCAGGCTGTCTGGGCCGGCATCGGCCAGACTCACCGCCTGCGGGTGCGAGCGCAGGCTGCCGCTGGCATCCCAGACACGCACACCGCGTGCAAGCAGGCGGCCGGCCAACTCATCGGCAACATCTGCCGGCACCGCAAGAATAGCCTCGTTGAGGTCGTCGAAATCGGCCGTATCGGCCTCTTCAACAGCCAGCGGCTTGTCGCGGAACACGCGGCTTTCTTCGTTAGAGCGCGCACTGGCAAAAAGTCGCAGGCGGCCGACAAAGGCCCCCTGTTCTTCCAGCGCATCAAAGAAGGCGCGACCGAGTTCGCCGGTCACGCCAAACAGACCAATGGACTGCGTAATGGCACCCATCAGGCAGCAGCTCCGCGTGCCAGCAAAATGCGCAACATGCGGCGCAGTGGCTCAGCAGCACCCCAGAGCAGCTGGTCACCGATCACAAAGGCCGAGATGTACTGCGGACCCATGTTGAGCTTGCGCACACGACCAACACCGATCTTGAGGCCACCGGTGATGCTCGCCGGGGTCAGCTCATTAACAGTGATGTCGCGGTCGTTCGGCACCCACTTCACCCAGTCGTTACCGGATTGGATAATGCGTTCGATCTCGGCCAGCGGCAAATCCTTGTTCAGCTTCAGCGTCAGCGCCAGGCTGTGGCAGCGCATAGCGCCGATGCGCACGCACAGGCCATCGACCGGAATCACGGCATCGGTACCAAGGATCTTGTTGACCTCGGCCTGGCCCTTCCACTCTTCCTTGGACTGACCATTGTCTAGCTGCTTGTCGATCCACGGAATCAGGCCGCCAGCCAGCGGCGCGCCGAAGAACTCGCGCGGCACATCCTGACGGATGGTCTGCGCAACCTTGCGGTCAATCTCCAGAATGGCCGACGCCGGCGTGGCCAGCTCGTCCGCCACGGCCGCATTGATTACGCCCATGCCCTTGAGCAGTTCGCGCATGTGGTTGGCACCGCCACCCGAGGCTGCCTGATAGGTCATGGAGCTGACCCACTCGACCAGCCCTTCGCGGAACAGTCCGCCCACGCCCATGAGCAGGATGGAGTTGGTGCAGTTGCCGCCGATGAAGTTCTTCACGCCCTTGGCCAGCGCCGATTCGATCAGACCGCCGTTGACCGGGTCGAGCACGATCACCGCGTCATCTTCCATGCGCAGCGTGGAGGCGGCGTCGATCCAGTAGCCATTCCAGCCGGCCGCACGCAGCTTCGGGAAGATCTCGGTGGTGTAGTCGCCGCCCTGGCAGCTGATGATGGTGTCCATCGCCTTCAGGGCCTCAATGCTGTGAGCGTCCTGCAGCGTGCCGCCGGCTTTGCCGCCAAAGGCCGGGGCCGTAGCGCCCGGATTCGAGGTGGTGAAATACACCGGATCAATCACGGCGAAATCATTCTCTTCCACCATGCGCTGCATTAGCACCGAACCCACCATGCCACGCCAACCGATCAGACCTACTTTCATGTTCGTTCTCCTGAGAATTCGTTAAAGCGCCTTAACAACCGCTTCGCCCATGGCCTGAGTGCCAACCTTGGTCGTGCCTTCGCTATAGATATCCGGCGTACGCAAGCCCTGATCGAGCACGCGCCCGACGGCGGCCTCGATGGCCAGCGCAGCGGCATCGGCCTTGAAGGTGTAACGCAGCATCATCGCCACCGACAAAATAGTCGCCAACGGATTCGCTACGCCCTGCCCGGCGATGTCTGGTGCTGAGCCGTGGCAAGGCTCGTACATGCCCTTCTTGTGTTGATCCAGCGATGCCGACGGCAGCATACCGATGGAACCGGTGAGCATTGCGGCCTCGTCGGAGAGAATGTCGCCGAACAGGTTGCCGGTGACGATCACATCAAACTGCTTAGGGCGCTTAACCAGCTGCATGGCGGCGTTGTCCACATACATGTGCGACAGCTCCACATCCGGGTACTCCGGCGAAATCTCGGTCACCACCTGCTTCCACAGCTCGGTCACTTCTAGCACGTTGGCCTTGTCTACCGAGAGCAGCTTCTTGTTACGCTGTTGCGCGAGCTGGAAAGCCACATGGGCGATGCGACGGATCTCGGACTCGCTGTAAACGTCGGTGTTGTAGCCCTGGCGCTCGCCGTTCTCCAGCGTGCGGATGCCGCGCGGCTGGCCGAAGTAGATGCCACCGGTGAGCTCACGCACGATGAGGATATCGAGGCCGGCAACCAGTTCGGTCTTCAGTGACGACGCATGCGCCAGCTGCGGATACAGGATGGCCGGACGCAGGTTGGCGAACAGGTTCAGCTCAGAACGAATTTTCAGCAGGCCGCGCTCCGGGCGAATCGAACGCTCGATCTGGTCCCACTTCGGGCCGCCGACGGCACCGAGCAGAATGGCATCGGCCTTGCGCGCGGCATCCAGCGTGACATCCGGCAGCGGCACGCCATGCGCGTCGATGGCGCAGCCGCCGAGCAGCTCGTGGCTCCAGCTCAGGCCCAGCCCGAACTGATCGTTGACCTTGGCCAGCACCTTCTCGGCTTCCGCCATGATTTCCGGGCCGATGCCGTCACCGGCCAGAATAACAATATGTTTAGTCATTTAAATCAGTCTCTTAAAGAACATAATTCATGTATTAAATTTGAACTTAAACCGGCACAACAGACAGCACCATGACATCTGTGCTGAATGAGCCGCTCGCATCAACCTCGAAATAATCACGCACCTCAACCCCGACCGCCGCCTGCAGCGCCAGAATCGCTTGCTGCATAAGCTCAGGCGTGCGCATGCGGGCAACCCAGGTACTGAACTCTAGGCGCAATCGCTGACGTGTCATGCCCGTCACGATCAAACCCGCTTCGGCCAACTGGCGAGTCCACTCGCCGGGCGAGTAGTCGCGCACATGGCTGCTGTCACGCAACATCTCCACGGCTTGCAACCACGTATCCAGCAGGGGCTGGCCGGGCGAAGTCACATCAATGAGTATGGCTTGCCCACCCGGCTTCAGGACTCGCCGCAGTTCGCGCAGCGCCTGCCCGAGATCACGCCAGTGATGGGCCGAATAACGGCTGAATACAAAATCAAAGCTGGCATCGGCGAATGGCAAAGCCTCGGCCGCGCCCCGTTCGGTCACGATATTGCCCAAGCCTTTTTCCGCCGCCGTTGTCGCCACCACCGCCAGCATCTCGGCTGACAGATCGTAAGCCACCACCGACGACACCAAATCAGCAACCTGAAAGCTCACATGCCCTGCACCACAGCCCAGATCCAGCACGCGAGCGTCTGCACACCCGGCGAGGCAGTCGCGCAGCAGGGCAAACTCGCTGCCCTGGGCAAACTCGCTGCCCTGGGCATGTACGGCACTGGTCAGATAGGCCTGAGCGGTACGGCCAAACTGGCGCTGCACCACCTGATCATGGGCCGAGGTGCTCATGATCAAACCCGACGCAGACTGTTGAACACCCACGGGCGCGCAGCCTGAGCCTTGGCCTCGAACGCCCGGATGGCATCGCCATCCTGCAAAGTCAGGCCGATATCATCGAGGCCGTTGAGCAGACAGTGACGGCGGAAGTCATCGACCTCGAAGCCGAAAGCCTCACCGCTGGGCGTGATGACCTGGCGCTTTTCCAGGTCGACCGTAATCTCATAACCCTCTGTTGCGAAACATTCGCGGAACAGCTGATCGACCTGAGCCTCTTCAAGAATCACCGGTAACATGCCGTTTTTGAAGCAGTTATTGAAGAAAATGTCGGCATAGCTTGACGCGATCACGGCACGGAAGCCGTACTCGTCCAGCGCCCACGGCGCGTGCTCACGTGAGGAACCGCAGCCGAAGTTCTGACGAGCCAGCAGCACACTGGCACCCTGGTAGCGCGGCTGATTAAGCACGAACTCGGTATTCAGCGGACGCGTCGAGCAATCCTGACCGGGGTAACCTTCGTCGAGGTAGCGCCACTCATCGAACAGGTTCACACCGAAGCCGATGCGCTTGATCGACTTCAGGAACTGCTTCGGAATGATCTGGTCGGTATCCACATTGGCGCGATCCAACGGAGCTGCGAGGCCCTTCACTACCGTAAATTTCTGCATCATTCGGTCCTCAGAACGTACGCACATCGACAAAGTGGCCGGCAATCGCTGCCGCTGCCGCCATCGCCGGGCTGACCAGGTGGGTGCGGCCGCCATTACCTTGGCGACCCTCGAAATTGCGGTTGGACGTGGATGCGCAGTGCTCGCCCGAGCCCAGCTTGTCGGCATTCATCGCCAAGCACATCGAGCAGCCCGGCTCACGCCACTGGAAGCCGGCATCCAAGAAAATTTTGTCCAGCCCTTCCGCTTCCGCTTGCTGCTTCACCAGACCGGAGCCCGGCACCACCATGGCCTGCTTAATGGTACTGGCAACCTTGCGGCCCTTGGCCACGACAGCCGCTGCACGCAAATCTTCGATGCGCGAATTAGTGCAGGAGCCGATGAAGACGCGATCGAGCTGGATGTCGGTGATCTTCTGCCCGGCCTTGAGGCCCATGTACTGATAAGCGCGCTCAAACGAGCTGCGCTCCACGGCATCTTCGGCGTCATCCAGCGTCGGCACGGTGGCGGTGACCGGCACCACCATCTCCGGGCTGGTGCCCCAGCTCACCTGCGGCTCGATAGCAGCGCCATCCATGACCACGACGGTGTCGAAGACAGCATCGGCGTCGGAGTGCAGCGTCTGCCAATAGGCCACTGCACCGGCCCACTGCTCGCCGGTTGGCGCGAACGGCTTGCCATCGAAATAGGCGATGGTCTTGTCATCGGCAGCGACCATGCCAACACGGGCACCGGCCTCGATGGCCATGTTGCAGACCGTCATGCGACCTTCCATGCTCATGTCGCGGAAAACCTGGCCGCCGAACTCGATGGCGTGGCCGTTGCCGCCAGCGGTGCCAATCTTGCCGATGATGGCGAGCACGACATCCTTCGGGGTCACGCCAGCACCGAGCACGCCGTCCACCCGAACCAGCATGTTCTTCGACTTCTTCTGGATCAGGCATTGGGTGGCGAGCACATGCTCGACTTCCGAGGTGCCGATGCCGTGCGCGAGGCAGGCGAAAGCGCCGTGGGTCGCCGTATGCGAATCGCCGCAGACCACGGTCATGCCCGGCAAGGTCAGGCCCTGCTCAGGGCCGACCACGTGCACGATGCCCTGACGCACATCATTGATGGTGAATTCGACCACGCCAAAATCACGGCAATTGTCGTCCAGCGTTTGCACCTGGATGCGCGAAGTCTCGTCGGCAATGGCAGCGACGCCACCGGCGCGCTCTTCGCGGTCGGTCGGCACATTGTGGTCCGGCGTGGCAATGTTGGCGTCGATGCGCCAAGGCTTGCGGTTCGCCAAGCGAAGGCCGTCGAAGGCCTGTGGCGAGGTGACTTCATGCAATAGTTGGCGGTCGATATAGATGAGGCAGGAGCCATCATCGCGCTGCGTTACGAGATGGTCATCCCACAACTTGTCATACAGGGTCTTGCCGGCCATCACAGCCTCCTCAACGGGTTGTCGCCTACTGCAGAGGCAGCAGGCGCTTTTCAGATGAGGCAAGACTAATGCGATGCTTTAGATAAATCCAATTTATAGTTTTTATATTGTAAATAATAATTTGGAATTCATAGGCCTGCGCTCATTCGTCATCCTCAAGCCGTCGCCACGCACCGCCATCGGGAACCACGCGGTATTTCCCCCAGCTCAAAAACACCTGACGCAAGACCACCTGAATATCGCCACGCCCCGGCCCCGCCACCGTCTTCACGATCAACTGAGGGCGACGCGCCCCCGGCTCGCTGGCATCAATAATCCGGCGCACCGACCAGCGCTCGCCCACCTCGCCATTACTGTAATAGCAACCCACCTGCAGATCCTGCCCGGTCAGCTCGTCGTGTACCTGCTGACGCCGCAGCGCCTGATACAACACCTGCAACTCGTCATCGCTGATATCGATCATGGAACCCAGCTCAGCGAACGCTTCGCGCAATTGCCGAGGCGTGAATGGCGACTCAGGGGCCAAGCTAGCACCTTTAATAACGCCCGCCTTGCGGAAGGCCCACGCCACCGGATAGCGCCGCCAGGAAAACGGCGCATTCAGCAATACCGCCATCAGCACCAGCAATGTGGCATTAAGCAGCACCGGATTAACAACATAAGACCAATCGGGCATGTGCCCGGAATCTGCCAGCATAACCACAGACAGCGCTGTGGCACCGCCCGGTGGATGTATGCAGCGCAGGCTGTGCATCGCCGCAATCGCCAAGGCCACGGCCAAAGTTCCGGCGACCACACTCGCCCCCAGAGCATGCACCACGCACAAACCAGCAATGGCTGAAATGCCTTGGCCGGCGATCACGGCCCACGGCTGAGACAAAGCACCATGCGGCACAGCAAAAACCAGCACCGCGCTCGCGCCCATAGAGGCCACCAGCCAGAAACTCGGGGCCGCCAGCCCACGCATGAAATGCTCACTGAGCAGCGCCACCAGCCACAGGCCACCCCCCGCCAGCAGGGTCGCCAACGCCTGCTCACGCCAGGACACCGCATGCTCGGCAATACCCAGCACATGCCGCCCTGTCCACCACCACCCTTTGATCATGCCTGCCCCTCAACTGCCCCAGACGACTTCCGAGCACGGAGCATAACGCCAAGCTACTTGCCAGCACACACAGCCCGGCTCATTCTTCGGCGCTCAGCCATCGTCAGTGACACACCGCATGGATACCGCCGTCCTCAAGGCCTTCATTGAAGTCGCCCGCCACGAATCCTTCTCGAAAGCGGCGGAAACGCTGCACCTGACGCAGCCGGCGGTGACCAAGCGCATCCAGGTGCTGGAAGAACAGCTGGATGCGCCCCTGTTTGATCGCGTCGGCCGCCGCGTGACGCTGACCGAGGCCGGCCGCGCCCTGCTGCCGCGCGCCCGGCAATGGCTGCACGAACTCGATGACATGCGCCGTCTGGTCAGCGACTACTCCGAAGCCGCGACCGGCCAGCTCACCGGCACGCTCACGGTCGGCACCAGCCATCACATCGGGCTGCATCGCCTGCCGCCGGCGCTGCGCGCGTTCAGCACCGCGCATCCGCAGGTACGGCTGGACATCCGCTTCATCGACTCCGAACAGGCTTACGACGCCGTGCTGTCCGGCGAGCTGGAGCTGGGCATCGTGACGCTGCCGCCGGCACCGGATGATCGGCTGGTGGCGAAAGTGATCTGGCCCGACCCGCTGGCCTTCGTGGTCGCCGCCGGGCATCCGCTGGCTGCACGTGCCCAGACGCAACCTGCCGACATTGCTGCGGCTGACCTGGCGCCCTATTCCGCCATTCTACCGTCGTCCTCGACCTTCACCCGCCAGATCGCCGAGCAGATGTTCCAGCGCGAAGGCCTGACGCTGAACGTGAGCCTGGTCACCAACTATCTGGAAACGATCAAGATGATGGTGTCCATCGGTCTCGGCTGGGGCGTGCTGCCGGCCAGCATGTGCGATGCCGACGTGGTGGCCGTGCCGGTGCAAGGCGTGGCGCTGAGTCGCGACCTGGGCGTGGTGCATCACCCGAGGCGCGCGCTGTCACGGGCGGCGCAGGCGATGCTGGGATTGTTGGAGCGGGAGGCTGGGGCGAT
>JACCDZ011614467.1_pt1 | contig 26473 bp, 23 predicted proteins | sample 7449551 | NCBI WGS metagenome assembly JACCDZ01 (sample SAMN15323452, study PRJNA562643) | freshwater metagenome | isolation source: river surface water | place: USA:Blue River Watershed | collected 2017-08-18 | reverse complement strand
GTTTCGCGGATGGTGCATGTGAACACATCTTCGCAGTGAAGTCTGATGAGCTCCTCGAACACGTTGCCCCAGTGTGTGGCCATACTTCCATTGAACTTGTCGAACCCCAGTTTCTCCTTGATGAGCTTGTATGGAGTCTTGTTCTTGTTCTGTCTAATGACAGAGGCAATCTCGCTTCCTCCTATGAAATCCAGACGTAGCGTCTTCCATGCTTCGGTGCCTTGCTCTGGCAGGTCGCTGTATTTCTCAATGAACTCGTTCAGAAGTCTGTAGTTAGCCATATTGCTTAGCTATATGATATTCTAACTTGTATCAATTTTGGCCAGTCTTAACTGCATACAATATATATAATCCATGATGATTGCCCCCAAACGTACTCGCTATACGAACACCATCAATATGAATCGAGATAGCTTAGACAGCGTGTTCACGGACAGCTACACCACCACGTTAGTCATGAAGGACAACCAGCATATCAAGCATGTCCGCAACTGCCCCATTCTATCTACTCTTCAACTGTGCAACACCACCATCCAGACCATCAATACATGTCCATCGCTACTGAGCCTCACCATAGAAGACTCGGCATCTATCAATTGTATTCGAGTAGGGTCTGTTCATTCCATCAACATATCAAACTGCCGCAATCTCCACATCATAGATTGCCAGTCCGCGGAGATGATTCGTATCAATATGGTGCCAGACATGCATCAACTTAAATTGCCGTCAGCCAAGTCTGTAAAACTCATTAGTATAGACATCAGCAAGTTGCTTACGTGTCTGTCCAATATATTCGTGGCGGTGGTGGTAATGAAACTTAAGAGGTGTCGCATCTTCAACATAGCCCACGAGTTGGATGGTTGCAGCCATCTTAATATCCTGGTTCTGGATACATGCAATATAGAGACGGTTGACAATATCAGTAATATCCAGGATTTGCGGATAATCAACTGTGGGGTTCTCACATCAGTGAGTGATATATCGAATGTGAGAAATATAATCATCACGAAGTGCAACAAGCTACTCCGCGTGTGCCAGCTAACCAATGTGGGCTGTATGGATATTGGCCAATGCGACAATCTGAAGCTGCTGTCCGAAATAGATGGGCATAAGCTACTCATTCGGTACTGCTTCAACCTTGTATATCTCTGCTACGTGGATATAAAGACCATAGTGGTTGACCGATGTCCATCTCTGGTGGTCATCCAACTACACAAGCGTACGTGTTCTCTGGTTGTGGATACATGTACGATGCTGAACCTTATACAGATACACAGACCCAACAAGCAGAGCAACCTACGGGTGAAGATTGCCGGCGACAACGATATCTCAGCCATCAGCGGATGGCATATAGATAGCCTGACTATAGATGGTAGTGATACCATATGTTCCATCGATAATGTATCTGCTACGTCTAAGATAGATATCTCCAACTGCCAGTACATAACAGACATGACCAACATAAGAACCACCGAGTTGATAGTCGAGCAGTGTCAGATGCTGAGAACTATAGCAGGCAATAGCTATGCCGGAGATATATACATAGACGACTGCGAGTCTCTGGCGGAACTCAATATAAACAACAAGTACATAGACCGGCTGTACATAAACAACTGCGAGAGTCTTGCGTGTAGGATAAATGCCTCTATCATGTCATTCGCAGACATCAATAATTCAGGCATTGTGTTGTTGAACAACTTGAAGAGCTCCACTATTGTTCATATAGAGAACGTCGACTCGTTGCCAGACACCAATGCCACTACCACCAATGCCCTGATAGAGAGGATTGGTCATGTCAATAAATCTATAGCCATCATAGCCAGGTGTCTGCATAGGTTCATCATGAGAGCCAGGCTACTCAAGTTCAAACGATTCTTGGAAATTGGAAGACTCAGCGACTGTGTCATATGTCAGGAACCTCTGTACCCAAACACAACCATGTTCACACCGTGCGACCATGTGTTCCATGACAGCTGTATGCACGAGTGGATGGTGGTACGCAGGTCATGTCCACTATGCAATACTGCTCTTTAGCATTGACTTTGATATGCAGCATAGCAATAATATAAGCAACCAAATAATGTCATCGATGGCATACAACGTGATAAATAGCCAGCCGAATGCGAGCATAGATGAGGTGTTCAACTCGTTTGAGCAGTGCAACAAGTATCTATACAGCACGGATGACATAGATTTGGAGCAGTACTGTGAGATAACACACAACATCAAGTTCGATACAGAGCTGATACGGTACCTACCATCAGCTAAAACTAAATGGCTGAGGACAGTCATCAGTATGTTCATACGCTATGCCAGATATGATATCCAGGCGTTCATCATTCCGGTGAGTGCATTGGACTCCATTGGCATCGACATAACCAACTACTCCTCCAAGATTCCCAGATGGCTGCAGCGTATTGTATGTGTCCGAGATGACAACATGAAGAGAGAGCTGCGCATGCTCAAGAGGAATGGATTGAAGAACACCATAGATTATAATTTGGAGACTGGAGAGATAGATAGCGATGTTGTGTCTATAGGATACTACATCACCAGGCTGGGTCTCTACAAGATTATAACCAACCTGTATGGGGCCAAGTTCCTGGAGTCCATCATATCCAGGATGTGCCAGATACTGTACTTCTTCAACGACTACAAGTGCGTGAACCATGTCTTGTATATAGAACGATTGAAGTCGATGTGTCATGATGAAGAGCATCTATCTGAGAATATAATGAAGCTGGATAACTATGGCAGCGGGTCATTCAATAGATATCTGAGGGATGTCGATGATGACAATAGCATCAAGATGATGCATCGCCGTGTGTCATCATCTTCCTCGTCCAGTAATCAGTACAACTACAAGAATGATGACATATGCTCCATCCATAGGATGATAGAGTCCAGTATAGGACGAGTGGATACACGTATAAGTGAGCTGCATGGGCAGCTGGCCAATATTATGAACAAGATAGACAGCATCGTATCCAATGGAAAGGGCAGCTACTCCTCATGCATATCCATATCCAGCAAATCAGATGAGCTGGACGACCTTGATGATGACGATGATATAGAATTTATAGATAAAAAATATGCACACAGCTTCATAGCCTCGAACACCCCACGTGAACGTATATTTAGTCCATTGAGGAATACTTGCATAGGCAACGAGCACCAATTCTAACCAATTGTAATCTTGATACACAAATGAATATAGACCACACACTCACGAATCATGGAAGAATCATCGATAGACAATGGCTCCAATATTTCTGGAATCAGTCTGCTCCTGAACATGGAGAAGATATCCAATGGCGTGGACATAGATGATATGGAGCGTAAGGTGAAGAGCATGTATGTGGAGGCTGATGATGAGCCAGATGCCGAAGAGGAAGAGGAGGATGTTGATATTCTGGACGAGTATGAGCAGGCCATGGATGAGCTGGAGTCTAATATTGAAGAAGAGGAGGAAGAGGAAGATAAGGAGGAAGCTGCCGAGGATAATGATGATATGATATCTGTTATATCAAGAGCCAATACCGTTCGGTCTAACTATATCCAGGACCCTAAGGATGCCCTCTATACATACAAGACCAGGGATGACCAGCTGCAATCATCCATAAGCCGCGTTATGGAGACGGTACCTAAGATGAACCTGGACATAGACCAGGAGATAGAGAATGAGCGACGCAACTCACTTCTGTCTCAGATAGAAGCTCTGCGTGATGACTTGACTGAACTTGGAGTGTCTGTGGATTCACCACAGTATATGGTATCATACACAGCCCCGCTCAAGCAGATAGAGGAGGTTAACCGACGATTGACCTTCAAGTACAACAAGCTCAAGTACAACTCAATAGCAGAGGAGGCCTTGGTTGCTGGGGCATCATTGCTGGAGATGATATTCAATGGTCAGCACGAGTACTTTGGTTGCAAGCCAGACATCACTGGCTACTCAGATGTGGTCAAGTCCAAGCTGAAGAGAATTCGCGTGGAGACAAGTACGGCTGTTAGTCAGTTCGTGGCTGCCAACAATGTGGGCATCGTTCCGAGACTCATGATGGAGTTGCTTCCATCGCTGATAACTCAGTCTCAGAGACGCAAGCTACAAGCTAATGACTCGCTCAATGCCAGTATGGGATATCGCCCAAACTCTGTTCGTGGGCACATAAGCGACATCAACAACATGTAAGCGCCTATGGGTTTTTTTCTTGGTTGATGGACTTGTCGTAGTCATGCACTCGCTTGGCCACGAGTATGGACCACATTGCAAAGAATAAACCACCCACATACTTCCACCAATGTACGGTTCCGGGAAGTTTCCAGGCTACATATATTTCATCCCAGGATATGTCCCCATCTTGGTTGATATCTGAGAAGCTCTTCTCGCTGGAGGATAGCATGAACACAAATGCTATTATGAACAGCAGTATTATGAAGAGGGCTGCATACAAGCACCTCTTGTATATGAATGGCGGATAGATTATATCGGTTAGCAGTACCATGGCTATACTATACCAGTCAATATTTATTGCATTGATGTATATGGTTGGGGCTGAGGTCCATACTGTGGAGGTGGTGGGGGATATCCATATGGCTGCGGAGGAGGATATCCATATGGAGGTGGTGGTGGATACCCATAAGGTGGTTGTTGATATCCATATGGAGACATAGCCGATGCTGGCATTACAAGCCTATACCCGATATACCCGAACAGAGATGTGAAGATTATGGACATGGCAAATCGTACCCACCATGATGATGGATCCTTGGTTCGGTCTACCTTGATGACGTATGTCTTGCCAGTGGCATCCAGCAGAGTAAGTATGAATATAATCACGCATATGATAATCATGACTGCTCCGATTACCTTGGGAGCCATTTCTTTGGCAGCAGATGCCGCCAAGAATGGAAGTACCATGGTCGTATATACTAATATAGGTAAATCCTGACAGATGAATAATGAATATATATCGGTAGACGATGGAGATTCCTGTGCGCAACACTGTATTCCTGCAGGGTATCTTCTTCAGCGATATACAGACTATAGAGGACAACATGATACATGGCGAGCTCTTCTCTGAAGAGAAGCCAGAGTCTGAGATTGATATGTCCATATATAATCCCATCCGAGCTACCAAGTACAAGAACAAGAAGCAATGGGCCGAGGCATATCGAGACATGACCATCAAATGCTGGTACTGTGGGCTCAACTTCAAGGGTCTGCCATGTTTCATCCCAAGACAGATTAGAACCACTGCACATGGAAAGGAATATGATGCCCATGGTCTATTCTGTGGATTTGCCTGTGCGTTCTCATTCCTGAATAACTCAGCGGAGTTCATCAAGGACAAGTCATCCACTGATAAGCTGTCCATGCTCAAGATGCTGTTCATTCAGTTCTACGGCAAGAAGCCAGTGGAGTTGAGGGAGGCTCCCTGTGTGTATGACCTGTCCATATATGGAGGACATATGGATATCATGGAGTATAGGAATGCCCTGAAGACCATCAATACATCGATGATAAGCGAAGCCAGGTACATACATAATTGAGGAGTGGCATACATATATAGAGCTCATGAGCTTCACCACATACCTGAGCATAGATGTTGCCACGAAGTCTCTGGCCATCGGTCTGTATAGATTTCGTTCATTTGTAAATATATCTGGAGGAGTACCTGAAGGCATAGCAGCCAGCAATGCCTACTGCGATGAGTCCATCCAGCTGTTGCATATGAACGTGTTCGATATAAATGATGGAGCCAAGCTCAAGGATACATCAGCCATAGACAAGGCTTGCTCGCTCAAGCGCACTCTTGTTGAGTATGATATGAATACAAATCTATCTCAGCTGGATAATGTGGTTGTGTTGATAGAGTATCAGATGAATGCCAATCATTGCAGCAACGCGGTGTTCAATATGATAGTGTATCACTATGCCGGATCATATCCAATCCATGTGGTGAAACCCAGTCTCAAAAATACAATAGCCCTTCATCCATCGCTTGCTCTGGCAGACTTCCTTGCATATGCCTCCAGCAACTACAAGGCCAACAAGCAGCACACCACATACAACATGTTATATCTACTGACCCTCATGGGTAAACGCTGTCTTATATCTCAGATTAAAAAAAAGAACTATGATGACATAGCTGATACACTCTGTCAGGCTCTTGCCTGGCATAAGCATAACTGCTAAGTCTGGATTTATTTTTCTGCCTTGCTGAAGAACCGAGATTGCTTGACCTCACCGGTTCGGGCATTGATAGTTGTGATAGGCACTTCGATGGCATTGGTTGGAACTCCATCCTCATCCAGCTTGAGCTCCTCTCCAGTCTCCGCATCAACAATAACCTCACGACTGACCTTGACCTTCTCTTCATCCAGCTCCTCTACGGTACCATCCTTGCCTCCAATATCCATGAGCTTCTTGTATTCACTGAACTGTGGAGAATCCTTGCCAAACACCTTCTCGGCCTTGACCTTGGTACTCTTGACCCGCTTCTTCATCAAGTCCTCTCCAAGCATGTTGTCGGCCTGCTGTTGCTCCAAGATAGCCTTGATGATGCCATTGTGCTTGTTGTAGTAATCTATACGCTCGCGGTTCTCCTTGAACTGCCCAAGAAGCGCCCACTTGTTGAGGTCGAACGTGATGATGTCGAACTTGGAGGACGAACCATACTTATTGACAAACGTGTTTGCCGCTTCTTGATTCTCCACAACGTCATACACAATCATGGCATGCTCAAGGTCTGGCTTAAGATTGTAGATATTCTTGGTAGCTTCCCGCATCTTCTCATAGTTGATGGCAAAGTATTGGTCGAAGCGGCAGAAGGTATCATTTGGAGGAACGTTGTCATACACAACATCAGTGCCCTTGAGTTCCTCGATGTCCGTACGCTCTGGGTCATCCTCTACCTTATTGACTCCCTCCTGCAGATGCTTGTCCTTGTTGTACTTGAACACGTTCTCCAGGAACTTGTTCACCACAGCTCGCTCCTTATCTGACTGTTCCTTGATAGCTGCTTGGATGGCATCGTTGTACTTCATTGCATCGAGCTTACGCTCCTTGTGCATCAACTGCTTGAGTTGCTCGTTGGCCTTGACAGTAGCCTCGAGTAGTTCGTCCTCAGTGAGATACGTTTCCATCTCCTTGGTGGACTCCACCTTCAGGTCAGTGAACTTTGCACGGAACGTCTTGACCACCTCATGATTGAAGAAGGTCTCAGTATTGAATCCTTCTGGAAGTGTGTAGTCATGGACTACTTCCATGAAGTCCTCCTTGTTGGGAGGGTTCTCCAAAGCTTCTTCATCGACAGTGAGTTCATCCTTCATCTGGAACAGGAAGCTAATCAGAGATGTGGTCAGCAGCTTCTTCACGTATGATTCACGGAGGTTGCTCACAGATGCAACAACCACCTTATCATTGCCTGCCGGACCAAGCGACTTATATACCTGAGCTTCCTCGAACAAGGCATCCAGTTGTTCTGGAGTTAGCTTGGCCAGCTGTTCATTGAGAGCACCCTCGCCGCTTGTCTGGAGGTCGTTCAGAAGAGAATCCAACAGTTGCTTGCTCATCTTGTCTGTTGATGTCTATATTCAATGAATGCTATATCAGATATATAGATGTATACTAAGCGAACAAGATGTCGAATACCAACACATCCTTCGAACACGTGCTCCACAACTTGCAAGAACGCATGGATATAATAGAGGACCTGTATAGGTCCCTGGATGTCCTGCTTGATTCTCTTAGCAAGACTACCCTGGACACCGCTACCAGAGATATGATAATGGAGGTTGCTACCAACCGAGTGATATCCAAGTACCACCGATACGTGGATGCCATGGAGCGATTCAATATAGGCATCATTCCATTCATTACTGACTACTATGACATCATAGACAGACACACCGACCAGTTCAGTTTCAAGTTCCTGTATAACTACTCCAGTCATGTTAACCACTACAATCCCATTGTGAATAGTGTGAAGACATGCAGGTTTGACCTGGATGAGCTGGTCAGTATATTCAATCTGTACTGCTATGAACTCAAGAGGTTTCGTGTGTATTCAGATGTGGCTATAGCCAGACGGGCTCATGAACAAACATGGGCGATATACAAGAAGCTGTCCAAGTACATAGCCGTGGAGAATATATACGAGCTATCGGATATATTTATATATGAACTGGGCCTGTTCATAGACTCAGTCAAGCGCATCAGTATGGCAGAGAAGCCGCGCATCCTTCTGTCAGAGGACGATGATAAGGTTATCAATGATATCCGGTCATCCATCCAGCAGTTCAATAATATAAAGCTGGACCTCAAACCCGTGGAGGAGGTGATGGACTACTGCGAGTGTGGGCATCCGATGCAGGTCATGCCGGAGTCCAGCGAGATGGTGTGTGATAATTGTGGCTATCTATACGAGCTCAAGGGTACTGTGTTCAATGACTGCCAGTTCTATTCCCAGGAGAGTATACGATACAAACATGCTGGATATGAACCATCTAAACATGTGAAGTCCTGGCTTGAGAGGATACAGGCCAGAGAAACCAACACCATCACAGAGGCCCAGTTGATGAAGATAGAGGGGTGCATCAAACGAGATGGCATAACAAATAAGAAGAGGCTGACTATAGAGCAGCTCCGTAGATATCTCAAGGACTCTGGACTTACAGAGCTTAATGAACACGTTGCCCTGATTAAGCGGCTCATTACTGGAGTTGCTCCTCCACAGCTATCATATGCAGAGACTCAAGATATAACTAACTCCTTTGCCAAGGCTGTCAAGGCCTACAATATAATCAGACCATCCAACAAGTCAAACATGCTGTTCTATCCATATATCGTATGGAAGTTGATAGAGATGCACATACCGGACTACTACAGGAAGAAGAGCCTGTTGTCATTCATTCATTTGCAGGGAGCACAGACGCTCATACAGAATGATACCATATGGTCCAAGATATGCCAGATAACCCGTGGGTTCAAGTACATACCAACCGATAGGTATGCCTACATAGATTGACCGTAAAATGGACAGCCCTCATAGAATAAATATAGTCATGGATACCTACCACTCTGGTTCGTTCTACGGGGCCACAGTGCCTGTCAAATCATTGTACGTGATATCCATAATCATGGTAGTTATGATTGTGGCGATATGCCTGATAGCATTCACGTGCTACAAGTTGATTCCCGGAGAGAGCGTGCGCTATCGGCGTAGACGGGCAATCTCATTTGACTCGACGTGTTCCATGTCGAGCGACATGTCCGAAGAATTGCCGGTGTAGCTATTTTTTATGCCTTTGAGGATAACTGACTAAGTATATAGAGTCATGTCTCAGTCCATCCTTCAGAATGGCTATGCCATTCTTCTCAACAACACATCCGACCTTGACAATCATCTACTGGCCAAGACACAGCTACTCCAGAACATATCCAAGGTCAAGCAGCGCAAGACTGCTGATAGAGATGCTGCCATTGCATATAGGGAGGAGCAGTCCAAGAAGATAGATGCCCACATCAGCAAGCTTCTGCTGGAAGGCACTGACATGGATGCCGTCTCTCAGTATACAAACCTGAAAATAAAGTTGGACAAGCAGATTGCCCAGCTGAAGCTCAGCAATGTAAATGCCACATATGATGATGTTCGTCAGACACATGCATTCTTCGTCAACCGAACATTCAAGCCCATTGTCTCCGTTGCTTATGCATACTCAACTGCCAGAACTACAACCCTCCCAATATTTGGGTCATCATCCACCATAAAGATACCCATCAATGGAGACTTCATCATAGACCAAGCTCTGCATATTCGCCTCTCAGCTCTACAGGCAACACATAAGGACAACAAGATACGCTGGTTTGATTTCATTGGACATCGACTTGTGAAGGAGATACGCCTGTGCTGCGATGGTATCGTGCTGGATAGATATGGAACGGAGGAGATGGAGATGTACTATAAGTTCCATGTCAGCAAGAACCAGAAGATGGGATGGCAACGGTGTGTTGGCCAGGAAACCCCAACCATGGGCATCTTCCTACAAGACCCGTACAACCAAGAGGTTCGTGAGAAGAAGCTAATCTTTGATGGACTTCAGACTCAGAAGAACCGGCATGAGCCATACGATATGTACATACCACTGTTGTTCTGGTTTAACACAAACCCTGCATTCGCCATCTCCAACTGGAACATCACCTACGAGAAGTTCTATATCGAGATGGACTTCGAGACTGCCGATAGATGCGTTCAAATTATTGACTATGCGAATGATGGAGGCAAGTATCAGCAGCCCCGCATAGAGGCATGTGAGTTGATTACCAATCATGTCTATACCATCCCTGAGGTAGCTGAGCTGTTCAAGCACCGCATGCAGTTCAATATCGTACGAGTACACAGACGGCTGGAGCAGTTGTTGGACAAGGATAGCGACTTGATAAGTATATCCAACATCAAGTTTGCTGTTGAGAGCATGTACATGCGGTTCAGGCCCACCAACAATGACCAGGATCCAAATGCTGCGGAGGTGTGGCGCAAGAATAACATCCCAACGTACAAGGAAGTAAAGTACGCATCCATTATCCAGACTGGAACAACTACATCTCTGGCATATACCCCCATGTACTACTATGATATGGCTCCTGCTATAGATAGCATAGCTCTGGAATCTCAAGGCAATGCTATCTACGAGTACAACCCTGGTATCTTCTATAATAGCTACATACCTCTGCGATTTGGAGGTGAGACCATCATGACTCCAGATGAAGAGGATGCATACCTCATGACCTTCAGCATATATCCTGGAGACCAGCAGCCCAGCGGTTATCTCAACTTCAGTCAGTCCAGAGACCAGTATCTGGCATACAGCAGTTCATACATTGACTCTAATCATCAGGTATCCATGGTTATCTGCGCTACGTGCATCAACTTCCTGGTTCTGATGGATGGGGCTATTTCGATTAGATATGCCACGTAATATAGCAGTGCCATGATGCTCAACTCGTTCGTGCTCACCATGCAGTCCAAGATAACCATGATGCAGAACCAGATATTCAACTTGCAGAACACTATCAAGCAACTCCAGGAGAAGATAGACTCCCTGAATGCTGAGATAGAACATATGAAGACAAGTGAGCCGCGGTGTCTCATTCCATCTATCTACCAGGATGAGTACATAGATTCGCTTCAGCCAATCATTCCGGATGAAATACCATTCGTTCTGGTTGATAGGCCAGAGGCTGAGTCTGATTCAGAGTCAGACTCAGAGTATGACAGTGATGATAATTAATTGCCATACAAAATTGAAGAGCTATCAAGTATAAACATATGATGACCATCAGGATGTATGAAGCGTGTTTAGGAGAGGATACGTATGTATTGACATACGATGGATATAGACTGATTGGAACTATAGAGGGAGCGATACTGGATATATGGAATGGAGTGTACTGGCAGAAGGGATTGGTCAAGAAGGCTATCAAGGTGGATACCATAATGGCCGTAGAACTGAGCGATGGAGTACGGTTCACTTGCTCTGGAATGCATAAGGTAGGTATCATGAAGGATGATGCCATAGTGGCTACATATGCGAGAGACCTGTCTGTGGGGATGGAGTGCGAGCCCATGAACAAGATGCCAATCATCAGGAATAACTTCTACTCTGTAGTATCAGTGGATGATACCAACCCACCCATTGATGGAAATCTGAGAATCCAACTTGGGTGGCTGGCCAATCACCTGGATGATATGGCTGGCTGTATGCAGATAACATCTCAGGATAGAGAGTGGCTATCCAAGATACAGCTGATGGGGCATTGTATAGGAACCATGCCATTCATTGTTAGGTCTCCGAGAGGCTATCATCTGAGATGGTGTGGCAACGATGCTGCCTTCCTGATAGAGGAGCTCCACATTCCAATCAACAAAAAAATCACAGACTACTGCTTCGTGCCCCGGCACGTTCCACATGTTGTGTCTGTGGAAACCCTCTATGGGGAGTTCGATGTCTACACTATAGTGTAGGCCTTGTAATTTTTTCAGAGGTCAGTCTTGGTCTCCTCGTGGTCAACCACTTCCTTGGAGGCAGCATCTAAGACATCCAGAAGATCGGCAATGGTGCGGAAGTTGGCAACCTCAACAGGAACGCGGCGGCTGCACACATCGACGGTGCTGATAAGCAGCTTGATATCTTCAACACCAATATCAACCTTCTCGCCATCAGCGGCATTGACCACCTTGGAGAGACGCGTGAACAGACCACCAATGGCCTCAAACTCAACCAACTTGAAACCGTTCTTACTCTGGAACAGAATGATAAGCTCCAATGCCTTGTTGGCAACATCCAATGCTAAACGGACCATGATGTATTCTCTTTATATACTCTATATAGGCAATGTTCAGGATGAGATAGATTTGAGCTCAAAATTGACGAGATACTATCTAAAAATATACATCATCAAGCTACTTCTACAACCATGGTCTCATTGGATACTATCCGTGCTGAGTTCAAGGCTCGTCTTGCTGACAAACCGCGTGGGTTGCCAGTTGATGAGCAAATGGAGGTTCTTCATATGTTGATTGGAGAGATATCTGATGAAGAGAGATGTCTGTTCATCAGATTGAATATCTGGCGTAAGCAACCAAAGCTAAGTGAGAAAGTGGTATGTGCCAATATAGAGTTGGTTCGCTTTGGAGTGTTGTCAGCCAGACCTATGAGAGATACCAAGGACCAAAACTCGGACGCACAGAGGCGTCCGAGTTCCAGTGCGAGAATCAGTGATATTGCGAGATTCTTCAAGACTCATAGGATTGAATCAATGGTTATCAACCGTCGTTCTGATACAGTTGAAGATAGAGCTGCTGTATTAGATGCTTGTGTTGAGCAATCAATGATTTCAAATACTATTGTAGTTCCTGACCAAGAAGAAATAACTGCAGATGCCAACAAAGGAAATAATCGTACTCAGTCCATGCATTACATATCTGTACAAGACCTTACTCTATGCATTTCGAGAAGTGAGAATGCATCTGTGTTGAGGGATTATGCAATGAATGTCATGATGGCCATGGAGTTATACAACGATGAATGGCATCTTGCCAAGGATAATGCATTGGATCAGAAAGATGATAAAATGGTCGAGATGGACAAGAAGATTGATTATCTTACCGAAACGAATCAAGAGCTAATCGAATTGACTAAGACCCAATCAAATCAAATTACTCAACAGACTACAATGATTACCCATCAATCAAATGATATTCAACAGCTGCTTGAGTATGGTAGGGAAACCAGAGATGACCTGCATTACATTAAGAACTTCTTGTTCGACTTTGCCAAAGCTACTCTTACCGCTTGGAATGGTTCGAGTGTGATTAAGACTCAATTGAATAATCTAATACGCAATTATAGTATCCAGGTTGCTCTTACCAGACTCAAGTTTGCGTATGTACTTGGATTTGTACGTGATAACAGACTGATTGTGTACTTCTGCTGTACCAACTTCAAGAATGTAGGTGATCGTATCAGAACATTGAATGGTGGACATAGTCTGATGACCATGCTACAACCACAAGCAATCTGCTTGATAACATCTGAAATCAATTGGATACTGGCCATTGTTAGACGTACAGATTTCAAGAACATATCAGATATTACAACAACTAAGAATGGCATGACCAAATCATTTGATATCAAACTTGGCAATCCATCTGCGGCTAACTCAATATATGATACTATTGTGAAGGATTTCAGATCCAAGCGTATGCAGATGTATCAGGCAAGAATGGATGAGATGGATGGAAATGGTTCTATCAACTTAGATGTCAAGGTTCTAACTCAACTTAGAACCACTGATGATATCTTCTTCACCGCAGCCTTGCCATTCTGCCAAGACTACCTGAACTGCTATGTTGCAATCAAGAAAAATAACAAGCTTGGGTATATAGTATCATCTCGTACTACTACAATCAGACCCGATATTCAGAATCAGAAACTCAATGATAGAATATATGCTCTGTACAAAATTAAGCAGTTGTTAGATGAAGACGCGGGAGTGGATGTGTTCGATGAGATGGTCCGTACAGGAATCATCACACGCGAGAATAAGAAGGACCTGGTGAAGATTGCCAAGGTTGAGAAGTTAAAGATACCAGATATGTCTGACACTGACTCAGATACTGAGTAATCTATTTTTTGATTTGAGCTCAAAATTGACGAGCCATTATTAATAAATATAGACCATGTCGAACCAAGCCACCCAGACCAACGCTGCCGACGAGGCCCTTGCTCAATTCAGGCTTCTGAATGAACGGATGGCTGATATGGTTGAAATGGTCAATATTCTCAGGGAGGGGTTGAATATGAATCGTGAGTCTGAGGAGTCTGAATATGAGGATGAAGGTTCTGATGAAGAATCGGAGGAGTCTGAATATGAGGATGAAGAATCGGAGGAGTCTGATGATGAGGATGATAATTCAAGCATCACAATGACTAAGGTTAACACCGCACTTACCCCTAATCTGATGATAACCACGGTTCTCAACAAGACTGTCTATAATATCATAAATACCAATCAGACACCTGAGGAAGATGAATCCAGAGAACCGGAGATTACTCCAGAGGAAGATACTCTGGTGAGGGTTGCCTACGATGAGTCCGATGATGAAGAATCTGAAGATGAGTCTGAAGATGAGTATGATGAGGAAGACTGGTATGGATATGATTGTGGTGAAGAGCTTGATGATAGTATTGAAGATGGTACAGTCATCACCAAGACCAAGGTTATAAACACAACTACTCCATTAATGACCACAATCACGGTTATTACGAAGACGGTCATCTACAAAAAAAGAGATACGTAGGTTGTGAACAGCCTATAGGTATTTTTTTGCTTTCTTTATGATGATGCGTGCAGTCTTGGCCAGTCTCTGGTTGTTCATCTCTCGGATAGCCACAGACGACATGAACTTCAGCTCGCTGAGCTCCCATAGCATATGAGGATTGCTGTAGTCATATGTGGGTATGGTTGTGCTGTCCATGACTGCTATGTAGTACACATACTTGTACTTAACTCCACAGTCTATAAATGTATATTCGATGGTCCCTTCGTCAAGCAGCAACCGGTATGCATCCTTCTTGAGTCCAGTCTCCTCCTCAAATTCTCTGGTGGCCGATACCATTGGGGTCTCCTTTTTATTGGGACGGCCCTTGGGTATCTCCCAGAGTAGAGTTGCGTTGGGAGTGTTGGACACAAGGTTAAGCAGGATGTCGTTGCCTCTTCCTATCAATGTATTGTACTTTTTCAATGACCTCGCGAACACAGAACGCTCTGTGTTCTTTAATGGGGCCCCATTGCAGTAGTTCCATATGGTGGAGAAGTCTCTCGTCTGAATCATTGACTTCTCCACGATGGTCATGAGTCCGAACATGTACTCAAGGTCGTAATCCTTGTATGGGTCGTACATACCCCTCACGAACTCTATGAACGAATATGTGTTGCGCTTCTTAATCATCAGCACCTCATAGCAACCAGTATTCGCGTTCTGCCGCACACAGGCCACGCCATAACTCATAGTAAAGCTATCATGTTTAGCTCCAACCCTACTATTACAGATATCACGTCTTTCCATTATATGCACCTATAGCTGTGTATATATCTATAATTGGATACTTCACTTCTGAACTTAATCCATCTCGGCTATATCCTGGTATCCTATCTCCATGGGGAACCGGAAGGTCTTGCTGAAGAAGATGACTGTAGGCAGAGATGCGGTGTCCGGAGATATGATAGTAGTGAAGTCTATGCCGATAGCTATGACTGTAGGGTTGATGACAGTAATAGCCAATCCCCTGGGATTATTTATCTGGGCAAGTATGTTGGCATTCAAAGAATCATCCAGAGTCGTTAGAGTCTGAACGATGACAACATCTCCAGTTGCCAGACCATGTGCATTTGGGAATGTGATACGGCCATCCGTGGATAAATAATTAAGGGACACTGCTGTCATTCTATCTATAGGGAACTGCACTGGTATGATTGGATCGTTTATCACGATGGACACATCATCAATGTACCTCAATGGCGGACAGAACTTGCAGTAAGTATTAACTGGTGTTATCACCACATAGGCATCACTAACAACTGTGTATGTGAATGCGAAGTGGTAGGTGCGCTCGTTGGCAAGAATGCCGTTGCTGGTGATAGCCGTAAACGTCATCGTTAGCTCTTTCATGAAGTTGGCTGAGCGTAGGCCAACCGTGTATGGTATGGCGAATGGTCCCAACTTGAAGTATGTTATCTGACTGGGCAGCACCCTCACTTGAAGATTGCCATCTCCTGGAATAGACTGCATGGTTCTGGGTACTATGGTAAATCCAAATCTGGTAATTGGGGAGCTATCATCTCCAAACACATGACGAAGCCGTGTATCGAAGTACACGCTCATGGCCTTACTCACTGTCTTTGGAAGATTGTCCTGCAGCCATGTGGTAGATACCTTCTTGATAACCTTGGGGTTGGTCTTCTGGAGATGCTCGTTGAAGTCAAACTCCGGCAGGGGCTTGATGGACTGTAGATATCCATCCACTATGGCCAGCATGAAATCATTCTTGTCTGGGTATCTTTCTTGCAGCTTGCGCACATCCAACTTCTTGCAGAAGGTGATGACATTTCGGATAATGGCCTGTGTCGGTTTCTCAACCTTGGTACGGTTGCACACCGATTGGATTATGATTGAGTACGTGTTGTGGTCTATCTGTGCCATGTCTCTGCCTATATATTGATATTGATTAGATACCAAGATTAATTGATGTACTCAATCTCGAACTTGATGCTCCACTGAGTATTCAACTTGATGTGTCTCCCAGTTGATAGTCTCAGATAGAAGTTGATAGTCTTGTCCTCAGACATGTTCTCGTTGTATAGCTTGGCCAGCTTGGACGCATGTATGCGAATTCTATGCTCTGTATCGAATGCCGGTACATAAGAGTAGTCGATGATACGTGCGGATGGTATTGTGAAGATGCTCTCGTACATAGATGCCAAACCACCAGACTCCGCAACAATCAGTCCGGTATCATAGTTATACTTGACAAGGTCGCTGCATACAAACAGGTACTCACTTATATATGCATTGGCGAATATCTTGGCTGGGTGTATGCTGGTTATGCTGGTGTAGCCAAGATATATATTTTTATCGAAGCCCAGCTGTCTATGGAGAGACCCATAGTTGTTGTTTCCATTGCTTCGATTGAATCTGAATCCTATCCCAAACACAGCTGCCTTGTCATTGGTTATAGTGAACTTGTCCGTGGAGTAATCATATGAGACGGAGAATACAGGAGATCCCGCAAATGAAGATGAGTATGAGTTGAGCTCTGTGGTTAGGTATGTTATGAACTCATTGACATTGGTTATGTATCCATCCAATATTGGAAGGCTTATGGTAGTATCTCGAGTATCCAGGCTATTGACTATTAGATTATTGGAGCTGTCGTAGAGGTCCATCTTGCATGCTATGTCTGTACTTATATCGTACTGCTTGTATATGGGGTCATACGCCTTGTTCATGATATGAATGGCCTCATATGCAAACAGCGGTGGTATGTTGCCCCCCTTGTACAGCGATGCCCCCGAGTATGTTCCATTTCCAAATCCAATCATCGGTCCTATGGATACCTTGGATGAGAAGTCCAATCCAAAGCTGGTGTTGTTGGTAGTTGTTATGGTGTAGGAGCCCAGTAGGTTGCTGTTGTCTCTATATATGTCATTGGTGGATGTTATGATTTCATTGAAGTACACATAGAAGGCTGTTGTACCAAGGGTGGAGTTGATACTGGATGTCATCAATGCAGCCAAATCATTATCGGTTTGAACCAGAGTGGTTGTGGTAGATGTTATGTCCATGCGTACTCTTGTTGGAGTTGCTGTCTCTGGATACTGTACGTACATCTCGTAGTTAGAGGTTCCAAGCGTCTCAGTAGAGTAATCTACATACATGTGTTTCATATTGATGGCCTCCACCTTTCCGCTGAATATGGAGTCTGGCAGCGTGATAGTGATATCGTTGTTGATATCACTGTTCTCATTTCTGTGCTGGTTGTCGATGATGAATGTTCTCTTGTCTATCGGCATGATGTATATTAGATGGATTTGATGATTGGATGTGCCTGTTTTATCAAACCATTAATATATCAAGCTCTCATGGGAGGCAACGTAAGTAAGGATATGTCCACTACGGACATCAGCACGGAGTTCGTAACTGACGTCGTTACGACGGCCATGTCAACCAAGACAACCAGTGTATCCTCCGACCAGAAGATGAAGGTAGGGTGTACCGATGAAGTGTTTCAAAAGGTGGTTGATGCTTGTAGTAAGGCAACGGCCGATCAGGCAGAGTTGCTAAAGGCAGCAACTACAGCTGCGATAACATCTGGCAAGGAGATACCAGACTCAGTATCCAAACTACTATCCACAAAGCCTCCAGTATGCTATGGATGTACAGCTGATAATGTGAACCAGGCATCTACCATAAGCATCAGTATGAGTGATATTCAGGATAATTCTTTGGCTGGCAAGATACAAACAGACCTACTGAGCAAGCTGGATGCCGCCAAGACTACTTTACAGAATGAGGGCTTCTCCAAGAATGATGTGCTGGACAGCTCCATGACAACCATCAGCAATAAAATAAAGTCCAGCATAACCACGAAGGTTATCAATGATACCCTATCCACATTCACTAACACACAGGACCTCACTATCGGCAATACAATGGGAGCCAACAATATCAACCAGACGTCGGTCATCAACTATGTATCCTCTGCGTTGGTTCAGAATGTAGTTGAGGGGGACTCCACAGTGAAGGCTGCCATAGACAACATAACTAAGAAGGACACAACTCAGAAGAGTATAGCCAGCAACACCACGGACATGGTTGGTAGCGTTGCCAATAATCTTATAGATACAGTAGGTGATGTTGCACAGAAGGGGCTTGGTGTGTTTGGCAATCTTGCATCTACTTGGATAATCATGATAGTTGTGGGATTCATAGCCTTCATCTTCTTGGCCACCAAGTTCCTTGGGTCTTCTGGAGGTCCGCAGTTAATGCAGCAGATGGGACAACCTATGGGACAACCACCTGGATATCCGCAGCAACCTCCAGCAGGGTTTCAGATGAATTTCAATCCTGCCCAGGCCAGAAACCTTGGAAACAATCTATTGGCAGCAGCTTCAATGGGGCCTCAGGGTCGTAGGTTGCAAGGTATGGCAAAGAACATCATCAGCATGAATAGAGGTATGAAGGCATTCGCGTAAGACATCTACGTCTCTACCAGGCTATATATTACTCGCTTGGGATATATTTTTTTCTGTACAGCCATGGCCTCATCTATTATCGCATCTATGATGTCTTTCTTCTGGGTATGTGGAGATATCTTGAGTTTCATACTCTTGGCTATCCTGTCCAGCTCTGACTTCTGGAGGAACTGCATGGTGATGCCCCTTGACTTCTTATCATTGTCCAGCTTCACCTTCGCCACAACATCCAGCGTGTTCTCTGTATTCTCATAGTAGATGAACCACTTGTATGGATGCTGGTCGAGCATGATATCATCCACCAACGAACTGAGTGTCAGCCACGACTTGTCTATGAAATGGTACACATACACAAACTCCCCAAGCACGTGGCCTACTGGCAGCTTGGATAGCGATGGCTTGGTGTTGGTCTCCCACCATCCATTGGAAGTAGTTGTGTCGTACTTCTTGAATCGGTCATATATCTTGGTATGCTTGAGTTCTCCAATAGTGAATATGAGTTTCTTCTCCTGATAGAAATCTATAACATCCCTCACCATAGATATATCCTTGGGCTTGCTTCTGTGTATGGCCATATCACAAGCCAATTTGATGGCCCACCGTGCGAGTAGTGCATGGCTGGGTATGGATAAGTTCTTCACAGCTGCTGCTATAGATTTGGCATGATGGACTTCGTATAGGATATCATCTATATTCATGGATTGGCTCAGGGTATCTGCAAGTTGTTTTATATCTATGATGGTGGTTCTGGGCTCTGTGTATGGACTCTTAAATATATCAAGTATGGATGCATCTCCATCTATGATAGCTGTTGTTCTCTTGAGCGCCACATATGCATCTGAGCAGAATGGATCTCCGATACATACGATGCGGCATTCCTTGCCTCTATGGTCAATAACTATGGAGGTTGTGTCGAACAATGTATCTGACAGCTTACGAGAACTATCATCCAACATGATGCGCAGCTGACTCTCTCCAAATACTATCTGATGGATAGCTATGGCTATGGATTCGTCCGCTATGAGTTCTGTATTGTACTCCACCTGGAATGGAGGTGTACGTATCAGTTGCTTGAGCATGCTGATAGGAACCACTGGTTGGTAGTCGAGCAGTATTCGTTTGATGAGCATCATTACCAACCTTGACTCTCCCTCCAAGTAGAATATATTGAATCTGGATGTATGGATGCCATGCAGAGTAGTTCCCCTCCGCATGTTATCATATGCAGCACTGAGTATCTTCCTGTACTCCTCGTACTTCTTTGTATCCAGCGGGTAAGCCTCCCCAAGAAGAGGAGGGGTCTCTCTCATTTTAAATCTGAAGTTAATAAGATAGTCCACTGATACGTCGTAGAGTAAGCGGTCCACCTTGTTTATCTGGATGTACTGCAGCATCTTGGCCTCATACGCAGCCTCTTCATCCATAGCCTGGTCATTGTTTTTCAGAAAAGATACATTGGTGGTCAGTATATGGATGGATACTGTGCGCATCTCGGCTGGTAGCATGGAATGCACCTTCTTTCGAACCGCTCGTCCTATAATCTGAACCATCTCAGATATGGAGCTTGGTTCATGAACGATGACGATATGGCGGCAGGCTTTCAGGGTATGAGACTCCCGCATAGCCTTGGAACCCACTATTATTTTTATCTTCTCTCCATACACATTCAAATCATTATTGAATGCCGTCAGTCTGGTTCCAGCAAGTTGCTTGCTTATGTTTCCATTGATGAAGGTGAAGCATACTGGCACGAACTCATGGTTCTTCTTGGAGTGTGCTCCATATAGAGTAGAGCAGTTCATGCATATGCTGTCCTTGGTTGGGACATCTCCAGCCATAACGAACCCATTGGCCATGAGTATGCTGCTAATCATATCAGTTCCAGAACCCTGTACATATGGATGATAGACAAACATCTTGCCATGCTCTGGGCCTTTCATGTCGATGCACATACGTACAAGCTTGGCGTACTTACTTGAGTACTTGCCCAACTCACTCAGTTTGAATATATTCGATGACATCAGGTTCTCACCAACCTTCTTGACTGACTTGTTGCTGGGAAGGTTAGCCAGCAGTGGTATCAACCTGCTGAATATAGTTCCAGATGGAGCCTCCTCTATGGGAGGAAGTACGATATCCTTAATCATGTTGTGCCCCCTATCATCTCCTATATTCACTCTATCCGACCACTGTTTGAAGCACTCCAGTTGTACTCCAGTTGGAGTGGTTCTGATGAACTTGAGGTATGGTATGTTCTTGATGCTATCTCCCTGGAACTTGGATGATGGGTACTCTCTTGGATTGTCGTCCATGATATAGCTGATATGTCCAGCTATGGCTTGGCGTATAGTAGACAGACCCTTGGCAGTTAGCTGCTCAACTCCATTCATCATGGTGAACAACTTATCCTTGACAAGTATAGCTCCAGTCAATAGAGATATGATTGGGATAATCTCCAGAGCACTGCTGGTTAGGGGAGTTGCTGATAGAAATAGAGACCGCATGGCTCCATTGTACAGTGGGTCAGTAGTTGTTCTGAAGAAGTCAAGTACACAGTTGATGGCTATGCCATATGTATTGAGTTGGTCGGACTTGTACAAGTTATGAACCTCATCGCATATGATGAGCGACTTGGATAAACTCTGGATGAAGGGGATGTTGATGGCAACATCTCCATTGGCTATCCACTTGGTAAGCACTGATGGGTCCATATGGAACATGTCCTCACTATCTGACATGGACATCTTCTTCATCATCCTCTCCATGTCCCCCATGTTTATGATTCTGTTGGCGAACTGGCGGTATCCATAGAACTGATATATACCGCGCACCTCTCGCTTGCTCAGTCGTTGGTAGTAGCGTCTTCGTTTCTGATAGTATTGCTCAGCGACTGTCTCAGATTCCTGCATGTGTAGCTCCAGAGTCTTGAGCTCAGATGCCTCGTCTATGTTGACGAACAGGAACTCTGGATGAGACAGTAGCTCATCCTTGAATATATTTTTTGTAAAGCCAAGGACTATGATGGAAGCTATAGAGTTGTTATCGGAGGATGGGTAGAACTGCTTGACATACTCAGTAGCAGTAGCCAGAGCTGTGATGGTCTTGCCAGTGCCAGTCATATGCACTAACATGAGAGAGCTGTTGTTGCTCTGTGGATTCATGAAGTCCTTCACGAATGCCTGGTATGTATTGAGCTGCATGCGACCAGACTCATGTATCAAATTCTCAGTCATGTTGGCCTGCCCATCATCACGGCCAACATTGGCATCGCTGAACACCGCGAATGACTTGTCGGTTTCTATTGCATTCATGCCAGCGTAATGTCTGATATATTATACTAACTACACTTACTCCAATAATGGCTGAGTGTGCACTGAATGCAGCTCCCAACGGGGACAACTCATGTCTGACTGAGGAACATATAGACATCCTGATTGACTTCGACCCCAACGTGAAGACCATCATAAAGAAATGCCAAGACGATGCCTGTGTACTGGACACAGTGGTTGCTCCAGAGGATGTGAAGGGTAGAGTCAAGAGAGAGGCTCTGAAGATTCCAACCGCAGAGATATCTCATAACCACTGGCTCAGCAACACAGAGGTTGATAGTGTGATGAGCCAGTTCAGACTCAAGTACAATGGGTTCGGTCATGGGTTCATCCACATGTGCGACCTCAAGTCATTCGAGCCGAGCAACCTATCAACGTTCAACTACCCAGTCTATCAGTCCGATGAGATAGACTTTGGAAAGGAGTTCAGATACTCTCTGACTCAACTGAAAAAAATAAACAAGCCGCTATCAGGATTCACCCCGAAGGTTAGCACTCATGGATCTGTACCACTTACCTCCTATGGCATCATCTGCAACACAGACTCATCTAAGGGAAGAGGACAACACTGGTTCTGTATATATATCTCCACAGACCAGAAGGATCCAGATGATACATCCAAGCCATGGATACGCATCGAGTTGTTCAACTCTGCTGGAGGCGGTTGTGATACAGCTGAGTTCAATAAGTTCTGGCGTGGAGTGGCTCTTGACATAAGTAAGGAGACTGGCCTCAAATGTACGTACGATGCAATCACCAATATACAGCATCAAGGTAATGATACTGGCAACTGCGGCAGTTATAGCCTGTTCTATATTTATTCCAGGCTCAATGGTTGCTTGCCATCTGAGTTCGATAATCCTCAGTACAAGATAACCGATGATGCCATGCTCAAGTTTAGGTCTGTGTGCTTCGCGGTAGATGAGGAATCCAAGGCATTCAAGGTATAACTCTGCTGGTTATATATTTTTTTATAGATGTCATCCAGTTTGAAAATAAATACGAAACTCGTATGGTTAGACTGTAATCCTATGGATTATGGAAATAAATATGAAACCCTATGGGTTAGCCTGTAATCATATGAGTTAGTAAATAAATATGAAACCCTATGGGTTATACTGTAATCCTATGAGTTAGGCTCAAATTTATAGAACCATATGGATTAGCTTGTAATCATATGAGTTAGGAAATAAATCCAGTAGATATACATGTCGCATATAATTATGAAACCCTATGGGTTAGACTGTAAGTAGCTGGGTTTGAAAATAAATATGAAACCCTGATGGTTAGCTTGTAATCATATGAGTTAGTAAATAATTATGAAACCCTATGGGTTATACTGTAATCCTATGAGTTATGGGAATAATTATGAAACCCTATGAGTTAGTTTGTAATCCTATGAGTTAGACTCAAATATATAGAACCATATGGATTAGCTGGTAATCCAATTGATTATCAAATAAATATGAAACCATACGGGTTAGCTTGTAATCATATGAGTTTCAAAATAAATCAAGTAGATGTACATGTCGCATATATGAAACCCTATGGGTTAGACTGTAAGTCTATAGGTTATGGAAATATATGAAACCATATGGGTTAGCTTGTTAGTCTATAGGTTATGTAAATAAATCCAGTAGCCATACATGTCGCATATATGAAACCCTGATGGTTAGCTTGTAATTATGAAACTCGCATGGTTAGACTGTAATCCTATGAGTTATAGAAATAAATATGAAACCCTGATGGTTAGCCTGTAATCATATGGGTTTGAAAATAAATATGAAACCCTATGGGTTAGCTGGTAAGTAGCTGGGTTTGAAAATAAATATGAAACCCTATGGGTTAGCTGGTAAGTAGCTGGGTTTGAAAATAAATATGAAACCCTATGAGTTAGCCTGTAATCCTATGAGTTATGAGTCCATCTGAATTGAGCTCAAAATGGAAGCCTCTTGATATATAAATATACGAGCACCACCCATAACTCATAACCATGGCTTCCCAGAACACCTTTAGCATCCTCAAGAATGCAGTCGATAGCAATATCGAAATCATTCGTCATGATGAATCGGGATTCTACAACATCACGAAAATTGCCAAGCTGGTGAATGAGTTGAAACGGATGGATGTAGAAAAGGAGGTGGCTCGGATCCGAGCCACCTCAGAAAAAGAATCGGATGAAAACAGTGATGCGGCTGGAATTCCAGCCACCTCAGAAAAAGAATCGGATGAAAACAACGATGCGCACGGAATTCCGTGCGCATCAGAAAAAGAATCGAATGAAACTGATGAGGTACCGGGAATTCCCGGTACCTCACAAAAAAGAAAGGATATATTTGATTGGATTCGCAATAAGACTACTAAGGAACTTGTTGAATCATGCAAGAACATAACGGGATTGGATGAAGTTATGTTTGAACTCAAGGCTGGCGTACCTACACGCTTTGCTGGAACCTATGTTCATCGCTATCTCTACGAGCATTTCATGTTCTGGTTGGATGGAGACTATGCAATGAAGGCATCAATGATAATCGACATGCATCAACAGGAAGCCAATAAGATAGAAGTAGATAGCTTAAAGGCTACTATCAAGGAACTAATGGATACTGTCAAGAAGCAAGGTGCTGATAACAAATCAAGAATGGAACAGCTACTTACTTATGCTGAGGATACCAAGGAGCAGCTTGATGATGTTCAGAATGATCTGACTGAGACTAAGGAGGAGGTTAGTACTGTCAGGCAGCATCTTGCTAACAAGAGCTATACAAGTACAAAGAATCCTAAGAAGCCTGGCTTACATCGCCACTTTGCAGCAACCACGTATACCAAGCAAGACAAGACCCAGATGATTATATTCACAACTGGAGCTAAGGACTATGTCGATGATACTGTATCCACTCTTGTTAAGAGTGGTGGTCATGCAGTTATCATCCCACCATTCTACAATGCTAATGGATTCGACTTGAGACATAACAGCCAAACGAAATTCATGGAGTTCAGAAAGATTAGGGTGGCCAAGCTCAACAAGAAGATTGCCTATGCTGATAAGCTGTTTAACGACAAGTTGAAGCTGGCTATTCAAGCTCACAATCGTAAGAATCCTGGCAATAAGCGTAGTTTCATTGATGAGAAGCAGAAGACCAAGAAGATTCTAATCAAGGATATTGATATCAAGTTCAATCTGCTGACCGTCAAGTATGTACCTAATCCATACATCACATTTGCTGAGGTTGCGAATATTGTCGTCCAGACTAACAAGGAGACTCAGGCAAGTCCAGTTTAGATGACTTAATATTTTTTATCTGTCAGTTATCAAATAAATATGAAACCCTGATAGTTAGCTGGTAAGTCGATAGGTTTGAAAAATAAATATGAAACCCTATGAGTTAGACTGTAATCCTATGAGTTAGGAAATAAATATGAAACCCTATGGGTTAGCTTGTAATCATATGGGTTATCAAATAAATCAAGTAGATGGACATGTCGCATATCTATGAAACCATATGGGTTAGACTGTAATCCTATGGGTTATGGAAATAATTATGAAACCCTAATGGTTAGCTTGTAAGTAGCTGGGTTTGAAAATAAATCAAGTATATCTACATGTCGCATAAATATGTAATCCTATGAGTTAACCTCAAATCCATGAAACCCTATTGGTTAGCTGGTAAGTAGCTGGGTTATAAAATAATTATGAAACCCTGATGGTTAGCTTGTAATCCTATGGGTTAGCTGGTAAGTAGCTGGGTTATAAAATAATTATGAAACCCGCATGGTTAGCTTGTAAGTAGCTGGGTTATAAAATAATTATGAAACCCGCATG
>JACCDZ011760318.1_pt1 | contig 26539 bp, 30 predicted proteins | sample 7449551 | NCBI WGS metagenome assembly JACCDZ01 (sample SAMN15323452, study PRJNA562643) | freshwater metagenome | isolation source: river surface water | place: USA:Blue River Watershed | collected 2017-08-18 | reverse complement strand
TGGAAATGTCCACGCCCATGCCACCGGTGATGATGGGGACCAGCTCTTTGTCGCCCAGTTTCAGGCGAAAGTCATCTACGCACTTCATTGCTTTGGTGTCCGTTTCCGTGTTGCCGGGGGCCGCGATTCAGGCCGCAGGTCAGCTTTAGAGTAATTGCTCGCTCAATATCATACCATTTTCGGCCCTGCCCGGTCTCGCCGCGTGAGCTGGGCCGGGCGACGGTTTGCGGGGGGCGTCGTGGCGTACAAAGCTGGGACCGCGTGCTGCGGCCAACGTTCAGCCCCGGTATGCGGCGCTGGCGGCAGTGTGGCGCCGCTGCATGACACGCTGACGACGTTGCGCGCGCGGCAATGACAATTGGCAGTGGTTCTGCTTTGCAAGCGGGGATTGCTGGCTATAGTGATACCTGACAATTGCTATTTCGATGTCATTTCTGGGCGGCCCGTGCTGGCGGTGCCGCGATTGCGTGCTGTGGTGTGTTGAAGAGGCCGGGTTATGGCAGTACTGCTTGGACTGTTGCCAACACTGTTACCCATCCTCGGCCTGTTCGGGCTGTATGTGGCGGTGCTGGCGGTCATCCCCGGCGCGCGGCTGCGCTGGCGCAATGTGGCGCTGGCGCTGATCTTTACCGGCGCCATGCTCTATACCCTGGCCTATCCGTTTGCGGTGGCGCCGGGGGTGTTCCTCGATGCGCGCGGCGCCATCCTCGCGGTCGCCATCCTGTTTGGCGGGCCGTGGGTGGGTGGCATCACCGCGCTGGCCGGCTGCCTGTACCGGCTGCAGCTGGGCGGCGTCGGTGCCGTGGCCGGCGTGTGCGGGCTGATGCTGAACCTGCTGGGTACCCTGTGGCTGTTGCGCTACCAGAGCCGGCCCTTGCTGGCGGCACAGCCGTTTCCGGCGTCGATGCCGCTGGTGGTGCACCCGCTGCGTCTCGGCCTGCTGGTCGGCTGTTGGGCCGGGCTGGCGGAGGCGCTGTCGCTGCTGTTGATCCCGCCGTGGCAGCAGGGCTGGCGGCTGTTTGTGGACTCCGGGCTGACGCTGGCCGGCGTGCAGCTGCTCGGCTTTTTCGTGATGGGCAGCCTGTTGTGGACCTATCACCAGCGCCAGCTGCTGGAGCTGGCGTTGCGCCGCGCCGAACTGGACCTGCTGCTGGCACGGCAGGAGCGCGACGAACGCTTCGAGGTGATCTTCGAGCAGGCCGCGGTCGGCATCGCGCTGGTGGCACCGGACGGCAGCTTGCTCAAGGTCAACGGCAAGCTGTGCGACATCCTCGGCCTCGACCGCGCCGAGCTGGTGGCGCGCACCTTCCAGGCGGTGACCTACCCCGAGGATCTGGATGCCGATCTGGCGCGGGTGGCGCAGCTGCTGGCCGGCGAGATCGACACCTACCAGCTGGAAAAGCGCTACCTGCGCGGCGATGGCGCCCTGGTGTGGGCCAACCTGACGGTGTCGCTGGTGCGCCACGGTAATGGCCGGCCGCACTACTTCATCAGCTTTATCGAGGACATCAGCGAGCGCAAGGCCTACCAGCAGCAGATCAGCACGCTGGCATTCCAGGACGTGCTCACCGAGCTGCCCAACCGGCGCCTGTTCCTCGACCGGCTGCGCTACGCGCTGGTGCGCAGCGAGCGTAGCGCACTGTATGGCGCGATCCTGCTGCTCGACCTCGACCACTTCAAGACCCTCAACGACACCCAGGGCCACGATGTCGGCGACAGCTTCCTGCAGTGCATCGCGTTGCGCCTGCGCGAGTGCGTGCGTGCCGAGGACACCGTGGCGCGGCTCGGTGGCGACGAGTTCGTGGTGATCCTGGAAGGGCTGGCCAAGGACGAGGCCAAGGCGGCCAGCCGCGCCGAGCAGCTGGCGGAGCAGATCCGGCTGGCGGTCGGGCTGCCGTTTTCCTTCGAACGCAAGGACAGCCCGCGCGTGTTCCAGACCACGGCCAGTATCGGCATCAGCCTGTTCCATGGCGACCACGCCGCGCTGGACGACCTGCTCAAGCACGCCGACCTCGCGCTGTACGACGCCAAGGCCGCCGGCCGCAACACGCTGTGCTTCTACAATATCGAGATGCAGTACGCGCTGGAGATCCGCGCCGTGATCCAGAATGCGCTGTATCACGCGCAGGAGTTGAACGAGCTGCTGATCTACGCCCAGCCGCAGGTCGATCGCGGCAGCCGCCTGGTCGGCGCCGAGCTGCTGCTGCGCTGGCATCACCCCAAGGTCGGCTGGATCTCGCCGAGCCAGTTCATCCCGCTGGCGGAAGAGACCGGTACCATCCTGTCGATCGGGCAGTGGGTGCTGCGCAGTGCCTGCCAGACGCTGGCGCGCTGGGCTCGCCAGCCGCAGCACGCGGCGCTGACGCTGTCGATCAATGTCAGCATCCGCCAGTTCCGCCACGCCGGCTTCGTCGACGAGGTGCGTGCCATCCTGGCGGAAACCGGCGCGCCGCCGGCCCGGCTGAAGCTGGAGTTCACCGAGAGCATCGTCATCGACAACGTCGACGACACCGTCCGCAAGATGAACCAGCTGCGCCAGATGGGCATCCGCTTTTCGATGGACGACTTCGGCACCGGCTATTCCTCGCTGTCCTATCTGAAAAAGCTGCCGCTGGACCAGATCAAGATCGACCAGAGCTTCATCCGCGACATGACCAGCGACGCCGACGATGCCGCCATCGTCACCGCCATCCTGTCGATCAGCCGCAGCCTGTCGCTGCAGGTGGTGGCGGAAGGGGTGTCCGCTTTGTTTATGTCCGTCGACATCCTTTGGTGTCCATTAAGATTATTGAAAATCATGGTGTTACATTGATTTGTTGTCTATCTGGTTCCATGGGTATACCATGAAAGCCACATAATAATGGCTACCAGATTGGCTACCATGGCAACACTTACAGATCGAAAAGCACAGTCGCTTAAGCCTACAGATGCAGCGTTGTCACATGGCGGAATAACTGGTCTCACCCTGCACCCACTCAAGACAAAAGGGCATGGGCAATGGAAGCTACGTTATGTCAGTCCAATCACTGGCAAGCGTAGGTCTCTTGGGCTTGGTAGCTACCCAGCAGTCAGCATTGCCCAAGCCACACAGCTCGGTACAGAGGCAAGAGAGCTCATTGCCAAGAACATCGATCCTCTGGAGACGAAGGAAGTAGTTACTTGTACCCCCACGTTTGAGCAAGCCGCCTACCGAGTTTATGAGGAACTACTTCCCAGCTGGAAGAACTTGAAGCATGGACAGCAATGGATAAATACCCTCAGGGCCCACATCTTTCCCAAACTTGGCAGCCTGTCCGTTGACATACTGAAACCGAGTCACTTTGCCGATGCTTTACGCCCCATTTGGCTAGATACACCCGAAACAGCCTCACGTATCAAGCAACGCTGCCATGCCGTCATGGCTTGGGTATGGGCACATGGTTTCGTGCAGGCAAACCCCATAGACGTTGTAAGCCGATTACTCCCACCCCAAAAAGCATCGCACGCTCACCAACCTGCGATGCCCTGGCGAGATATACGAAGTTTTGTATCGGACAGGGTAAGGAACTACCCACGAGGGGAAACAACCAGACCACTCCTGATGTTTTTGATCTTTACCGCCACGCGATCCGGAGAGGCTCGTGCAGCTCAATGGGGGGAGTTCGATCTTGCGAATAAAGTCTGGACAATTCCTGCTGACAGAATGAAAGCCGGTATCCAGCACCGAGTGCCTCTTAGTAACCAAGCCATCTTGATCCTTCAGTCCCAGCAGGGCCTGCACGAAGAGCTCGTCTTTCCTAGCCCTGCAGGGAAAATTCCTTCAGACATGATCTTGACTTCATTTTTGCGCCGCGAACAAGCCCAAAGCGACACAGAAGGAAGAACAGCCACGGCACATGGTTTTCGATCTAGCTTTCGCGATTGGGCCAGTGAAAATGGCCACCGCAAGGATCTTGCTGAACGCGCATTGGCGCACGCCATTGAAAACAAAGTGGAAGCCGCCTATCACCGGACCGATCTACTGGAGGAACGCCGCCCCATGATGCAGTCTTGGGCAGACTTTCTCGACCCTCAAGTAACAGCGAGTGGGTAGCGAAAGCTGCTACCGATTCTTGGGACTTTCATTCAGCTAGGTTGTCCAGCGTGGTGACTTTTGATCCTGCCGTATTGCCCAGCTGCATTACCGCAATTCACTAGTTGAGATGTTTCAATAGGTTGTTCACCCGGCAGGTTCTGAGAAACTGGAGTTCTCGACGCTTTAGGGCACTTCCAGAAACCTGCTTTTTGAAAATCTCACCATCGAAAAATCAGTAACTTATCATGACTTGATGGCAAAAAACGAGGTTTCTGGAAGTACCCTTTAGCAACCCAAGGAACCTAACCGGATGAACAGCCATAAAAATGCCCGAACAATCTTTGCGGGGCGTCAATTACTTATCTCGCGCATTCGTCTGCTTGGCCTGGCGCCCACCGTCGAAGCTTCGGTACTTGGGTGGAAGGGGCTTGTTAATGCTGTCATTCTACTGAATGCAAGCCCGCCTCCCCACTTTGTGTAATAAAGCCCTTGCTACCATTACCCAATTTGCTTTTTCGAGCAACTCTTTTTGGCTTGAGTGGTCAGGCCAACCTCTTCAATGCCATACTGATTTCTTTTGACAACATAAAACCATTGACGGAATACATCCTCAGGAATGCGCACACCATCAGTGTCATAAATTGTGAATTCTCGACCTGACCATAGACGTGCCACCATTTTCATGGTCGTTACTTTAATCAGCCCTTCAGAAAAGCCATCCGCTCTAGAGCCATTGGCTTGATATGCGGCATAAGCGAAGGTACATGCAGTTGTTGCACCGCCTTTATTACGGGCCGCCACAATAGCATCTTTAAATCCTTGAATTTCGACTTTGCTTGGGTCGTAGGCATTTCCGACGCAATATGAAATTAAGCTATTCTGACTAGGATTGACTCCATCTTTCAGTAATCCCTCTAAGGCACAAGCATAAGCATCCTTGTAAATTTGCATATTCTTATAATCAGCAGCGTAGGATTGTGCGGCAATAAGAAAATTTAAAAAACAAAACAATATAATACCACTAAATAACCTAAAGGTAAGTATATTTATTTTAATATAAAAATTGCGTCTCAGTGAATTAACATTCAAACCAAATCTCCTTTATATGTTGTTGATAAAGCTCAGCATAAAATTATGCTCACATAATGGCGTGCGTAATATTTCAGCGATGTCGGCTCAGTTTCTCGCTGCTTTACGACTCCGCGACGCGTAATGCGAACCATGATGCCTCGATGTTGGAGATGCTCGCGGCAACATCGGAAGTCATAGCCTTTATCGGCATGCAACTTGTGTGGCCGTTGCCGAGGTCGGGCTGGTAGCCCGAGAACCGCCGGAATGGCATCGACCAGCACCTCAAACGCACATCGATCGTGGCGATTGGCGCCGGTGATACTCAGGGCCAGCGGCACACCGCGCTGGTCGACGATGATGTGCCGCTTGCTGTCCAACTTGCCCCATCGATACTGGCACGGTTCCAGTCGATCTGATCGCATTGATGCAACTGCGTCAGCAACGCTAGGTGCAGCCGATCCCAGACGTCTTGAGCCAGTCGCGCAGCCGTCGCCAGCAGGTACGGCTGGCAACCGCGGTTGCAACGATTTCCAAAGCTTTTGGTTGACAATACTTCGTTTCATGCCCGCCAGATGGGACCTTGCGCCTGCGGCATCAAGAAGGTCATGTTAGTGGCGCTTAGCCGATAAAAATAGCAGCCTAATCTCCACGATTCATAACTTCATATTGGCAAGCGTTAACGTTGGCTTTTTCTGACATGCATTGATTCATCTCGGTCAATTGTGAAATACAATATTCTCTTTCTTTTTCAAGATTAACATCAATGTTAATGCCTTTCGCATTAATATGCGGAAGCATGCATTCGTCAATAAAAACATTTGGATTGTTCTTTATGTTATCCCACCATTTATTTTGATCGCTCACCGTAGCCAGGTCATTGCTAATGATAGCTTCTGGTGAAGAAAGTTCTTGGTTGTTTTCGCTGGAATTTAAAGTGTCAGTTTGGGTGTTATTGCCTTGCTGCACATCATTTTGGTTAATGCTTTCTTCAGCAGTCTGATCAAAGCTTATTTCTTCAGCACGCGATTTATAGTCCTGATAGGCTGGGATTGCGATAGCAGCCATAAGTCCTACGACAAAGACTACTCCAGTGATGATGCCCCCCCAAATCGACCATTTTCGCTGCACCTCATTGAAGTGTTCAACACTATCCCATTGCTTGTTTTTCCATGCCCACTCCCTGCCTTTGATGCCGAGAATAATCACCATGATGAATCCAACATAGGGGATAAGCGCCAGCAAGCCTATCCATGTCCGGTTTCCAATCGCCCAGATCCAATTTAGCAGAAATGCCCCCCAAGACCATCCTTTAATGCTATCGGGCATTTCGACCGACGTCGAACTAGAGCTAGCGCGACTGCTCCCGGTCACTGCATTCGGTGCTCCACATTTTGGACAGCTCACTGCTGAGTCATGAATCTGATGTCTGCAACCATGGCAAAATATCATTCCCACTATTTATCCTTTTCTAAAAAATAAAAACGATCAAACACAATACTTGCGTGTAAACTCTTCATCTGTACTTGAGTTCGTCAGGAAAATAATGCCTTCTACCAGCGCGACCAGTGCCGGAATCCATGTCCAAAATAGAACTAGATAGAGAAATCCCATCCCAATTTTTCCGCAGTAGAACTTGTGTACACCTAATCCACCAAGAAAAAAAGCTAAGATAGCTCCCGTCACACGGCTTTTGATTGCACCATTAGAAACACTACCAGAGCCAGGATCCCCAGATTGGCGAGCACCACACCGTGGGCAGGTGAGGGCTGTAGCATGTATGACATTACCGCAACCACGGCAATATCGCTGATCTGTGATGTTACATCGGGCCACTTCTGTGTTTGGAAAACCATGCACTGTATTCCCGACTAGGTTAGGTTGCTGTTGAGCACCACAACTCGGGCACATGCTGGCTGATATATGAATAGTCTTTGCGCAGGCGTGGCAGAATTTTTGATCGCTTGCTCTGCTATTTTGCTGTGCTGATATTGGCAGTTCATTACCTACCTCCTCGTTCTTCATGGTAGTTCTACTTTCTCATTTATTAGATCAAGACGACCCCTGAGCCATTCTCACTCAACCCAAGGCTCCATTTTTGGAGCATCACTTGCAGCCATTCCATAATTTCCCCCGGAAGCACAAATACATCTAATTTCAAGAAGTAGCGATAGCCAAAAATAATTAATGCTACTGCTAGTAATGAATTAACGGTACTTAATATTAGGCTGAGCCAAACCACGCCCCTCTCTTGTCGCCCTAGTTGCCCAGTGCCAAGAAACCATGAATTGATAACACTAAGCAAAAGCCCAATAAAACATGCTGGAGGTAATGGAAAAAACGAAAACAGCAAACCTATGACAACAAATCTGTCATGACGTAGGGTAAATGATCTTAGTGAAAATAATACTTTCGCCAAAGAGCGCTCAAACGCACTTTCAGACATTGCCATATCCTGGGCCACTCAAGCTGCTGACAGATTGAAAAAAATAACGTGATATAACTTGACGTTGAGAAAATATGCTGCCATGAGTTCGAGAGAGCAACACTCAGGATAATATTACTAACACAAAGCAAACTACCCAAGTAATGAAATATGCAAAACTATGGCGCAAGGTCTGAGCTCGCTGGTAGAGATAAACAGGTACCAACCACACTACTCCTTTGAATTTACTAACATCGCATCCAGATTTCTCTAGTCGCTTCTGATCTAGTAAAGACAAACCAATATTCAACATAAGTGTGATGAACCAATAGCTACTGTTTTGCATTGCCAGTTCAGCCTGCCAGGCATTGTCATTTATTGCAAAAGCGACCATGTATTCCAGTAGGTAGCCTATGATGGGCGCAAAAGCCAGCACCCAAACCACCCCGTTATCAACCGCAGCAACAGCTTGTGCAAGCTCAGCCACCTCTCGTTGAGGAGCTCCACACTGTGGGCAACTAGGAGCCGTTGAGTGAATCTGTCCACCACACCCACGACAAAAAACCATCCCATTTTGCATAAATATCTCCAAATGGCTACTTTAAGCCATAAGCAAGTGCATTATCAAGAAAAAATACATAGAAATAATTTTAGCTGATAAGCATGTGGCTCCGCTACTCTGATTTTTTGCTTGAAGCTAATGCTCTACGTTGCGCTTCCATCCTTCAGGCGATGTGCGCCTGAAAGATGAAAGCTAGTCGATCGCTAGGTGTTGAGTTGCAATAGGTTATTCCCGCCGAGGCGAGAAACCGGAGGCCGGTAGCCGAGGGCCACTGTGCTACCATCCAGCAATGACAAGGGAGAAGTTTATGTCATCGAAAAATCACGATTTGCTAGCCACACGTCTTGCGGCCATCTTGCGCAAACTCAACTACGGCGAGCGGGTCACCATCAATGAGTCGGCCGCAGAGTTCAACGTCAGCACCCGCACAATCCTGCGCGACTTGCAAGAGCACTTGTCATTCCTGCAACTGGAAAAAAATGGCCACTTCTATCGCCTGCATGCCGATTGTCTTGGCCGAATCAAACTTAGCGACATTACGCGTTTTGCCAGCCTTGCCGGCCTGAACGGCATGTTCCCGGGCCTGGATACCTGAACAAGACAACTGCCCAGCCCTGAGGCATCGCCTACCCCATTTCGCCCCACGTCAGGACCTTACCATGCCGATAGCACCGACTGCCTGCCGTTATCAATGCCCCAAGTGCGGCTGGTCAACTTTGTTTGCACCTCGCTCGGACGCCCTTGCCAGCCCGCCACCGCGTGAGTGCCCGCGTTGCGGGCACAGCAAATTGACGTACACAGCAACACAAAGCGGAACAAGCCTTACCGACACCATCCGCCGTCTGCTGGGGCAATAGCCCAGACATAAACGCACGCTCTTGCAGGCGGTCGCTGCAGGCCAAAACCAAGATCAAACACAGCTACGTCAACAACAAACCCAATAGCCATTGCTTGCAAGCGATGGCAGTTCAAACACCTTTGGAGCCTCAAATGAATCAACCCGATATTGATGTACTAAGCACTGAAGCCAACCGCCTGCTGGACCTGAGCATCCAGTTTCTGGAATACATGAACCAGCAGAAAGGTGTAGTTGCCGCTGCCATGCAGGGTGAAACCCAGACTTTCGACCAAGCATCTCTCGCAAAGCATATCGAGGTACTACAAGGCGAAAAAACCAAGCTGGTAGACCTGGATATGGTGCTAGCGGTGATCGGCACCATGAAGGCAGGCAAGTCCACCACCATCAACGCGATTGTTGGCTCTGAAGTTCTACCCAACCGCAACCGGCCGATGACCGCTTTGCCGACCCTGATCCGGCATACACCCAAGCAGATTGAACCGCTGCTGAAGTTCGACAATAACGGCCCCATCAACCAACTACTGGATCAGCTGTCTCCGCTACTAGACAAGCCACAAGTATCAGACAAGCTGGCGGCACTTGCCGACAACCCGGACATGCGCGAACTGCTGCAACAAATTCGGGAGTGCAAGCCCTTCAGTACCCGTTATCAGGGTGCAGAGAATATATTCTGGTTCCTCAAGAGCCTGAACGATCTGGTGCGACTGTGCCAGGAGCTGGAGATTGCCTTCCCGTTCGAATATTACGACGAAGTACACGAGATGCCGGTTATCGAGGTGGAGTTTGCCCACTTGCGCCACATGCCGGAGACGCGCGGCAGACTGACGTTGCTGGATACACCCGGCCCCAATGAAGCCGGCCAAAGCCATCTGCGCGTGATGATGAAAGAACAGTTAGCCAAGGCCTCTGCCATTCTGGCGGTGATGAACTATGGGCAGCTGAAGTCGGATGCCGATGATGAAGTACGCGAGCAGCTGAAGAGCATTGCCAGTACTGCCCAGGGCCGCTTGTACGCGCTAGTGAACAAATATGACGAAAAAGACCGCAATGGAGATGGCGAAGATGAAATCAAACGTCTGGTCGCCGGTACGCTGATGAAAGGTGTGATTGACGAAGCACATGTTTTCCCGGTGTCGGCACGCCGTGCCTACCTGGCCAACCGTGCACTGCATGAGCTCGACCTGTACGGCAAGCTGCCGCTGCATACGGAGCAAGCCTGGGTAGAAGACTTTGGCGACGAAGCCATCGGCCGCAAATGGGAAAGCAAAATCGACGATGCCGAGGAAGTACGCGAAGCGGCAATTGAGCTTTGGCAAGAGTCGCTGTTCAACATTCCCATGGAACGCGTCGTACAGACCGCACACAGCCAGGCTGCCGCCTACGCGATTGATGCGGCAGCATCCAAACTGGTTGATATCACGCAAAAGCTGAACAACTTCCTCAGCCTTCGCGAAAGCGCTTTGTCGCGCAACGCAGAAGAACTGCAACGCCAGATTACCGCCCTGCTTGCTGACAGTCGCAAGATTGATGCAGCTGAAAGCGAGGCAAAAAAACTGGCAGAAAATTTGCTTAAGCATATCAACAGCAGCACTACAGACATACTTAAGTCACTGCACGAGGAAATGGAAAGCGACCTGGATAAGTACTTTCAAGATGGACAAGTAATGGAGAAAAAACAGAAAACCGAAGAACGGGAGACAAACGGAAAAAAATCAAGGAAAAATAATCAAGAGACCAGTGTTCATACCGGAATATTTCATTGGCTTAGTAACCAGTCAACATCATCACCGGATAGGGAATCAGACTTCGATCCTAAAAAAAAGATCTTGAAGTTTAACAGCCGTGGCAAAGCAGAAAAAATGCTGAAGAGGATAACCTCTTCCATCAACAAGATCATGAAAGAAGGTGAAGAGACACTGATTACTACAATCCAGAAACAACAGGATGACTTCCGAAAAGACTTCGAAGGCAGCGTAGGGGAAATGGTGAGCAGCTTGGTGGCCAATATGAAAGACCGGCTGTCGGGTGATGGCTTTGACATTGAAATTCGCCTGCCTACCCCACGCTTTCCTTCCCTCCAGATGACGGGCGTGGACATGCTGGAAAGTATGGTGCAAGAGAAAACCAAAACCGTCACCCGCTCACGCCGTCAATCAGGCGCGTGGGGAACGGTATGCAGCTGGTTTGGAACCGATGACTGGGGCTGGGAGGAATACGAGGCCACAGAGGAATACTACGAGGTTAACCTGACGAAAATCCGTAAGCGTACCAACATGGAACTTGAGCAGACTTTTGCCCAGTTCAACCAGTCTCTCACCGCTCTGGTACAGGAACCCTTAGCACGTGAAGTACAGGATTACTTCGCCAACTTCCGTTGCAAGGTCGAAAACATCCGCGCCGATATGCTACAAGGCATACGAGACAAACAAGGCAGCAAGGCACAGCAAGAGGCCTTGGCCAATACCATTGCCAGCCTCAGAAAAGACCTGCCCAGTTTGATTGCAGACTGCGACGAGCTGGCAGCAGACCTGCGCCCCATCCTGCAGAAAGGAGCTTGACGTGACCGAGGCAAGCACCGCTGTCACAACTGACAGCGAAATCTGTAAGGTACTGACCTGCCTGCCGGAAAAGTTCATCGTTGATTTTGCAAATGACATTTACATCACGCAAGATCATCTGTGCGTGCAGCGTGCCCGAAGCGGCTTCTTCAGCCGTTGCTATGATGGTTTGACAGGTAGAAGCCACCGTCTCCAAGCCGAGATCAATGCCAACCTGGCGCAAGGCCTGGAAGCCTCGCTGCAATGGCTAACCGAACTTACCGAATCGCTGGCAGAAAGCAACCTGGCCATCGCCCGGGTAAACGACAGAGTCAACACCCTTAACCAGCACCTGGCGAGACTGGTGCAACATGCAGCCAAAACGCGCCAGCAACTCGAGTGCTTGGCCGAGCAGCTGCATGCACGCTGCAGCAAGATTGAAAGCGAACTTGGTCGCATCGATTTCGAGCAGCGCGTCAGCCAGCATCTGGACAGTGTTTTCTATCGCTGGGAGGCGGGGCGCTTTGACATTTTCTCGCCCGCCGGCCGTTGCTTTGCCGTGCTGGAAGAATTGCGCTGGGGTGCATTTGGCGATTACAGCCGTGCCCATCCGAAAAACCACCGGCAGCGGCAGCTGTTTATCGAACAGGCAATCGACCGTGCCACGGCAATGCTACAGCGCGACGCAGGCAACCAACGCCTGAAAACCAGGCAATGGTTGGTCGTACCCGCTCGCCAGCTGACAGATGCACAACCCGCCCTTGCCTACCTGGCCGAAGACTACACCGCCAAACAGCACCCGTTCATACACACCAGCTGCGGCCAACTAGAAACGATGCCGATACAGGTGCCTGTCATCATGCGCGCCAGCCGCCTGGCTGAGGCACTTGGCGAGGAGGTACTGGCCGGATGACAGCAACCACTTTCAAAACCGGGCTTGTGCTATCTGGCGGTGGTGCCAAGGGGGCATACCAAGCCGGCGTGGTGAAAGCGCTGGCCGAGCTGGGTACTCAGGTTGACATGGTATCCGGCGCCAGCATCGGCGCGCTGAACGGAGGGGTGCTGGCCTGCTCTGCCTCGCTGCACGAAGGCGCGCAGCGGCTGGAACAGCTCTGGCTCACACTCGCCAACAACAACCCGCTCAGCATTAAAAACCCCTACCAGCGGCTGGCATACATCAGCCTGCTGACCGCAGCGGGCTTGTCCGGCCCTGGCTCTCGTTTGTTGGCAAGGTTTGCGTCACGTGTCTCAGGCATCCCGTTAGCCACTGGCGGGCCAGACGCGCTGCTATGTGACAAGCCCTTGCAGAACATAATGGATCAGTATCTGGCCCCCAAGGCCCTGGCCACCGGGTTGCCGTTGTACGTTTCCCTGTTTAAAAGCATGGGGGGCGCGCTCGATCTGCTCCGGGTAGCCGCTGCCGAACTGGGTATCGCCAATACGCCCGATTCAGAATTTGTGCATGTGCAAAGCCTGCCGGAACAACAACAACGAGACGCCTTGCTTGCCTCGGCAGCCTTGCCTTTGCTGTACCAGACACGCGAGATCAATGGAAGCCGCTACAGTGACGGTGGCCAAGGAGGCTGGCAAAACAATAGCGGCAATACACCGGCAAGCCCGCTTCTGGCTGCCGGCTGCCAGCTATTGATAGTTACCCACCTAAGCGACGGCTCGCTTTGGAGCAGGCATAACTATCCTGACGCCACCATCCTCGAGATACGGCCACAAAGCAGCATCAGCCGCGATGATGGCTTCCTGGGGGGCGGTAAAGACCTGCTGGGATTCGACCCGCAGCGCATTCCATCGTGGATCGAGCAAGGCTATCGCGACACCCTGCATTGCGTAGGCAGGGTAATGAAAGCCAGTGAGGCGCGCAGCAAGCTCGCAGAGGCAAAACAAACACTGACTGCCAGTGAAGTGCGTGCTCAACAAAGCGACCAGGCCCTGGCCGATACCATGCGGCTGCTGGATTAACGCGATGCTATCCAAGCTTAGCGTCTGAAGAAGCAAGCGCCACTTGCCGAACATGGCAAGTGGCGCTTGCCAAGCTTTTAGCCAGTCACGGCAATCGGAAACCCGGTCGGTATTGCGTGTACCGGATGTCCGCAGCCATCGTCCAAGACTAACAGATCCTTACCTAGGTCAAACGGCAGCACAAACAGCCGCAACCGCAACTGCCCGTGAAATTCAAATAGGGGAAAAGGTGCCTTGAAACCACGCCAGGCCAGGTAGATCAGCACCATGTCACCCTCCTCGCCCAGATAGTGCTGGCCGTAAGCAAACAGCTGGTAGAAGTCGGCCTGGCTCAGGCCATATTTGTTCTGCCGGTCGCGTTCGTCCAGCCGCTTCCACTTATTGATCCGGCCCGCAAATAGATTTATGCAGCGTACTTGACGTACGGATCCTGGAAGTACGCTTTGACCCGTTTAGGCTTGCTGGCGATGTCGGTCATATGATCCTGTGCCGCCGCCTGCAGCTTTCCCTTGGTGCGCACCGGAACTTTGCTACCCATCACCCGCTTCAACTCGGCATTCAACCGCTCTTCCGGATTTAACTCCGGGCTATAGCTGGGCAGGTAGAGCACCTCGATCTGCTCGACGTGTCCAGCCAGCCACGCCTTCACCGGCTTGCAATGATGCACTGACAGGTTCCAGAGTCAGGAACACCTGCCGCCTTGCATCCTTGATCAGCGCCTCGAAGAACTCGATCAGCCTCTCGTGATTGAACGACCCATCAATGATCATCCAGCGGGCTTTTCCCTGATTGGTCACACGGGCGATCATCGAGAGCTTCTGACGTGTCCCGCCCACCGCCATGGTCACCGGCGTCTCTCCGCACGGTGCGTAACTGCGTCCACGAACGTCCGTATTCACGAGCGCCGTTTCGTCGCCCCAATGAATTTCAGCGTTCTCCATCTTTGCCCGGGCGGCTATCCCCGGGTGGGTTTCATCCAGCCCGGTTTGCACGGCGGCGGGCGATTGCTCATAGGCACGCTTGATGGGCTTCTGCGACGTGAAGCCCCATCGTGTCAAGTATTTCCCCACCGATCGGACATGCAGCTTGATCCCCGAAATCACGCTCGATGAGCTACATCACTGCCGCCCGGCTCCAGAGTGCGAACGCCATCTTCAATTGTTCTGGGCGCTGGTCGCATATCCTCTGCTGCACAGTCAGTTCCTGCTCGGCACTCAGGGCGCGCTCTTCGCCAGGGCGACGACCACGCTTCAGCGGCGCCAGTGCGGCCATTCCTCCGGTTTCATACAGGGCAATGATCTTGGTAACCGCCGTGTAGCTCAACCCCACCGCATCCGCGATCTGGGATCGGGTACGCCCGCGTTTATAGGCGCGAATCACCTGACGGCAGCGTTCATGTTGCTCAGCTTCACTGAGCTTTCTGGCATCGTCTTTAGCTGGAATATCGCCTGTCCGGCGTGAGTACACAGGGCATAGCGGCTAGCCTGAGTGGTCAGACTGGCGCCCCGCAGCAAATGGTGGCGCAGCCAGCGCGCCACATGGTGTTCGAACCGCCGCTCCATCGGAAACAGCAAGCTGATACCGCGATAATCGCCCGCCACCGCCACCGCCACCGCCTGTGGCATGTGGCGGTAGAGAATCAGTTCGCACCACGGCTTTAGTGGCTGGTAGTGGGCCATCAGCTGGTCGTTGCGCCAGGCGAGAAAGTCGGCGTTGATATCGCAGCTGGCGGGCAGCTCGTGCAACATGCCGGCTAGCTCATGCGCCAGGCGCCAGTTGTCAGCGTCCTGCGCCGTCTGGTACACCAGCGTCAGTGCGCTTTGCAGCAGGCGGTTTTCCGGCCTGTCCGGCAAGAACACATCGTGACGAATCTGGAAGCAATACTGCCTGCCCGACGGCTGCCGCATCACCCACTCAGACAGCGAGCTGTTGAACAGCTGCAGCCCGGTCCGTTGCACATCGCGCGATGGCAGATCCAGCGCGCTGGCGATCAGCTTGCGCAGCAAACGTCGGGCCGACACCTCGCAATCGCCGTCGTCATGATGCTTGGGCAGGATTTCGATCACTTGCCCGCACGGGCTTTCCAGCATACCCACATGGCTATCCAGCCGCAGCCACTGCCGACCATCCACCCGACGTCCCCCCGGTATTGAGTAGCACGTGACTTTAGCGTCCAATCAACCACACACGGAGATTGGACATGAAGAAACGATTCACCGAAGAACAGATCATCGGCTTCCTGCGCGAAGCGGAAGCGGGAATGCCCATTGCAGAGCTGTGCCGCAAGCACGCCTTCTCGGAAGCCAGCTATTACCTCTGGCGCAGCAAATTTGGCGGCATGAATGTCTCGGAGGCCAAGCGCCTCAGGGAGTTGGAGACCGAGAATGCGCGCCTGAAGAAGCTCCTGGCCGAGACCATGCTCGAGAACGAGATTGCTAAAGAGGCCCTGCGAAAAAAGTGGTGAGCGCACCGTCACGGCGGGAGCTGGTGCGCCATCTCGTGGGCAAGGGACTCAGTGAACGTCGATCACTGCGCCTGGCCGGCATCAGTCCCAGCTCATTCCGTTACCAGCCCGCCACCAACCGCAATGCTACCTTGAAAGCGAAGATCATCGCGCTCGCGCAACGGCACCGACGCTACGGTGCCGGCATGATCTATTTGAAGCTGAGGCAGAGCGGCATGGTAGTCAATCACAAGCGGGTAGACCGGCACTATGCCGAGGCGGGTCTGCAAATTCGCCGGCGGAAGCGCAAGAAAATCCCAATGGCAGACCGTCACCCACTGGCCCGTCCCTTGACCGCCAATCAGGTCTGGTCGATGGACTTCGTGTTCGACCGGACGGCAGAGGGGCGTGTCATCAAGAATCTGACCGTGATCGACGATGCCACGCATGAGGCCGTCGCGATTGTTCCGGAACGTGCGATGGGTGGTCTGCATCTGACGCGCGTTCTCGACCAGTTGGCGCAGACACGCGGCTTGCCCAAAGCGATCAGGACCGATAACGGCAAGGAGTTCTGCAGCCGTGCCATGTTGACCTGGGCACACGTCCGTGGGGTTCAGCTCTTCCTCATCGAGCCTGGCAAGCCGAATCAGAACGCTTATATCGAATCGTTTAACGGGCGTTTCCGGGATGAGTGCCTGAACGAACACTGGTTCACCAACCTGCGCCATGCGCAAGTCGTGATCGAAGCCTGGTGGAGGGAGTACAACAACGAAAGGCCCAAAAAAGCCCTGGGTGGTATGACGCCAGCGGCCTACGCCAAATCACTCGCGGCGAAATCAGGTAAATTAACCTCGGACTCTAAAGCTCAGTGCTACTGAGAATGGGGGGACGTCGCACCTGCAATAGTTGCGCACCGCTGCGGCGAAACCCGGCGGCCAACTGGCACAGCCAGTCAAACGCGGTCTGGCTGATCTGCGCCTCGTCGAGCGACGGTTGCGCCACCGGGCTGGTGGACAGCCGCGCATACTCGCGCACCACTATGCGGTCAGGCTTCAAGCGCTGACCTTGTCATTGCCAGACTTCTTGAGATTGGCCGCAATGCCACGATAGGCAAGTCGCCATAGTGCTCGGGTGAAATAATCACTAGGCTACGCTTCTCATCACCTAGCTTGTGCATGCGCGACATCAGCGGATCATTATCTGCGTTGATCGTCAGTTGGGTAAAACTATAGCTGCGAGAGCCATCCGCCTCGCCCCAATCCCACCACATGCCGGTGGGTGCACGCATTAGTCGCTTTGTGCCTTCATATAGTGTTGCGTGATATGGTCAACAGCGCCACTGGTTGTAATTTTTAGTGCCATGCTTATGCTTTTTATAACTTGATAACTATGTTCTGATATGGTGACTTGAAGTTTTCTCGGATTTGGATTGGTGGCTGTTGGTGCTTTTTTTAATTCATTATTTCGGAAAGTTTTAATTTTTTTTGCGATTACTTCTTTTGATTCATATTTGCCTGCGCTGGAGTGAAAAGCATAATGAATTGCTGTTAGTGCATAATCATAGGCAAGCACTGGAGCATGGTTGGGGTGTATGCTAGGAATTTTTCTTAGCTCGGCCGGGTGGTGCTTTTCCATCCAGTTTTGAACAATTTGTATGCTCATTTTTTTTCCGAGTAATTTAACTAGAGATTTTGATTTAATCTGCTCTTCACTCCAGTCATCTTGAATGGCACTGAAAACATCATTAATATGGTGAAATTCCATGGGGATGGAATATATCGCAAACATTATTTCATTGAAATAGTTTTCACTTTGCGATGGGAAAAATGTGCGTTGACATTCCTTGCGCCAAAATTTTTTCAACTCACTACTCAATGGTATTATTATCTTTTGCTTCTTCAGCTGATGAAGAATGAATGCCATTTGAGAATATGAATTTATTATTGCTGGACTGGCCGGAAATGGATTGTTCTTTGTCAAGTCCCAAGTGTTCTCACTTCGACATGAGTCTGATACATGGTAACGTAATGTTTCTATGGGTAATTGATTTATATATAATATGCGGTGCATTTGAGTTATTTTTTTGAGAAAATCAGGCCTTTTTGTTATGTATAGATTGTAAATTCCTCGCTCCAAAATGAAATCATTGTATATCAATTTCAAATACCCTTCTTAAGAAAATTCAAAAATATATACTTCACCTGAATCATCACCCCGATGAATCAGGAGAAAAATCATGTCACATCTTGTTGAAACTATGGCCTATGTCGGCAGTACGCCATGGCATGGCCTAGGTAATCAGCTTACCGAGCAGCAACCTGTTGATGTCTGGCTGCACGAAGCCGGGATGAACTGGACCATCGAGCAGAGCGACGTCATGTTCAACGTATCAAAGGATGGTATGCACATCCAGCGGCATCGCGACGCAAAGGTATTATACCGTTCAGATACGATGGCGCCGCTATCTGTGGTGTCGCCACGTTACAAAGTGGTACAGCCGCACGAGGTTCTGCATTTCTACAACGACCTCGTGCATGCAGGTGGTTTTGAGTTGGAAACGGCAGGGGTGCTCAAAGGCGGTAAAAAGCTGTGGGCGCTGGCCAGAACCGGGCAGGAGGCCCAGGTGCGCAGTGGCGATAAGGTGAAAGCCTACTTGCTGCTGGCTACCAGCTGCGATGGCACGCTGTGCACTACGGCGCAGTTCACGTCGGTGCGCGTGGTGTGCAACAACACCCTGCAGATCGCAGTGGGAGAGCGTAACGGCGCAGTAAAAGTGCCGCACTCGACGGCATTCGACCCGCGTTCGGTTAAAGACGCGCTCGGTATTGGCTTGTCTGGCTGGGATGCCTTTATGGTCAACATCCGGCTGCTGAGTAAGCACAGTGTGTCACCAGAAGAGGCCGAGGCCTTCTTTGCCGAGGTGCTGGACGAGCAGCAATCGCCCCAGCAAGAAACCCCGACGCTGTCGCGTGCCATGCAGCAGCTCACCATGCTGTATAGCGGTGCTGGCATGGGTTCGATGTTGACGGGGGCGCGTGGTACTGCATGGGGGCTGGTAAATGCGGTAACCGAATACGTCGACCATCGCCGGCGGGCACGTAATCAGGACTATCGTCTCGATTCCGCCTGGTTTGGCCAAGGTGCCCAGCTCAAACAAAAAGCACTGGATAAAGCCCTGGTACTGCTGGGCTAGCGCTATCCGCCTTCGCCTACCTGTTACGCCTTCATCTCTTTGCCCCATCCGTCTGCAGCGCTCGCGCATGCGGGCGTTGCAGCGGCCAAGGAGCCGTGCCATGTCTCTCGCTGTTTTCTCTAAAACGCTGCGTATCCAGCAACTGAACGATGTGCTGCGCACCCAGCTCCTCGGTGGTCTAATCGTACTGACGACCGGTTTCCAGACGCTGTCAGGTGAGCAGCAGCAGCCTTACTGACCGCCATCCGCCAGTTCAACGACTTTATCCCCGAAAACGCCCCCCTACGGTGAGGATGACTTTGCCGCAGTGGAGCACGATGGCGTACAGGTGTTCTGCAAGATCGATTACTACGACTCTACGCTGCAGCAGCATTCTGCTGATGCGGCCAACCCTGAGCTGACGCGCCGTGTGATGACGGTAATGTTGGCCGCAGAGTACTAAGCCCCTTATTCAAACCGATAGCCCGGTCTGGCACTGCCAGCCGGGCTTTATGCTTTTGGAGGTTTCTATGCGTGAACGCTACGGCCAGGCCAAGCGCCTGGCATCCACCCTCAATCTGTCACGTGAACAATGGCTGCAGCTGCGCCAGCTGGGTATCGGTTCGTCCGATGCAGCAGCCGCAGTCGGGCTGTCGCCTTATAAGAGTGCGCTTTCTCTCTGGCTGGAAAAAACCGGCCGCAAACCGGCCGAAGACTTGTCCGATAAAGCCCCAGTGTTCTGGGGCACCATGCTGGAGCCGGTACTCGCCACCGTGTACGCCGAGCAAACCGGGCGTAAGGTACGGCGGGTGAATGCGGTACTGCAAAGCCCACAGCACCAGCACATGCTGGCCAACCTGGATCGCGAAGTACGCTGTGGGCGCGACGGTAACGGCATCCTGGAAATCAAGACTGCCAGCTACCACAGTGCGCCGCAGTGGGAAGAGGGCATTCCCATTGCCTACCAGTGCCAGGTACTGCACCAGTTGGCCGTAACCGGGCTGGACTGGGCCGACGTGGCGGTGCTGATCGGCGGCCAGGACTTCCGCATCTACCGCATTGAACGCGACGACGACAAGATCCTGGACTTGTGCGAACGCGAAGACGGCTTCTGGCAGCAGGTTACCGAAGACCAGCAGCCGCAGCCCGATGGATCGGATGATGCGGGCAGAGCGCTGGGCTGGATGTTCCCGCGTGACCAGGGCATCACCCTGGATCTGTCCGAATCGATGGAAGCCAACAGCCTGTTTGGCACCTTGCTCGCCCTGCGGGCCAAACAAGACGACCTCAGCCTGCTGGAAGCACAAACCCGCCAACAGCTGCAAAACATCATGGGTACCGCCAGCGACGAAGTCTATACCGACGACAAAATCAGCTGGTAGAATTCCAAAGACCGAACCAGCCCCGACCTGGACAAACTCAGTGCCGACTACCCCGACCTGCTGTCGCAATACAGCAAAACGGTCGAAGGGAGCCGGCGCTTTCTCATTCATACCGCAAGGAGCGCAGCATGATTAAAGGCCTCGCCATCACTCCGCCCGTGATTGGGCGCATCAGCATTGGCAAGCTGGTTCAAAAAAACGACAAGTGGCTGCCCGAGAAAGATGACAGCTTCACCCTCACCACCCAGGTGCAAAACCGTGACGGCTGGCTATTGCACCCGCTGCACCAACCGCTGGCCGACCAAGCCAACAACGGCAAGATCCGCGCCATTCCGGTCCGTACCCTGTTCAACAGCAGCGAGCTCAACCTGCGTGCCGAATACTGCGCCTTCGATCGCGCCACTGGTCGCCCGCTGTGTGTAGGCAACGGCGAAACGGCCAGGATGTATCGAAAGGAGGGCATCGAAGACGTGAAGTGCAGCGGGCCGGATCGTTGCCTGTATGCCAAAGAAGCCGGCTGCAAGCTGTACGGCAGGCTGAATGTGCAGGTAGACGGACAACAGGACGCACTCGGTACCTTCATCTTCCGTACCACGGGCTACAACTCGGTGCGTACGTTGGCCGCAAGGCTGCGTTATTTCGAGGCATTGAGCAGCGGGCTGACCCACTACCTGCCGCTGATGTTACGACTGCGCGCCAAATCCACCACCCAGTCCTATCGGGCACCGGTGTATTACGTTGACCTGACCCTGCGCGATGGGGCCGAACTGCAAATCGTGATTGCCGAGGCAAGAACAGCGGCCGATGCCGCCCGTCAGGCCGGTATTGATGATGCGCGACTGGAACAGACCGCTTTGCAACTGCTAGCCAATGGCCAGTTTGAAGAAACCGACGAAGACACCGTGCCGATGCTGGAAGAGTTCTATCCCGCCGAAGCCGCCGTCACGGAAGACCCGCCCTCCGTTGCCGGTCGCCCGGTGAGACTGACCCGACAGCTAGGCAAGAACAATGTCGCTTGAAACCCGAACAACGCCACCTGTCACGGTGGCGTTGTTCATTTACGGAGATGTGAACATGAAGATCAATAACCGCAGTCAGCTGTACCATTTCATTGCCCAACTGCGCGAATGGCAGCAGCAACCCGCCAGCCTGCTGACAGTCGAGCAACGCGAGGCCATCAGCATGCAGCTGGAACAAATCGTCAACTATCGTGCCGTGGTCGGGGTGCTGGGTAAAACCGGTGCAGGCAAATCTTCGTTGTGCAACGCGCTATTTGGCCAGGATGTGGCCAAGGTTAGCGATGTTGATGCCTGCACCCGCGAGCCACAGCAGATCCAGCTCGGCCGCGAAGGCCGAAACGGGATCGCCTTGCTGGATATGCCCGGCGTGGGTGAGAGTGAAGCACGCGATCACAACTACCGCAAGCTCTACCAGCGCTGGCTGCCCAAGCTGGATCTGGTCTTGTGGGTGATCAAGGCAGACGACAGGGCCTTGTCGATTGACGAGCGCTTTTATCGTGATGTGGTACTGCCCTTGCTAAGCGAGCGCGGTGTTCCCATCCTGTTCGTGATCAGCCAGGCCGATAAACTCGAGCCTTGCCGCGAGTGGGATTGGACCCGTGGCCAACCTGGCCCCATGCAGGCGCAAAACCTGCAAGCCAAACACAGCCAGCTAAGTGCCGTCTTCAGGATCAGCCCGCAACAAGTTGTCGCCACCTCGGCAGAGGCCAGCTATGGCCTGACTCGCCTGATCGAACAGATTGTCCTGATCTTGCCTGATGAAAAAAAATGGGGGCTGGTGCGTGAAACCCGTGATGCGCACATCAGTAAAGAGTGCTGGCAAGAGACCGGTACCGGCCTGTGGCAAGCGGTTAAGAACACCGCCAAACGGCTGGTCGGTGCGGCATGGAAAGTGGTCAAGACAGTACTGTTCAAACGGGTAAGCAGTTGGCTGGGCATCTAGGAGGTAATATGAGAATACTGCGTGTGTGTGACGTCATAGCCATCCACCGGCCTAGCCCGCTCAACCATCTACAAGTACATCAAGGCACAAGCCTTCCCTAGGCAGATTAGGCGGGGTAAAAGGATGGTAGGGCGGTTGCCGTCGGACATCAAACAATGGCTGATGTGCGAGGCGGCGGAAAGGTTAGGAAGCTCATGGCACAGGGGCATGTGGTCAAACTGATGGCGCCGCAGTTTGTAAAACCCTATGTCAAGGCAGTAAAACGGATGCCGCCGATGCTGAGGCGATCTGTGAAGCTGTTTCCCGGCCGAACATGCGGTTTGTTCCTGTAAAACAAGCCGAACAGCAGGCGATACTCGCCGTACTCTTTGGCCTGGCGCTGCGGCAAACCACCGGCATGGTGGAAAGCCTGCTGCGCCTGGCTGGCCTCAACTGGGCCGCTCCCGACTTCACTGCTCGGTTAAAAGACATTCACCCTCTACTGGCCCCAAAAACGTGAAGCCCATCTTGCCAAACCTTTGTGACAAACTTGCACAAATAGCTGGCACGAGACAGTAGTGCTGACTTACTTTGAGGATCATGGCGATCAACCCAATAGCAAGCGTCATCCGGGAAATGCACCAATTCACGAGTGACCACTCCGCTTTGGCCAATAGCCGTACTCCAGGACGTAATGATCATATTCGCCAAACCGTATGCGCCATCTTCAAGTCCACCAAGTTGCTGAAAGAAGTTGCCATTGAAGATCAGCAACAAATGGTAATGTGACTGCACCGCACTCGCTTGCTCTCTGGCCCACGCATAGCGCAACTGGCCATCTGCCACCCATTTCTGTCTTTGTGATCGCCTGCGCTGCTCTGCCTCGACTCGTGCGCGTAGCGATTTGATGAAGCCTTCAATAACCTGATTGTCAAACTCCGGTTGCCCATCAAACAGTTGAGGTAAGTGAAGATCCACCCTGATGGCAAAAATCTTGCTGGATTGATCAAGTGCACGATCCACTACGCCAATCAAACGATCTAGGTACTGAGCAATATGAGGGCCTGAGCTAGGCCAGACAGGTATGCCATGATATTCCGGCTGTGCTATCAACGTGAGGTTACGTGGCATGTAAGATACTTGGCTGTAATTCACGATCACACTCCATGTGGTTGGTTCACATGAGTAGTGTTGTCTGAATTTTTTCTAAGCCAATGCCAAGAGCAAAACGATAATCGCCGTCATTGTTGATCTGCCTACTGGCTGTCAGCGAGTCTGATCAATCAATCATAGTCAAATACTAAGTATTGATCGGGATTAATATTATTACCATATACCTTGCCATCTGGCACGGTTTGATACCGAACAACCCATCCTTCACGCGGACTTACCCGCGTGAAGGATGGGTATATACAGGTCATTAAGCCCGAAACGGTCACTCAAGGCTACTGTCGAAAAAAATGCAATTGCAGATCAGCGGCATGGGTATCTCAGCGCGCATCCGACCGCTCGGTAATCCATGCCTCAATTTCTTCACGCAACCATCCTACGCAGCGCAAACCCAGCTTGGTCTGCTTCGGAAATTGCCCAGCGGCAATGTACTTGTAGATCGTTGAACGGGCGAGTCCCGTCATCTCCATCACGGCTTTCAGTCTCAGAATCTTCATGCGTTGGTTTCCTTGAACGGTTTGTACCAACGCATCTGCCATTCAGGATTTTTTATCACATCGCACGCCCGAGTCGTCCTAAATTCGAACCATCCTCTGCTCACATGCCGTAGCCGCTTTTGCTCATGCTCTTCCAGATCAGTACACGCTGCAGCAGCGAAGAATAAGCAATGCCCATCAGCAAACAATAACAACGGCTGACTCGTGAGCTGCACCCGATTTCTAGCTTTAGACTGGACGCAAGTCTCCAGAATCTAGGTACCTCCATACACTCTTCCGATTGCAAGAAAGCGATCGACGCACACGTGAATTCCGTATAAGAAATACCCGGAAACCCTTATGCATCATGGAAAAAAACAAAAATACTAAGTAAATAGTACCTCTAGTATTATCCTAAGTACTACTATAGGTAGCACCTTAAGCATAAAGTTTATTTGATTGTCATTTTTTGCGTAATTTTATACTTCAGGTTTCGTTAAAAAGCTGTGCAACATGATAGCTATCAGAAACTCTCTTTCGTACTTTTGAGAGGTATGAGCTGAGAGCAACAGGCCCCTTACACCTTGCCCATTGCTCAACACTTGCGACAAGGAGAAAGCTGATTATGAAAACCGGTGAACCAGGCTATGAGAGCTCATGAAGGAATGCTGGGTGAAGTCGGCACTGCGGCAGAAAAACAACTGAAAAAAAATGGCTACCAGAATTGGCTACCAGACTAGCTATGAAATAAAAAAGCCCTGAAAAATCAGGGCTTTAGTCTTTCATCTTGGCGGAAGGGGTGGAAACCGAGGCGCAGCAGCAATTCCTCTACGACCACGGCTGCGAGTTGTACCAGGGCTTCCTGTACGGCCGGCCGATGCCGCTGGCGGAGCTGGAGCAATTCCACCAGCACGTGCGCTGACGCCTGGCTGCGGCACGGCCTCGCCATGCCATCCAAGATTTCTTAACGAATTGCCGCTCCCGGTTTTCATGGTTAGCCGTTACTCTGCGTGTTACGCAGTGAATTCCTACTTCTCATGTTCCCCGCGTCCGCGCCGGCCCCGGATTCATTCCGCCTGTGGCCGCCGTGGTGGGCGCGGGCTTAACGGCAGGCATAGTCATGAAGCACAAACCCCTCCTGGCGGTGGCGGTCATCACGGCGCTGGGCGGCGCCATCTGGTGGCAGCAGGGCGCCAACTCCTCGGCCCCGGCCGACGCCGCGCGCGGCAAGCGCGCCACCAGCGTCGAGCTCAGCCCGGTCAGCAGCGCGCCGGCCAGCATCCGCCTCAGTACCAACGGCAATGTCACCGCGCTGGACCGGCTGGAGTTGCGGCCGCAGGACAGCGGCGTGATTGCCGCCATCCGCGTGCGCGAAGGACAGCAGGTGGGGGTGGGCGCGGTGCTGGTGCAGCTGGATGCCGCCGCCGAGCGGGCGGAGCTGGCCAAGGCGCGTGCCGCGCTGGCCGCCAACCAGGCGCAGCTGAACATTGCCCGCCGCGAACTCTCGCGCAGCCAGGAGCTGAAGCAACAGCAGTTCATCTCGCAAAGCGCGCTGGACACGGTGCAGGCCCGGGTGGAATCGCTGGCGGCCAACCTCGCCGCCGACCGTGCGCAGATCGACGCGGTGCAGGTGCAGCTGGCGCGCAAGACGCTGCGCGCGCCGGTGGCCGGCCAGGTCGGTGCCATCAGCCTGTCGCCGGGGGCGCTGGTGCAGCCGTCGATGGCGACCCCGCTGCTGACCATCACCCGCGTCGCGCCGGTGGCGGTCAGCTTCTACCTGGCGGAACGGCAGCTGCCGGTGGTGCGCCAGGCCCAGGCGCAGGCGCCGCTGACGGTGTACGCGCTGAACGAGGCTGACGGCAGCTGCCATCAGGGGCAGCTGAGCTTCATCGACAGCGCGGTGGACAGCAGCAACGGAAACGTGCTGCTCAAGGCGCAGTTTGCCAACGCCGGCAAGGCGTTGTGGCCGGGGCAGTTCGTGCGCGTGACGCTGGATGCCGGCCACTACCGCGACGCGGTGGCGCTGCCGGTGGCGGCGCTGATTACCGGTCCCGATGGCCAGTTCACCTATGGCGTGGGCAAGGACAACAAGGTGCGGCGCCTGCCGCTGACGCTGCTGGCGGTGCAGGACGAGCAGGCCATCGTGCGTGGCGTGGCCCCCGGCACGGCGGTGATCAGCAGCGGCGGCCAGAACGTGCGCCCCGGCGAGACGGTGACGGTGAGTCGCGCCAAGCCGCGCGCGGCGCCGGCCGCCGTCCAGCCTGAAACGGTAGCCAGCTGCCCGCTGCCTGCGGCCAACGTTGGCCGCACGGCGGCTGCCTCCGCCGCGGCCGGGGTCGCGCCATGATGAATCTGTCCGAACTGTGCATCCGCCGTCCGGTGATGACGGTGCTGCTGTGCCTGAGCCTGGTGATCGGCGGCCTGCTGGTGCTGGGGCGGCTGCCGATTGCCGCGCTGCCGAGCTTCGACACGCCGA
>JACCDZ010578840.1_pt1 | contig 26540 bp, 24 predicted proteins | sample 7449551 | NCBI WGS metagenome assembly JACCDZ01 (sample SAMN15323452, study PRJNA562643) | freshwater metagenome | isolation source: river surface water | place: USA:Blue River Watershed | collected 2017-08-18 | reverse complement strand
TGGACATCTCAGCTACTGCGATTGATTTCACACGTCAGCGCCTTGGCTCAAAAGCTCAAGACGTTAGCTGGCATGTTGGTGACATAACTCAATATGACTTTGGTTCAAAACAATTTGATCTTTGGCACGACCGAGCGGTCTTCCATTTTTTAACGGAGCCCGCAGCTCGAAGTGCTTACGTTGAGCTGGTTCGACGGTCTGTCAAACCTGGTGGACATGTACTTATGGCAACTTTTGGACCAGATGGTCCTTTGCAGTGCAGTGGTTTAGATGTTGTGCGGTACGACGATAAAAGTTTGCACGATGAATTCGGCGAGGGCTTTCAGATGTTAGGTAGTGAAATGGCCGAGCACAACACTCCCATGGGAACTCGTCAACAGTTTTTGTATTGCTGGTGTAGGGCTTAAACGATTTATTGCTACTTCCGAAAATCTGTATTGCGTTGATTGTTTTGTGGTGGCTATTCTTGAATGATGCCAAAGTGATGGCACTACCCCAAATCTCTAGCTAGATTTCATAGCGTAGTCTGACTCTCCCGCACGACATCGAACTGGTTGGGCCCAAATTATTCGAGTTCAATTTTCAGAGTCGAGCTAAATGAAATGAGTGGTAGCTTGGAACAGAGTTGTATCTGGTGTCTAGAGGCTTGAACTTATATCACATCTAAGTGTGTAGGTTAGTAGAGTAGGGGCTACGTCATGCGAATTTACTCGTGTCCTAGTCCAATGGGTGCAGGTGCACGCAGGGCGATCTTTGAGAACAAACGGTCATAGATAGGGTCACGCGTTTGTATTCCCGAGAGCGGATCTTTATTTATCTCGAATGCAGCGTTGAGTTTGGTCCAATCTTCTTCTGTCAAAACCCTCAAGGCTTCAGGAATGATGATTGACTCTTCAAGAAGTAGATGTTCACTGTAAAAGTCTACAAATTTCAAAGTTGCTTCTTCGAAGGCTTGACGACGTGATTCCCCTAATATTTCCCAACCCAGCAGCAGGTGTTGAAGCTCACGCACCGAGGCTTCCCCTTTTTCATGATCCATTTCTAACTGTTCTATCAGTTCGGCGCATTGCGGTGATCTTTGTGCCACAGGTGGAAACAAGAAAGCCGTTTCTTTGGGGTGGTGCTGCTTTTCAGGTACTTCATCAATATAAAACAGCATGGCGCGCATCACATCGAAGAAGATTTCTGGCTCATTTTGCGGTCCGCGTCTGATCATCATGCGTAACGATTTCAAAATGGCAGAGATTGAAGAGTGCTCGTCATAAATGACTTGTATGCAGGCATGTCCCATTTTTTTTCCTTTTTATTAAGACCATTATTTTTGGTCAATTGAAATGGATGGTGTTGACGCATGTCAAAGCCCCACGATTTTCATGCGTGATCGACGGCAACCGGGGTCAGCAAATGCCGAATGAGGTCTGGCACGCTTCGTATCTGCTCGCCAAATGGCAAATGGCCTGCACCGCGAAAAAAGAGGCCACGTTGTGTATCACCGTCGAGCGCATGTCCCAACTGTTGGTCAATGCAGAACTGGCCCATGCTCGCATTGCCATCGCGTAGGCCGCAGTGCTGAAGGCAGTCGAACGACATATTGCATTTCGCTTTGGCGTGTGCACGCTCTTGCAGGATGGGCAATATGCGGAGGTATTTGTCCAGCCATGGCGTTCTTACCGCGCGGGCAGGCAAGCCTGCAACGCTCAAAAATTCAACGATGTCTTGCGGTTTCGCCTTGGCCAAAATCATTTTGAAGGCCAACGAGGCATCACATTCTTCTGTGACAGCAAACGCAGTTCCGAGTTGAACGCCACTGGCGCCCAAGCTTTGCAGTTGTGCAATCTGTGCATGGCTGTCGATGCCGCCCGCTGCGATCAGTGGGATCTCTTGTTCGAAGCCTGATGTCTTGAAAAATTCAAGTACCTGGGGAATCACCACATCAAAATCAAACCTTGAATCCCCAAGGTCCGCCACTTTGGCGGCGCCTAGGTGGCCACCCGCCAGTCGTGGGTTTTCGATGATGATCGCGTCCGGCAAGCGTCCTTTCTTTTCCCATTTGCGCACCAGAAGTTGTACGCCACGGGCATCGGAAAGGATAGGAATCAACGCAGCCTTCGGGTAATCACGTGCTAACTCAGGAAGATCCAAAGGCAAGCCTGCACCCACGACGAGCGCATCTGCACCGCTCTCTAATGCTTGGTGGATGTACGCCTCATAGGCGCTCAGGGCTTTCATGATGTTGACGGCGATGGCGCCTTTGCCATTCGCACTTTGGTGGGCTATTTTTATTTCGCGGTCGAGCGCAATCAGATTGGCCTTGTCAATGCGTTCGCCTGCATCTGGCTCTTTGTCGAGGTGCTTTGTCTCCATCATCAAGTCAGGATGGCGGCGACGTAGATCCACCGCAGAGATGGTGCCCATGCCGCCCATGCGCGCGACGGCTGATGCCAGGCCCGATGCGGATACCCCGACGCCCATCCCGCCTTGAACGATGGGTAAAAGTGTGCGATCTTTGATCGTCAACGGTTTCAAGCCAGCGGCTTGCGTTAAGTTCATCCAGTCAGTTGCTTCACTTGGCATAGCTTGGTCTCGGTGATGGGTGGTTCATACGCAATGGCTGGTTTGGGCGCTTGGCTCAAACTGTGGAAACAGATAGTTGTTCTCGAGGTGGATGTGTTCGATCAGGTCCTCGTTCAAGCGTGCGGTGCCTGCATACAGTGCCTGCCATGTGTTGCATGCCCCACTTGGAGGTTGATGCTGCGTGGTGAGTTCGGCCAATCTTTCCAGTTGCGCGCCATGGCTGATGTGTTCGTGACGCATCATGCCGATGGGATGAACGGCCATGGGGTGCTGACCCAATTTGAGAAGTGGGAACAAGATGGCCTCTTCTTTCGCCATGTGTTCTAGCAGTTCTTCTTGCATGGTCTCCAGTTGATCCGCCAGACCTGTAGGTACTTGTGGGTGCTCACGGTGCACGGCTTCCACGCGTCGTGCCATGCGAATCAGCTCGGGCAGTTGTTGTCGGTGCACCTCGTGGTAGCGCGCCAGTATGTGATCGATGAGTTCGATGGATGTGGACGTTAGGGGTGGCAGCTCGTGATGCTCGAGTGCTTGGATTTCACTTAACACCTGGTTCGTATTCAGTCCCTTTTCAGCACAAGCGTTCGCTAATGTTTGCTGCCCTCCGCAGCAAAAGTCCAACTTTAATTTTCTAAAAATGGCGGTTGCACCTGGAATTTGGATTGCCAGATGCCCCAAGCTCTGATCGGCCTTCGCAAAGTTTTGTGTGGTCTGTGATGTCATAAAAGATCCTTTAAGATTCATGTGAAATGCATCTATTATCAGATAAGATTCATGTTTAATGAATGTTTTAATTAAAAATCTAAGTTTGTTTGATCTAACTGGGGGTCATGGTGCGAGGCGGAGAAGATTTTGCGCAAACACATTTGCTTGGTAAAGCATGGTTGCTTGATCAATGGCAAGCCAAGATCAACGATGTCCCGTTAGTCTTGTGCGCAGGATGCCTATTTCAACTGATTACCCGTTATATAACTCTGAAGGGAGTGGACGCATGAACCGTCACGTCGATCACCAAGTTTTGTTGGATGCAATTTCTACCATGCCGATACAGCCGATCAGCAAGGATGTGCTTCGAGAAAAATATCTCAAGCCAGGAGAGGACAACGTCAGTCAACTCTTTGACCGAGTGGCCCGCGCGTTGGCCAGCGTAGAACCGGTGGAACTCCGTGCCGAATTTGAAGTCTTATTCCGTCAAAATCTAGAAGCAGGGGCCATTGGTGCTGGCCGGATCATGAGTGCGGCCGGTACAGGAATTCAAGCCACACTGATTAACTGTTTTGTACAGCCAGTGGGCGATTGCATCCAAGGCGTGGACGGCGGCGGCTATCCTGGAATTTATGAAGCACTGCGAGAGGCGGCAGAGACCATGCGGCGTGGCGGGGGTGTGGGGTATGACTTTTCTCGCATCCGACCCCGTGGGGCGTGCGTCAAGGGAACGGCGTCAACGGCATCTGGGCCGTGCAGCTATATCAATGTTTTTGACCACTCATGCGCCACTGTAGAGAGTGCGGGCGCGAGGCGCGGCGCGCAAATGGGTGTGCTGCGCATTGACCACCCAGATGTGATGGAGTTCATCACGGCCAAGCGGACGCCGGGTCGTTGGAACAACTTCAACGTGTCCGTCGCGGTGAGCGATACCTTCATGGACGCCGTGCTGCATGACGGCCCTTGGGACTTGGTGCACATTGCAGACCCCGGCGCAGAGTTGTGCCAACACGGCGCACATCAACGTGAAGATGGGATGTGGGTCTACCAGACCTTAAGAGCGACTGAGCTTTGGGACACGATCATGTGCTCGGCCTACGACTTTGCGGAGCCTGGCATCTTGTTTCTTGATCAGATCAACCGAGATAACAACCTGCGAGCGATTGAGTCCATCAGCGCCACCAATCCTTGTGGTGAGCAACCGTTGCCGCCCTACGGTTGTTGCGACCTCGGCCCCGTCATTCTGCCGCGGTTTGTTCGACGTCCATTCGGACACGGCGGCAAAGCAGAATTTGACTTTGAAGCTTTTGCAAATAGCGTGGCCTTGCAAGTGCGGGCTTTGGACAATGTCTTGGACCTGACCCACTGGCCCTTGCCGCAACAACAGCAAGAGGCGCAGGACAAGCGCCGCATCGGCGTGGGTTTTACTGGCTTGGGTGATGCGTTGGTGATGTTGGGCTTGCGCTACAACGCCGATGAAGGGCGTGACATGGCGCGACGTATCGCTGAGTGCATGCGCGATGCGGCCTACATAGCGTCTGTGGCCTTGGCGCGGGAGAAGGGTGCCTTCGCCTTGTTTGATGCGCCAACTTATTTGGCCAAAGGGACATTTGCGAGTCGATTGCCCGATGCGTTGAAAGCCAGTATCCGCAAGCATGGTATTCGCAACAGCCACTTGTTGTCGATTGCCCCCACCGGCTCCGTGAGTTTGGCTTTCGCCGACAACGCATCGAATGGGATTGAGCCAGCGTTTTCATGGATGTACACACGAAAAAAACGTGAAGCCGATGGCTCGCGCACGGAATACGAGGTGCAGGATCATGCTTGGCGCTTGTACTGTGCGCTGGGCGGTGATACGGATAACTTACCGGCACAGTTCGTCGGTGCGCTGGAGATGACTGCCCATGAACACATCGCCATGATGGAAGCGGTTCAACCTTTTGTAGACACTGCGATTTCTAAGACGGTGAATGTGCCGGCCAATTACCTCTATGAAGATTTCAAGGACTTGTATCTGCAAGCTTGGCGCGCTGGGCTCAAAGGATTAGCCACGTATCGACCCAATGCCATCTTAGGTTCTGTGCTTGAACTCACGCCAGCGCCAGAAGCTAGCAAGCCCGTTGCATCTGTTGATGCCCTGGGCGCCGATCCGATGCGCACCGTGATCGAAAGCCGTCCCAAAGGGGCGTTGAGTGCGGTGGCTGAGAAGATCGAGTATTGGACCCATGAGGGGCACAAGACGCTGTATCTCATCGTGTCCTTTCTACCGGTCAAGCGGGCAGACGGCCATGGCACCGTGGACCGCGCGATTGAGTTTTTTATGCCTGTGGGTCAGAGCGGTGAATCGCAACAGTGGATCACAGCAAGCATGCGCCTTTTGTCTCTTGCCGCACGTGGTGGTTTTCTAGAGCGCGCGTTGAGTGACATGTGCAAGGTGGCATGGGACAGAGGGCCGGTACGTCATGGACACAAAACGCGTGAAGATGGCGCCCGTATTCCGCTTTGGCACGACTCTGAAGTGGCCGCCATTGCCTTCGCCGTACAGAACATTTTGGCGCTGAGAGTGTCCCACCCTGAAATGTCCACGTTGCCTGCGGCACTGGGCGAAGTTGGGGCGACCTCGTCGACCGTGTTTGCGTCAGAGGCACCCCAAACCGTCATGAAAGGTAAAAAGTGTTCCGATTGTGGTGCGCACGCAGTGATTCGAAAGGATGGCTGTGACTATTGCACGCAGTGTGGCTACTTGGGTTCGTGTGGTTAAAAACGGGTCACAGCATAAAATTCATTAAGAATGAATATTTGAGGGGTCATCCTCAAGAACTAGGACTATTGAACGATGCGACTTACCCAATGGACCGACTACAGTCTTCGTGTGCTGATGTTCTGCGCACAAAGCGAATCGCGGCAAACCGCCGCAACCATTCAGGAGATCGCAGAGCAACATGACATATCAAAAAGTCATCTGACCAAAATTGTGATGACGCTTGCGGCGGATGGCTATTTAATCACCAGTCGGGGGCGAGGCGGTGGCCTTCGATTGGGGCGGCCTGCGTCAGAGATCGTGATTGGCGAAGTTGTTCGAAAAACAGAGAGTGATTTTTCGATCGTTGAGTGCATTCAAGATGGGGTAAGTCACTGTGCATTGATGCCCAGTTGTCGTTTGAAAAATGTTCTCGCAGATGCTTTGAAAGTTTTTTTTGAAAAACTGGACAGCGTGACCCTGGCAGATTTGATGGCCGATGCACAGGATCCACCAGCGGTGATTCGCACCGTGGGATTTTCATTAAGCAAAAAAAAGGGCGCTTCGGTTAAAACTGCATGAAAAACACCGCATCACTGTCAACCAAACTCGTGCGTATAGGCACGGGCTTGTTGGTGATTGCCTTGATCTCCATCGGGCTTACGCTGTGGGTGACTTGGAAGCTGGGCGGGGGCGCAGCAGCGCTGAACGAAGCAGGGCGCATGCGCATGCAAACTTGGCGGCTGACCAGTGCTGTGCAAGCTCAATTGCCAGAACAAGAGATTCAGTTACTGACCGGTGAATTTGACCAAAGCATGGCGGTGCTCAAAAACGGTGATGCCGCTCGGCCGTTGTTTGTTCCGTGGGATAGCGTTGTGCATGCGCGTTACGCAGAAGTAGCGCATCTGTGGTCCGATCAAAAGATGCGCTTTACCGTGCATCCGCCCTTGGAACACCAACGCTTGGTCGAACATTCTGTCAATTTTTTGAATGCGATTGATCGCTTTGTGTTGTCGATCGAAAGTCAGATGTCAAGCTTGACCGCGATTTTGAATTTGTTTCAGATTGTGATGATGGCGTTGGCGATTGCTGGGGCGGTTGTCATGCTCTACTCGGGTTATTTGTACGTCATCAACCCTTTGAGCCATTTGCGTGATGGCTTGCGAAAGCTTGAATCTGCACAATTTTCAGTGCGACTGGATGTGGTTTCCAACGACGAATTTGGACAAGTCACCTCTGGCTTTAACCGCATGGCTGCCACTTTGCAATCCTTGTATGGCAACCTCGAAGCCCAAGTGATCGCCAAAACCCAACGCATCGCGGCGCAGAAAGAACGGCTGGAAGGGCTGTATGGGGTCAGTGCTTTTCTTGCACAAACCAACGACCTCAGTGAATTAACACAAGGCTTTGCGCAGCGCGTGCGACGATTGATGAAGGCGGATGCGATTGCTCTGCGCTGGTCGGATGAAGATGCTTCTAAATTTTTCCTCTTAGCTTCTGATCAACTCCCTCAGGTTATGCAAGAGGAAGAGAAATGTTTGAGGGCCGGCGCCTGTGCCTGTGGCAATCCAAAACTAGACGCCCGTACCCGGGTGATCCCGATCACCAACAGTGACATCGCACCCTTTCAACACTGCGCCCGCATCGGTTATGAAAGTTTGATCTCTGTGCCTGTGCGCATGCACCACAAGGTGTTGGGTGAAATCAATTTGTTCTATAAAAGCCAGGTCAGTTTGGCGGCAGAGGAGTTCGAGTTGATGGACACGCTGGCCAGTCACTTGGCCACGGCTGTCGAAGGGATGCGCGCGGTGGCCTTGGACCGCGAGGCCGCGATTGCAGGTGAGCGGTCATTGCTGGCAAGGGAGTTGCATGACTCGATTGCACAGTCCTTGGCATTTTTGAAGATTCAGGCTCAATTGCTCCGTTCCGCTATTTCGAAAAACAACAGTGACAAAACAGATTTTGCGTTGAACGAACTCGACAGTGGCTTAAAGGAAAGCATTGCGGATGTGCGGGAGTTGCTCTTGCATTTCCGCACGCGTACCCAAGCCGATGACATCGACCGCGCCGTTCAGGAGACCTTGCAAAAATTTCATCACCAAACTGGTCTTCAGGTGAGCCGTACGGTGTCTGGAGACGGGCTACCACTGCCACAAGATGTACAGATTCATGTGTTGCATGTGTTGCAAGAAGCCTTGTCGAACGTCCGTAAGCATGCCAACGCTCAAGCCGTTGTGATTGAAATTCACAAAGGTGATCCATGGCGTTTTGTGGTGCGAGACGATGGCATTGGATTTGATGAACGTAACAACCGGTCTGAACTCCAGGTGGGTTTAAAAATCATGCGTGAACGTGCCGAGCAGATTGGCGCCAAAGTGGATGTTGTTACTGAAGTCGACCAAGGCACCACCGTGACGCTGCGTGTGCCAGCCGCCAAGCCTTCAAAATTAAAAGAGGGACAGACAGCGTCGCTGTCGTGATGTTTATGTCTGAACCCATCCAACTGCTCGTGGTCGATGACCATCCTTTGTTTCGCAGAGGCTTGATCGCATTGCTGTCGCAAGATGATCGTTTTGAAATCGTCGGAGAGGCGGGTGATGTGGGCGAGGCTTTGCGGGTGCTTGCTAAGACGCAACCGGACTTGCTGTTGCTTGACAACCATTTGCCAGGCGTCAAAGGGGTGGACGCCATTGCATCACTCAAATCGGATCGCCCCAATCTACGTATTTTGATGCTCACCGTGAGTGAAGACGAGGAAGATCTGTCCAAGGCTTTGCAAAGTGGTGCCGACGGCTATTTGCTCAAAACATCTGAATCCGACCAATTGTGTGATGCGCTTGTCAAAGTACACGAGGGACATTCGGTCATCAGCCCCTCGATGCTGAATAAATTGGTATCAACGATGCGCCATCCGGCGAATCCAACGGCGGATGCTGTCGGAATCATGTCTTTCAGCAAGGCCGCAGCAATTCAGTCGCTCGACAAACTTTCTCCACGCGAGAAAGATATCTTTTTGTTGATCGCAAAAAGTCTCAGTAACAAACAGATCGCCCGCGATTTAGACATCGCAGAGACCACGGTCAAGATTCATATCCAACACATTTTCAAGAAGCTGGACCTGACATCTCGCGTACAAATCGCAGTCTTCGCAGCGACGCATGGCTTGAGTTGATCTAGATCAATTTCGATACTCCTAAAGGAGGATGAGGGCTTGGCCTTCATCCTCCTTTTGCTTTGCGTGACGTGGTCTTCAGGTGGATACCCAAAACTGCACCAAACAACCACACTGCATGCACGAGTTTGGAGAGTAGTTATGACAAATGAATTGATTCAACAACGCAAAGCATGGTCGGTGCTGATTGTGAGCACCTTGGCTTTTACCGTCTGTTTCATGGTGTGGATGATGTTCGGCGTGATCGGCATCCCGATTAAAAAAATGCTGGACCTCAATGCCACCCAATTCGGCTTGTTAATGGCGATGCCTGTGCTGACCGGTTCGCTGGTGCGGGTGCCATTGGGTATCTGGACCGACCGTTATGGTGGTCGTATCGTCATGGCCTTGTTGATGTCGGCCACAGTCCCTGCGATTTGGTTGATGTCCTACGCTACGGCGTATTGGCAGTTTCTTGTGATTGGGTTGTTTGTCGGATTAGCCGGCGGTTCTTTCTCTGTGGGAACACCCTATGTGGCGCGTTGGTTCCCTAAGAAGCAGCAAGGCATGGCCATGGGTGTGTATGGCGCCGGCAACTCTGGATCCGCTGTTAATAAATTTATTGCTCCCGTCATTCTGGTTGCTTTTGGTTGGACGATGGTTCCGCAGGTGTATGCCGCCATCATGGCTGGTACGGTGGTAGTGTTCTGGTCATTTAGCTACAGCGCACCATCGCATTTGGTGACGAGTCGTGAGTCTTTCAGAGACCAACTCAAAACGCTCAAAGACCCTGTTGTACTCAAGTACTGCCAGTACTACAGCATTGTGTTTGGTGGGTATGTGGCGTTGGCTTTGTGGATGGTGCAGTACTACATCGGCGAATACGGTTTAGACATTCGCGTGGCGGCGTTATTGGCTGCGTGCTTCTCTCTCCCTGGTGGTGTGCTGCGAGCGATGGGGGGTGTGCTCAGCGATAAGTATGGTGCGCACGCTGTGACTTGGTGGGTGCTCTGGGTTAGCTGGATCTGTTTGTTCTTGCTGTCGTATCCACAAACCGAATTCACTATTGCCACCGTCACAGGACCACAGACGTTCGTACTTGGCCTGAACGTCTACATGTTCACCGCGATCATGTTCATTCTCGGAATTGCCTTTGCCTTTGGCAAGGCCAGTGTTTTCAAGTACATCGCCGATGACTATCCACACAACATTGGTGCCATCAGCGGCATCGTGGGCCTGGCCGGTGGTTTGGGTGGCTTCATCCTTCCAATTTTGTTTGGTGCGTTGGTTGATTTGACAGGCATTCGCAGCAGCGCCTTCATGTTGATGTATGGCGTGGTCTGGGTGTCACTCATCTGGATGTATTGGACGGAAGTTCGCAAAACTAGCGTCATGGGTCGTCCCCATCCAGAGTCTGCGTTTCAGGCTTGAGTCTTCATTTATCAAGGATGGACATGAACACAAAACAAAACATCAACGCCGTTCAGGGCACAGATATCAGTGATTGGCGTCCCGAAGACGAGACGTTTTGGGAGAGCACCGGCAAGCGCATTGCTTACCGCAATCTTTGGATTTCGGTGCCTGCGCTCTTGTGCGGATTCGCCATCTGGGGCATGTGGGGCATCATCACGGTGCAGATGCTTAACTTGGGTTTCCCTTTCACGCAGGCTGAGCTATTCAGCCTCACGGCGATTGCAGGTTTGGCAGGTGCCACCATGCGCATTCCAGCGTCGTTCGTGATCCGTCTGTCTGGTGGCCGCAATACTATTTTCTTGACTACTGCCATGTTGTTGGCGCCTGCGTTGGGAACGGGCATGGCCTTGCAGCACCCCGAGTGGCCGTTGTGGGTCTTCCAGCTCATGGCACTTTGGTCTGGCGTCGGTGGTGGCAACTTTGCCAGCTCCATGTCCAACATCGGTACCTTCTTCCCTAAGCGTTTGCAGGGCACGGCACTGGGATTGAACGCCGGCTTGGGCAACTTTGGCGTGACCACCATGCAGATCGTTATTCCGCTGGTCATGACGGTGAGCTTGTTCGGCAGCTTGGGTGGTGAGCCCATGACCTTGGTGAAAGACAGTGGTTGGATCTTGGGCAAGATTGTGGCTGGCACGCCGACTTGGGTGCAAAACGCAGGGTTTGCTTGGGTCTTGACATTGGTTCCGTTGTCGGTGGCTTGCTATTTCGGCATGAACAACCTGACCACGGTGTCGCCCAACATCGGTGGCACCATTCCTGCCTTCTTAAAAATTATCTGGCTCTACACCTTGTCGTTTGTCCCCGCTGGTGTCGGTCTGTATTTGTACCTGCCTGCCCCTAGTGGTTTGGGCATCCTCAACATGTGGCTGGCGATGCCGCTCATCATCGCGAGCACGTTGATGGTGATGAAGCTCACGGCCTTTGGCACGATGAAGGACAACATCGCTGCACAGTTTGCTATTTTTAAGAACAAACACACGTGGTCTATGACGGTGCTCTACATCGTGACCTTTGGTAGTTTCATTGGGTTCTCGATGGCATTGCCTCTTTCCATCACCGTGATTTTCGGCATCAGCCATGTGCCTGATGCCAGCGGCGTGCTGCAGCACACCCTGAAAAACCCCAACGCCCCCTCCGCGCTGACGTATGCCTGGATTGGCCCTTTTGTAGGCGCCTTGGTCAGACCTATTGGTGGTTGGTTGTCAGACAAAACGGGTGGTTCCATCGTCACGCAGATCATCTCGGCCGTGATGGTGGTGGCCTCTGCCAGCGTGGGCTATGTGATGTGGTTGGCCTACCAGTCGGCATCGCCTGAGCAGTACTTTCTGACCTTTATGTTGTTGTTCGTGTTGCTGTTCACGGCCAGTGGCATTGGTAACGGCTCGACGTTTCGCACCATCGCTGTGATCTTTGACCGCCAACAAGCCGGCCCTGTGCTGGGCTGGACATCGGCCATCGCTGCCTATGGCGCCTTCATCGCGCCGGTGGTGATTGGTCAGCAGATCAAAGCGGGCACGCCTGAAGTCGCGATGTACGGCTTCGCTATTTTTTATACGCTGTGCCTTGTCCTGAATTGGTGGTTCTACCTGCGTGCAGGTGCCGAAATTCGTAACCCTTGAAGCTGTTTGAAAAGGGGTCGTTCATGACCCCAATGTATTGGAGAAACCTATGAGTCATTTTCTGGATCGATTGAATTATTTTTCAAACCCCAAGGAAGCTTTTTCTGGTGGACACGGCGTGACCACTGGCGAAGACCGCACATGGGAGGACGCCTACCGTGACCGTTGGGCACATGACAAAATTGTGCGTAGCACCCACGGCGTGAACTGCACCGGTTCGTGTTCGTGGAAGATCTATGTCAAGGGCGGCATCGTCACTTGGGAAACCCAACAGACCGATTACCCACGCACACGCCCAGACCTACCCAATCATGAGCCTCGCGGCTGTGCCCGAGGCGCATCGTATTCTTGGTATTTGTACAGCGCTAACCGCGTTAAGTACCCCATGATCCGTGCCCGCTTACTCAAGCATTGGCGTGCCGCTTTGGCCGTGGCTAAGAGCCCGGTTGATGCGTGGACCAGCATTGTTGAAAACCCCAACGCTCGCCTTGAATGGCAAGAGCAGCGTGGCTTGGGCGGCTTTGTGCGCAGCACGTGGGAAGAGGTCAACCAGATCATCGCGAGCGCCAACGTCTACACCATCAAACAATATGGCGCGGACCGCATCATCGGTTTTTCACCGATCCCAGCTATGTCCATGATCAGCTATGCCGCAGGTAGCCGTTACCTGTCTTTGATCGGTGGCGTTTGCATGAGCTTTTATGATTGGTATTGCGATTTGCCGCCCTCCAGCCCCCAAGTTTGGGGCGAGCAAACCGACGTGCCTGAATCGGCAGATTGGTACAACTCCACTTTCATCATTGCGTGGGGCTCCAACGTGCCGCAAACGCGCACGCCCGATGCTCACTTCTTCACCGAGGTGCGCTACAAAGGTGCCAAGACGGTCGCTATCACTCCCGACTATGCCGAGATCAGCAAATTGGCCGATCTGTGGATGCATCCCAAGCAAGGCACCGACGCTGCCATCGCTATGGCGATGGGCCACGTGATTCTCAAAGAGTTCTACTTTGACAAGCGCAGTGCTTATTTTGACGACTACGTGCGTCGCTACACCGACATGCCCAACCTGGTGCAACTCGAAGAGCGCACGCTGCCAGATGGTCGCAAGGTCACGGTGCCAGGTCGCTATTTGCGAGCCAGTGATTTCAACGGAAAACTCGGACAAGACAATAACCCCGAGTGGAAAACGGTCGCACTCGATCAGGCCGACCGCATGGTTTTGCCGAACGGTTCAATCGGTTTCCGCTGGGGCGCCGAAGGCCGCAGTGATGCAGGTAAATGGAACCTCGAGGACAAAGAGGCGCGCGGTGGCAATGAAGTCAAGCTCAAACTGAGCTTGATGGAAGGTGAGGGCGCTGACTACGAAGTGGGCGAGGTCGCTTTCCCGTATTTCGGCGGCATCGATACCCCCAACTTCAGCGCCAACAAACAAGCCAGCGCGGTAGACGATGTGCTGGTACGCAAGGTGCCCGTGCGTCGCATCAAACTGGGCAAGGCCGGTGAAGAGCGCTATGCCTTGGTCGCCACGGTGTTCGACTTAACGGCGGCCAACTACGGCGTGGGCCGTGGTCTGCCTGGCGAAGATGCAGCTGCCAGCTACGACGACGATACCCCTTACACACCTGCATGGCAGGAAAAAATCACTGGCGTGAAACGCGATCAAGTGATCGCTGTCGCACGCCAGTTTGCCGACAACGCGGACAAGACACGCGGCAAGTCCATGGTCATCATCGGCGCGGCCATGAACCATTGGTACCACAGTGACATGAACTACCGCGGCATCATCAACATGCTGATGATGTGCGGCTGTATCGGTCAAAGTGGTGGCGGTTGGGCGCACTACGTGGGTCAGGAAAAATTGCGTCCTCAAACTGGCTGGACCGCTTTGGCGTTCGCCTTGGATTGGGTGCGTCCACCCCGCCAAATGAACAGCACCAGCTTCTTCTACGCGCACACCGACCAGTGGCGTTATGAACGACTTGGCGTGGAGGAGATTTTGTCGCCCTTGGCAGACAAGACCAAGTTCGGCGGCAGCATGATCGACTACAACGTGCGTGCTGAACGCATGGGCTGGTTGCCCAGTGCACCGCAACTGCAAACCAACCCGATGCAGGTGGTCAAGGATGCCCAAGCCCAAGGCATGGACCCCAAAGAGTACGCAGTCAAATCGCTCAAAGACGGCAGTCTCAAGATGAGCTGCGAAGACCCAGACCACCCCTTGAACTGGCCGCGCAACATGTTTGTGTGGCGTTCCAATATTTTGGGTTCGTCTGGCAAAGGCCATGAGTATTTCCTCAAGCATCTGCTCGGCACCTCACACGGTGTGCAGGGCAAAGACTTGGGCGCTGAAGAGGCTAAACCCACCGAAGTGATTTGGCACGACAAAGCGCCTGAAGGCAAACTCGACTTGCTGGTCACGTTGGACTTCCGCATGAGCACCACCTGTTTGTATTCAGACATCGTGTTGCCCACCGCCACGTGGTACGAAAAGAACGACCTCAACACCAGCGACATGCACCCCTTCATCCACCCCTTGTCGACAGCGGTGGATCCAGCGTGGCAAAGCAAGAGCGATTGGGAGATCTACAAAGGGTTTGCCAAATCTTTCAGCGAAGTGTGCGTCGGTCATTTGGGTGTCGAAAAAGAGCTGCTGCTTACCCCTCTCATGCACGACACGCCTGCCGAATTGGCGCAAGCGTTTGATGTGCAAGAGTGGAGCAAGGGCGATTGCGATCTGATCCCCGGCGTGACGGCGCCACAGATCAATGTCGTCGAACGCGACTACCCCAACACCTACAAGCGCTTCACCGCATTGGGGCCACTGCTGGAGAAGCATGGCAACGGTGGCAAGGGCATTGGTTGGAACACGGACGACGAAGTGCATCAGCTGGGTGAACTCAATGGCAAGGTTCGCGCCGCTGGCGTGACACAGGGTATGCCAAAGATCGAAACCGACATCGATGCCTGTGAGGTGGTGTTGCAACTCGCGCCTGAGACCAATGGCCATGTCGCCGTGAAGGCTTGGGAGGCGTTGGGCAAGATCACAGGGCGTGACCACACGCATTTGGCCTTGCACCGCGAGGACGAAAAAATTCGTTTCCGCGATATCCAAGCGCAGCCGCGCAAGATCATCAGCTCGCCGACTTGGTCGGGACTTGAGAGCGAAAAAGTGTCGTACAACGCGGGTTATACCAACGTGCACGAATACATCCCATGGCGCACGCTGACGGGTCGTCAACAGTTTTATCTTGACCATCCTTGGATGTTGGCCTTTGGTGAAGGCATGACCACCTACCGTCCACCGGTGGACTTGAAAACTGTGGACGAGATGCTCAATCGCCGTCCCAACGGCAACAAGGAAATCTCACTCAACTTCATCACACCGCACCAGAAGTGGGGCATCCACAGCACCTACAGCGACAACCTGCACATGCTGACGCTGAACCGCGGTGGGCCTGTGATTTGGCTGAGTGAAGATGATGCGAAGAGCGCAGGCATCGTCGACAACGACTGGGTGGAATTGTTTAACAGCAACGGTGCGATTGCCGCCCGTGCTGTGGTGAGTCAACGTGTCAATCGTGGCATGGTGATGATGTACCACGCTCAGGAAAAAACGATCAACACCCCGGGCTCGGAAATCACCGGCATCCGGGGCGGTATTCACAACTCAGTGACGCGCATCGTGACCAAGCCAACCCACATGATTGGTGGCTACGCCCAGTTCAGTTACGGCTTCAACTACTACGGAACCATTGGCACCAACCGCGACGAATTTGTCGTGGTTCGCAAGATGCTCAAGGTTGATTGGTTAGATGACGAAGCGCCTGCAACGGTTCAGGTTTGAAGGAGATACATATGAAAATACGCGCACAAATTGCCATGGTCCTGAACCTGGACAAATGCATCGGTTGCCACACCTGTTCGGTCACGTGTAAAAATGTGTGGACCAGCCGTCCCGGCGTGGAATACGCTTGGTTCAACAACGTCGAGACCAAGCCCGGCATTGGCTACCCCAAAGAGTGGGAAAACCAAGACAAATGGAATGGTGGTTGGACCCGTAAGGCCGATGGTTCGATCGAACCCAAGCAGGGTGGCAAGTGGAAGCTGTTGATGCGCATTTTTGCGAATCCCAACATGCCTCAGATCGACGACTACTACGAACCGTTCACCTATGACTACGAGCACCTGCAAAGTGCACCCGAGTCCAGGGCCACCCCCACGGCACGCCCACGCAGCTTGATCACAGGTCAACGCATGCAGAAGATCGAATGGGGTCCTAACTGGGAAGAGATTCTGGGCGGCGAGTTCAGCAAGCGTAACAAAGACGCCAACCTCGCCAACTTCGACCAAGTCCAAAAAGAGATGGTCGGCCAGTTTGAAAACACTTTCATGATGTATTTGCCACGCCTGTGCGAACACTGCTTGAACCCGACCTGTGTGGCCTCGTGCCCGTCAGGATCGATCTACAAGCGTGAAGACGACGGCATCGTTTTGATCGACCAAGACAAGTGTCGCGGTTGGCGCATGTGCGTGAGCGGCTGCCCTTACAAGAAGATTTATTACAACTGGCAAAGTGGCAAAGCAGAGAAGTGCATCTTCTGCTTTCCACGCATCGAAGCGGGTCAACCCACGGTGTGTTCAGAGACTTGCGTGGGGCGTATCCGCTACCTCGGTGTGGTGCTGTATGACGCAGACCGCATCGCTGAAGCCGCTAGCACGGAGAACGAAAAGGACTTGTACCAAGCCCAGCTCGACATCTTCCTCAACCCGCATGATCCCAAGGTGATTGAGCAAGCACGCTTAGACGGCATCCCCGAGTCTTGGCTCGAAGGTGCGCGCAACAGCCCGGTCTACAAAATGGCGATTGATTGGAAAGTCGCGTTGCCACTGCACCCCGAATATCGGACGCTCCCGATGGTTTGGTACGTGCCACCGTTGTCACCCATCACGGCGGCGGCCAATGCCGGCCATGTCGGCATGAACGGCGAGTTGCCTGATGTGTCGCAAATGCGCATCCCCGTCCAGTACTTGGCGAATTTGCTGACAGCTGGCGACATTGCCCCCGTCACCCGTGCCCTCGAACGCATGTTGGCCATGCGCGCCTACCAGCGCGGCAAACATGTGGATGGTGTCGAGAACTATGCCGTGTTGGAGCAAACCGGGTTGACCGTCGCTCAAGTCGAAGAGATGTACCAAATCATGGCCATCGCGAATTACGAAGATCGCTTTGTGATCCCAAGCTCGCACCGTGAATATGCAGAAAACGCCTTTGATGTGCGTGGTGGCTGCGGCTTCTCGTTTGGCAATGGTTGCTCTGATGGGCAGTCCGATGCCAGTTTGTTTGGCGGTGACAAACGCCGCACGATTCCGATTCAACCTGTCGTCTAAATCGAGGTTCCCCATGAAACCCATTCGTTATTCCCTACGCGTGTTGTCGCAGTTGCTGTCGTATCCGGACGCTGAGTTGCGCCAGCAACTCCCCCTGCTGTTGCCGGTGCTCGAAGAAGAGAGCGCGCTTGGCTTGGCCCGTCGCACCGAACTGCAAGCCTTGGTCACGCACCTGTTGCGTCTCGACACATTGGATGCCGAGTCGCGCTACGTCGAGACCTTCGACCGTGGCCGTGCGACTTGTCTGCACTTGTTTGAACATGTGCACGGCGACTCTCGCGACCGTGGTCCGGCCATGATCGATCTCACCAAAACGTATGAGCAATCGGGCTTGCTCCTTGCCCCAGAAGAGTTGCCTGACCATTTGTGCGTGGTGTTGGAGTTCGCTTCAACCCAAACGCCTGAGGTGGCCAAAGCATTCTTGGGTGAAATGGCGCATATCTTGAACGCCATCTTCAGTGCCTTGCTCAAACGTGAAAGCCCCTACGCCGTGGTGGTGGCTGCCGTGCTCGAGCTGGCAGGTCACAAAGCCCAAGCCGTTGCGATAGCCGCGGAAGAGTCACTCGACGACAGCTGGAGCGAGCCCGAAGCCTTTGATGGCTGTAGCACGCGTGGCCAGGCCCGTCCGGGTGATGTCCAACCCATTCATTTCTTGAAAAAGGCATCCAGCCACACGCCGGGAGTTTCAGTATGAGCTACTTTGACCATTTCATTTTTGGCCTCTACCCGTACATTGCACTGAGTGTGTTTTTGCTCGGAAGTCTGATCCGTTTCGACCGCGATCAGTACACATGGAAGAGTGATTCTTCTCAACTCCTGCGCAGCGGTCAGTTGCGTTGGGGTAGCAACTTGTTCCATGTTGGCGTGTTGTTTTTGTTAGGCGGACACAGCGTGGGCATGCTCACGCCCCACTTCATGTATGAACACTTCGTGACTGCTGGCGACAAGCAACTGTTGGCCATGGTTTCTGGCGGTGTGTTTGGCGTGATGGGTTTCATCGGGGTAACGGTGCTGTTGCACCGCCGATTATTTGATGTGCGCATCCGTGTGAACAGCAAGCCGAGCGATATTGTGTTGTTGGTGTTGCTGTGGGTCCAGTTCGCTTTGGGCTTGGCCACGATCCCGCTGTCTGCACAGCATCTGGATGGCGGCATGATGCTCAAGCTCGCTGAATGGGCGCAACGCATCGTCACCTTCCGAGGTGGTGCGGTGGAGTTGTTGTCTGAAGCCAGTTGGATCTTCAAGGCGCACATGTTCTTGGGCATGAGCATCTTCTTCATCTTCCCGTTCACGCGGCTGGTGCACGTCTGGAGTGGCTTTGGTACCTTAGCCTATGTTGTGCGTCCGTACCAGTTGGTGCGCAGCCGTCGTATGGGCATGACGCCCCGCGTGCCATTCAGCCGTCGTTGAAATTTCGCACCCCACACATTCAGGACTCCACCATGACGATCCATACTTCCCATGAGAACCAGAGCAACACGTCAGAGGGCTGCGGCAGTGGCTCTTGCGGTTGTCAGAGCGTTGATGCTGCCGCGATCGCGATCGCCAGCATCAATGGCATTGCTTTGCAAGCGCCCGGCGAAAGCGTGGATCACGAAACCTTACGTGAGCGGGCCTATTCCGAATTGTTGCGTCAAGAGGCGGTCAGGCTCGGGCATTTGCCACCGTACACGGGCTTGATGGCGCCGACGTTGTTGGCTCAACAGCAAGACATCGTGGACCGTATGCTTGAGACCGAAGTCGTCTCGCCGCAACCCACACAAGAAGAAGCCAAACGGTATTACGAGGCACATCAGGCCCAGTTCACCGTGGGTCAGGAACGCTTGGTACGCCACATTTTGTTTGCCGTCACACCAGGTGTGAATGTGCAAGCGTTGGCACAACGCGCAGAGTCTGCCTTGCTTGAGTTATCGCACAAAGACGTGGCCCCTGAGCGCTTTGCCCAGTTGGCTGGCGAGTTGTCAAATTGCCCGACGGGCGCGCAAGGCGGCGCTCTCGGTTGGCTGACCCCTAACGACTGTGCGCCAGAGTTCGCCAAAGAACTGTTCTACCTGCAAGAGTCCAGCCAAGGGACCGGTCTGCGCCCCCGCTTGGTGCACACACGGTTTGGTTTCCATCTTGTCGATGTGCTCGATGTGAACCTAGGGCATCTGCCAGACTTTGAAACCCTGAAGGCGCAAATTGCATCCCGTTTGCAATGGCAGTCCCGCGCCACCGCGCTGGGGCAATACATGCGTCGCTTGGTGGGCTTGGCGCATGTCACAGGGATTGAGCTGGATGGGGACGCCTCGTCCTTGGTGCAATGATGCCACCCGCGCCGCCGGAGTCTTCTGATGAGCTGCTGCATCGCTTGCAGCGTTTTCACGCGGACTATTTCCCGTTGCACCAACAACGGTTTCAGGACTTGGTGGCGCAAGGACAGCATCCCAAAACTTTGTTCATCGGCTGCTCTGATTCCCGGCTGGTGCCCTATCTGCTGACAGGGGCAGGGCCTGGTGAGTTGTTCATCGTGCGCAATGTCGGTGCATTGGTCCCGCCCTATGACGGCTCGCATGGTCTACACGGCACCATGGCAGGGATTGAGTTTGCTGTCCTCATGCTGCACGTGAAAAGTATCATTGTGTGCGGCCACAGCCACTGTGGCGCCATACGCACAGCCTACGAGGGTGCCCCCGAAGAAGCCAAAGCATTGCAAAACTGGTTGCGCTTGGTGGATGAAGCCTTGTTACCTGTGCAACCTTGCCCTGAGGCGCTCTTGCGCACAGAGCAACGGTCGGTGGTGTTGCAGCTGGAGCGGCTGATGGACTACCCGATGGTCAGGCGCGAGGTCGAAGCAGGGAGCTTGAAGCTGCACGGTTGGCACTATGTGATTGAAGAGGGTGAGGTCCATGTGTTCGACGTACAGCGCGGCGACTTTGTGCCCGCATCGCGTTCGACTCACAGCGGAACGGGTCCTTTTACGCCTCATGTGGAGCATTTGAATGAGTGATGTCGAGAAAGAGAATCAGCTGCTCATGGTGAGCCAAGTGATGGCCACGCGACAAACCATCTTGCCAAAACGGCTCATCGAGCCAGGGCCGAGTGCTGTAGAAATAGAAAAATTGTTTTTGGCCGCGTCGACGGCACCAGACCACGACCTCATCAATCCTTGGCGATTCTTGGTTATCCCTGCGCACAAAAGAGAAGACTTGGGTGAGCTGTTCGTGCAAGCGCTCAGTGAGCGCGATCCAAGCGCGACCGATGAACAACTTGAACAAGCCCGCGACAAGGCGCGACGCTCGCCCTTGCTGATGGTGTTGATCGTGGATGCGGCTAAAGGCGACCCAGAGATTGACATGCATGAGCGTGTGTTGAGTGCCGGGTGCGCGGTGCAAAACTTCATGCTGCTGGCCAACGCCATGGGCTACGGCACGGGCCTGACGAGCGGTAAGGCGCTCAAGGCCCAATCGTTCCGATCGGGTTTGCAGCTGAAACGCTCTGAGCATGCGATTTGTTTTTTAAATGTCGGAACCGTGAGCTCGCGCAAGCCTTTCAAGCCACGGCCGGAGGTTCAGCAATTCGTTCAAGTTTGGAGAGATTGACCATGGTTCATTCAGTTGCGGTGGGGGGGGGGCTACCTGGGCATCGATCCCCCAGCGTTGGTTTTGAAGCACCGTTTGAGATGCTCAGCGCTTGCCACGAACGTGTGGAACGCATGTTGGCTTTGCTCGTCAAACTCCGACACCATTTGTCAGAAAACGGCTGGGACACCCACGCATCTAAGGCGGCCACCGACGTCATTCGTTATTTTGATATCGCGGCTCCGCATCACCACTTGGACGAGGAGATGCATGTGTTCCCGGCCGTCCTAGCGCTGCATGACACTACGCTAGATGCTTTGGTGCTTCGACTCAAGCAAGACCATATTGAAATGGAAAAGAGCTGGATCGTTGTGAAGCAATTGCTGGTGTCGGTGGTGAATGCTGATGTCAACTCTTGGGTCGCGTTCAACGATGCCGATAACGGCGCACTAGACTCCTTTGCTGCGGCCTACAACGAACACATCAACCAAGAAGAGTGGGATGTTTATCCCGCGGCCAAGCTTGCGTCTAGCAACGATCAATTAGATGCCATGTCGCATGAAATGATGCGCAGGCGAGGGCATTCTTCAGTCGCTTCCAACCATGGAATCGTCCCATCGCGACTGGGTAAACACAGCTCGCAGATTCGCTGAGGTGCTTGCGCGGTTTCATGCATTGGATATTGTTCGCGCTGAAGGACTGAAAGCTGCCATAGCAGAGCTTCAAGAAGCCTTAGATGAGCGACTTCGGACGTGGGTGTTGAATTGCTCCAATAGTGAGCCACCCCGGGTCAGATTTGGATGCAACTCAACAAGCCAGGGGACCTGCGACGCTCGCAAAATTGGATTGGTGGGACGCGTCCCGGCAACGCTGTTTTTGTTCCACCTCCTGCTTCGAGAGTTCCAGGGCTACTCAGTGACTTGGAAAAATTTATCCATGATCACTCGGTCGGCGGCCCTGCCGTGCAGGGCGAAGAGGGGACATTGCCTGCATTGGTCGTGATTGCATTGGTGCACGCACAGTTCGAAACGATTCACCCATTCTTGGATGGAAACGGACGAATTGGACGGCTGTTGATTTCTGCGTTGTTCGAGGACATGGGCGTATTGCCTGAACCGCTGATGTACGTGAGTGGCTACTTAAAACAGCATCAGATGGAGTACTACCGACTGCTGTCCGGTGTTCGCAACGACGGGGACTGGGAGTCGTGGATTGCGTTTTTCCTTGAAGGTGTGTGCGTTGCTGCAACCGATGCGGAGAAAAGCATTGTTCAGATTGCCAGTTTGGTAACGGCTGACCGTCGCAAGTTGCTTGATTCGCCCAAAGTCAATGCGGCAGCGTATAGGCTGTTTGAGTTGTTGCCGATGATGCCAAGATTTACGGTCGAGAGGGTTCGCAAGGTACTGGAAACAACTTTTCCGACAGCCAACGCGGCGGTCAAAACTCTGGAAGAGTTGGGACTCATTGGTGAGACAACGGGGAATAAAAAGAACCGGAGTTTCAGCTACTCGGCCTATATCACCTTGTTGTCTCAGTGAGTTTCGCGCCGCAGGGGAGCCTAGAAGTCGTATGGCACTGGGTTGGTACAAAAAAATGTGGACGCGGGTTCAAATCCAAACCGCTCATTCACGCTCTAGTACCACCCAGCATGATTGAGTGTGAATAGAAAGTTGCAAAGTCGTCAACCATCCACCACCATTTATTTTTGAGAAAAGCACACTCTCAATTTTTGATCAACCCCGTGGAGGCCCAGTCTCTGCGGGGTTTTTTGCGTTTTGAGATGTTATTTTCGTTTTGAAAAAATGCCCTAAAAACTGCTGTTTTTGGCTCTTTTTCACTCTCTATTCTCCAAAACTTGTGGACTTGAGAGTGGCTAGTCAACATGTCTGATCCCTTATAAATCAACAACTTACGTGTGTCCAAAAACTTGCTTTTCTTTTTGACACTCTGGGTAGCAGTGTTGAGCAGAATAAACAATGGCATTCCCCCAAATTAGTAGACAAATAATTTTTGAAGACTAGAAAGACCTCCTATTTAGCCCAACGGGGCGGATTGAGGCGGTCAAGCCCAAGTGCACAGACTGGCTAAAAGCGGCCACCAAGTTTCTTCAGGCTAATGACTTAGGTTGCAGCACTTTTGCAATGCGCAGCCGGCTCTAAAATGACCGCTTTAGGGCGACAAATGAGTAATCTCAATGAATGCGCAAAAGCGTTAATACGCGAAGTCATGACTCTTCGGTTCGCTCTAAAACATCCGCAAACGCCCTGGCACGCTCGCGCTTTCGCGGCCATCATCACGGCATACGCGTTGAGTCCCATCGATCTGATCCCGGACTTCATTCCAGTGTTGGGGTATTTGGACGATGTGATTATTGTCCCTATCGGTGTGTGGTTGCTACTTCGAATGGTCCCAACTCAGGTACTGACTGACAGCAGAACTCAAGCAGATGAGTGGTTTCGCCAAGGCAACACAAAGCCTGTGAGTCTTTTGGGCCTTGTCATCATCTTGGCTCTCTGGTTCTTTGCAGCTTGGGCCAGTTACAAGGCCGTTTTTTGATGACGAGACAAAACTCTATGAGCGATTACTGATGAATAGGATTTAAAGAGTGATGATTCGTTTATGAAAATATGGTCATTGGAACAGTTGGATGAAGTAGTGGCGGCATTAAGAAATGGCGCAATCGTTGCCTATCCCACTGAGGCAGTATTTGGGTTGGGTTGCGATCCGAAAAATTCAGATGCCGTTTCTAAGCTTTTTGCACTGAAACAAAGAATTCCTGACAAAGGTTTTTTGTTAATTGGTGCTTGCGAAGAGCACTTCAGTGAGTTTGTGGATTGGACACGATTGAGTCGTTCTCAACAGTTGTCGGTGCGCAGTACTTGGCCGGGGCCTCATACTTGGATCATGCCTTCACAAGATTCTCTGCCTAAAAATATCGTTGGAGCACATTCAGGTGTTGCAGTCCGCGTGACTGCGCATGAAAGCGCAGCAAATCTGTGCCGAAAATTTGGGAGTGCGCTGATATCTACAAGTGCGAATTTAAATGGTCAAAAGGCAGCACGCTCCTTATCTAATGTGAGGCAACAATTTGAGAATAGTGCTCTTTATGGTGTCTTGGATGCGCCGCTAGGTGGGAGTGTTGAACCTTCAGAAATAAGAGAGGCAACCTCTAATGTTCTAGTTAGATCTAACTCTCTTTGATAGCTTTCTTTAGTCTTAAATTACTGAGCTTTTCTGACTCTTTACTAAAGAGTTTTGCATTTCTTTTGTAATCCAATTTGCAAGTTTTCGAACGTCATCACGTAAACGTTCGTGTGGAGCGATCCACAAGTCAAGAGAGTAAGGGCTATCGATAAATCCGAACGGTGCAACGAGCTGTCCTGAAGCAATTTCCTTCTCTACCAAATAGAGTGGAACTAGAGCTACGCCTAGTTGCGACACCGCCGCTTCGATTACCAGATAGAAATGTTCATATCGCTCGTGAGCTGCGATTGGGGCATCTTCGCAATCCATGCTTTTGGCCCATTCTTTCCAAGCGTTCGGACGTGATGCTGTTTCAAGAATGCGTGCTTGTAATAGAGATTCAATTGAATCAATACTATGCTTTTCTTGATAATTGCGATGACAAACTGGACCAACTTTCTCGTGGATTAATGGCTCAATCACCACGCCCGATGGGGGGCGTTTCATGCTGGAACGAATTGCTAAGCTAATTTGATCCTGTATGAAATCAACTTCGTCATGGCTAATGTTTAGACGGAACTCTGTATCCGGATGGGTTCTTTTAAATTCGCCCAATCTTGGTATCAACCACTTCGTCATGATCGTCGCCGAGCAGGAAAGTGTCGCTGGTCCTGGTTCTAATCGGGCAATCGCTTCGCGCATAAGTCGAAACGCTTCAGTTAGTTGGCCTGCCAATGCAACTCCCTCAGGGGTTGGCGACACGGATCGTGCATGGCGCACTAGCAGCTTGACACCAAATTGATCTTCAAGCAAATGTATGTGCCTGCTTATTGCACCGTGGGTGACAAACAGTTCTGAGGCGGCTGCGGTCATAGAACCTAAGCGCGCTGTAACTTCAAACGCTCGCAGGGAGCTTAGCGGCAGACGATGCAGGCCACTATTTCCGTCAATTGGGTCAATAGATGTCATTAAAACTCACAGCTTGCAACGTAAAAATCAGATGTTAAATCAGGTTTGTCCGGTTTAGACTTCGTCCACTTCCTCTAAGCTGAGGCTTGTAGGTAGGGCAAGGGATAACCCTGATGCGTCTAAGCAGTTTGTCCATAACTGTCCATCAGATCAAATTCCTTATGTGAGTCAATTTATCAGGTCACATGACCGCAAAACAAGGAGACAACTCAATGAAGATTAATCGCCGCCACCTTAGCGCATTGCTTTCGGTACTTTGCATGGCTGTTGCCGTACCTGCCAGTGCCGATGTCCTTTCTAACGTCATGACGCGCAAAAAGATCCGAGTCGCCACGGATATGGGAATTGCACCGTTCGGCATGCTTGACGGATCAATGAAACCGACTGGCTCTGATGTCGAAGTCGCTCGAGCTTTAGCCGCTGATTGGGGTGTTGAGCTCGAGTTCGTCAATACAACCGGTCCAACACGCATACCTAATCTGAATACAGATAAGGCTGATGTGGTCATTTCTTCGCTTTCCGTTACAGAGGAGCGAGCTAAGGTGATTGACTTCACCAAGCCATATTCATTTATTCGAACAACAATTATTGGTTCGTCAAAAGATCAAAGCGTTAAAGATTGGTCTGACCTTAAAGGTAAATCTATTGCTGTTGTTCGAACAACCATGCAAGACGTTGAGTTGACTCCTAAGGCATCAGCCCTTGGATTTACTGTCGTTCGCTTTGATGATGATGCGACGGCGGTCACAGCTGCCGTATCAGGTCAAGCTACCTATTTGGGACTCGGCGATCCGAAGATGAGAACAATCAATCAACGCATGGGAAGCAAGTCCTTCGAAGCAAAGTTGGTGATTAAGCAGTTCCCAATTGCTATGGGTGTCAAGAAAGGCGAGGCTGCTCTGCAGGCTAAGCTAAATGAATGGATTAGCACCAATGCAAAAAATGGCAAGTTAAATGCCATCTACAAACAGTTCCACGAAATCGATGTGCCTGCCGAGTTTCTTAAGTAATTAAGAACTTAAAAAGTAGTCGTTAACTCGAAATACGTCATCGCTCGACGCTCGTCATTACGAGCTGAGGGTGATGCGAAGGGAACACTTTGACTTTAGTATTTGCCCCCATTTTTGAAAACTGGCCTTTGCTTCTTGATGGCGCCCTAGTGACGTTGAGACTGG